>Ga0207707_10000944_pt1 | contig 28014 bp, 21 predicted proteins | sample KBSC83BmetaG_FD_184336 | JGI IMG/M metagenome (GOLD analysis project Ga0207707, IMG submission 184336) | Corn rhizosphere microbial communities from Kellogg Biological Station, Michigan, USA - KBS C8-3B metaG (SPAdes) (version 2) | ecosystem: Host-associated > Plants > Roots > Rhizosphere ... | reverse complement strand
GGCTGGAACGCTTCTTCCATTACCGCAACCTCGACGTCTCCACGCTCAAGGAACTTGCACGCCGCTGGGCGCCCGCGGTGTACAAGGGCTTCAGCAAGGATTCCGCGCACACGGCGCTGTCGGACATCCGCGACTCGATCGACGAGCTGCGCTACTACCGCGCGCACATGGGTGAGTTGAGCGGCGTCCCGGTTTCGCAGTGACGATGTGCTCTCTCCCCTTCAAGGGGAGGGTTGCAGTGTGTAGCCCGGATGCAGCCGCGTAGCGGCGAAATCCGGGGTAGCTCGCGATTGTCCCGGATCCCGCTTCGCTTCATCCGGGCTACGGTGAATCCGCGACGGCATCCAGCAGCACATCCACGCCGGATTCGGGAGCAATCGACGCGGCGGGGATCGCGTCGCCGCGTTTCCAAGCCACGACCGCGTTTCGCTTGCCCGCGCCTTCGACCAGGAACAGCACGTGCCGCGCACGGGACAGGCGCTGCGCGCTCAAGCTGACGCGTTCCGGTGGCGCCTTGGGTGCGTTGAATACGGCGAGCACGTCCGGTGAATCGGTGTGCGCGCCCCAGCCGTGGCCGGGAAACAGGCTGGCGGTGTGGCCGTCTTCGCCAAGCCCCAGCAACACCAGATCGAAAGCATCGATGCCGCGCAGTTCGCGCGCGTAGAGAACCGCGGCGTCGCGCGCGCCGGATTCGGCGGGAATCGAGTGCACGTTGGCAGCGGGCATCGAAACATGGTCGAGCCATTCGTCGCGCGCCATCTTACTGTTGCGATCCGGATCGTCGGGCGGCGCGCAACGCTCGTCGCCGAACCAGATGTGCCAGTGTTTCCAATCAGTGTCGGCGTGGCGCAACGCGCGGTACAGTTTGCGCGGGGTGTTGCCGCCCGCCAGCACGATGTCGAACGCGCCGTGCTGCGCGATGGCGTCGCGCGCGGCCGCAAGAACCCGCGCGAGCGCGTTGGCGAGCAGCGAGGTGACGTCGGGGAACTCGTGCCAGCGCACGGTCTGCACGGGCAGGGCGGACGCGCGGATCATTCCTTCTTCATCGCGTGGCCGCCGAATTCGTTGCGCATCGCCGACAGCAGCTTGTCGGAGAACGAATCCGCATCGCGCGAGCGCAGGCGCTCGATCAGCGAAGCCGTGATGATCGGCGCGGGCACGTCGAGGTCGATGGCTTCCGCGACCGTCCAGCGGCCCTCGCCCGAATCGACCACGTACGCCGCGATGTCCTTCATCTCCGGGTCGCGCTGCAGTGCGTTGGCGGTGAGGTCCAGCAACCATGAACGCACCACCGAACCGTAGCGCCAGATTTGCGCGATCTGCTCCAGGTCCAGCTTGAATTCCGTCTTGTGCTTGAAGATCGAGAAACCTTCGGCATACGCCTGCATCATTCCGTATTCGATGCCGTTGTGGACCATCTTCACGAAGTGGCCCGAACCGACCGGGCCGACACGACCCCAGCCCTTGTCCCTGGCCGGCGCCAGCGCTTCGAAGATGGGCTTCAGGCGATCGACGACTTTTTCATCCCCGCCGACCATCATGCTGTAGCCTTCCTTGAGGCCCCACACGCCGCCGCTGGTGCCGCAATCGACGTAGTCGATGCCGCGCGGCGCAAGTTCCGCGGCATGGCGCTGGTCGTCCTTGTAATTGGAGTTGCCGCCGTCGATCACGACGTCGCCCTTGGCGAGTTTTCCATTCAACGCCGCGACGGTCTGGTCCACGATCTTGCCGGCCGGCACCATCACCCACACCGCGCGCGGCGGCGGCAGCGCCTCGACCAGCTTGTCCAGCGAATCGACGGCCTTGCCGCCGGCATCGGCGAGCGCCTTGCGCGCGTCGCCATTGGGATCGAATCCGATCACGTCGTGGCCGGCCTTCATCAGGCGCTGCGCCATGAAGTTGCCCATCTTGCCGAGGCCGATCATTCCAATTTGCATGCGGGTCTCCTTGGGAAAGCATTCGCGCGACGTGACGCATCGCAATCCGCGATGGTAGCGCGCGCCGCCGTATGCCGCGATGCCGGGTTATTCGATGGGTTTCAAGCGGCGCTTGTTGACGTGGAAAGGCGCTTCGCCATCGACGGCCTTGCCCTGGAAGTAGCCGCGCTGCCATTTCCTGGCGACGGTGGCGGGGTCGCCCTCGTGCAGCAGTTTGTTGAACTCCGCTCGCGACTGGCCCCATTCGGTGTAGTCGGCTTGCAACTTCGGATCGTCTTCGATGTTCGCGCGCCGCGGCGTGACGTCGTCCATCAGCGTGTGCGGACAGAAGGTGACGAAACAGAACGGATCGCCCTTTTCGAAACGCACCGTGCACGGACGGGTGAAGCGCCAGTTCATCGTGAACGGAAACGGCAGCCAGTCGGTTTCGACCATGCCGTCGAGCGCGTGGATGCCGTCCTTCGCGTAGTTGGGGGCGCCGCGCACCCACAAGCCCCAGCCCGGCGAAGTGCGGAACAGCCAGCCGGTGTGGAAGGTGAGCACGCCGTGGCCGAAATGGGACGTGATGAATGCGCGCAATGCATTCGGATCGACGCCCGGTGCGCGCGCGGTGATCGCGTCGATGCCCTGGCCGCCGTTCCACGTGACCTCGAAATCCAGCGGCGACGTCAGCTCCCAGCCGCTCGTGTTGGCCATCGACAGTGGCAGACAGCGGTAGGCGTAGTGATCGTTGGTCTGGTCCATCCAGGTGCGGTCGCGGCGGCCGGGAATGATCGGCGCGGCGCGCGGATCCACCTGGTAGCACGTGAGTTGCGGCGCAGCGCTGGCCGGCAGATCTTCCCGCCTGGCCACGTCCGTCGCGTGCATCGGGCACGCGCCTGCCTTGGTCGCAATCTCGGACATCGGGTTCCTCCGGCGTGCGGGCGATCAAATGTTGCATCGTGTGCCGGATGCGGGGACCCGTCAAGCTGCACCGCCGCACGCTTTCACGAATGATTGAGGTGGTGCCGAGCATACTGACCGGTGTTGTGCGATCGCGCACGGATCAGGGAAACCTCCGGCCATGCCTGCTGATGCCGCCATGTCTCATGCCCCGGTTCACCTGCTGGGCCGCGATGGTTACACCGTGATGCTGGACGCATCGGGCGGCGGGTGCAGCCGCTGGAATGGTTTGGCAGTTTCGCGGTGGCGCCCGGGCGATCCATCACCTGCGGCGGGCGGTTACGTCTACTTGCGAAACAAGGCCGACGGGCAGGTCTGGTCGGCCACGTCGTTGCCCTGCGGCGGTTCGGTGCGCCGCTGGTGTGACGAAGCGATGGTGCGTTTTGCGCGGCGCAAGGACGCGCTGGTCACCACGTTCGAAGTCGCGGTCGATCCCGCGCGCCCGGTCGAGGTGCGCGGCGTCGGTTTGCGCAATGAGGGTCCGGTCGAACGCAATATCGAGTTGACGTCATATCTCGAACTGGTGCTGGGTTCATCGCAGGGCGACAACGCGCATCCCGCGTATTCGAAGATGTTCGTGCAGACCGCCATCGAGGATGGCGTGCTGCTGGCGTGGCGGCGCAAGAAAGATCCTTCCGAACCCGATATTTGGGCCGCGCACGCATTGGTCGTCGACGGCGATGAGCGCGGCACGCGCGAGTGGGAAACCGATCGCATGCGCTTCATCGGCCGCGATGGCTCGCTGGACGCGCCCGCCGCATTGCGCGGTACGCAATCCCTGTCCGGAACGGTCGGCACGGTTCTCGATCCTGTCTTCAGCCTGCGCACGTCCGTTGCGATCGGGCCGGGGCAAACGCGCCGCGTGGCGTTCGTTACCGCGGTGGCCGCCTCGCGCGATGAAGTGCACGCGCTGATTCGGCGTTATCTGTCACCGGATGCCTGTGCCGGGGTATTCACACGTGCACGAGCGGCGGCTCCGCGCGCGCTCTCGGACCTTGGCATCGATGCTGGCGAGGCCTCTGCGTTCCAATGCATGGCAGGCGCGCTGGTGGACAACGACAACAGCTGGCGCGCGGACGCGGCAACAATCGCCAAGGCGGAGGGCGGTGCGCCGGTGCTGTGGGCGAAAGGCATTTCCGGCGACCTGCCGATCGTGCTGTTGCGCCTCGACGATGCCGCGCAAGCCGATATCTGTGCGGAGTTGATGCGGGCGCAGCGTTACTGGCGTGCGCATCAATTGCCGGTCGACCTCGTCGTGGTAAACGTCGGAAAGGGAAATGATGCGGATGCTTTGGACGGCGCGCTGAAAGAATTGGCGGCTTCCGTGGCGCAGGGCGAAAAGTCGCAAGGCTCGGTGTTCATGTTGCGCGAGAGCGATCTCGACGGGCGATTGCGGAACGGTTTGCGCGCCGCGGCGTGCGTTGTGCTGGATGGCCGTGATGGCGGTGTGGCCGAACAAGTTGCACGTCGCGCGGGCAAGCGCGGTGCATCGTTTGTCGACATGCCTGCGAGGGCCACGCCGAAGGTGCGTGGCGGCCAGCCTGCCTCCATGCCATCGCCGAAGAAGCTGGATTTCTGGAATGGCCTCGGTGGGTTCACCGAGGACGGACGCGAATACGTCACCGTCCTGCGCGATGGCGCGAGCACGCCCGCGCCGTGGTCGCATCTCGTCGCCAATCCGGATTTCGGATTCCTGGTGACCACAACGGGCGGCGGCTATGCATGGGCGACGAACAGCCAGCAAAACCAGATCACGGCTTGGTCGAACGACGCGGTACGCGACCCGCCGGGCGAGGTGTTCCTGTTGCGTGATGCGGACGATGGCGCCGAGTGGAGCGCGACGGCGTCGCCGATTCGCGCCGGTGGTGCGGCGTACGTGGCGCGCTTCGGGCCCGGTTACGCGCGCTTCGACGCCAACGTGCATGGCATCGAAACCGAATTGATGCAATGCGTGGCTTCTTCCGATCCGGTGAAGGTTTCACGACTGCGCGTGCACAACCGCAGCGGGCGCGCGCGGCGTATCGACGTTGCGCAAGTGGTGGCGTGGATGCTCGGGCCGATCGGCAGCGATCCGTGCGCAACCACGCAGGTCGAATCCGATCCCGCGCGCGGCGCGGTGTTCGCGCGCAACGCATGGCGCGAGGAGTTCACGCAAGCCGTGGCGTTCATCACCTGCGGCGCGAGGAACGCGAAGCCGGGCAGCGAAGCCGGCCCGCGCAGCGCCCTCGTGACAACCTTGGAACTCGCGCCCGACGCAGGCACGGATGTGGTGTTCGTATTGGGTGAGGGCGCGGATCGCGCCGCGGCCGAGGCGTTGGTGGGCCGCTATCGCCGCACCGATTTCGATGCATTGCTCGAAGACACGCGCACGCTCTGGGATGGCATTCTGCAACCGCTGCAAATCGAAACGCCCCAGCGTTCGGTCGACCTGCTCGTGAATCGCTGTTTGCCATACCAGGTGCTTGCGTGCAGGTTGTGGGCGCGCACCGCGTTCTATCAGGCCAGCGGCGCCTACGGTTTTCGCGACCAGGTTCAGGACGTCGCCGCACTGTGCATCGCGCGCCCCGACCTTGCGCGTGAACACATCCTTTTATCCGCATCGCGCCAGTTCGAGGAGGGCGACGTGCAGCACTGGTGGTTGCCGCCGTCGGGCAAGGGCGTGCGCACGCGCATCGTCGATGACCGGTTGTGGCTGCCGTTCGTGGTCGCGCATTACATACGGACGACCGGCGACACCGCGATCCTCGAAACGCGGGTTCCGTTTCTGCATGGCGACGCATTGAAGCCGGAGCAAACGGATTCGTTCTCCAAGCCCGATGTTTCTTCGCAGGCCGGAACCCTGTTCGAACATTGTGCGCGCGCCATCGACGTGAGCCTTGGCGTTGGCGTGCACGGCTTGCCGCTGATGGGAACCGGTGACTGGAACGACGGCATGAATCGCGTCGGCGCGGGCGGCAAGGGCGAAAGCGCGTGGATGGGCTGGTTCCTGATCAAGGTAATCGGCGACTTCGCGCCGTACGCGGAAGGCCGCCGCGACCCACGCCTGGCCCGCTGGCGCGATCACGCGCGCGCACTCGAGCTGGCACTGGAAACCAAGGCCTGGGACGGTGCGTGGTATCGGCGCGCGTTCTACGACGACGGCACGCCGCTCGGTACGTCGGTGGACACGGAATGCCGCGTCGAATCGATGGCGCAGTCGTGGGCGGTGATCAGCGGCAAGGGCGACGCCGAGCGGGTCGAGCGCGCGATGCGCGCGGTCAACGAAAACCTGGTGCGGCCGAGCGAAGGCTTCGTCGCGCTGTTTTCCGAACCCTTCGACAAGACCAGGCACGACCCCGGTTACATCAAGGGCTACCCGCCGGGCCTGCGCGAAAACGGCGGCCAGTACACGCACGGTTCCATCTGGTCGCTGATCGCGTTCGCGATATTGGGCGACGGGGACAAGGCCGGCGAACTGCTGGAAATCTTTGACCCGATCCGGAAATCCGACACGCTGGAAAAACTGCAGCGCTACAGGGTCGAGCCGTACGTCGAATGCGCGGACGTCTATTCGGTCGCGCCGCACGCGGGCCGCGGCGGCTGGACGTGGTATTCGGGGTCGGCCGGCTGGCTGTACCGCGCAATCGTGGAATGGGTGCTGGGCTTTCGCCTGCACGGCGACAGATTGCGAATCGAGCCTTGCATCCCGCATCGCTGGAAGGGCTTCGCGATGACGTATCGCCGCGGCAAGACCACGTGGCGGATCGAAGTCGAAAACCCCGGCCATGCCTGCCGCGGAGTGGCCGCGATCGAATTGGATGGTGTAACGTTGCAGGGTTCAGGCGCCGGCATTCCGCTGGCCGCTGACGGCGCCAGCCACCACGTTCGCGTCATCATGCAGAAGGAAACGAGTTGATGCCCACCGCCACGTCCGATGCCTTCGTCTTCTTCGGTGCCACCGGCGACCTTGCGTACAAACAGATTTTTCCGGCACTGCAGGCGTTGATCAAGGACGGCAAGCTGGACATGCCGGTGATCGGCATCGCGCGTTCGGGCTGGACCGTCGACGACCTGCGCAAGCGTGCCGAGGACAGCCTCAAGGAACACGGTGGTGTCGACAAGGCCGCGTTCGCGAAGCTGTCGAAGCAGATGCAATACCTCGATGGTGATTACAACGACGCGCAGACCTACGAGAAATTGCGCAGGGCGCTCGGCAACGCCGAGCATCCGCTGCATTACCTTGCGATCCCTCCCAGCATGTTCGTGCCAGTGGTGAAAGGACTCGCGGCATCGGGCTGCTCGCAAGGCGCACGGGTGATCGTCGAAAAGCCGTTCGGCCGCGACCTGAAATCCGCGCGTGCCCTCAACCGCACGCTGCATCGCTTCTTCCGCGAGCACGACATCTTCCGCATCGACCATTACCTCGGCAAGGAACCGGTGCAGAACCTGCTGTATTTCCGTTTCGCCAACGCGCTGCTGGAGCCAATCTGGAATCGCGACCACATCGCCAGCATGCAGATCACCATGGCCGAGGATTTCGGCGTACAGGGCCGCGGCAGGTTCTATGACGAAGTCGGCGCGATCCGCGATGTGGTGCAGAACCACATGTTCCAGGTGCTTGCATTGCTCGCGATGGGGCCGCCGGCCAACCGAAGCGCCGACGCGATGCGCGACGAGAAGCTGCGCCTGTTCCGTTCGATGCGCCCGCTGAAGCCCGAGGACATCGTGCGCGGCCAGTTCGACGGCTACCTGAAAGAGCCGGGCGTTGCGAAAAAATCCACCGTCGAGACCTTCGCGGCCCTGCGCATCCACATGGACACGTGGCGCTGGGCCGGCGTGCCGTTCTTCATCCGTGCGGGCAAGCAGTTGCCGGTGAAGTGCACCGAAGTGCTGGTGCGGCTCAAGAATCCGCCGCAACAGGTTTTCGATGATCCATCGAACGGCGCGGTCAACCATTTCCGCTTCCGCCTGAGTCCCGACGTGATCATCTCGATCGGCGCGCGGGTCAAGGAGCCCGGCGAGGCCATGAAGGGCCATCCGGTCGAACTGGTCGCACATCGTCACATCCGCACCGGCATGATGCCGTACGAACGCCTTCTGGGTGATGCGATCGACGGCGACTCGGCGTTGTTCACCCGCGACGATTGCGTGGAAGAAGCGTGGCGCGTGCTCGATCCGATCATCGGCGACAAGGTGCCCGTGCACAAATACAAACCGGGCACCTGGGGCCCGAAGCAGGCCGACGCGCTGATCGCGGAGGCGGGTGGCTGGAACGATCCGAAGGTGGATCCGGCAACGAAGGGCAGCGAATGAACGCAGCCGCGTCCCTGGTGTTCCTGCTCGATGTCGACAACACGCTGCTCGACAACGACCAGGTGCAGGCGGACCTCGACGCGCACATCGCGAAACTGTTCGGCGCGGAGGCGGCGAAGACGTACTGGAACCTGTACGAAACCTTGCGTGAGAAGCTCGGCTATGCCGACTACCTTGGCGCGATCCAGCAGTTCCGGCTGGAATGTGACGACGAAGTGCGCGCGCAGGATCTGGCTGCGTGGCTGCTCAACTACCCCTTTGCCGATCGCCTGTATCCGGGCGCGCTCGATGCCATCGCGCACCTGTCGCGGTTCGGCGAGTGCGTCGTGCTGTCCGACGGCGACGTGGTGCTGCAGCCGCGCAAGATCGAAGCCTCCGGCATCGCCCGCGCGGTGCAGGATCGGGTCTTGATCTACGTGCACAAGGAGCGCATGTTGGATGACGTGGCCCGGCGCTTTCCCGCGCAGCATTACGTGATGGTCGAAGACAAACTGCGCGTGCTGGATGGCATGAAGCGTCGCTGGCGCGAAAGTCTCACCACGGTGTTCGTGCGCCAGGGCCATTACGCGAACGACCCCGCCGCGCGCAAGGAATATCCGCCCGCGCAAATAGAACTTTCCGGCATCCGCGACCTTTGCAACCTGGATGCCGGCGCCTTGCTTTCCCCTTCCGAACCGGCAGCCGCCACGGAGTAGCCCATGAACGCGACCAAGCAATTGCACGACCTCGGCCAGAGCATCTGGCTGGACAACATCACCCGCGGCATTCTCGACGACGGCACGCTGGCGAAATACATCGCCGAATGCAACGTGACCGGCTTGACGTCCAATCCGTCGATCTTCGACAAGGCCATCTCCGGAGGACACGACTACGACGGCGCGATCGCGGACTTGCTCGCGAAGGGGCAGCACGGCGAAGACCTGTTCTTCTCGCTGGCATTGCAGGATCTCACCCGCGCAGCCGACATGTTCAAGCCGGCGTTCCACGCCAGCGACGGCGTCGATGGTTTCGTGTCGCTGGAAGTTTCGCCGTTGTTGGCCGACGACACCGAAGCCACCATCGAATCCGCAGCCGCGCTGCACGCCAAGGCGCGCCGCGACAACCTGTTCATCAAGATCCCGGGCACGCCGGCCGGCATTCCCGCGATCGAGGAATCGATTTACCGTGGCGTACCGATCAACGTCACGCTGTTGTTCTCGCGCGAGCAATACCTCGCCGCGGCCGAGGCCTGGATGCGCGGCATCGAACGCCGCATCGCGGAGGGCAAGTCGCCCAACGTCGATTCGGTGGCCTCGATATTCATCAGCCGCTGGGACGTGGCGGTGGTGGACAAGGTGCCCGTGGAATTGAAGGATCGGCTTGGCATCGCGATCGGGCAGCGCACGTACAAGGCGTATTGCGAGCTGCGCGAAACGCCGCGCTGGAAGAAGATCCTGGCCGCCGGCGTGCATCCGCAACGCCTGCTGTGGGCCAGCACCGGCACCAAGGACCCGAAGGCGCCGGATACGCTGTACGTCGAAGCGCTGGCCGCGCCCGACACCATCAACACCATTCCCGACAAGACCATCCTGGCCTTCGCCGACCACGGCAAGTTGCACGGCGCGATGGCCAGGGACGGTGGCGATTGCGAGCAGGTCATCGCGCAATTCAACGCAGCCGGCATCGACGATGCCGCGTTGGCGGGGCAACTGCAGCGTGAAGGTGCAGCGTCGTTCGTGAAATCATGGAACGACTTGCTGGAACGCATCACGCAGAAAAGTTCGACAGTCGAATCAAAATCGGCCGGGCAGGGCGCGCGCGCATGAGCACGCCGTCGCTGCGTTCTTCGCCGGAATGGAAGGCGCTTGCGAAGCATTGGCAAGCGCTGCGCGGCACCACACTGAAGCAGTTGTTCGATGCCGACGGCGAACGCGGCACGCGGCTGACGGCGGAAGGTGCGGGGCTGTATCTCGATTACTCCAAGAACCTCGTCAACGACGAAACCTTGCGCCTGCTGCAAAAACTGTCGAAGGCGCGTGGCGTGTTCGCCCGGCGCGATGCGATGTTCCGCGGCGACAAGATCAACGAAACCGAAAAGCGCGCGGTGCTGCACGTGGCGCTGCGCGCGCCGCGCGGCGAAAAGATTTTCGTCGACGGCAAGGACGTGGTGCCCGAAGTACACGAAGTGCTCGACCGCATGGCGGCCTTCAGTGACAAGCTGCGTTCCGGTGCTTGGCGCGGGCACACCGGCAAGGCCATCCGCAACGTCATCAGCATCGGCATCGGCGGTTCCGATCTCGGCCCCGTGATGGCCTACGAGGCGCTGAAGCATTACAGCCGCCGCGACATGACGTTCCGGTTCGTGTCCAACGTCGATCCCACCGATTTTGTTGAGGCTACGCGCGACCTCGACGCCGAAGAGACGTTGTTCATCATTTGCTCCAAGACTTTCACCACGCTGGAGACGCTGACCAACGCGCACGCTGCGCGCGACTGGTGCCTGCAGAAGCTCGGTGGCGACGAGGCGGCCGTGGCGAAACACTTCGTCGCGGTTTCGACCAACGCCAAGGAAGTCGAAAAGTTCGGCATCGACACCGCCAACATGTTCGGGTTCTGGGACTGGGTCGGCGGCCGCTATTCGATGGACTCGGCGATCGGCTTGTCCACGATGCTTGCGATCGGGCCGGAAGCCTTCCGCGAAATGCTGGCCGGGTTTCACGCAATGGATGAGCATTTCAAAAGCGCGCCGGCCGAGCGCAACCTGCCGTTGCTGATGGGCTTGCTGGCCGTGTGGTACAACGATTTCTTCGGCGCGCAGACCGTGGCAGTGCTGCCTTATGCGCAATACCTGAAGCGCTTTCCCGCGTACCTGCAACAGTTGACGATGGAGTCGAATGGCAAGCATGTGACCCTTTCCGGCGAGCATGTCGATTACCCGACGGGTCCGATCTACTGGGGCGAGCCGGGCACCAATGGCCAGCATTCGTTCTACCAGTTGATCCACCAGGGCACGCGCCTGATCCCATGCGACTTCATCGGTTTCATGCATTCGCTCAATCCGCTGGGGGGCCAGCACGACCTGTTGATGGCGAATCTGATCGCGCAGGCGGAGGCGCTGGGCTTCGGCAAGTCGCCCGCGCAGGTGCGCGCGGAAGGTACGCCGGAATGGCTGGTGCCGCATCGGGTGTGCGAGGGCAACCGGCCCACCAACACGATTCTTGCCGAAAGCCTGACGCCCCACTCGCTGGGCGCGCTGGTCGCGTTGTACGAACACAGCGTATTCACCCAGGGCGCCATCTGGCACATCGATTCGTTCGACCAGTGGGGCGTGGAACTCGGCAAGCAGCTCGCGAAGAAGGTGATCCCGCAGTTGCAGGGTGCCGCCGAGCCGAAGCTCGAACATGACAGCTCGACCAACGCGCTGATCCGCCGCTATCGCGCCGCACGCAAGGCCCATTGATGAGCGGCGAGAAGATCAGTCCGCTTGCTGGCAAGCCGGCGCCCAAGGGCATCCTTGTCGACATCGACAAGCTTCTGGCCGCTTATGCGGATATACGGCCGGACCCGTCCAATCCTGCGCAACGCGTTGCGTTCGGAACTTCCGGGCATCGCGGTTCCTCGCTCGACGGCAGTTTCAACGAATGGCACATACTGGCGATCACCCAGGCGATCTGCGACTACCGTGCGAAAGAGGGTGTCACCGGACCGCTGTTCATCGGTTTCGACACGCACGCGCTTTCGCAGCCGGCGTTCCGCAACGCACTGGAAGTCCTGGCGGCCAATGGCGTTGAAGTGATGACCTCGAAGGGTGGCGAGTTCACCCCAACCCCGGCGATTTCGCACGCGATCCTCGTGCACAACCGCGGCTGTGAGGACGGGCTTGCCGACGGCATCGTGATCACGCCTTCGCACAACCCGCCCGACAACGGCGGTTTCAAGTACAACCCGGTCAACGGCGGCCCAGCTGGTACCGAAATCACCGGCTGGGTGCAGAAGCAGGCCAACCATTACATCGAGAACAAGCTGGCGGGCGTCAAGCGCGTGCCGTTCGCGCAGGCTTGCGCCGCGGCGGGCACGCGCACGCATGATTACCTCGACGCCTACGTTGCCGACCTCGTGAACGTGATCGATTTCGACGCCATTCGCGGTTCAGGACTGAAGCTTGCGGTCGATCCGCTGGGCGGCGCTGGCGTGCACTACTGGGCGCCGATCGCCGAGCGCTACAAGCTGGACCTGACGGTCGTCAGCGAGGAAGTCGATCCGCGCTTCGCGTTCATGACCGTGGATTGGGACGGGCAGATCCGCATGGATCCATCGTCCGAATATGCGATGCAGCGGTTGCTCGCGCTGAAGGACAAGTACGACGTCGCGTTTGCGTGCGACACCGATCACGACCGCCACGGCGTGGTCACGCGCTCGTCGGGATTGCTCAACGCCAATCATTACCTCACGGTGATGATCGATTACCTGTTTCGCGCGCGCAAGCGCTGGCCGGCCGCCGCGGCCGTCGGCAAGACCGTGGTCAGCACGGCGCTGATCGACAGGGTGGTGAAGAAGGCCGGGCGCAAGCTCTGCGAAATGCCGGTCGGCTTCAAATGGTTCGCGCCCGGTTTGTTCGATGGCTCGCTCGGCTTCGGCGGCGAGGAAAGCGCGGGCGCTGCGTTTCTGCGGCTGGACGGCTCGGTCTGGACCACAGACAAAGACGGCATCGTGCCTGCATTGTTGTCGGCCGAAGTCATGGCCAGGGCAGGGCGCGACCCCGGCGAGGTTTATGCCGCGCTGGCCGGCGAGCTTGGCCGGCCGTTTGCCGATCGTGTCCAGGCTGCAGCCAATTCAGCGCAAAAACAAAAGCTTTTCAACCTTTCCGCAAATGAAATCAAGCTCGATACACTGGGTGGCGACAAGGTCGAAGCAGTGCTGGACAAGGCGCCCGGCAACGACGCACCGATCGGCGGCGTCAAGGTGGTCGCGGAGCACGGCTGGTTCGCCGTGCGGCCTTCCGGCACCGAAGACATCTACAAGATTTACGCGGAAAGCTTCAGGGACGAAAAACACCTGCAATCGATCCTCGCCGAAGCGCAGCACGTCGTGGACGATGCGATTGCCTGAACCGGAGCGCCGGGACGTTGCCTGCGAAGAAATCCAGCAAGGCCACACCGACCCGGTTCAAGATCGGCGACCACGTCACGTGGAATTCCGAAGCCGGCCACGTCAGTGGTGTGATCACCAGGATCCACGTCCGCGATTTCGATTACAAGGGCCACACCCACCGCGCCAGTGCGGACGATCCGCAGTACGAAATCAAGAGTGACAAGACCGACCACGTCGCGGCGCACCGTGGCGCGGTGCTCACGAAACTGTCGAAGTGAGCTGTCGTTGCCGTATGGTTGGAAGGCGGGCACCGCGGTTGCGAACCGCGCTGATCACGGCGGCACTGCTGACCGCGGGCAAATTCGTGGGGCCTTTACCTTGCGCGGTTGCGCTACAGCTCGGCGGGTGCGGCGGGTTCCCTCATCCTGATCGTCGTATGGGTTTACTACAGCGCGCTGATCCTGTTCCTCGGAGCGCAGATCACCAAGGTGGTTGCCTGCAGTTTCGGCAAGCCCATAACGCCGAAGGCACATGCAAAGCGTGCGCAGGAAACGTGATGAATCGAGTTCATCGTACATGTTCACGTGGACTGAACATGGGCGTTGCTAGCTTGACGCCGGTTACGCGGAGGTAATTCGTATGGACGCGACGAAGTTGTTGACGGAGGATCACAAAAAGGTTCGCACGGTGCTGGCCGAGCTGGGCAAGACCTCTGAACAGGACACGGACAAGCGCGAGGAGTTGCTGGGGGAGATTGCGCTGGATCTGGAGGTCCACACCCGGATTGAGGAAGAAATCTTCTATCCGGCGTTCCGCAAAGCGTGTGGTGACGATGAAAACGACAAGCTCTACTTCGAGGCGCTGGAAGAGCACCGCGCCGTAGGTGACTTGGTGCTTCCCGACCTGCAGAACACGCCTACCAGTTCCGAAAAGTTCGACGGCCGCGCCAAGGTCCTCAAGGAACTTGTGGAGCAGCACGCGGACGAGGAAGAGGAGATCATGTTCAAGCGGGCCCGGAAGGTCTTTTCCAGCGACGAGCTGAACGAGCTCGGTGCGCAACTGGCCGAACGCAAGGAAGAGCTGGTTCGAGAGCACGCCACGGCGGACTGACTGCGCCGGATCATCCGCTGCCTGCAGGTGTTCGTCGCGGCGGGTTGCATCGAAACGCGGCAGGCTCCGAAGGTCGCTGGTGCCGGGCGGAAAATTTTTCCGAAGCGCATTGAATCGCGCCGCGCGCGATTGTCCGCATGCTGCGCACGCCTATACTTGGGGATTACGGTACGTCGCCGCGCGCGAGGTAGTACATGAGCACGGAGCGCGAACCGCAGGATGTTTCCGGTCATGTGAGCGCTCCTGCGGGAAAGCAGTCCAAATGCCACGGAGTGAACAGGTTCCTGCTGGAGCTGGCCGACGCGATTCGGCCTATGGCTGACCCGGAGGAAGTCCAGGCCGAAGCCGCGCAGCGGCTCGGCAAACACCTACGCGCGACTCGCGCGTTTTATGCCGAAGTAGACGAGAGCGGCGATGCCTTTTTGACGTTCGACTACTGCAGCGCGGACATGCAGTCGATCGTGGGTCGCTATCGCCTCGATGAGTTCGGCGCCGCCTTCACCGACACGCTGCGCGGGGGGCGCGTGCTCGCCGTCACGGATATCGAGTCCATCGATTCGCTTGCCGAAACCGAGCGGAAACGCTGCAGGAATTTCGGCATACGCGCGTTGCTGAAGGTGCCGCTTGTGAAGGAAGGACGCCTCGTCGCGTTCCTGGCGCTGCACCAGTCCGAGCCACGCACGTGGTCGGACGAGGAGATCGCGCTCACCATTGAAGTGGCCGACCGTACGTGGGACGTGGCCGAACGCAGCAAGGCGGAACGGGCGCTGCGCCAAAGCGAAGAAAAGTACCGGGCGCTGTTCGACACCATCGACGAAGGTTTCTGCATCGCGGAGGTGGTCCAAGGTGACGATGGCCGCGTCACCGGGATGCGCTACCGGGAAGTGAGCCACGCTTTCGAGCGCCACACCGGTTTGCGTGACGTTATTGGAAAATCTTCCGATGCGCTGTTTCCCAACTTCGAGCCCTGCTGGCTTGACGCTGTCACGCGCGTCATCCAGACGGGCAAGCCGGAACGTCTGGAAAATTTCCAGTCCGATCTCGGGCGTTGGTACAGCGTGCACTATTCGCGCGTGGGCGGCGAGGGCAGCCGGTTGCTCGGTGTCGTCTTCGACGACATTTCCGCGCGCAAGCGCGTCGAGTTGACCGGCAACCGACTGGCCGCGATCGTCGAATCGACCGACGACGCGATCATCAGCAAGAACCTCGACGGCATCATCGAGACCTGGAACGCGGGCGCGGAGCGGATCTTCGGCTACACCGCCCACGAGGTCATCGGCAAACCGGTGACGATCCTGATGCCGTCCAATCGCGTGAACGAGGAACCGGACATCCTCGCGCGCCTTCGCCGTGGCGAGCGCGTGGACCACTACGAAACCGTGCGGCAGCGCAAGGACGGTTCGCTGATCGACGTTTCACTCACCATCTCGCCCATCGTGGACGGCAACGGCAAGGTGGTGGCGGCATCCAAGATCGCCCGTGACATCAGCCAGGGCAAGCGTGAAGAAGCCAGGTTGCGCGAAAGCGAGCATCGGCACGGCTTTCTCCTCACGCTGTCCGATGCGCTTCGCGAGCAGCCCGATGGCGACGCCATCGGCGCGGTGTGCGTGCGCATGCTCGCAAAACATCTGCGGGTGGACCGCTGCTACATGGCGCACTTGTCGCTGCCTGACAACCTGGCGCGGATGATCGCGGAATATCGGAGCGGCAACCTGCAGCCGGCTTATGGGGTGGAGGGCGAGTTGCCGCTTTCGGCCTTTCCGACGTGCATGCAGCGGCTGGAGACGGAGCCGCTCGCGATCAACGACATCCGGGTCGAACCTGGATTCTCGGGCGCGGAAAAGAGTGCGCTGCTCGCGCTGCAGGGCCATGTCGCGCTGATCGCTGTCCCCCTGCGCGCGGGCGCGCGAAATTCGATCTGGGCGCTGGTGGTGGGCAGCGACGCACCGCGCGCATGGGCGCCCGAGGAAGTGCACCTGCTTGAGGATGTCGCGGAACGCACCTGGTCCGCCATCGATCGCGCCCGGAAAGATGCTGAGTTGCGCGAACGCGAAGCCGAACTGCGGCGTGCCGGCCGTGCCAAGGACGAGTTCATCGCGATGCTTGGCCATGAGTTGCGCAATCCGCTCGCGCCCATCGCCACTACGCTGCAACTGATGAAGCTGCGCGCGCCCGACGTGATGGTGCGCGAGCGTGACGTCATCGAGGCGCAGGTGCAGCATCTCACCGGCCTGGTCGACGACCTGCTGGACGTGACGCGTATCGCCAGCGGCAAGGTGGAACTCAATCAGGAACGGGTGGTGATCGATGAAATCATCGCGGCGGCCGCGGAAACCACCCAGGACGCGATGGAATCCAACCGGCAGACCTTGCACGTGCAGGCCGAAGAAGAACTGGCCGTGTCGGGCGATCGCCGCCGGCTGGTGCAGGTGCTGGTGAACCTGCTTGCCAACGCCGCCAAGTATTCGCCGCCCGATCGCAATATCTGGCTGTCGGCCAGGGCGGAAGACGGCCAAGTGGTGCTGCGCGTGCGCGATGAGGGCCGGGGCATTGCGTCCGGTTTGCTGCCGCGGATCTTCGAATCCTTCACCCAGGAGCCGCGGGAGATTGATCGCTCGCAGGGCGGGCTGGGGCTGGGACTTGCGATCGTTCGCAGCCTAGTGCTGTTGCACGGCGGCAGTGTGAGCGCCGAAAGCGAAGGTCCGTACAAGGGCAGCCAATTCACCGTGCGACTGCCGCTGCTCGATCGGCCGCAGCCCGCCACGGCGAAAGCGGAAGCGGCGCCCGCCGACGACGTGCCAAGCGTGGCGCGCCCCGAGCGCATCAGGGTATTGATTGTGGATGACTACGCGCCGGCCGCGGAAAGTCTGGCGCTGCTGCTGCACGAGATGGGGTACCACACCCTGGTGGCGCCGGACGGCGCCGCTGGGCTGGCCGCCCTCGCGACGTTCCGTCCGCAGATTGCGCTGGTGGACATCGGCTTGCCGGTAATCGACGGTTACGAGGTGGCGCAGACCGTGCGGCGAACACCCGGGTTCGAGCAGCTGCCGCTGGTGGCCATCACGGGCTACGGACAAGCCAGTGATCACGCGCGGGTGATGGATGCCGGGTTCGATGAGCATCTGGTCAAGCCACTGGACGCCGCGCGCATCAGCCAATTGATCGAGCGCCTGGCGGCTTTCGCGACATGAACGGCGCGATCATGGCGCCTTCGGATTCAAGACGATCTGCTCGATCGCAATGCGCAGGTAACGGCGCGCGAACACGGGCGGGTTTTTTGCGAAGACTGTTTTGGCGTTCGCCGCGTCCTCGTCATTCGGTGCGTACACGAACAGGAATGCGCCGCCGTCGGATGCGTGCTGCTTGTCTTCGGTGGTGTAGCCCTTTTCGGTGCCGAAGATCTTGACCAGCTCGTTGTTGAGCTTGTCCATCGCGTTGCGGTCGCTACGCGATTCGAGCTGCGCCGCCACGAACTCGCCCGGCGCCGCGCGTACGTCCTCGGCGTCGACGCCGGATTCGCGGAAGGCATCCTCGGCGGCCTGCGCGGCATCGAGGTTGTCGTAGCCGGCGACGATGTAGTGGAGCGGATAAAAGACGCCCATCGAAGTCTCGCTTTTCTTGAAGAAGTCCCATTGCTGTTCCACGCGGGTTCTCCTTGCGGTTGTGCGAGTCCAGTGTGGACACGCCCGTCTCAACCACCCCTGAACTCGTTCGGCGCGCGACTCACCGCGGCGGCGGCACGGGCACGCGCGTGAAGCAGTCGGTCAGCATCAGCCCGATCACGATCGCCAACCACGCGAAGCCGGTCGCGGCCGCCGTGGTGTTGCTGATCGGTGCGCGCAGTTATCCGTGCGACGTTGCAACCGCCGTGGCGTCGGAACAGGCCACGAAGCAAACGTAGGCGCCCGTCTTGGGCGTGGCGCCGTCAGGAGCCTTTTGCAGTCTTCTTGCGAGCGCTGACTTTGCGTTTTGCGGCGTCGCGATGGCTGCTGCGACGCGTCTTGGAACTGGCTTTTTTCGCGGGTGTGCGCTTGTTGTCCCTGATGCTCTTCTGCAGCAGCGACATGAAGTCCACCACGTTGGTGGACGCGTTCTTCGGCATCGCGGCTTCTTCGGCCGCGGGCGCGCGCACGCCGCCCTTGGCCTTGATGCGCGTCTCGATCACTTTCGCCAATCGTTTGCGGAAATCATCCTTGTACGCGTCCGGCTTCCATTTTCCCACCATCGATTTCACCAGCGTCTCTGCCATGTCCAGTTCCTTCTGGCTCACGCGGTACGCCGAAATTTTCTTGTCGGGAAACGCGTATTCGTCCTCGGCCACGATTTCCTGCGGATAACGCAGCAGCATCAGCAGCAGCGCATCGTCGCGCGGCAAGACCAGTGCAAGGTATTCGCGGGTGCGGATCACCACGCGCGCCAGCCCTGCCGTCTTCAGCCGTTTCAGCGTTTCGCGCAGCAGCACGTAACCTTTTTCCGCCTTCTTCGCCGGAACGAGGTAATAGGGTTTCTCGAAATATTCGGGGCCGATATCGGTCGCGTCGACGAACGCTTCGATGTCCACCGATTCGGTGGATTCCGGCGCGGCCTTGGCGAAGTCTTCCTTGTCCAGCACCACATAGTTGCCCTTGTCGTACTCGAAGGCTTTCACCACTTCCTTCCACGGCACCTCTTCGCCAGTCTCCTCGTTGACGCGTTCATAGCGGATGCGCGCGTTGTTGCGCGAATCCAGCATGCGGAAGTGCAGGTCGACGTGTCGCTCGCCCGGCATCAGTTGCACCGGGATGTTGAGTAAACCGAATGTGATGGTGCCGTTCCAGATGGGTCTTGCCGCCATGGTCGTTCTCCTGGTGTATTCATGCGGGTCACGTCGGATGTCGTCATTCCCGCGAAGCTTGTGTAGGTTGGGGTGAGCCGCTTTTTGCGAACCCCAACGATGCTGGGTTTCGCCGATGAAGCCGGCTCAACCCAACCTACGCTCCACGCGATTGCGGTAATGCCTGCCGTACTTCGTCGAAGCCTTGCCAGGGATCCTGTTTCAACGTCTTCAATCGCCGCGGAAGATTGGCGAAGGTATATTGCGCGCCTGATTTGAGCCGCGACAATTCTTCCCAGCGCAGCGGTGTGGCAACGCCCGCGCCGGGTCGCGCGCGCACGCAATAAGACGCCACCGCGGTGGAACCGCGCGCGTTGCGCAGATAGTCGACGAAAATGCGGCCCTTGCGGCGATTCTTCGTCGCAACAGAAACGAAATCCTGCGGCGACTCGTGTTCCAGCGTACGGGCCAGGGCGTGCGCGAAAGCCTTCGCCGTGTCCCAGTCCGGCCGCGGGTTCAGCGGCACGACGATGTGCACGCCCTTGCCGCCTGTCGTGCGCAGGAAGCTTTCGAGCCCGACCGCTCGCAGCCGTTCGCGCACGGTGCGCGCGGCGTCACGTACGCGCGGCCACGCCACGCCGCTGTCGGGATCGAGATCGAACACGAGCCGGTCGGGGTGCTCCAGATCGGCGATGGTCGAACCCCACGGATGGATTTCGATCACGTTCATCTGCACCAGGCCGAGCACGCCTTCGATGTCGTTGACGTACACGTATTGTTGCCGTTTGCCGTCGACGCTGCGCGCATCGCCCACGCCGATCGCGTCGGGCATGCCGGTCATCGGATGCTTCTGGAAGAAACATTCCTTGCCGGCGCCATCGGGGCAGCGCACCAGCGACAGCGGCCGTCCCACCACGCCCGGCAACAGGTGTTCCGCGATGCCCGCGTAGAATTTGGCGAGTCCCTTCTTGGTGATGTGCGGCTTGTCGATCAACACGCGCTCGGGATGCGTGAGCTTGATTTCCGATTCATTGCCCGCACGCTTGCGGGTCGCGGTCTTGCGGGCGGCTTTGGCTGGCACGGAGGTAGTCTCCTTGGCGCGATCGCTGTCGCGAAGATCCGCCGGCGACTTGTCGGGGCGCAGGCCCTTGAAGCTCGCCTGACGGAGGAAGTCATCGCCGGTGCGGCCGCGGAATTCGACTTCCACCACGGTTTCGGGCTGCACCCACACCGGCCGCGCGCCGCGCAGTTGCTTGGCGTTGGGCGCGTCGATCAATTCCGATCTGCGCTTCGCCGGATTCAATTGCACACGTTTCAGTTGATCGTGCAGGCGTTTCAGCATCGCGCTGTCCATGCCGGTGCCGACACGGCCAACGTACCGCCATTGCTTTCCGCGCGGTTCTGCCAACAGCAGCGCGCCCAAGGCGCCGCGCGAACCCTTGCCCGGCGTGTAGCCGACGATCACGAATTCGTCCGAATCGGTGCATTTCAGCTTGCGCCATGCGTCGCCGCGGCCGCCGCGATAGGGCGCGTTCACCGACTTGCTCATCACGCCTTCGAGTCCCGCCTCGCATGCGCGCTGATATGCAAGCGCACCGTTGCCGCGAAGGAAGCCGGAAACCACCAGCGGGCTCGTCGAGGGATTGGCCTCGGCGTATTCGAGCAGGCGCGACAGCGCCGCCTTGCGTTCCAGCAGCGGGGCATCGCGCATGTCGTCGCCGTTCAGCGCAAGCAGATCGAAAACCGCATAGCGCACGGTTTGCGCTTCGGCGAGGTTGAATTCCTTCTGCAGCAGGTCGAAGCGGCTGCGCCCGTGTTCGTCGAAGACCACCAGCTCGCCATCCAGCACGCAGTTGCGACAGTCCAGCGCAAGGATGGCGCCCGCGATCGCGGGCAGCTTCTCCGTCCAGTCGAGGCGGTTGCGCGACAGCAGTTGCAGGTCGCGCCCGTGCCGCCACGCCAGCATCCGGTAGCCGTCGTATTTCACTTCGTGCAGCCAGTCCTCGCCCTGCGGCGCGCGTTGATGCAGGCGCGCGAGTTCCAGTTCGAACCGGTCCGGCGGCGGCAAGGAAGGGGCGGCTTTCGCGCTGTGCGAACGGCGCCGGGCGCGCGCGCCCGACTCGATATCGTGCTCCGCTTTCCACTCCGAGAGCGGCGTGTCGTCGGCCACGTCGTCAGCCACCACGAATTCGTCGTCGCCCTTGATCAGAAGCCACTGCGGTTTGCCGGCCCGCATGCGCGTGCGCACCAGCGACCAGCGGCCGCGCAAACGCGAGCCGTGCAATTCGAAACGCAGATGGCCCTTGTCGATCTGCTGCGCGGCGGAGCCTTCGGTGCTCCACGTGCCTTCGTCCCAGATCGCAACCGTGCCGGCGCCGTAATGGCCTTCCGGAATCGTGCCCTCGAACGAACCGTAGCTCAGCGGATGGTCTTCGACTTCCACCCCGAGATGCTTGATCGACGGATCGCGCGAGGGTCCCTTCGGAACCGCCCAACTGCGCAACACGCCACCGACTTGCAGGCGCAGATCGAAGTGACGGCGGCGCGCATGATGCAAATGGATGACGAACTGGCGTCCCGCAGGTGCGTGTGAACGTCGCCCGCGCGGCGTCGCGGCCGGTTCCGGCGTGTGTTCGAAATGGCGCTTGCGCCGGTAGGTCGCAAGTCGCGGGCTGTGGCGTCCTGCCATGCGTCAATGCCTGTCAAACGCGTCGATGACTCAGCCTAGCAAACCGACATCTAGGCCACGTGAACAATGCGACGACGACAACCCCTGCATGCGCTGTCGCCGCGCGAAAAATTTTCGCCCGCGCGAAACGCTTTCGGCGTCGCGCGCCGCCGGATTCAGCCAGGCCACGGGTCGACCGCGCGCGCATTGCGTAGCCTGCAATCGGGTCGTGTATTGGATCACCATTGGGCGCTCATCGAACCGCGCTCGTCGATCCCAATGAGACCGCGCAGCCTGCGTGCTTTCCGCGTTTTGCGGTCGACCCGCCCGCGCCGGCGCTGTGGCGGTTCGCGAATGCAGTCTGAACCGCCGCGGCCGGGTTCATGTTCGCGCGTCAGCGTGGCACAGGTGTTGCTTCGAACGACACTCGCCGGCACTTTCACAGAGTGCCAGGGAGCATCTCGCATGGCACTGAAACTGATGGAAGAGAAGGGCACGCCGCTCGGCGGCCAACGCTTCACGTTGCGTGAACTGACACCTGCGCCGATGAGCAAGCTGGATGACGACGCGTTTACGCGCGTGCGCATCATCCTGATGAACGGGATCGAGATGGGCGCCAACCGGTTCCAGCACATGGCGGCTGCGTTCAATGAAGACTTGCGCGAGCCGCTGGCGCGCGTGAGACGCGTCGAACATCATCAGCAAACGATGGTGAACTGGCTGTTGTCGCCGGATGATTCGCCGCTCGACATCACGCTGGGCTACGAACAGGTCGCGATCGAAGTCACCGCCAGCATCGCCGAGCACGAGCCCGACGAATACCTGGCGCAGGTTTATCGCTTCGGACTACTCGAGGATTTCGATCATCTCTATCGCTACTCGGCGCTGGCCGACCGACTGGAAGGCAAGGACGCCAACAACATCCTGCAGTCATACACGGATGTCCTGCCCGGCCGGCCGACCCGCGTCGAGCATCGCGATCCGCACGACGACCTGCGCGACCATTACGACCGCAGGACCGCAGAGCCCCTGTCCAAGGTGCACGCGCTCACGTTGTTCACGGGCGAGTACCAGACGCGCAATTACTACATGACGATCGGACCCATGTACACCGATCCGGTCGCGCGCGGGTTGTACGCCGAGATCGCCTCGATCGAGGAACAGCACGCCACCCAGTACGGCTCGTTGTGCGATCCCACCGAAACGTGGCTGGAAAAATGGCTGCTGCACGAAGCCACCGAAGCCTACAACTACTACAGCTGCATGCAGTACGAGAGCAACCCGCGCATCCGCGGGATCTGGGAGCGCTGCCTCGACTACGAATTCGGCCACCTGCAATTCGTGATGGAGCTGTTCAAGAAAATCGAACGGCGCGACCCGGCCGAGGTTTTGCCGGACGAGCTGCCCGACATGATTGGCTACAACGCACACCGCGAATTCATACGCAAGGTATTGGACAAGGAAGGGGACTACACGGCCGCGGGACATCGGATCGGCCCACGCAACCAAGTGGGCGACCTCTCGCGATCCGAGGCATATCGCAACCATCTCGACAAGGACGGTTCATTCTCGGAAACCGTCGCCGAAAACTACGCGTGGCGTCCCGGCACCGAGCTGGCCGGCCGCGAACCCCGGAAGGTCGCTTAGGGCCCTGGAGGAAAACAAATGGAATCGACACAAGCGCAATCGGGGGGCCACAACCGGACCGGCATCAAGGCTTCGCCAACGGACGGCCGCTCGCTGGAACGCATGGTCTCGGACAATCCACCGCCGCCGACGGCGTCGTTGCAGGCGACCGCCTTGCGCGAGAATGTCGCGCGCCACGCCGACCGGCTGGGTTCGGTGCCACCTGCGGCCATCGCGATGGGCGTGGCCGAGACGGCACTGCATGCACTGCGGGGGCATCGCCTCGCATCCCTGGTCGACAAGCTTGGCGAGCGATTGGCATTCGAACGTTCCGGCGTGCGTGCCTACGAGGCCGTGCTGGTCAAGGTGGATGCGCTGGGTGCATGGCACGGCGGCCCGACGCGCACCCTGGTGCAGGAACAATGCAACGAGGAGCTGCAGCACTTCCAGATGCTCAAGCAAATGCTGGAACATCTGGGCGCGGACCCGACCGCGATGACGCCGTCTGCCGATGTCGCTGCGGTGGAAACCTCGGGCTTATTCAAGGTACTCGCCGATCCCCGCGCTTCGCTGTCGCAGGCGCTGCACACGCTGCTGGTGCTCGAGGACATCGATTCGGATGGCTGGGACCTGCTGGTGCAGATGGCCGAGAATACGGGTCTCGGCGACATGGCCAGCGAGTTCCGCAATGCACTCGCCACCGAAAAAATGCACAAGCAGCGAGTGCGTGGATGGCTGGGCAACGCGGCGCTGGCGGACACTCAGCGCGTCAGCGATGGCCAGCAGTGGGCGTCGATGCACTGACCCGCATCGATGCGGAACAGCGAGCCCGGCAGGCGCACACGGAAGCGGAAACCGCGTACCCGCGTGCGTTCGCTGCGCCATGCAAGCGATGGCGAGCCCGGCATCACGCGTCGCCGCGCCGGCCGCGGTTTCGTGTACCTGGATGCGAAGGGAACACGCGTACGCGACGAACCGACCCTCGCACGCATTCGCGCATTGGCAATTCCGCCGGCCTATACCGATGTCTGGGTTTGCGCCGATCGCCACGGTCATCTGCAGGCGACCGGCCGCGATGCGCGCGGGCGCAAGCAGTACCGTTACCACGTGGCCTGGCAGCATCGGCGCGACGCCAGGAAATACCGGCGCCTGTTGCGTTTCGCCGGACGATTGCCGGTATTGCGCGCGCGCCTGCAGCGTGATCGACGGCTCGAAGGCCTGCCGCGCGACAAGGTTCTGGCGATCGTGACAGCAGTGATGCTGGCTACGTCGATCCGCGTCGGCAACGCCGAGTATGCACGCACCAACCATTCCTACGGACTGACCACGCTGCGTTCACGGCATGTGGCATTTGCTCGCGACGGCAGCGCGACATTTCGTTTCCCCGGCAAGAGCGGACAAAGGCGCGAGGCCTTGCTGACCGACCGCCGGCTGGCCCGGCTGGTGCGTCGCTGCAGCCGCCTGCCCGGATCGGCGTTGTTCCAGTACGAAGAGGACCGCGGGCACCGACGCGCGACCGCGGCGCAACTCAATGATTACCTGCGCGACACGCTGGGCGAGCGGTTCAGCGCGAAGGATTTCCGTACCTGGGCGGGCACTTTGACGGTGATCGCTTGCCTGGCCGGCACGCCACTACCCGTGCGCGGTGGCGAGCGCGCGCGCCGCGCCGCGATCAGGCACGCGATCGATCTTGCCGCCGATCAGCTTGGCAACACGCCGGCGGTCGCCCGCAAGGCATACGTGTGTCCGCAGGTACTTGATGCATGGGTGACCGGTGACCTGCACCGCCTCGTGCCGAAGGCCGACGTGGCGCATGCGCGGCGTCTGGAAAAGAAGGCGATCCGGTTGTTGCGGCATTGCCTCGACGGCGCCGTGTGATGACCGCGCCCATGGCGGTTGCAACACGGGCTGGTCGCACTGCGTGCCGGCCGCGGGTTCGCTTCAATCGTTTGAAAGCCATCCCCGCCATTTGAAGATGCCGAGTGGAATAAGGATGCTCACCAGGATCGCGCCAAGCGCCATCGCGTAACCCCAAGGCTTGTACAACTCGGGCATGGCCTTGAAATTCATGCCCCAGACGCCCGCCAGGATCACCGGCGGAACCGCCACCACCGACGCCACCGTGAACAATTTCATGACATTGTTCTGGTTGACGCTGATCAGTCCGAAAATCGCGTCGAGCAGAAACTGCAATTTCTCCGTGAGCTGCTCGTCGAAGTGGTCCAGCGCGACGAGGTCGTTGCGGACGGTCTCGATGCGCGACCGCTGCTTTTCCGGAATCCAGGCCGGATTCTTTTCGCATGTGAATACGGCGATCCGCGTCATCCCGAGCAGTGAACTGCGGCTGCGGGCCAGGCGTGTCTCCAGTGCGCCGACGTGTACCAGCCAGCGGCGCAGATGGCGCGTCTCGGCGCGCCTGTCACCGAACACACGGCCGGAAAGATCGGCCACGTCGCCAGCGATTTTCTGCATGCTCACCGCAGTGCGTTCCACCAGGGTTTCCAGCAATTCCGCGAAGGCACCAGTCGGGCCATCATTCTCCCGGCGCGTGTGCCAATCCTTGACGGCGGTGTCGAACGCAGCCGAACGGGTGTAGCGCTGAGTCACCAACAGCTCGGGTGTCAGCACCAGCGATACCGGGCTGGCGTGGGTGTTGCCGTCGTCAGTGTCTTCGAATACTGGAACCTGCAGGAACATCGCTTTTTGCTCGATGCGGTTGCGCCCCGGAAGGCTCACCCCGGTCATGTCCTCGCGCGCGGGCAGCTTCACCTTCGCCGCCCGCTCGCACGCCTGCACCTCGGCATCGTTTGGGTCGCGCAAATCCAGCCACGCGGCTTCTCCGGGCACGGGCGTGCCGGGTTCCCAAACCACGGCCTCGGGCTGGCGGGCATCGTGGATGGTAAGCATGGTTTCGCTCCTTGTTCGTCGTTCCGGAGGGGCCGGCCGTGGACGACCACGGTCCCATGAAGATAGCAAGGGACGACACGTTGCACGTGCCGTCACGACGATTGCGCGCGGTGCAGATGCAACACTTGGCCAGCATACCGATTTGCGGCGGAGAAAATATTTCAGGCTCGTGAAACCCTTGTGCGCGCCTGGATTCACCGTTGCTTCACCGCGCGGCGCGCACCATCGACGCTTGCCTGCAATCGAAAGGATTCGAAATGACGGCCCTAGTTGGCGACTTCATCATCCAGCGCCTCGGCGAGTGGGGCGTGCGCCGCATCTACGGTTATCCGGGCGACGGCATCAACGGATTGATGGGTGCATTGGGCCGCACCAAGGGGAAGACGCAGTTCATCCGCGCGTGCCACGAGGAGATGTGCGCATTCATGGCCTGCGCGCATGCGAAATTCACCGGCGAAGTCGGCGTGTGCATGGCTACGTCGGGTCCTGGCGCCATCCATCTCTTGAACGGCCTGTACGACGCGAAGCTCGACCACATGCCGGTGCTCGCGATCGTCGGCCAGCAGGCTCGCGCCGCGCTGGGCGGTCAATACCAGCAGGAAGTGGACCTCACCACGCTGTTCAAGGACGTCGCCAGCGAATACGTCGAAATGGTCACGGTGCCTGCGCAAGTGCGGCACGTGATCGATCGCGCGTTGCGCATCGCGATCTCGAAACGCAGCGTGACGTGCGTGATCGTGCCAAACGACCTGCAGGAAATGGAAGCGGTGGAGAAGCCGCCGCGTGCGCATGGCACGGTTCATTCCGGTATCGGTTACAGCGCGCCACGGGTCGTGCCGCGTGATGAAGACCTGCGGCGCGCAGCCGACATCCTGAATTCAGGCGAGCGCGTCGCGATCCTGGCGGGCGCGGGTGCGCTCGGCGCCACCGATGAAGTGATCGACATCGCGGACATGCTGGGCGCCGGCGTCGCCAAGGCCTTGCTGGGCAAGGCCGCGCTGCCGGACGACTTGCCGTTCGTCACCGGCTCGATCGGGTTGCTCGGCACCAAGCCGAGTTGGGAGATGATGAGCGACGCCGACACGCTGTTGATGATCGGATCGCGCTTTCCGTATTCCGAATTCCTGCCCAGGGAAGGGCAGGCACGCGGCGTGCAGATCGATCTCGATCCCGCGATGGTCTCGATCCGCTATCCGATGGACGTGAACCTGATCGGCGATTCCGCTGCGACGTTGCAGGCGTTGAAGCCGTTGCTCAAGCGCAAGCAAGACCGAAGCTGGCGGGAAAAGATCGAAAAGAACGTCGACGAGTGGTGGAAGGTGCTGGAATCGCGCGCGCACGTCGACGCCAACCCGATCAACCCGGAGCGGATGTTCTGGGAGCTGTCTTCGCGGCTGCCCGACAACTGCATCCTGTCTTGCGATTCCGGTTCCGCGGCGCGCAACTCAAGCGCCAGCTTTCCGGTTGGGTCGAGCAGGGCATCGGGATGGTGAAGATGAAGATTGGCCGCGCTCCGGCGAGCGACCCCGAGCGCGTACGCGCGGCCCGCGCAGCGATCGGCAAGCACGCGCAATTGTTTGTCGATGCCAATGGCGCGTATGCAAGGAAGCAGGCATTGCATCTCGCGGAAGAATTCGCGGAGTGCAACG
>Ga0207707_10000941_pt1 | contig 28069 bp, 36 predicted proteins | sample KBSC83BmetaG_FD_184336 | JGI IMG/M metagenome (GOLD analysis project Ga0207707, IMG submission 184336) | Corn rhizosphere microbial communities from Kellogg Biological Station, Michigan, USA - KBS C8-3B metaG (SPAdes) (version 2) | ecosystem: Host-associated > Plants > Roots > Rhizosphere ... | reverse complement strand
TCATAGATACAAGTGCGCCGAGCGTGAGACGACGATGAGGCGCACGGCTTGAGACGGATGTCGCGAGAGCATCATGATGACAGAGTCAGATATCACAGTGTTCGTTAAGGTATAGTCGCTGTCCGATCCACAGAGTGAGTTCCAAGATCTGTCTATCCACCGCGCGTCTGGTTGATGCTGATTGCGGGCACGCCCCGTCAATGACCGCCAACGCGAACATCGAATCAGGACTTATATGCAAGCACTAGAGCGTCTCTTCACGTTTCTTCTCACGTTTGCAGCTCTAGCGGTCGCAGTGGCGTTCGTACATCGCGAGGTGACCGAGAGTAGTTCTACGACTGGGCCCGGAGTCCGGCCTCCGCCAAAGTTGGTGAAGGGTTGGCAATCATGGACCTCAGTTGGTCGCGTCGTGGGCAATTCCAGGGGACCCGTGACCCTGCTCGAGTTCGTCGACTTTCAATGTCCCTTTTGCCGCAGTTTGTCGTCAAACATTCGGAGCGCCGAGGCGCGCAGACCAGGAAAGGTGACTCACATGGTGATTCACTTTCCGATGTCTATGCACAGGTACGCATACACAGCTGCGCGGCTGGCTGAATGCGCGCAGGCCCAGGGTAAGTTCACTGAAATGCACGATCTCCTATTTGCCAAACAGGATTCAATCGGCATAAAGTCGTGGCAGTCATATGCTAGTGAGAGCGGTATGACTGACTCTGGTGCGACAGCGCGGTGTGTTGGCGATACAAGCCGGGTTGAAGCTATCGAAGCGGCCCTACGTGCGGGCGCGAAGGCCCGTATCACGGGAACACCAGTGATGTTTATCAACGGATGGCGGTTCCAGGGTAGTATGCCAGAGTCTACTCTGGTCGCTGCCATTGATGCGATCGCAGACGGTAAGCACCCGTAAAGAGCGGGTAGGTTGTGAAACTGGACTCGATGCTACTCGGATGGCTGTGAGCCCGACCAAGACGAGGCGGCGCGAATCCGGGACCTGGATGTGGTCGACCGGCCACGACTTGCACGACTTCGCAAGTCAGTAGTGAATGTCATAGTACATCAACACTTTGCTCTGGGAGGTCTGACAATGACCGGAAGCCGGCGGTTAATGGTTCGATCGCTCGTCGTGAGCTCAATCGGCATAGTGGGTCTACTAGTGCCGGTGCGCGCGCAGGCCACTGAAGCTTTGGACTTTTGTTTTCCCAACCAATGCGTGCCGGGGAACGGCTGCAATGACGCACAGGCCATTGCAGACGCCTGCTATTCAACGTGCAGTCTTAGTCAACAGGTAGTATATGACTGCCGTCAGACTCCTTGCGCGTTCGGCTATATCAATGTCGGCTGCCAGTATGTCTGAATGATCGAGGAGCGTGTTGATTACTAGCGGAGCAATGGGCGCACGCGCACCCCTTCCCACGGGATGAGATCGGTTGAGACGGAGCACATCGTGAGCGCGTCCCTGATTCTGCATCACGAGGCCACCGCCGCGGCGGTGGCCTCGTGAAGACGAACCGTGTCGTCGGGCAGAGCCCAGCAACGGACGTCACGATGGCCAGAGGCGGTGGAACTCTTTGTGAGATTAGATTAGAAGGCGTCAAGCTCGCGAGCCCGAGAAGGGCAACGGCCGTCGCGAATGGCGTGGCCTGCGTGTGAGTGCCTTGGTGGTTATAGCGGGAGGGACTATGCGGAAGCAGTGGATAGTAGGGTTGTGCTTCGTTCTCGGATTCTGTGGGGTTGCGCGGGCTCAGACCCTAGTGTTGTCCAGCCCACGCACCGGCAAATCGCGCGGGCTTATCATATCGCGAACGACGAGCGTAGAAAGACTCCTGCCGAGTTATTTGGAGCTTGTTTTCGGCTCGATTTCGCTAAACAAGGGACAGCGCGTTGAGGCCGAAACTGTCGTTCGAAGATATTGGACAGCTATGTCTGCGCTCGACTGGTCTGCACGTGAGGCCGCCGCCCGAGTGGAGGAAATCAGCAAAAAGGAACAGATGGAATTGAGAGCCATTCTGGACTCAGACAAGGAGAAAAGCGATTTCGACGAGAACTATCCTAAGACAGTTCTAGTCTATCCGCGTGTAACTAGATGAGACTCCTGGCGAAACGATGGACTCGGGGAACTGGCTACTGGCGTCAATTTGTTCGGGGTGTGTACCAAGCGCGCCCCGCTATTCCGCCTAAAAGAAAGAAATAGGCGAACCTACGTGCGTCTATGCGGACGCCCCCGAGGCGTGCATCTAAACAGGCCTAAAATAGCACCCTAATCGCGCCACTCGCGATCCGACCGTTATCGACGCGGCAGCGAGAGCCCGTACGAGTCCGGCTCGAGTTTCTTGAGCACGTAACCGGCCCCACTGCGATCCGGACGGATTCTCGAAATGCCGGTCTCCAGTGAGAGTGGAGTCGCTCAATGGACAGACTGCGCGTGCCCTCTTCGAGGTCCGTTCATGCGCAACCTGTCTTGGTTCAGCCTGAAATGGAGTATCGGATTGGGTGAAATAGTCACTGCGCGTGGAGCGGATCGAGCGCGGTACGGCAGAGTTCTGCCCGGCGGAGGCGCGCGGCTTCGAGCTTCCGATCGCGGGCATTGAAGACGGCTTGCTGGCGGCCCTCGAGGCGCGTGAGCGGCGTGACGTAGCCGATCGCGCTGTGCAGGCGGACGGTATTGTAATAGTCGACATAGGCGCCGGCCACCCGGAGCCCATCCTCGTAGGTCACCGGCACGCCGGGGCGCCACGCCTCGGCCTTGAAACTCTGAAACCAGCGCTCCTGTTTGCCGTTCGACTGCGGGTAATACGGCGCGGTGCGGACGTGCGTCAACTCCGCGAGCGCGATGAACTCCTTGAAGTCCTTGGCGATGAACTGCGGACCGTAGTACATACGGAAACCAGATAGCCAGCCATCCACCGACGAGCGATCCTGGTGGTATCCCGACCATTCAGGAGGCTCCGGCAATGACTGGCTATCTCGAGGCCGCGGCTGCCGCGGCACGCCGTCCACCCGTTGAAGATGCCACGCCGGCGTCTTGGGTCGCAATCGACATTGCCAAGGATATTCATGTGGTGCTCGCCGATTCGGCCCAGGGCCGGCGGCACTTTCGCCTCGCCAACCGCCTGGAGGAGGTGCACGCGTTTATTGCGTTTCTTCGCGAACTGCCGGTACCGGTGCGGATTGGGTTCGAGCCCACCGGCGTGTATCACCGTCCGTTAGCGTTCCAGCTCGTGAGCGCCGGGTTCGACGTCGTGCTCATCGCCTCCCTCGCCTGTGCGCGGTATCGCGAGGCGATGTTCACGTCATGGGATAAGAATGATCCGAAAGACACGCAGGTCCTCCTCGAGCTGCTCAAGCAGGGCGTGACGATGCGCTACGTCGATCCGCTGATCGCGGGGTGGCATGACATTCAGGAAGTCTCCAAGACGTACTGGCACGTCACCCTCGCCCGCACGCGGGTGCAGCATAGTTTGCTCACGCACTATTTGCCGCTCTACTGGCCGGAGTTCGCCCGGTTCTGGCGCACGACCCGGAGCGAAGGCTTCTGTCACATGCTCCACGCCTATCCGACGCCGGCGAGCATCACCGCGACCGACTGCGACACGTTTGTCGCCACCGCCGCGCTCCCGGCCGGGCGCAAGGTGAACAAACGGGCGTGGCTCACCGAGGTTTACGAGCTCGCCCGCCGCTCGATCGCGTTGCCGATCGCCCTCGATAGTCCTGCCGTTGCCACCTTCCGCCTCCGCATTGATCGTTTTCTCGCGCTGAGCGCCGAGCGGATGCGACTGGAGCGGTGGGCCAGCGAGCTTCTCGCCGACAACGCGGATTACCAGCTGCTGCAGACGATGCCAGGCATCGGGCCGATCTTCGCCCTGACCATTCTGGCGGAAGCGGGTGATCTGCGACGCTTTGCCCATCATCGCCAATTCCTCAAGTTCTGCGGGCTCGATCTCGCGAAGAGTCAATCGGGCATGAGCCGCGGCCGCGAGCAACTCTCGAAGCGCGGCAACGCGCGACTCCGGTGTGCCTTCTGGTTTGCCGGGCGCACCGCTGTGCGGCTCCGCGAGAGCAGTATCCGCGATAAGTACGAACGCTACATGGCGTTGAACCCGAAGAGTCCCGATCAACGCCGCAAGGCTTACACGGCCATCGCGGCCAAAATGGCGAGGATTGCGTATGCCGTAGTCAAGACTGCACGACCGTATCGCAGCTACTTCGAGCACGAACTTCCCGGTGGATCGATCCCTCTGAGTGGGGCCGTGGAGGCAACGCGCCGTCCGGCGTTGACCTCGTAGATAATGCGCGGACCTTCCACCGGATCTCTACGCTATGTGAAGAATGGAAAGCGCATTGCACCCGACATCGTGCGATGACGCTGTGTTGACTATGGTGAGCGGGAGCGTTCGTCGTGGTGGAAGTACCACCGGATGATCGTGCGATGACCGTGAGCTGCCACGATCATCGATGATACAGCGCGCCATGAACGTGCTCGGCGTAGCCTTGCCTGAAACCCGGAGTTGACAATGCTGGTAGAACGTTGTCCGAGATCACGCGCGCGTGCGTGTTCGGAAACTTCTCCTTCGCGCGCTGCACGGTGAGCTCCACCTCGAGCACCGTCATCTGGAGGCGCAGTTCCCAGTGCAGGATGTAGCGGCTGCAGCCATCGAGCACGGTGCACAGGAAGAAGAATGTCCCCGCGATCCGGAGATGCGCGATGTCGATGTGCCAGTGCTCGTGCGGAGCGAGCGGCTGCTGGAAGCCCTGGCCTTTCTTCGATGGGGGGCGGGACCACCGCCGCATCAGTCCAGCCTCGCCGAGCACGCGATACGTCGTCGCGGGACTCACCGCCACAATGTCGGCATCGAGCATCATGTAGGTGAGCCGTCGGTATCCCTCCGCCGGATGTTCGCGGTAGTAGCGAATAATCGCCTCGCGCTCCGCTGGCGTGAGCCAGTGATCGCGCGGCACCCAGGCATTGTGCTCGTTCACCTGGCCATACCGCGTCCGCCACGCGAAGAACTTGCTCGTGCTGACGCCGAGCCAGCGGACGAAGCGCTCGAGCGGGATCTCCGTGCGCTCGCTCCACCGCCGGACAAAGTCGACGACCTGGTCGCGCGTCTCGGGCGTGACCCATCGGCCCCTCAGCGGTCCCCACGACTTTTTTTTAGCGCGACGTGTTCTTCCATGAGCTCGGCGAGGACATTGTCCTTCGTGCGGAGCCGCTCTTCCAACTGCGCGATGCGGCGCTGCGCCTTGAGGTCGGGCCGCTCGGGCTGGCCGGTGGCCCGCTCGAAGGCCGCGGCGCCGTTCTCAAAGAGCTGCTTGAGCCAGCGGTAGAAGACGGTGGGCTGGAGCTTGGCCTCGTCGCAGAGGGTGGAGACCGGCGTCTTCTCGACGAGATGCCGGCGGAGGAGAGCCATTTTCTCCTGCGCCGTGAACTGCTTGCGGGTTCGTTTCACTGGGGTGTCCTCGCTGCACAATTCTACGGGACGGACACTCCATTTCCGACTGAGGCACTACATGTGCCGTTTTGCATGACATTGCGCGTCTGGGCCATCATCCTTGGGCATAATGGGGTCCAGGGGGTCGCGGGTTCAAATCCCGCCGTCCCGATTTAAAACGATGCTAAACAAAGACTTACGGCGGCCCAGGCCGCCGTTTGTCGTTTCGGGTGAACTCACACCACCAAGCGCGCGTCGCTAATTGGTGTGCGCGCACGCGATTAGAAAAGCATCAAGCCCACTGCGCCGACTTGCGATCCGAAAGTCGGCTCGATCCTGGTGTACGTTTCGCGGCATTTTCGCGTGAATCCGTCAATAGCTCGGTCGCCGACGTCGGATCCGCGATTTCGAAAGCCGTTGATTGACAGCGTGTTCGCCGACTTCTTGTACCCGGAACGCTGGCTCCCCTGAACGGCTTAAAGGCAGTGTCGCGTGTCGCATCCTCCTTCAGACGACCGCGGCCCTTCGGCGCGCCCGCAGCATGTCGGCGGACCGAGTGACGCGAACGGTTGCTCGAGACGCACTCGGATTCTGGCGGTGGAACCGCGAGCTACTAGCGGGCCCGGAGCCGCTCGAGCCGCGCTGAAATGCGCGCGCGCACCACCAACGCGAGCAGCAACCCTCCGACGACCGCGCTCAGTCCACCGATCAGAAGGTTGGTGGCGCCGCTGCTATAGCGAATCGCCGCGCCGGCCAGCGCGCCTGCAAGTCCACACGCAACGACGGTGACGGAACGCGGATCGCGTCCGCGGAGCAACGCGTCTGCCCGCCGCCGGAAAGAATTCCAGCGCGGCTGCCACCACGATTTGGATGATCATGTACGTGGCTCCGCAGCGGGCCGCGCAAAAAAACGAGGACCGTGGGGGCATTCCCCAGGTCCTCGCTGCTCACTGGTCCGGTTGGCGCCGGCCGTGCCGCGCCTGAAAGGTGACACCTAACGGTCCCGCGGGGCGGGGTTAGGTTCCATCATGCTGGCGAGCGGCCCTGGGCCGCTCCTTTCCCAGTCGTCTGGCGCTGGAGCACCTGAGCATGGCCAGTTGGCTTTCGAGAGTCGATTCGAACCAGCGTTCCCTCGGTCACGAGGACGCGACGATGTTCACGAATGACCTCGCCATCTCCGCCGTTTCGTACGACACGCTGCTCGTGGAGCAGATGATGACGCTGACGGCCTTGCGTCTCCGGAGTACTCCCGCGTGGGGCGATACGTCGCTGCCAAGGGAGGGCCTTCCAGGTGCGGAGCTGCATGAGAATGCCTCGCGCGTGGTGCTCGTCCTGTGGCAGCGCCTGTGGGGCTCCGACGAAATCACGGCTGCTGAAGCGGTGGTTCTCCGGGTTCGAGTGCGTCGAGCTCCGCGATCGGTAGTGGTGGTTACTCTCGACGATTCGGCGGTGCCGGGGTGGTTGGGGCGCTCACGCTGCCGCTCGTTCGCGACAGCGGGACTCGATGCCGTCGTGGACTTCGTGCTCGTCGCAATCGCCGATGCCGGTGGCATCGTGCTGACGAAGCCGGCGCCGAAGCTTGCGATCTCGACACCGCCGATGGTTCGCTGGTCGGATCTCCCGACGCCATTTCTTGGTCAGACCCGAGCACACTCGTCGCTTCGGCGCGAGCTCGAGTCGCTTGGCGCGGCGCTGCAAGCGCGCGTCGACGCGGCCAAACGCGATTGTGATGATCGTGTGTGGGAGTTGCACAAGCTCCCGCATCGTTTCGTCGCGCGTCTCGACGCTGCCGGCATCAGCTTCTCGTGGATTCCTGGACGCAGCGGCACCGTCGCCGACGGCCGGCTGATGGTCATCGAGTGGGCGGGCGTTGCGACGGGCCGTGGCATCGCCGCGTTGCGAGCGGCCCGGCCCGCACGTGAATGTGTGTATCGTGCCGATGCCGAGGGTCCCGATGCCTGGTGCTGGCGAGCCGATCTTCCGAACGGCCGGGCGTCGTCGACCCTCAACTTGGCGAACGAATGGGTTGCGGCCGCAACGATGACGGCCCGCGCGTTCGAGACCGGAGACGTTTCATGACTCGGCCATTCAATGCGTATCGTGACACGCCACTCTGGAACGCCCTCGAGAGCACGATCGCCGAGTTGATCGCGACACACGAGCTCCGGGTCGACACGGCGCCGGAGTATGTGATCGGGTATTTGTGTCGCGAGCTGGAGGCGAAGCAGATCATCAATGCGGCGGCCTTGCAGCGTTCGTCGTAACGGATGCGCCCGGGCCGGTCTGAAATGATGGTTACGGCAGGTCACCGAGCAACGGTCCACAATGCCGAGTGAGAAACCCCGTGCGCGGCTTGCTGTTGTATCCCAAGTTCCCTGACAGCTCGTTCTGGAGCTATCGGCATGTCATGCGGATGGTCGGCGCGAAGTCGGCATTCCCGCCGCTCGGCCTGATCACCTTCGCGGCCGCGATGCCCGCGCATTGGTCGTTCGAGTTGCTCGATCTGAATGTGGAGCACCCGTCAGACGCAGAGATCCGCGAGCGCGTAGCTGCCGTCGACGCTGTGTTCGTCAGCGCTATGTCGGTACAAAAGCGCTCACTCGTCGCCTTGCTGTCGGGGCCAGCGCGAAGCCTCGACACGCCGTGGGTGCTTGGCGGGCCATACCCGTCGAGCTATCGCGACCACATTCTCAATCCCGAGACCGAGTCGGACGAGGTGCTGCATCGCGGCCTCGACATGCTCGTTTGGGGCGAGTGTGATCGCTGGATCGGCGCGATCGACGCGCTGCTGCACGGCGAGCGTTCGCGCCACTCCGACGCTGCACCGGCGCTGCTGATCCCCGACGCCATCGCGGCGCAAGAACCGGGATCGCGCAAGGCGCTCAACGATCGTTCGATCTTTCGAGAGCTCGAAACGACGCGCGTGCCGCGGTGGGACCTCATCCGCCCGAGCGACTACCGTGCGATGATGATGCAGACGACCGTCGGCTGCCGCTTCCGCTGTGACTTCTGCGACATCATCCAGTTCAACGGCGGGTTCACGCGGCCGAAGACACTGGAATCGGTTCGCGCCGAGCTCGATGCGTTGTACGGGTTAGGCTATCGCGGAGGCATCTTCACGGTCGACGACAACTTCGTCGGAAATCCCGCGGCGATCGCGTCGATCCTCCACGTGATGATCGACTTTCAGCGGGCGCACGATTACCCCTTTTCCTTCTATACCCAAGCGAGCCTCGATCTCGGCTCGCCGAAGCTCGCGCATCTGCTGCCGCTCATGAAGCAGGCCGGGTTCTCCGAGGTGTTCCTCGGCATCGAGAATCCCGACCCAGCCGCGCTCCAGGGGATGAACAAGAAGCAGAACACGAAAGTGGACATCGGGGCCACGGTACAGACGATGCAGCGAGCTGGCATCGAAGTCATGGCGGGTTTCATCTTCGGGTCGGACGAGGACACGATCGACACGGCAGACGCCATCGCGGCCTTCGCCACCCAAACCGCCATTCCGACCGCGATGACGGGGATGTTGACGCCGATCCCGCACACGCCGTTGCGCGAACGATTGCGCGTGGAAGGACGCCTGCACGAAGCGGAGTTCTCGGGCAACAATACCGACGACGCGGTGCAGTTCACGCCGAAACGGATGAGCGTCGCCGAGATGCAGCGCGGCTACTACCAGATTCTGGATCGGCTGTTCGCGCCACGCGCCATGTTCGAGCGTTCGCGCCTGCTGCTCGAACGTCTCGAGCCGCACATCTTCCACGGCCACAACGTGCGGCCTGGCGAGCTGCGCGCGGCGCTGCGTTCGCTCTGGCTCCAGGGTGTGCTGAGTGGCGCACGACTCGACTACCTTCGGCTGATCATGCGGGGGTGGCGGCGCGACGTCGCGGAGGCGCGGGCCGCGCGCGCGGAGCGGAAGGAACTCGCTGCCCTGCAACGATTCGCGTGCGCTTCGAGCGAAGCGATTCCGTCGAGCGTCGCGGTGGTCGCGCCATTGGAGGCGCACCTCGATCGGGCGCGCGATGCGATGATTCGCGCCGACCACGAACGGAGCATCGGCGAGATCGACGCGTGGGTGAAGACGGTCAGCGGGCACATCGCCGACGGCACGGTGAACAGCGCGGAGGTTTCCGACATTTACGATTGGAGCCGCGAATTCTGTGGGCGGCGCGAACGGCTGCACCGCTTTCCTGGCGCATACCTCGTGAAGGCATTCAACCTTGCGATCAAGGGGCTGCACTATGCGACCGTGATGCACGGTCTCGCGCACGCGGGCCTGTTGGGCGAGCGCGCAGAAGCCGCCGTCTCTCGAGTCAGTCGGTCGACGGCTCAGTCGCGTGCGCCAGTGTCTCGTTGAGCACGGATGGGTCGAGCAGGTCCGCGACCATCGAAGCGAGGGCAGCTTGTGTTATGGGGAATGACAGCCCGCGCACCCATCTGGGCATCGCCTGTTGAGCTCCAGCTCACGACGATGAGGATTGTGAGAGCTCGAGCGCGACCTCGTCGACGCATTGGCGCGTGAGCTCGACGAGCGCAATCGAGCGTTCTTCTCCCGCAATGAGATTCCGCCGGTCGCCACCGGTGCACGCCGGGTGGTCGAGTACAACGCGCGCGAGGGCAGCCGAAACCACATCCGGCGCCCAGCCGGCGCTCAGCAGTCGCCGAGCGATCGATCGCCCGAGCGTTCGAAGGCCGGTCCGCGCGCCGTAGGTTCCCCGGTACGCTCGTGCAATCTGATTCGACAAGCGGCGCCTGGCTTCGTCGGTCAGCGCTACTTGCGGCTGTGGTCCGTTGGCGGGAATCATCATGAGAGATCTGGTATGTCGCGGCGCAAGGCTGTGAGCGTGCCGGCTACTTGCAGCAACTGGCCGAGACGCACCGGCTTTATCAGATACGCGTCGGCGCCGCCCGCGAGCGCCCAAACACGGTCGTCGCTGCCGGTATGACTCGAGACGGCGAGAATTCTCACGCGCCGGAGCGCGGCCTCACGTCGCATCGCGCGCACGAGGCAGCGATCGATGCCGCTGGGCAGGTACAGCTCCGTGATCAGCAGACATACATCGCTGCGCATCGCGATGTCGAGCGCGGCCGTCCCATTGTCCGTTTCGCTCACGCCGAACCCCATCGCGGCGAGCGCGGATTGCCACGTGGCGCGAAGCGCCGATGCGGGCTCGGCGATGAGAATGCGGCGCTGCGGTGGCACGGGCGTCCTCGTGGCCGAGGGAACGCTGGATCGAATCGACTCTCGAGAGGCAGCTGGCCGTGCTCAGATGCTCAAGCGCCAGACGACGGAGAAAGGAGCGGCGGACCGCCGCTCGCCAGCAGATGTAAGATAGCGAGGTGCCGCGCGGGCGCGTCGGCCTCGCCGGTGTTATCTTCAAACATGCTGGCGAGCGGCTTTGCCCGCTCCCTTTGGCTTCCGCCGTGCGCGCTTGTCGCGGATTCCCGAGCCCTCTGGTCAGCCCGCTCGTGGAATTGTCGGAGGCCCCATGGCCAACGCACCAAATGCCGTTCTGCTGCGCAGCGTGGAAGATCTTGCTGACGCCCGAGAGTTGCGCGCGGCGATCTCAGCCGCCCTCGCCGAGGCACCGATGGATGAGCACACGGTTCGGTGTGCAGTCTGGAGCTTTGTCGGCAACGAGCGGCGAGCCGGTGTTCCGCCGGCGCTAGTGATCACGCGACTGACCGGGTTGATCGAAGACGCGAAGATCTCGCCGCTGTCGGTGCGTCTTGCACTCACGCGACGCATGATTCTCTGGTGCGTCGAAGAGTACTTCGGCCGGCTCGGCGGCGATGCGTTCGCAATGGACGCCGTACGCAATAAGGAAACTTCGATCGCGCGTCTGTGAATGAGACGCATCGGGTCACGCATTGATCTCATGCGCATTGGACGTGAATCGAGGCTTCACCCAGATGCCGCGCCGATCGGATCCGATTGCGTGGTCGATCGCTGATGCCGTTCACACCATGGCGGCGCGACCACGCGCTGCATCACGCGGCATCGGGCGATCTCGGTCGCCGCGGGCATCGCGACATACCGACGTTCACGGTTCGCGAATATCTCGCCAAGCCGCGGCGTGCGCGCCTCGTATATCGACTGGCTGTTTCAGTGGTTTACCGGAGGTATCCGCCTACACCACGCTCATCACACCGCGCCACGCGTTCCGAATTACCGCCTACAGTCGTGTCACGATGCGAACCCGTTGTTGGCGCGGTCGCCCGTGATCACGCCGCGCTCCTCGATGGCTTCATTTCGTCTCGCGTTGTGGTACGAGGATCGGCGGCGGCTGGCGGGAGTTCGGGACATCATGGTGCGACATTCATCGACTTATCAGAGAGGCTCATGCCTGGCATCGAACTGAGTGACACCGACCGCATCGAGTGGGCGCTGAAGGCATTCAAGCGACAGATGCAGAAATCCGGCATTCTGCGCGAGCTGCGCCGACGCCGGCTTCACGTGAAGCCGAGTGAAGCGCGGCAAATCAAGTCGAAGGGCGCGCAGCGCCTTCGCGACAAGGCGCGCAAGCAGAGCGGCCGATGAAGGAAGAAGCGATCGAGATTGAAGGCATCGTCACTGAAGTGCTGCCGAGTGCCATGTTTCGCGTCGACCTCGACAACGGTCATCGTCTGCTTGCTACGGCCGCGGGCAAGATGCGCAAGTTCCGGATTCGAATTCTCGCCGGCGACCGCGTGACCGTCGCCGTGTCCCCGTACGATCTGGCGCGGGGGCGGATCACCTTTCGCCACAAAACGTGAAGGAGCGGACATGAACATCCCGGACCGAATCAATGGGCACTGGATCGCCGCCCTCCTCGACGACCAACTCGTCGCCGCCGAGGCGGAACTGCACGCGACTTTTCGCCGGCAGGAGATTGCCGAGAAGAAGCGCGCCGGCACTCGGTACGTGCTCCTCCAGGGACCGGCGGAACTCATCAATGCCTGGAACCGCTGGCTCCTCGCGAGCAATGAGACGCGCAGTCGCGGGCTCGCGGTGCACCGGCGCGCGTAGTGCGCGTGAGGGCTTCGTTCGTGACGCCGGTGTCGCCGAGGCCGCTCGGAGCGAGCTGTGAGACCAAAAGTCAATGACGTCTCACGCGACCAACGAGTTACCGTCTGCGGTTCGATCGTCGTTGCGGGTCCGGTTTCCTTCAGCTCGAGCATCCTCTGATGCGCCAGCCCAGTCGAATTGCCGCGGCCGCATTGCTCGCCGCTGTCGTTGGCCCACTCCGCGCGGGCGCGCAAGCCGCGCCGAAGTCGAGCTATCTCTCCGTCAACGAGGAGGCGTTCGCGACCGCCTTCGCGCGAATGACAGCGGCGAAGCCGATCGTCATGGCTCGCCAGATGGAACTGCTGAACGCGCGCTATGATCTGAGCGATCACCCAGCGGCGGGAGTCACGATGAGCCGCGGCAAGCCGATCCAGGAAGGCGTCCGCATCAAGTTGCCGGCGGGAGTGACGTGGGAGGCGCTCGCGAAGATGAGCCCGGACGAGATCCGATCGCGCGGTGCGTATCCCGCCGGCTTCATGCCGTTGCCTCATCCGAATCACCCCGAGGGCGGGATGGTGTTCCCGACGGTCGAGATCAATGAGCTCAAGCGACAGGAGCAGCGCGATCTGACGCGCTTCGATCTCGACTTCGATCTCCCCGACCGTTTTATGCCCGAGTTTCCTCCGCCGATCTATCTCACCACGCGAACCGATCTCGGCGACGTCTCGAAGGGCAAGCTCGTCACGATCGAGAACTTTTACGAGATCTTCAACGGCCTGCTCAATCCCAAGCAGATCGAGGGACTTCGCCTCCTACTCACGCCGTTTCCACAGCAGCAATTCAATCAGACCGCCGACGGTCGCTCAGAGCATCCGGGCTGCGGGGTATCAACTTTATGATCGTTCTTTAAGTCGGTACGGCGAGAGTTCGGCAATCGACAGGCGGCAAGCGCTTGCCGCGATCATATCGAAAGCAGCAGTCCGTATGATTAGGCGTCACGCCGGCTGCTGTTGTCCTTGATGCCCTCAGTGACCCATCATTGGCGTACGTCATCAACGATGAATCGCGCGCCGCTGGCGCGCAGCGCTAGGTCGAGGTCTCAGGCCCGGTCCGACCGTTCGAGTAGTGCAACGATCCGCGTGATCTCGCCGTCCGGATTCGCGATATCGTCTCGCCCGATGAGCCGGGGCCGCGGATACACGACGAGCGGCTGATCGGTGCGACTCATATTCATCGTGTATGAGTTTCGCGGAGTCGTATCTCTTGTAAACCGGCGGAATCCGAGCGAGAGAGCGACAACATCGTAATGAAAGCGCTGATGCCGCTTGTACGGATCGCGTTGCTCGAAGAAAGCATGCGTAAATGCGAACGATTGCCGCAAGCGTTCTTCCACGTCGGCGATCATAATCACCATTCCGGCGCCGAGTAGACCAGCACCCGATGGCCGCCAACTCGTGATGTTTGATTCGATCTCAATCACGCCCCGCTCGTTCACCGAAAGCCATACATCGTCAACGCCGTCGTGTCGACCGTGTGCATCGTGCTGGTGAATCGAAAGCGCATCGCCGACGACGGCGTTCTTCTTCGGCTGTGAGAAGTCGAAGATCGGACTCGCGCCGCCGTGTCCGATGGTGTGCACCTCGCGCGTAAAAGCAGGCGAGATGATGTGGACGGGCGACACGATTTCTTCGTCCCGCTCAGGCGCGATGACGAGGCGGATGGATGCGTCATCGGCGATGCGACCTTTTTGCGCTACACGCCGCGGAATAATGTCTTCGCTCATCGTCTTGGCCTTCGATTGGTTGATCAGCGCTCCGACTGCTCGCTCGACGGCCGTCTGTAGCTGGTCGATTGATTCAAACATCACGCGGAACTGACCATCGACATAGTCGGAGAGCCGTGAAGTCAACTCCTCGGCATCCGCGTCGCGAGAGATGCCTTGAAAGAACATCATGACCGGCAGGCGTCGCGCGCGCGCTTCCTGGTATTCCTCTTCGACTACGAGCTTTCCGGATGGAGCGCGCCAGCCGCCGCGTTCACCGATTATGAGAATGTATGCGTCGGAGCTCGCGACCGCGTCGAGACATGCATTGCGCGAGGACCGCGCGTCGGCAGGGAAGTCCTCGTTGACCAATACCGCTTCGCTCGAACTCACTTTCGAGCCCGAGGCAGGACGCGATCACCTGAGGAAGGCGACTGAAAAGGTATTCGCTCAAGGGTGTCCAGTGCTGCAGTCCGCTTGCAATACTAAGGATGTCGTTGCCGCCGGCCTGCGAGAACGCCCAGTGGCCGTGCAAGTAGGCGAGCCTGTGCTCGTCGCTGCGAATCTCCACGCCTCGTCGCGCGCGGAAGAGGGCGGCGAGAACATCGTAGCGCTCTCCTGACACCGCCCCAATGCCGACGGAGTAGAGGACCGTCAGAAACGGAAGCCAAGCCGCGGCGATCCATCCATTTGCGCCACCCCGCTCGTGATTGACGTCCGCGAGCCGGGTGAGCACTCGGCAATCGATGGCATGTTCGACGCGTCGCCCGAGCGGCCGACCAATGCTCCGATGACGCACATGTCGCCGACGGCTGCCTCATACGCAACAACACGAGCCTTAACTGCTTGCTCATCGATCGGACCCTGGTTGGTTGAAAAACGCTCGTGCCCGAGCTCGGTGACAAGTGTCGCAAGCTCCCTTGCGATCAAATCATCGAGTTCGATTCGATGCGCCGGTGTCGAGAGAAGTAATTTGACGTCGTCGATGGCGGGCATACGCGCAGTCGGTGAGTCGTGACTGTCCTAAATTCGGACGCGTTTAGTCGCGAGGAAGATCGTAGACGGCGACTGAGCCGTCCCCTGCGACTTCCGCAACCTTGTTGATGAACGACTCTGTCGCGTCGATCACGTTCAACGCCGATGCGAATAGGGTCACCTGTTCGTCTCGGCGAACGTTGTCGAGAATGACCACGAGTCCCGGATGGAGCTCGACACCGGACAGTAGGGCTACGAAGTCATCCCGATTATTCGTGACGAGAATGAGTTCCTCGTCAACGATCTTTTTCAGGAGTTGACGATCCTTCAGACCTTTCCAGCCACGATGCGCGACGTGATACGCTTCGAAGCCGTGGTCATTCGCAGTGGCTACGAGAGCAGGTGAGAGACACTCGTCGATGAGGAATTTCATTCAGGTCGGTCATCCAGTCCTTTCCTTCCAGTGAAGTCAGCTGCGCCACGGCGCCTTACGGGGCCTGCCGCGCCGGGGATGAGTCTGCGCATACGCGAGCGCCGATCGAACCGTCGCCGCGTTGAGGGACGGATAGTCCTCCAGAATCTCACGGGCATCCGCGCCTTGGCTCATTAGATCGGCAATCAGGTATACCGGGATTCGCGTTCCGCGAATCACAGGCTCTCCTCCGCGAATCTCGGGGTCAGAGACGACCACGTCGGCCGCGCGCTCGAGTGCCTGCCATCGCTTCGACAGGCGGCGCAGTGCACTCTTCATCTCAACTCGGATGACGCCACCGGCTAACTCGACCTCGAGGTCCATCCGACGCTCATCCATCGACGGGATCGCAACTCCCGGACGCGACAAAGCCTCCACGAGGCGATCATAGAGCTCTCGCTTCGCGGTGGCCGAGAGAACCTCAGAGAGATCCTTTCGCAGTACCAGATATACCACGTCGGCCGGTCCGAGGCGTCGCGCTCGGGCGCGCGCTCGTGGCCATCTCCCAAGCTCGCCGCGGTCGATCGTCGCGTTTACGGTCTTCGGTGAAAGCTCGGTAAGCCATGCGGCCTCTGCCGTCGTGACCGTTGGCGGCTTCTCCCGATCTAGTTTCGAAATCGTCGCTGGCATAAATCATCCCCAGTATGAGGAATAATTTAGCCGAACGCCGTTTTCGGCGCCAGGATCGGCGCAGTCCGGGCATGCCGAGTTGGTGTATGTTGGTGTATGTTTCGCGCCTCAAAAGGCGCCAAACCAGTCACGAGCCTCGAGGTAGTCAGGCGCGGTAACGTGCCATTTTGCACGACTTTACACGCGCTGACCGCGATCTTTTGGCACAATGGGGTTCAGGGCGTCGCGGGTTCAAATCCCGCCGTTCCGATTCAAAATATTGTGATGGGGTGACAAATGGCGGCCTGTGCCGCCGTTTGTCAGCTGACATCGACAGTGTCGAGGCATAGAACATCGCGATAACGAGTACGGAGCCGATATCAACAACGATCGCGAGCGCAGCGAGGAATAGGCGAATCCTTCCGGAATTCGACTGCCCATTGACGCGAGCGCGCCAAGCGCGAATCCGATGTCGGCCGCCATCGGGATATGCGAGGAGTCTAGTCTCCGCGCAGTCGGACACGTCCCGGCGGAAAGGGCCTAATAGGGGAACGACGCTAACCGCACGAAATTCTTGTCGAGCACGTAGGCGTACTGAGATCCGTGCACCTTCTGACGCCCGTTAAGAACGACAAATCGTGTCGAGCCGATCTTGAAGACGGACGCGGCCGGCGACGGGTCTCCTCCAGGCGTGATCGCAGCGAGCGCGTTCGCCGCCTTCAAACACGTCGCCGCGCCCGAAACCAGGTTTACTGCGTTTGCGTTCGCCGACGGTAGGTCGATTGAGTTTCGGAAGTTGACGGTCGCCGTATCCGACGCCGTGATCATCGCGACGAGTTGAGACTGGAAATACGGAATCGCAACCGAATCCCGAGTCAGGCACGAACTCTGAGCCTGAGTCGTCGACGCTGCAGCGATGACCGCACCCAGGATGAGCATTAGAAATGCGCGGCATGCGCCGAATCCTCGCGTTGTTAATAGTCACGGGCGACCACACACGACTTTTAGGTCGAAGCGTGGCCAGCTCACGTGACTAACTCCACTACCTGGAAATCCAGCCCGATATCCGCCGCCGGGGCGCTTTGCATCAGGCGGCCGACCGAGACGTAGGTGACGCCGCTCGCCGCGACCGCGGCGATGTTGTCGAGTCGCACGCCGCCGCTGGCCTCTGTCGGCACCCGGCCGGCGACCATGGCCACGGCTTCGCGCAGCGTCTCGAGCCCCATGTTGTCGAGCAGCAGGTGGGTGGCGCCGGCGGCGAGGGCAGGCTCGATCTGGGCGAGTTCGTCCACTTCGCAGACGATGTTGGCGTGGCCCGCCGCCCGTGCCCGCGCCACCGCCGGGCCGACACCGCCCGCCACGGCGACGTGGTTGTCCTTGATCATCACCGCGTCCCACAGGCCCATGCGGAAGTTTGTCGCGCCGCCCATTCGCAACGCGTACTTCTCGAGCATCCGGAGGCCAGGGATGGTCTTGCGCGTATCGAGCATCGTGGCGTTTCCGGCCATGGCGTCGACATAGGCCCGCGTCATGGTGGCGATGCCGGAGAGGTGCTGGACGGTGTTCAAGGCGTTGCGCTCCGCCGTCAGCAGGGCGCGGGCATTGCCGGACAGGCGCATCAGCGGAGTGCCCGGCGCGACGCGGTCGCCATCCGTGGCGAGCATTTCGATCTCCACCTCGGGGTCGAGGTGGCGGAAGAAGGCGGCGGCCAGCGGCAGGCCGGCAACGGTGATCGCATCGCGGCTGTCCATCACCCCGGTGAAGCGGGCCTCGGCGGGGATGATGCTCTCCGAGGTGACATCGCGCCCGCCGCCGGGCAGCCCCTCGCCCAGATCCTCAGCCAGGGTGGCGCGGATGAAAGTGGCAACGTCGAAGCCGGCCAGACGGAAGTCTGGGCGGGGGAAGGGGGTGGTCATGGCGAGGGTATTCAGAGTCAGGTTGGCGCAGTGTTGGCGGGTGAAGTCCGGGAGCGTGAACTCGCGGCCGACGAGCTCGAACGCTTGGGCCATTCCGACCGCGCTGTAAAATAGCGACGGGCATTGCACCTCTTTGCGCTCTTACTGGGTTGATGTCGCGAACCGGTGATAGGCAGCAGTGGGCTCGGTGCGCCAACGGTCAGACATGCATCGTATTGCTTGCGAGTGAAGGTCGCGCGGCGAAACGCGCATGCACGCCGCGTAACTCGGCGGCCTACGCGCTGCGCGGAAGCCCGAACCCGCTGGCTTGCACGGCTTCGCGAACATTATAGAACTTTAATCATTGCGGCGCATCGGCGCCCTATGGATTGGGAGTGTGGGTCTGCCGGCGCGGCAGTGGGAGTCGCGAGAGATGGGTGTCCAGCGCCAGGCTCGCACCGGCGATCAGAGCTCTCATTACGCCTCAATTACGATTCGATCGATTCCCTCCATCTCGGGCTCACTTGTCGTAGACCGTAGCCTTGGCGCTGTCATCGGCAATGATGTAGGCCATCAGCCGCGCCGGCTTGGTCTTGCTCGCGTTGGCACTGATGATGTGGTGGGCGTTCGGCGGCTCGGTCCACGTCTCCCCAGTGCCGTACTCGTGGACGGCCTGGCCCTCGACCTGCGAGCGGACAGTGCCCGAGAGGACGTAGGCGAAGACGAATCCGGAGGCGGGATGGCGGTGAGGTGCGGAGAAGCCGCCGGGGCGGTAATCCACCTGGACCACGGTGAGCGTCTTGCCGGGCACATTGGGCAACTTGCCGCTGAAAATCTCTTTGACCGTCGCTCCGTCGCCGGGCGAGGCGGTGCCGCACGGCGGGCCCGCAGCAAGGGGGACCATCGCTGCGAGGAGCAGGCACATCGCTTGGGTATTTTTTCTCATTGAAAGTTACTCGCGCACGCGATCCGTTTTGGTAATACGCCGCACGTGGCGCTCGTCGTGCGAGAAGGGCGTCTCGAGCCATTCCTTCACCACCTTCTGAGCTTCCTCATCAGTGATGAAGCGCGCGCCAATCGAAAGAACATTACTGTCGTTGTGGGCGCGCGAGAGGGTAAGAATCGATCGAGGATCCTCGACGATCGAGGTGGCGGCGCCGTAGTACACGGCTGCGCGAACACTGTGGTAGCGATTCGCCACCATCGCCTCACCTTGGCCGGAGCCGCCAATCACGATTCCCCTTACCTCGTGCGGATGGAGTGAAACTTCTTTTGCCACGCCTGGGACAAGTCGGGGAAGTCATCGTCTTCGTTGTACTCATAGGCGCCTTTGTCGACCACGTCGTAACCAAACCCTTGGAGATGCGGAATGAGTTTGGCTTTCATCCCGTATCCGGCGTGATCGGCGGCAATTAATACTTTCATAGATGTCACCAGGCCGAACCGAACGGTCGCATCATTGCGTCCTCACGGACGAACGCGAATGATCGGCTTCCCCCGGGCGTCGCTCGGTCGCGTCGCCTTCATTAGAACTGCGCCTCACCGTGCCGCACGAGTGATGAACACCCTCAGTGAGCTGCCAGCGATCCTCAAGCCGGAACACTGTACTTGAGTTGCGTGCCGACGCCGCGAGCTACCGGATCGCCGGGATACTGGTACATGCGCCCGGGCTGACTGCCAGTCTTGCCGAAACCGACGCCCAGCGCTTCCAACGCGGCGCGCGCCTTCGCCGCCGTGGGCCAACCAAAGTTCTGAAAACCTCTGTCGTTCGGAACGCCGACGTTCTTGCCAAGCTTGTCCTGAGCGAATCGCGCCAGCACGCGGTGCTCCGCCTCGACGCCCAGCGCCTCACCACACATTCGCGCGCCCATGTCCTTGCCTGCACGAGCATAGGCGCTGACACCGGCGAGGTAGAGGCTGATCTCGATTTCTTCGACGGCTTCGATGGTGGAGAAGAGGCCGGCGCCTCCGGCACCGAATGCCGCGTCCGGGAACCAGAACGATGTGGTGAGCGGCTTGCCGCCGGCTTTCTTGACTGCCTCGCCGTGGACGAACTCGGCGGTGACGGCATTGCGCAGGACCGGCAAGAACTCCTCTGACGGAGTGCGAGGAGCACGCTCAATTGCCGCCCCAATGAACGTCACACCCAGAAACTCTTGAGTGAGCAGCAAGTCGAGGATGTCTTGCAGTTCGCCGTTCGCGACCGTCGCGGTCTCGGCAATGCCCGACATGGATGCTTCGCCGTAGGGCGAGGTCTCGCTCACGAAGCGTGCAGCAACTGCTGCTCCTGCGATACCGCAAAAGTGGCGGCGGTTGAATGTGAGGATTTCTGAGATACGAGATCGCCTCCGCGCGATGTGTGACCTGCGTCCAAATACAGCACCACGAGTCACGCCAGTCTAACGGCGTGATTGGTCCAGTAGACCTCGTCGCCGACGGTCGACGATCGCTGCCGGCACGACAACGCGAATTCTCATGCGCCCTTCGCCCTCATTTCAGAGGAGCGCGCGCGCCGCAGAATGCGTACCAAGTACCTGACGTCGAGATCACCTGGTTGCAGTGATCGGCCGGCTCGCTTTGTCGACGCCGATGACGTTGCTCGCCGTGCGGGTGTTTAGGCGTTCTCGTTCGCGGGGCGAAGTACGTTGCCGAAGCGATGCCGGCCGCGGGTCTCGCAGGATGCGCCCGATAGAGCTCCAATCCGTCGAACCTGAGCGTGGCGGCGTGACAACTGCTGCAACGAAAACCGGCCCCGAGCCTGAGCTCGGAGCCGTGAGCGCACCTTCCGCCTCAACGCCTGCGAAGATCGTCGGTCGCGAGCGCGATCGTCAGCCGTGCTTCACGGTGACGACCGCACGCATCCAGGGATGTATGCAGCACTGGTACAGTTCAGTGCCTTGCTCGTCCGCAATGTCAGAATCTGACGAGCCGCCGGGGGGAATGAAATCGGTCGGGCCGAGCGCTAGGCATTCCGCGGCGGGAATGAGATTTCCGGAAAGCTGATTGAGTATCGGCACGATACCTCCGCCGAACTGCTTCACCTCGGTGAACGTGTGCGTTTCCCCGCCGCGGTTGAACGCCGAGAAGGCTTGTCCAAGCTGGAGGACCAGGTTATTCGGGGCGAAGTGCCACGCGTCGACGGTCCCCCGCGCGCTCAACTCCGAGATGAACTGCTGAAATTTGACGCCACCGGTTCGCGAGCAATCGATGGCTTGCGCGGCGAACGTCGGCCCGTCGCACGCATCGAGCATCGAGACAACATGATCCGAGGTCCGTGTCATTCGTGCGGTGGCTGGCGGCGAGATTCGGTTTGGACCTGTGGGTGCCGGCGCGTCCGAACAGGCGCCTTGAGCCAAGATGACCAAGCTGCTTCCAATGATCATGGCAAGCTTTTGCATGCGGACCTCTCGGGCTATGAGTGGGTAGCGCGCTAGATCTGACGAGCCATCACCAACCCGCGTGCGACCGAGGCAGTTCCCCGGAGCAAGTCCCTTCGTGCAAGGCGCGCCGTGGATCGATGGGCCGCGCTGATCAGGCCCGCGTCAGAAGTGCCAATTGTTGAAGGCGACAAGCGATTGACTTCGCGTTCGCCGGCAATCGTCAACGTAGGGGCGTCTTCCCGGAGTGAGCCTGGTCGTTCTGAGTCGCAGTGCTCCGCGCTAAAGGACCTCGACGACTGTCCGGCGGGCCGATACGCATGCCACTCCAGCTCGGCGGGTCGCTGGCAGGGAAGCTATCCTCGGATGCCTCGTCGACTTCATCATCGATCGCGACAGTCGATTCATCGGCCGTACCGTCTCGTCGCCTTTGGTTCATCTGGTGCGTTTCCTCGACGCGCGCACCGCACGGGCTGGTTTCGCCGGCTTATCGCGACGACTCGTCAGCGCTCTGGCGCGCCGATTGAGTAGGCGCGTCAACACGGCGGCATCGCTGATGTCACCCGCGCGTGACGCGTAGACGAGCGTGATGCGGCCGCGCCTCGAGCGGCGAACAAGTTCGTCAAGTGTCTTCTTCGCCGCGGCCCCGCGGAGCTCGTGCACGTATCTCCTCTGAAATTCGTGCCACTTCTTCGGATCATGTCCGTACCATTTGCGCAGTTCGGGCGACGGGGCAATGTCTTTTCCCACGCGTCGATGCGCGCCTTGCTCTTGGAGATGCCGCGTGGCCAGAGCCTGTCGATCAGCACACGGTAGCCATCCGAATCGCTGGCGGGTTCGTACGCTCGCTTCATCGTGATCATGTCATCAACTCTCCCTACTCGCGTTTTTGGCGCGTGATGCACCGGCCGCGCGTCGGATGTCGACAGTCGAGACTGGAAGCCATAACGAAAATCGACTACCGCTGCCCTCGCTGCTCTCGACGGTAAGCATTCCGTTCAGCGCACGGGCGAGGCGCTGGCTGATCGCAAGGCCGACGCCAGCTCCTCCCCGGTCCGCGGGCCCGAGTCGTACGAACTCATCGAAGACCTTGGAGATCGCGTTGGCCGGAATGCCGCGGCCGGTATCCGACACCTCAACAACGATCCAGTCGCCCGGTGCCGGCACATTCGTGCCTCCTCGCCTGACATGTATGTCGATGCGTCCTTTCGGCGGTGTGTATTTGATCGCATTGGACAATAAGTTTTCGACGATCTGGCGGATGCGAAATGGATCGGACGCGATCATCGGTAGGTCGCGCGATGCGTCCAACATCATTGCCAACTCCTTTGCTTTGGCTTGAGCATCATACTCCGCGACGGCCTCCTGGATGACAGCGCCCACATCTGTCGCGATGCTTCGGAGTCGGAGCTCGCCGGCTTCGGCTCGGGCGAGTTCGAGCGCTCCGCCGATCAATTCGAGCGCACGCCGGATCGAGCGTCGGGCGCGGACGACACTCTCCCGTTGTCGATCCGCGAGCGGACCAAAGACTCCCTCTTCGAGAAGTGCGAGAAAGCCCTCGGCTGCGCCGAGCGGATTCTTCACGTCGTGCGTGAATCCTCGAACGAGCCGGGCGCGGCTGGCGGTGATGCGCTCGAGCTCCTCACGCCGACGCTCTGCCATTGCTTGCGCTGCTTCGCTCGCCTCGCGCGCCTCTCGTTCCCGCTCGACGAGTTTTTCGCGGGCGAATTCGCTGAGCTTTCGGCTGGTGATGTCCTCGGTGACGCCAGCCATCCGATAGATCGTGCCCCGATCATCACGCACAGGAAAGCCGCGTGACCACACCCATCGAACGTCGCCATCGGGGCGCACCACGCGGTACTCGACATCGTATTCGGTCGGGCGCGAATCCGTGAGTAGACCGGACACCCGCGCGCGATCGTCGGGGTGTACCCCCTCGAGGAACGACAGGGGATTCTCATACAGGCTTTCACGCGTCCGTCCCCAAATGTTCTCATAAGCGGTGTTCGCATACAGGAACTTTGGCGACGTCGGATCGCGCAACCAGATGAAACCTCGAATGTTCTCGGCAATCTGGCGGAAGCGTTCCTCGCTGTCGCGTAAGGCGCTGACGAGGCCTGCCCGATGCAACATCGAGGAGGCCAACTCCGTCAGCGCCTCGAGGTACGATGTTTCTACCTGCTCCGCCGATATCGCTCGCGGCCGCACCACGGCGAGTGCGCCCCGAACCTGTCGCTCGAGGACCAGGGGAATGACTGTGCCCCGCAGTTTCTCGGCAATAGCGGGCCTCCACGGACTCATTCTCGCGACCAGTGAATCGGCGCCCCAATCGACGATCCCTTCCCCCGAATCAGCCACCTTCTGCGTGAGTGACCCCTGGTAGCCAATTGTCGTTGATCGCGGCGAGGAATCCTCGCTCGCGATTCCGAGCGACACGGCAGCCCGTCTACCATCGTGCGCCAGTTCTACGATCGCACCGAGTGCGCTTGTCGCCGCGAGCGCTCCGTCGGCGACGATCTGGGCGGCGTCGCTGACATTGTCGGATGCGTTCAGTCTCCAGGCGGCCTCGCGGAGTGCCGACTGTTGCCACTCGTGTGCGTCGAGGCGAAGCGCCAGCACCTGGAACCGGCGCCCCAGACGCTCCAGCAACATCAGCGCGATGCACGCGAACAGGATGAGGAAGGCCGACACGACAGTGCCCAATCGTTGCGTGTTCGCGAACTCGTGCCGGCGCGATGCTGCCGTTTCGAGAATCGCCGAGTCGATGCGCTTCGCGTCATCGACGACTGACGCGAAGCGAGACTGTTGTTCATCGAGTCGTGCCAGGAAGTCAGCCTTGGGCATGCGGCCATCGTACAGCGAGTCCAGCGTCGGGTCGGTCCGCTCGACCTGATCAGCAAGCCTCGTGGCGGCATGAGCCACATTCGGCCCGATCTGGCGTGTCAGCGGAATCAGGCGCGCCTCCGCCTGTAGTCGAGCGGCCCGTGCCGCGAGATGATTCACCGCGAACCGTTGCTCGCCCGAGACCAGAAATCCGCGCGAGGCGGACATCTCGAGCGCGAGCGCAAGCTCGATGTCGGTCACGGCGGCACGGGCTGGATCGACGACGTTCGCGAGGACATCCAGCGTGTCGCGCGTTCGACGTTCGACGAGCAGCAGAACCAGAACGAGCGAAACGAGCGAGACGATGGCGCCGGCGAGCGGAATGAGCGGTCGCCAACGTCGGTGCAATTCCGATCGCTCGTCAGACGAGAGGGCCTGGGGCCCAGCCTCGATCGACCGCCACGACGGATCACGCATGAACATGGCCCGGGTGGGTCCGCTGTCGCGCGGCGGAACGAGATCTGGATTTAGGTAGAGCGACGCGGAAGGTGCTTCCAACCGATGGGGTGCTCTCGACCGATATGCTCCCGCCGAGAAGCTCTGCGAGTCGCCGCGCCACGGTCAGTCCGAGTCCGCTGCCGCCGATTTTGCGCGTCCTCGTGTTCTCAACTTGCCAGAATGGGTCGAAGATGCGCTCCAGATTCGCATGTTCGATACCGACACCAGTATCCGCGATCTCGAATACCACCTCATCATCCCGTTCGACGACGCGAATGACGATCTCGCCTCGCCTCGTGAATTTCACGGCGTTCGATATCAGGGCGACCAGTATCTGGCGTAGCCGCCCGGGATCTGTTCGAAGTTCGAGACTCGGATCGATGGGGTCGGCGCGCAGCGCAAGCCCGCTCGCGGTCGCCGAAGGCGACATGAAGTCCACCACGTCATCGATCAGCCGGCCTGGGGACACCAGCTCGGGATGGATCAACTCATCCCCGGCATCGAGCCGCGCGAGGAGAAACATTTCTTCGATCAAAGAGAGCAACTGCATCGCGCTTCGTTTGATCCGTTCCAATGGCCCTTTCTGCCCGTCCGATACAGGTCCTACGATTCCCTCGGCAAGCAACTGGTCAAAACCGATGATCGCGGTGAGGGGTGTGCGCAACTCGTGAGTCATCGTTGCGAGAAAATTCGTCTTGACCTGGTCGGCGGCCCGCGCGGAGCGGTACAAGCGCGCGTTGTCGATCGCCACCGCCGCCCGTCTCCCGAGAGCTTGCGCGGTGGCGAGATCGGCCTCGTCGAAACGATGTTCTGGCCGAGAGTTGGCAAGCGTGATCGCGCCCAGAATCATGCCGCGGGTCGTGATCGGAACAATCATGGCCGAGTGGATGCCGATCGCGCGCAGCAGAGCCAGATGCTCGTCGTCCTCGGCCACCTTCACGAGCATGGCGTCGGTCACGATCGGCGCGAAATGAGGTTCGCCCGTTCGGATGACGGCGGCCACGCCCGCATCCGCTTCGGCCGATGGTTGAAGTTTCACGACAACGTCTTGCACCCACCGCGCTTTATCGGGATCGCAATGCGCGACCGCCAATCGCTTGATCTCGTCGCCCACGAGCAAGTCGACCGCGCACCAATCGGCGAAGTGCGGAACCGCAAGCCGAGCAACCGCGCTGACCGTCGACTCGTAGTCGAGCGATGACGACAGCACGCGACCGGCCTCGGCAAGCAGATGCCGGCGTTCCTCGTTTGCCGCCGCGATGTCGCGCGCTACGCGGAGCTGCGTCGACTGCGCCCTGAATTGCACGGCGAGCCCGGTGACGACCAGGCTCACGACGACAAACGCCGTGACGCCGAAGATCGTCGATGGATCATCGCGAGTAAGCGAGGCGCGCAGCGGCGCCCATCGTACGTCGACGACGAGACTGCCAGCAAGCGTCGCAAACAGTCCACCGGGCGCGCCCGCGTAGATGGCTGACGCGACAACGGCGCCATTAAAAAACGCAAATCGCTCGTAACGAATTGCCGAGCCGCACGCGAACGTCAGCATGCTGGCGACGGACACGATCGCGAGAACAACGGCGGTCTGGCGAAGCGGAATCCGCCAGGACAGCCTACCGGTCGCGCCGACGTGCGACCCAATCGCTCCGGCGCTCACGATGAGTAAGGTGGAATGATCACGGATCTTGGCGTAGCGACCTCCAGCGGTCGCACCAACGCACTCGCCGCTGCACCATGTCAGGGTCGCACGGCTCTGGGCGACATGAGTTCACCCTGAACAATCCGACCACACACAGGCTTCTAAATCATGCAGCAGGCGGAGTCGATGCGCTCGTCAAGCGTGACCACTGCGAGTCTCCTCCGGAATCGGAAAGCCCTCGGGCAATCAACATGCCGCGCATCGGCGGAGGCGCCGGGGGTCCTCAATTCGCCAACGCGCGGCCCCTGCCGCTCGATGACCGCAAGAGCGTCGGCGTCGTGGGCCTGCTGGCGTGGGTTGTGCGGTTCACGCGTTTATGGCACGCGCGAGGACTGGTGCGCCGTAGCGCAATTGTCAGGCACTCGCCTATCCGCGCAGGCGATTGCACATCGCGCTTGCGCTCATCACCGTCGCCAACCATTCATCGCGATTGCGTTCACCGCGACCTGAGCCGTCGTAGGACTTCTCCGCATGACACGAGGTTATCGATCGCGACATGCGCCCAGAGTCACGACGCACACAATTCCAGTCCAAACCGGTGATCGTGAACGTCACGCAGCCGAGGTGCAACGCAGTGTCGGTCGCTGTGAAAGGCAACGCAACCGAAGCGACGCGAGCCCTCGCAAGCATTCGTCGCGTGCTTGGCACCGAGCGCGACCTCTCCAGCTTCCATCGACACGCGCGGACGGTCGCATGGTTGGCGCCCCTCTCGCGACGGTTGCGCGGCATCCGTCCTCCACGATACCCCACTTTGTTTGCAGCGCTTCGGCGCGCGGCCGAAGCCATCGCGTCGGGTGCGCTTAGCGAGGCGATGCTCGAAGAACAATCCAGCGACGAGGCAGGCGTCATGCTGCAAGGGATCAAGGGCATCGGCCCGTGGACGGCCGCTGTGATTCTTCTCCGCGGGCTCGGATGGATCGACGTATTTCCTGGCAAGGACAGCGGTGTGGCAACGAACGCCACGCTCGTGGCTGGCCGGCCGGTGAACGTCGAGCGTCTGGTGGAGCAACTCGGACCACAGCGCGGTATGCTCTATTTCTGCCTGCTCCTCGCGCGATTGGACGCGCGTGGCGAGATCGGCCGTGCGTCCGACGTGGCGTCATGAAACTCCACTGGGTACCTCGCCGCCACCGCGGCCGCCTCTGTGGTGTTCAACGCCTATTCATGAGGAGGCACAAATGAAGATTGCGATGATCCTCGGCGCACGCTGGTTGCTGCGCCCCAGCGACCGCGGTTGGCAATCGGGCCGGCATGCCCACGCGATGGCAATGCTGCAGCGATCCCGTCCGTCGAATCCGGCTGTCGCGCGGTTCGCCGTGTTGCTCGGCTTGGTCACCCTCGGCGTGGGGGTAGCGTGTCGGGCGGGCGCGCCCGCGCCCCAAACGGTGATCATGGATGCGGGCCGCTACGAGCCCGCAGCATCCACGGTGCGCGTCGGAGACGCGATCACGTGGATCAACAAGGATCTCGTTCCGCACACGGTCACCTCGCAGGCCGGCGGCTTCGACTCCGGCGCGATCGCACCTGGCGCCTCGTGGACATTTACAG
>Ga0207707_10000940_pt1 | contig 28134 bp, 28 predicted proteins | sample KBSC83BmetaG_FD_184336 | JGI IMG/M metagenome (GOLD analysis project Ga0207707, IMG submission 184336) | Corn rhizosphere microbial communities from Kellogg Biological Station, Michigan, USA - KBS C8-3B metaG (SPAdes) (version 2) | ecosystem: Host-associated > Plants > Roots > Rhizosphere ... | reverse complement strand
GCTTCCTTTCGCCCTCAGAACCGGGCCTGAGCTGCAGCGGCGCAGGCATGGGAGCGTTCCCGCGCGTGCCTGTGCTTCAGCGGCGGGGGGTACAGATCTTGCGGTGGATGGGACTAGCCCCTATCGGCTAGGGCAAAGAGACATAACGAGGCAATCATGGGCCAGGTCATTCATGTTGCTTTCGGCACGGAGCGCGAGTGGGAACAAACTCGCGCCAAGACCGTGGACGGGCTGGTAGCCATCGGCACGTTGTTCGGCGATGACGAATCGTTGATGCGCGCCAAGGCCGATTGCGTTTACCAGATCCTGCGACAGATCGTGGAGGACGTCCCCTCGGTGCAGATCACCACGCGAATGCCGGAAAATCTGTCCGAGGAGCAACTCGATCTGCTGACCGGCGCCATCAAGGACGCTGCGCTGAAGGGAATCGAGATCGCCATGACTCACTCGGTGCAGATCCTGATGGCCTCCATCTACGATCTGTGCACCTCCAAGCTGCAGCGCCGGCCGTCTTAATGGGCGAAAATTTCCAGCGGAAATTTTCGCGGAGGTGAGTCCCTCAGCCAGCCCATGCGGCCGGCAAAAAGCGTGGTTTTTGCCGGCGTGCCGATCGTCCGCAGCCGAGCGTGGAGTCCCTCAGCCAGCCCGCGCGGAGGCGTGGTCGCGTCACTGACCGGTGAGACGCACGGAGTAGGAGACGGTCACCGCATCGCCCACCCACTCGGTCGACTTCCAGTCGCCCTGTCCAACTCCGAACTCGAGCCGTTTGATCGTCGTCTGGCCTGTCAGATAGCTGACGGGCTTGCCTTGCTCAGTGACCGTGCGGAGCGTGAAGGGCACGTGCGTGTCGCGGCTCACTCCACGCAGCGTGAGCTTACCGACGGCGTCGTAGCCGCTGGCCGTCTTGACGATCTGCGCGGAAGTGAAGCGCGCCTGGGGATATTTGGCGATGTTGAACAGGTCCGCCCCGCGCAACGTGTCGTCGCGCTCCTTGTCACCGCTATCCAGCGAGGTCATGTCGACGACCACGTCGAGCTTGCTCGCGGCAAGGTTGTCGGCTGCGAAGTCGAGGGTGGTGGTGAGCTTCTTGAAGGTGCCTTTGTTCTGCGCGCCTGCCTGGACGAACTCGTACTCCAGCTTGCTCTTCGCCGGGTCCAGCGTGTAGCGAGCCGGCGCGGCCGCCGTTGCCCATGAAGCAGCGGACAGGAGAGAGACAAACAGGGTGATGCGTCGCAACGCGTGGGCCGAGCAGCAGATCATTGGGATCCTCAGGGTGTCTTGGTAAAAGGAAGCATCCTGCGCAGCACATCGTCCTTGAGCACGTAGTGGTGCTTCAAGGCGGCGGCCACGTGCAGAACCACGATCGCGGCGAGTGCCCACGCCAGCAGATGATGGGTCTGCAGCAAGGCGTCGTACAGACGCTGGCTCTTGGGCACCAGATCCGGAAGCTGGATCAGTCCGAACCAGCTGACCGGAAAGCCTCTGGCCGAGGACATGAGCCACCCGGACAGGGGCATCGCGAACAGCAGCACGTAGAGTGCCGCGTGGGTGAAGTGGGCGAGCACCCGCTCGTAGGGCTTCAGATCGTTCGGCAACGGGGGTGTCGGATTCGTCCAGCGCCACAGCAACCGCAGGACCGCGAGGCCGAGGATGGTGATGCCGAAGGACTTGTGGCGGGCCAGGGTGGCGAGCTTCTTCATTCCCAGCGGCAGCTCGCCGGCGATCAGGCCGAGGGTGAACTGAACCAGAATGAGCGCCACGACCACCCAGTGCAGGAGCTGGGCCAACGAGCCCCAGCGCTGGGGAGAGTTTCGTAGTGCCATGCGGCAAGCTTAAGCGTGTGACCCCCGCTTTTAAAACCCTCCGTGCGGGAACGGTTTGCGCCCTGGCGCTGCTGCTCGGCGGGTGCCCGGCACATCCCAGCCGCCCGGGCGCCCCCGCTCAGCAGGCGATTCCCGCGCCAGCGCAACGCGCCCCGGCGCACCTGGGACGCCCCTATGACGTCGTCGCGGGTGAGTCGCTGCTTACCATCCAGGTCTATCGGGGCGGACCGCTGGCCAAGGCCGGACACAATCACGTCATCGCCTCGCACGACCTTGCGGGAACGATCTACATTCCCGCCGACCCGATGCGAACCACGTTCGAAATCCGGCTCCCGGTCGCCACCCTGAGCGTCGATGAGGGGGCGTTGAGGGCGCAGGCCGGCCAGGACTTCCAGGCAGCCGTACCCGACTCGGCCAAAGAGGGCACGCGCGCGAACATGCTGAGTCCGGCGTTGCTCAACGCCCAGCTCTTTCCGCAGATCGTGCTGCGATCGCAGAGCATCGAGAGCGGCGCCGCGCACGGGGATCTGAAGGTGCACCTCGAGGCGGAGGTCCGCGAGGCACTGCATGCGATTCTCGCTCCAGTGCACTACGACCTGCAATCCACGCAGGTCACCATCTCCGGTGAGATGCCTTTGCGGCAGACCGATCTGGGCCTGACTCCCTTCTCCGCGATGCTGGGCGCGCTGCAGGTCGAGGATGAGATGCGGGTGAAGTTCCGAATCGTGGCACGCCCGGCACCGCCTGCCGGCGGCGCCGGGCACTGAGCATCACTTCAGGCCCAGCTCCTTCGCGAGCGCGTCGGCCTTGTACACCTTGTGCAGAGCCTCCGCGATGATCGCGGGATCCACCGCGACCGCGCGATTGAGCTGCGGGTCGAACCAGTAGCTTCCGGAGATCGAGTGGATGTTGCCATCGAACATCAACCCGACGAGGTGTCCGCGTGCGTCGATCAGCGGGCTCCCGGAGTTGCCGCCGACGATGTCGTTGTTGGTGGACAGATTGAACCGGGTGTCGGGGTTGAGCTGCGTGCGCGCAGCGACCCAGCTCTGCGGCACCTTGAAGGGCTCCTGGCCCGTGTTGCGCTCGAACAGGCGGCGCACGTGGGTGTAGGGCTCCACCGGCGTGCCTTTCTCCACCCACCCCTGCACGGTCCCGAAGTTCAACCGCAGGGTGAAGGTCGCATCCGGCGCCACGCTGGTGCCGAGAATCTTGAATCGCGCACGGGCGATCTTCTCCGCCGCCGCTTGCGAGGGTGCTTCGACTTCATCCTCGTAACGCTTGCGCACGGCTCGCGCGGCAGGGTCGACCTGCCGCGCGAGCAGGATCATCGGGTCCTGCGAGGCATCGATCGCCGCCTGCCCGCCGTCCCAAAGCTGCTTGCGCACCTGGGGGTCGCCGAGCCTGGAGCCGGACACCAGACGCTTGGCCAGCGTGTCCGGGGAGTCCTTCGAGAGCAGCTCCCGCACCACCGGATGGTCCGGACCCAGCCACTCGCGCATTCTCTCCAGGGAGAACGACAGCCGTAGATTCTCCAGCTCCGGATAGACGGGGACGGCCGCCTGCAGGCGGCTGTGCAGCCGATCCAGGGCGGTGTCGCGATATTCGCGCAGGCGCTCCTCGTTCGGCTTCGGCCGCTCGGCCGCCGCGCGTACCAGCGCGCGGGCGTAGCCGAACAGCGAGCTGCTGAATCCGGCGCCCTGCTCCAGGTAGGTGTAGCTGAGGGCGATCTGTTGGTCGACGACTTCCGCTCGCTCGATGTCAGCCCAGGGATCGCCGGTGCTCGCGGCGAGCTGCGGATCTGCCGCCACCTTGACGCGCAGCGCTTGCTCCTCCGCTTTCTTGCGCGCGAGCAGCCGGTCATCCAGCAGCGCGTCGAGCTGCTTGCGGCGCACTTTCAGGCTGTTCTCGAGTCCCTCCAGAGGTTGCGCCACGATCCGCTCGGCCTCCGCGCCGGTCTTGCCGTACTGGATCAGCCGGCCGCGCAGCTCGGAGTTGCGCACCAGGTATTCCGGCAGCGCGACATCACGCAGCTCCTCGAGCTGCGCAACCGTGAGCAGCCGGTCGGTCGAGCCGGGATGGCCGGATACGAAGACCAGCTCTCCGGGCTGCGGCCCCGCCACATCGATCTGCAGATGATTGAGCGGAATGACCGGCTTGCCGTTGGCGTCGTAGGCGCGCAGCACCGACATGTCCAGGCACCAGCGCGGAAACTGGAAGTTGTCCGGGTCCCCGCCGAAGGCGGCGATGCCGTATTCCGGGGCGAACACCAGCCGCACGTCATCGTAACGCTGGTATTTGTAGAGCCAGTACTGGCCCCCCTGATAAAGATCCACCGACTCGCACTTCAGCCGCCCGCTCCTGGAGGCCCGGCTGGCGGTCTCGCACTCCTGCTCGAGCTGCGTGAGCGTCCGCTTGCGCGCATCGTTGGCGCTCTTGGCGTCCAGGTTGCGCGTGGCGCTCTCGACCTTCGCGGTGACGTTCTCCATCTCCATCAGCACATCGGCGAACTGCGTGCGGCAATGCAGCTCCTGCTCGCGGTTCGCCGCGAGGTAGCCGTTCTGGAACAGATTGTTGTTGCCGGTGGAGTTCTCATCCAGGCAGGCCGCCGAGCAATGGTGGTTGGTGAGGATGAGGCCGCTGGCGGAGACGAACGAGGCGGTGCAGTTCGAGAGGCGCAGGGTCGAAGTGCGCACCCTGTCCAGCCACGCCGGCGTGATGTCCGCGCCGTATTTCTGCTTGACCAGATTTGCCGGAAAGTCGTGGAAGGTCCACATTCCCTCATCGGCGAGCGCCGGCGTGGCCGCCGACAGGATGAGGAGGGCGAGCCAGGTGAAACGCATGAGCGTCCTTTCTTGAAAGTAGGTGCGATCCGCGCGACGACCGGCGGATCAATGGGTCAATTATGCTCCAACCGTTCGTTGCGCTGCTCGGCACGCATATCGTGTGCGCTCTGGCAAGCCCCATTCTGTTCTCGTTGCGCGCCTGGCGAAGCATCCGTGGACGCGATCCCGCGCGAGGTTGGCTGCGCGTCACGCCTCATGTCGTGGACACCCTGCTGCTGCTCGCCGGTATCGGACTTGCGTTTCTGATTCGGCAATATCCGTTCGTGAACGGTTGGTTGACGGCGAAGCTGTTGGCGCTGATTGCGTATGTCGGTGCGGGACATGTTGCAGTGCGCAGAGCGCACAGCACGCGCGGCAAGGTGGGCGCGTGGCTGCTGGGACTGGCGATCGTGCTTTACATCTACGCGGTCGCTGTCAGCAGGGACCCGTTGCCAGGTCTCGGGGTGTACTGACGGACGTGGTAGGGCGCGCCGACCCGGCGCGCGTGGGCCCTGTGATCCAACGGCGCGGGGTCCAACGGCGCGAGCGTCATTCCTCCTCGTGAAGCAGCAGCAGGACCGTGCCTTCAGGAGCCTCGAGCATCGCGTTGGCGCCCGCAGGCACCCCGCGTGGCAGCTCGGATGAGAGAGCGAGGCCCAGCTCACGCAGATGAGCGATGCGCGCCGGCATGTCGGGATCTCTGAACACGATCATGGGAACGTCGCAGGTACGGGGCCGATGGAAGGCGAGATCCAGATGATCGCTCGTCAGGGGCAGATGCACATAGGGCGATTCGGCCTCGTCGGTCGCGACGAAGCCGAGGGGTTCCCAGAACCCCTTGGCCGCCTCGAAATCGGTGACCGGCAGGCTGACCTCGCCAAAATACCCGCACAGCGAGACCTCCGTCGGCCGGCGGGTCACCGGGGAGTAGGTGCGCGCCTCGAGCACCGCGACGGTTTGTCCGAACGGATCGCTGAAGGCAATCTCGTTGAACATCTCCTCTCCCGTGTGGCACACCGACAGCTCGATGTTGCGGGCGGCAAAGTCGGCCAGATGCTCGGCAATGCCCGGACGCACGAACGTGAGCGTCGCAGAGGGACCCCGGCGTTGGTGCAGGCCGAGAAACAGCCTGCCGTCGGTCAACACACCGTACGGATGCTGCCAGGTATCGCTGGTCGTCGCCTGCGTGAAGCCGAGGCGCTCATAGAATTCGACCGACTCGCGGATATTCGCGCTCGCCAGACCGACTTCATGAAAGTGTCCGAGCACGCGCTGCGGAGGGCGGCGGTCAGGCGGAGGCGCCTCGAGCAGCACCGGCCGGCAGCCGGCCGAGCTCCTCGTGGGTCCATCCCTGGCAGTGCTGGGCGATCAGGGCCGCCAGGAAGCGGGCGTGGTCCGCGCCGGCATTGAGTGCCGGGACGTACTCGAAGCGTTTGCCGCCGGCTTGCATGAAGGCGTCCCGGTTCTCCATGTCGATCTCCTCGAGGGTCTCGAGACAGTCGACAGAAAAGCCCGGACAAACGACCGTCACCTCGTGCACCCCGCGGCCGGGCATGTCCCCGAGAACCGCGCTGGTGTAGGGCTTGAGCCAGCCAGCCAGTCCGAAACGCGACTGGAAGCTGACGCTCCACTCGTCCTCCCGCAGCAGCAACTCGTCCGCCAGCAGGCGTGCGGTTTTCTGACACTTGCAGAAGTACGGGTCGCCTTCATGGAAGTAGCGTTCGGGGATGCCGTGGAATGACATGAGCAGGTGGCCCGTGCGTCCCTTCGCCTCCCAGTGTTGGGTCACACTGGTTCGCAACGCCTCGATATACCCCGGCTCGTCGTGGTATTCGGCAATGAAGCGCAGCTCCGGAAGCCAGCGCCAGCGTCGCAGCTCGCTGTTGACTTGATCGTAGACGGCACCGGTGGTGGAGCCGCAGTACTGCGGGAACAGCGGCACAACCAGAATGCGCTGCGCACCGCACGCTCGCAGGCGCCCCAACGCCTCCGACACCGTGGGCTCGCCGTAGAGCATTCCGATCTCGACCGACAGCGGAGCCAACATATGCTGAGCGAGCTTGCCGATGAGCTCAGTGCGCAGCCGCTCGGACAGGTGGAGGAGCGGGGAGCCGGCGGCCGACCAGATCTTGCGGTACTTGCGTGCCGAGCGGCGTGGTCGGAAGGGGAGGATCAATCCGTACAGGATCGGGAGCCACAGCGCCCGCGAGGTCTCGACGATGCGCGGATCCGAGAGCATCCGCTGCAGGAATTTCCGCACGTCGCGCGGCTCGGACGAACGGGGGGTGCCGGAGTTGACCAGCAGCACGCCGATACGCTCTGCGGCATCGTGGTGGAAATCCGGGGAGCTGACGTAACGCATGGGCTGAACTATGGGACCGCAGGGGTGATCAGGCAATGCCCGTACACAGGTACTTGATCTCAGTGTAGTCAAGAATTCCATAGCGGGAGCCTTCCCGTCCCATTCCCGACTCCTTGACACCCCCGAAAGGCGCGACTTCGGTGGAGATGAGCCCTGTATTGAGCCCCACGATGCCGTATTCGAGCGCTTCCGCCACCCGCCAGGAGCGCCCGAGGTCACGGGTGTAGAAGTAGGCCGCGAGGCCGAATTCCGTGTCGTTGGCCATTGCGATCGCCTCCTGCTCGCTCTGGAAGCGGAACAGGGGGGCTACCGGACCGAAGGTTTCCTCGCGCGCGAGCAGCATCTCGCGCGTCGCGTTCGTGAGAATGGTGGGCTCGAAGAACGTCCCGCCGAGTGCGTGGCGCTTGCCGCCGATAGTGATGCGCGCGCCTTTCGCTACGGCGTCGGCAATATGCTCCTCGACCTTTGCCAGCGCCTGGGCGTCGATCAGCGGGCCCTGATCGGTCGCCCCTCGCAAACCGTCTCCGACCCGCAACTTGGAGACCGCTGCGCTCAGCTTGGATGCGAAGCTGTCGTACACGCCGCTCTGCACGAGCAGGCGGTTCGCGCACACACAGGTCTGGCCCGTGTTGCGGTACTTGCTGGCGATCGCGCCGGCCACCGCCGCATCCAGGTCCGCATCGTCGAAGACGATGAAGGGTGCGTTGCCTCCTAGCTCCAGCGAGAGCTTTTTCAGAGTGGAGGCGCTCTGCGCCATCAATTTCTTGCCGATGGCCGTGGAGCCGGTGAAGGTGATTTTGCGCACCGTGCTGTTGGCAGTCATCTCGCCGCCGATCGCAGCGGACTGGCGGCCGGTGACGAAATTCAACACGCCGGCGGGAATCCCGGCGCGCGCACCCAGCTCAGCCATCGCCAGCGCGGAGTACGGCGTCTGCGAGGCAGGCTTGCAGACGAACGTGCAGCCCGCGGCGAGCGCCGGAGCGGCTTTACGCGTGATCATTGCGGCGGGGAAATTCCACGGCGTGATGGCAGCCACCACCCCGATGGGCTGGCGCAGAACGAGAATCCTCTTGTCAGCCTGATGTCCCGGGATGACGTCCCCATACAGCCGCTTCGCTTCTTCCGCGAACCACTCGATGAAAGAGGCGGCATAGCCGATCTCCCCGAGCGACTCGGACAGGGGCTTGCCCTGTTCGGCCGTCATGAGCGTCGCCAGATCCTCCCGGTTCTCGAGCATCAATTCGTACCAGCGGCGCAGGATGTTGGCGCGCTCCTTGGCAGTGCGCGCAGCCCACGCAGGAAACGCCGCCGCAGCCGCGGCGATCGCGCGCCGCGTCTCGTTCACTCCCATGTCCGGAACGGTGCCCAGGGTCTCTCCGGTCGCAGGGTTCGAGACGGGCAGCGTGGCTTCGTTGTCCGCATTGACCCACGCACCGTTGCAGTACGCCTGGGTGCGCAGGAGCGTGGGATCCTTCAACTTCATCGGCTAAACCTTCTCGCCTCGCAGTTTCGCGGCCAGGAACCCGAGGGTGCGCTGGCGCGCGAGGGCGGCGGCCTCGGCGCTGTAGCTCGAGCGCTGGTCGCAGTTGAAGCCATGCCCGGCCTCGTAGAGATGAAACTCGCCCTGCGGGTTCGCGGCCTTGATCTGGTCGACGTCGCTGAGCGGAATGCTCGCATCGTGCGTGCCGTAGTGATACAGCACGGGGCACTTGGGCTTGCGGTCGAGATACTTCACCGCATTGCCGTAATAGACCACGGCGCAGGAGATCGGCAGCTCGCAGGCGGCGAGGTACGACGTGGCGCCGCCCCAGCAGAACCCCACTGTGCCGATCCGGCCGGAGTTCCTGACGACGGCCTGAGCGGCCGCCAGGTCCTTGAGCGTCTCCTCGAGCTTCAGCTGTTGCATGTACCCGCGGCCCTCCTGGATATCGTTCTGCGAATAGCCGAGCTCTATGCCGCGGCGCACCCTGTCGAAGAACGAGGGAGCGATGGCCGTATAGCCCTCGGCCGCAAAGCCGTCCGTCACCGCGCGGATGTGACTGTTCACGCCGAAGATCTCCTGCAGCACCACTACGGCGCCGCGGGGCTTCGCCGGCGGTGCGGCGAGATAGGCCTGGAATTCATGGCCGTCCCGTGCCATCAGCGGGGTGAACTCGCCCATGTGGATGCGTTCCGTGTGGAGAGGGGGTCGGCAGAATACTCCGTGCCACGGGAGTGCCGCAAAACGGCGCTCGCGCAAGTCCTGAACTGCAAAATAGCCCCCCGAGCTGGGCCGTGGCATTCTAACGACGTCACTTGCAGCAGGAGGCGCCATGCTGGTCGGCTCGGCAGTCAGACGCGTCGCGATCGTCGGCGGCGTACGCATTCCCTTCGCACGCGCTCATACGGCTTATGCGAAGGCCACCAACCAGGACATGCTCACTGCCGCTTTTCGCGGCGTCGTGGAGAGGTTCAAGCTGCAGGGGGAGCGGCTCGGGGACGTCGCAGCGGGCGCCGTCATCAAGCACTCGAAGGACTACAACCTGACGCGCGAGTGCGTCATGTCCTCGGGCCTGGACGCACATACGCCCGGGGTGGACCTGCAGCGCGCGTGCGGCACGAGTCTCGAAGCGGCGATCATGATCGGCAACAAGATCGCTCTCGGCCAGATCGAGGCCGGCATGGCCGGCGGGACCGATTCGATCAGCGACTCTCCGATCGTCTATCCGCGCTCCTACCAGCAATTGCTCATGGAGAGCTACCGGGGCCGCAGCTTCGGCCAGCGTCTGGCGCCTTTCCTGCGCCTGCGGCCGCGCCACTTCAAGCCTGTCTTTCCGGCGGTGGTCGAGCCGCGCACGGGCTTGTCGATGGGCCAGAGCACCGAGCTGATGGCGAAGCGCTGGAACATTGCGCGGGCGGACCAGGACCAGTTCGCCTACGAGAGCCATGTGAAGGCGGCTGCCGCCTGGCGCGAGGGGTTCTTCAGCGACCTGGTCGTCGGCTCGCTCGGTCTGGACAAGGACAACAACATCCGCCCCGACACCACCGTGGAAAAGCTGGCAAAGCTGCGGCCGGTGTTCGATCCGAACGGGACGATCACCGCGGGCAACAGCACGCCGCTGACCGATGGCGCCAGTGCGGTGTTGCTGGCTACGGACGAGTGGGCCGCGCAGCGCAATCTGCCGGTGCTGGCGCACCTGGCCTACGGCAAGGTCTGGGCCGTGGATTTCGCCAGCGGCAAGGAAGGCCTGTTGATGGCTCCGGCGTATGCGATCCCGGCGATGCTCAAGGATGCCGGCCGCCGGCTCCAGGACTTCGACTACTACGAGATTCACGAAGCGTTCGCGGCGCAGGTGCTGTGCACGCTCGAGGCGTGGGAATCGCCGCAATACTGCCGGGACGTGCTCGGCCTGTCCGAGCCGCTGGGCAGCATCGACCGCTCCAGGCTCAACGTCAAAGGCGGCAGTGTGGCGGTCGGCCATCCGTTTGCGGCAACCGGGACCCGCATCGTGGCGACGCTCGCAAAGCTCATTGCCGGGGACCCGAACGCCCAGCGCGGCTTGATCTCCGTGTGCGCCGCCGGCGGCATGGGAGTCACAGCGATCCTGGAGAAGTAGTCCCTCGAGCGCTGCGAGCGAGGCCCATCTGCCGCGAGTGCGACGGATCTCTCACTTCCCAGGCAGACCAAAGCCTTAACCGGCAACGGAACAGGCGCCTATCATAGGGAATGGAGGGGGACATTCCTGAAGAGACCGTGTTGATGCGCGCCGATCTCGGCGCGGTGCTCAGCGGTCTTCCCCTGTTCAAGGGCCTCGATGCGGGAGTGGTGCGGCAGATCGGGGCGGCGGCCGAATGGCTGTCGCTGCCCGGCGGCGCTACGTTGTTTCGTGCGGGTGAGCGACCTGACGCGTTGTATGTCGTGCTCAGCGGGTGCCTGGGAGTCTTGCTGCCCGACCGGAGCCCGCAGCAGATCCGGGGGCGCGTCGTTGCCGGCGGCACCGTTGGCGAGATGGGGATGATCTCCGGCCGTCCCCGAACGGCACACGTGGTGGCGTTGCGCGACACCGAGCTGGCGCGCGTGTCACGCGAATCCTTCGACCGGGTGTTCGGGCAATATCCGGATGCGATGCTGCGCATCGCTCGCCTGACGGTCGATCGGCTCGAGCAGTCGCAGTCGCGCTCACCCATCGCCCTGCAGGGCGCCCGCACGTTCACCTTGATCCCACAGAGTCTCGAGGTCGACGTCGGCGGGTTCGCGACCGAATTCGTCAAGGCGCTGTCCGCCTGCGGCCGTACCGAGCTCGTCTGGAGCGTGCGCGCCGCCGCGCATACGAGCCATTGGTTCCATCGGCTCGAGGCTGCCAACGACTACGTCGTGTACGTCGCGGATTCGCAGCCCTCCGTGTGGAGCAATCTGTGCGTGCGGCAGGCCGACGCCCTGTTGTTGCTGGCTCGCGCGGAAAGCGAAGCCGGAGATTGGGCAGTGCTCGAGGGGCAGCGCGGCCCCAGCCTGGCGCCCCAGCGGGCCGAGCTCATTCTTCTGCACGATGGCGATTTCGTGCGCGGCGCAGCCGCGCGCTGGATCGCTCGGCACCCCGAGGTTGCTCATCATCACGTCAACGGTGCCGCCGATATTCAAAGAGTCGCACGCGTTCTCACCGGCCGCGGCATCGGTCTGGTCCTCTCGGGCGGCGGCGCCCGCGGGTTCGCGCACATCGGCATCGTCAAGGCATTGCGGGAGGCAGGCATCCCCATCGATCTGGTCGGCGGAACCAGCATGGGAGGCATTCTGGGGGCGGGAGTCGCGCTGCGCTGGAGCGTCGCGGAGTTGACCGAGCGCTTCCGGCGCGCCTTCGTCGACGTCAATCCATTGCGTGACTACACACTACCTTTTGTCTCTCTCGTCTCCGGCCGCAAGGTCAGCAGGCTGCTGAAGAACGCATTCGGCGACGTCACCATCGAGGATCTGCCGCTGGAGTTCTTCTGCGTCTCGTCCAACCTGACGAGCGGGCACTCCGAGGTCCACCGGCGCGGCGAGTTGTGGCGCTGGTTGCGCTCCTCGGTGGCGATTCCCGGAGTGCTTCCGCCCATCATTCACAAGGGAGAGGTGCTGGTCGACGGTGGCACGATGAACAACCTGCCGGTGGACGCGATGCGCGAGCTCGGCCGCGGCCCGGTGATCGGCTGCGATGTCGGCGCAGACCGCGCCTTTACCAGCCGCAGCGAGGAGATCGATGTCCCGCTCCCGTGGCAGCTGATGAGCTGGTCGCGCCGCGCACGGCACCTGCCGAACATCTTCCAGATTCTCTGGCGCGCCGGCATGGTCAACAGCAGCGCGATGACCGCCGCGCATCGCGAGAAGACCGACCTGCTGCTGCAGCCGCCGCTGGCACAGATCGACATGCTCAACTGGAAGGCCTTCGAGAAGGCCATCGATGCAGGGTACGAGTACGCCGCGCGCCGGCTCGAGGCGCTGCCGGCCGAGTCGCCCGTCTGGCGCAGCGCGGGGACGGTGCAGACGTAACGCCGGCCGCCCACCGAGCCGGCGATCAACCCGGCAAGCGCACGACCGTGTGTGCGCTCAGCCCTTCAAACGAGCAGGAAGTCCACCATCTCCCGCTGCTCCGCCGTCATGTGCTCGCGCGGCGTGAGAATCGCCGACCGCAGCGCCTGACGGCACGGCCGTGACTCATCTTCCACATACTCGGCAACCGCCCCCGCGAGCAGCTGCTGCACGCGGGAGAGGTTGCTGCGGAATTGGCTGATGACCTGCTCGGCAGAGACATGTTGGCTGGAGTCATCGAGCCAGCAGTCATAATCGGTCGCCAGGGCGATGCAGGAATATCCGAGCTGCGCCTCGCAGGCCAGGAAGGCTTCGGGCACGTTGGTCATTCCCACCAGATCCGCCCCGGCACCGCGCAGGAAAAAGCTCTCGGCACGAGTGCCAAGGCGAGGTCCCTCGACGCAGGCATAAGTCGTATCGAGGTGCAGGGCGATACCGAGGGACCGGGCGGTACGCGCGATGAGCTCGGAGGTCACCCGGCAAGTCGGCTGGGCCGTCGAAATGTGTGCAGTAATCCCACGGCCGAAGAAAGTCGGCGTCCGCAGGCCTTTGGTGAAGTCCAGGTATTGGGAGGGCAGGGCGAGGTCGCCCGGACGGATCTCCTCCCGCAGGCTCCCGACCGCCGAGACTCCGACGACGGTGCGGGCGCCGACGCTCTTGAGCGCCCAGATGTTGGCGCGAAAGTTGATCTCGCTCGGGATCAGGTGGTGGTGCAGCCCGTGCCGGGCCAGGAACGCCACCTGCCGGCCGCGCAGGTTGCCGAAGGTCAGGGGGGAGGAGGGCGATCCGAAGGGAGTCTGCACCTCGCGCACCTGCGTGACCTGCAGCTCCTGCATGGCGTACAGGCCGGTTCCACCGATGATTCCAATCACTGGTTACTCTCCTGCGCTACCGTTGCGCCCGGCACGCGCGTCACGGCAAGATGCCTGACGGCCACGAACAAGAACAAGAGGGGGAAGCGGGTGTCAATATCTCTGAATATGTACGAACCGGGTCGGATGCCGGCGCTACGATCGGTCTGATGGAGAACGGGTGAGCAACACTGGCATAGATCGCGTGTTCGAGCGGCGCCTCTCGGCCCTCATCAACAGCGGCCAACCCGAGATCCTCCAGGGGGGGCGCAAGGGCGTCGAGAAGGAGTCGCTGCGGGTAAGCCCCGCCGGGCGGCTCGCGCCGACGCCGCACCCGCGCTCACTCGGCTCCGCCCTCACCAACGAGCACATCACGACCGACTACTCCGAGGCGCTGATCGAGCTGGTCACGCCGGCCTTCACCGCCAGCTGGGAGCTGCTGCAGTACCTGCTCGACCTGCACCAGTTCGTCTACCGCCACCTCGGCGATGAGCTGCTGTGGGCGACCAGCATGCCCTCGGCGATCGAGCGCGATGCGGACATCCCGCTCGCGCAGTACGGGAGCTCGCACATCGGGCGGATGAAAACGGTGTATCGCAACGGCCTGGGATTGCGCTACGGCCGGATGATGCAGGCCATCTCGGGCGTGCATTTCAACTACTCGTTCCCGTTGCCGTTCTGGGAAGCCTACGCGCACCTCAGCGAGTCCCGCCTGGGCGGGCCGGCGTTCGTCTCGGCGAGCTACTTCGACCTGCTGCGCAACTACCGCCGCTACGGCTGGATCGTGCTGTACCTGTTCGGCGTCTCGCCGGTCGTGTGCAAATCCTTTCTCGCCGGCAGGAATTTCCAGTTGGCGGACTTCACCCACGACACTGCATACGAGCCCTACGCCACGAGCCTGCGCATGAGCGATGTTGGCTATCGCAATCGCAACCAGGCGGGGCTCGCGGTGTCGGTCAACAGTCTCGAGGAGTACGTACGTGATCTGACGCATGCGATCACGACGCCGCATCCTCCCTATGAGGCCCTCGGGGTGAGGGTTGACGGCGAGTACCGGCAGCTCAACGCCAACATCCTGCAGCTCGAGAACGAGTACTACAGCTTCATTCGGCCGAAGCGCGTCGCGCGCTCCGGCGAGCGCCCGACCAAGGCGCTGCTGCGTGCCGGCGTCGAATACGTCGAGGTGCGCGCGCTCGATGTGAGCGCATTCGATCCGGTGGGCGTGAATCAGAACAAACTTCGGTTTCTGGAGGCCTTCCTGGTGCTGTGCCTGCTCAAGGAGAGCGCGCCGATCGGGGCATCCGAGCAGGACGCGCTCGATCAGAATCACATCACCGTCGCGCGCCGCGGGCGCGACCCCAGCCTGATGCTGTGGCGGGACGGGAACGCCGTGCCGATGCGCGCTTGGGCGCGCGAGCTGCTCGATTCCCTGATCGGAATATGTGAAGTCCTCGACCGGGGCGATGCCTCGCGGCCGTACACGTACGCGCTCACGGCTCAGGCGGCCAAGATCGAGAACGTCGCCCTGACGCCCTCGGCCAGGCTCATGGCGGAGCTGGAGTCCACCGGCGAATCGTTCGCGGCGCTGGCCCTGCGCATGTCCACGGCACACAAGGAGTATTTCCTGGATCTGTACGCGCCCAACGCGGCGCGGCTGACGGAATTCGCCGCCGAGGCGCAGGAATCCCTGCTCGCGCAGCGCCGCATCGAGGCGACCGACTCGGGAACGTTCGAGCAGTTCCTCGCCCGGTATTTTGCGATCTAGCTCACACTTTCAAAAAGTTTACATAAAGCCTGTGTAGCTTTCTTCTCGCTTTTCCTGGGAACGAGACTAGAATCACGCCCCCACGTCGCTTTACTCGACAATAAGGCGAACAGGCGGCGTAAAAAAACAACAGGCCGGTTAGCGTCATGAAAACAACAGCGGATCCTTTGATGAAGGAACTCCCTCTCCCTCAGCCTGCCGCGAATGGAGATTTTCCCAAGCTCACGGACGGCGCGGAAAAGCTCTTGCGTCCGCAGGCGGCAGGATGGGACCCTTACGAGGTCTGGCGCACGCGCGTGAAAGCGATGCAGGACCTGGCGGCCGTCAAGAGCGGTCACGGGGCTTGAGCTTCGAAGCTGCGCCGATTTTTGCTCCCAGGCCGAGGGCTCGGATTTAGCGACCGTTAGGACTTCAGTTGTCTACTGCCGCGATAGAGCCTTCTCACTCGGTCGCACAAATTCCCCGGCGCGGCTGGATGCGCCTGCGCTTTTCACCTGAGCTCGAAGCGGAATTTCTTCTCAGCTATCGGGCAGCGGCGCGCCGCTGGGTGCGCCTCAGCATGCTCGTCGTGCTGTGTACTTCCCTCGGGTTCGCCGTCATCGATCACTGGGTCCTGATCGGACCGCATCTGCCGCAGGCGGACGTCGTGCGCTTCGGGCTGCAGTTGCCGCTGGTGATCATCATTCTCGTGATGACCACCGAAGAGTTTTATGGCCGGTGGTATCAACCCTCGATTCAGGTTGCCGCGCCGTTGTTCGGCATCGGCACCGTCGTCATGGCGATGCAGGCGACTCCGGAGCAGTTGCCCCTGGTCGCCGCACGGCTGCTGCTGGCGACGTTCTATTTCTACTCGATGCTGGGACTGACGCTCGGGGCGGCCTTCCGCACCAACGTGGTCCTCGTGAGCTGCTATGTGGCCGCGGCGCTGGCCGGTCACGTCGAGCACACCGTGGCCATCTACCAGACTTACGTGCTGCTTTGTGCGAACGTGATCGGCGGTGCGGGCTGTTATGCCTTGGAGCACGCCAATCGAGTCGCGTTCCTCGAGCGCCGCCGGCTCGCTGAGGTGGCGATGCACGACGGCCTGACCGGCCTGCTGAACCGCGCGGCACTGGATGAGCAGGTGCGTGCCTTGTGGCGGCATGCAGAGCGCGATCGCCTCCCGGTCTCGGTCGTGCTCATAGATATCGATCACTTCAAGGCCTACAACGATCGCTACGGACATCAAGCGGGCGACCGCTGTCTGCGGGAAGTGGCCGCGGCCGTGAAGCTCGCCGCCCGACGGCGCCCGCTGGACCTCGTGGCCCGATACGGCGGCGAAGAGATCATCGCAGTGCTGTTCGGCGCCGATAGCGCGCACGCCGAGGAAGTAGCCATCAGCGTCAGAGACGAGGTGACAAAGCTGCGTCTGGAGCACCTCGCCTCCCCCACCCGCCCGTACGTCACAGTCAGCGTCGGCGTTGCCACGCTGGGGCCCGGCGCGGAGTACTCCCATGCCGACGCGGTTCAGCTCGCCGACCGTGCGCTCTATGCAGCGAAGGCCGGGGGCCGGGATCGCTGGCTGGCGGTGCGGGACCAGGACCGCCAGGCGGGCTTTCTGCCGGACACCCCCGGCGCGGACGCAGTCCTGCAGAGCGCCAGCTGAGTCCCCCCAGCGGCCAGGCGCCCCCAGCCGGTCAATCTCCCCCCTGAGGCATTGACCCTCCGGGCTTCCTTGGGCCAAATACACGCTGCACCGCTCCGCTGAAGCGGACCTCCCACCGCGGGCGCCTGTTGTGCGCCGCTAGCCTCGGAGCCGATGCTCTCCAAACATGAATGCACTCTCGGTTCGCGGACTCACCAAAACGTACAAGAATGGCGTGCACGCCCTCAAAGGCATCGATCTCGATGTCGAGCAGGGCGACTTCTTCGCGCTGCTGGGCCCCAACGGGGCCGGCAAGACCACGCTGATCGGCATCGTCACCTCGCTCGTCAACAAGAGCTCGGGGGTGGCGACCGTGTTCGGCCACGACATCGACCGGGAGCTGGAGGTGGCCAAGTCCTGCATCGGCATCGTGCCGCAGGAGATCAACTTCAACATGTGGGAGACCCCGCACACCATCGTGGTCAATCAGGCGGGGTTCTATGGAATTCCCCGGCCGATTGCTCGTACGCGTGCCGAGAAATATCTCAAGCAGCTGCAGCTGTGGGACAAGCGGGACAAGATGTCGCGCAGCCTCTCGGGGGGAATGAAGCGCCGGCTCATGATCGCCCGGGCCCTCATGCACGAGCCGCGGCTGCTCATCCTGGACGAGCCGACCGCCGGAGTGGATATCGAGATTCGCCGCTCGATGTGGGAGTTCCTGCGCGAGATCAACATACAGGGCACCACCATCATCCTCACCACGCACTACCTGGAGGAAGCGGAGACGCTCTGCCGCAACATCGCCATCATCGACCGCGGCCTGATCGCGGAGCGCGATCGCATGAGCAGCCTGCTGCGGCGGCTGAACACCGAGATCTTCGTGCTGAACCTGCGTAACTCCCTCGAGGCGCTCCCCAGGCTCGAAGGTTATGTCGCGACGCTGGTCGACAACCATACGCTCGAGGTCGAAGTCTCCAAGGAGCAGAACCTCAATGACCTGTTCCAGCGCCTTTCGGCGCTGCGCATCGAGGTCTTGAGCATGCGCAACAAGGTCAATCGCCTCGAGGAGATTTTCATGCGGCTGGTGGAAGGCAAGGGCAACGGCACCGGCGCCGTCAGCCCCGCCGTTGCGGCGAGTGTCGCTTCCCCGGGAGGCCGCTCGTGATGGACACCGCAGTGCGTGAGTCAGCCGCGGAGCCCATGCACATGGGAGTCGTGCGCTGGATCGGCTACAAGACGATCGTCATCCGGGAGTACGGACGCATCATCCGCATCTGGGGCCAGACCATCGTGCCGGCGGCCGTGACGGCCACGCTGTACTTCGTGATCTTCGGCAACCTCATCGGGCGGCGCGTCGGGGCGATGGGCGGCTTCGACTACCGCCAGTACATCGCCCCCGGGTTGATCATGATGCAGGTGATCGGCAACTCGTACGGCAACGTGGTGTCCTCCTTCTTCGGAGCGAAGTTCGGCAAGCACATCGAGGAGATGCTCGTCTCGCCGCTCCCGAGCTGGGTCATCGTTGCCGGCTATGCGAGCGGCGGCCTGGTCAGGGGCCTCCTGGTGGGGGTGGCGGTCTCCGCGGTCTCGCTGATCTTCACCCACCTGCCGGTGATGCACCCGCTGGTCGTGTTGTTCGCCGTGGTGCTGACGTCAGTGACGTTCTCGCTCGGCGGATTCCTCAATGCGCTGTTCGCGAAGAACTTCGACCAGGTGAACTGGATTCCGACGTTCGTGCTGACACCCCTGAACTATTTCGGCGGTGTGTTTTATTCGATCACCATGCTCCCGACATGGGCGCAACACGTGTCGTACGCCAACCCGATCCTGTACATGGTGAATGCGTTCCGCTTCGGCTTCCTCGGACAGTCGGACGTGAACATCGGGTTCGCGTTCGCGTTGATGATTGTCGCGCTGGCGGCGCTGTTCGGCTCGGCTGTGCTGCTGATGGAGCGGGGGTCCGGGATTCGCGATTGAGGGGGTTCCGCAGCGCGCTGTGGGCGCGCCGGCGGGGCCGGCCCCTGCTCGGTGATCTGCCCGTTGAGCTCAAGACATAACAGGAGGTTTTGCAAGAAAACCTTCATCTGCGTGTCATGGGGCTGACGCGCGCCAGGCCGACCCTGACAGGCTGAGACACCTGTGGGACGACGGGCAGCAGATGAAAGCCACTGCTTTGAGCACGCTCCTGGCGCGCGTCGATGCGGCAGAGTTCGGCCTCTGCCGAACGCTCAATCGAGGCGCCTCCTTCCCCATTCCGCGCGCGGTGTTTCGCGTCGCGGGCCGCCTCGGCGACGGCGTCCTCTGGTACGTCCTCATCCTGACATTGCCGCTGCTCTACGGGCTGAGCGCGGTGCGGCCTGCGATCATCATGGCCGTCACGGGCATCCTGGGCCTCGCGCTCTACAAGGTGCTCAAGCGAGTGTTCGTCCGCGAGCGGCCGTTCATCACGCATTCGGCCATCGACCTCGCAGCGGCCCCGTTGGATCGCTACAGCTTCCCCTCGGGTCACACGCTGCACGCGGTGTCCTTCGCCTGGCAGCTCACGGCGCACTTTCCTGCGCTCGGCTGGTTCGTGGTTCCTCTGGCGTGCCTGATCGCCGCCTCGCGTGTGGTTCTCGGACTGCACTATCCGACGGACGTCATCGCCGGCGCGGCGGTGGGGGCGCTGCTGGCTGCCCTGGGATTGTCTGTGTAAGCCTTGCGCGTTCTCTTTATCTCCGACGTTTACTTTCCCCGCGTCAACGGCGTCTCCACTTCCATTCGTACCTTTCGCGAGGATCTCGCGGACTGTGGCATCCAGACGCTGCTGGTGGCGCCCGACTATGCGGTTGCGGGCGGCGAGGCGACCGACCTTCCAGTGGCGCGCGTCGCCTCGGGGCGCGTTCCGGGCGACCCTGAAGACCGCAGGATGCGCTGGGGGAAACTGAACCGCCTGCTCGAGAGCGGCCGATTCAAGGACGTGGAGCTGCTGCACATCCACACTCCGTTCATCGCTCACTACGCCGGCGTGCGTTTCGCGAAGCGCATGAGCATCCCGTGTGTGGCGACCTATCACACGTTCTTCGAGGAGTACCTGCATCACTATGTTCCGGTACTGCCGCGACGGATCGGCAAATCGCTCGCTCGGGCGTTCACCCGCTCGCAGTGCGCCGACGTGCAGGCTCTGATTGCCCCCTCCGAGCCCATGCGCGACGTCCTGCTGGAGTATGGGATCTCCACGCCCATTCACATTCTTCCCACCGGTTTGCCCGCCGATCGCTTCCGCCAGGGCGACGGCGCGCGCTTCCGTGCCCAGGCAGGGTTGCCTGCCGACCGCCCGTTACTCACTTATATCGGCCGGGTGGCTCACGAGAAGAACATCGAGTTCCTGGTGCGCGTGTTTGCCGAAGTGCGCAAGGCAGTTCCGGATGCGATGCTGGTCATCGCCGGGGAGGGGCCGGCTCGCGAGTCGCTCAGGCTTGCGGTGCGGCGGTCGGGGTGGGAGCGCGAGGTTCACTTCGTCGGCTATCTCGATCGCCACAGCGCGTTGCTGGACTGCTATGCCGCTGCGAACGTGTTCGTGTTTGCCTCCCGCACCGAGACACAAGGCCTCGTGCTGCTGGAGGCGATGGCGCAGGGAGCACCCGTGGTATCGACGGCTGAGTTGGGGACTCGCTCCATCCTGAAGCCCGGCTGCGGCGCGCTCATCGCCGCCGAGGATGAGCGTGAGTTCGGCTCCGCGGTGACCCGCGTTCTGCAGGACCCGGGCTTGCAGAGGGACCTGGCCGACCGGGGCCGTGCCTATGCACGCAACTGGTCCTCGGCGGTGATGGCTCGCCGCCTGTCAGATCTTTACTTCACGTTGCGCGCGCAGGATCTTCGCGCCAGCGACGCGCGAGTCTCCTCATAACCGCCTTCGTCCGCTGCAATCCGCGGCGTCGCCTCACCGCGACAACACTCCAAGCCCCGGGGGTTCTGCGCTACACTCGAACGTCGCAGTGGTTGTGCGGATGTTTGGAGCGGAGCATGGGGGCGAAGCGCGCACTCATCGTCGATGACTCCAGGTCGGCCCGGTTGTTTCTGGCACGCATGCTGGAAAGGTACGAGATCGACGTCGACAACGCGGAGACGGCCGAGGCCGCCATCGAATATCTCGCCAGCCACCGTCCGGATGTGATCTTCATGGACCACCTGATGCCGGGCATGGACGGCTTTCAGGCGGTGCAGGCCATCAAGAACAATCCGCGCACCGCGACTATCCCGATCATGATGTACACCTCCCAGGAAGGGGAGCTGTATCTCGGCCAGGCGCGCGCGCTGGGCGCCGTGGGCGTGCTTCCCAAACAGATCAAGCCCACCGACGTCTCCAAGGTTCTCTATCAGCTGCATCTTGTCCCCGACAGGCGTACGTCCGAGCAGACCTCCTTCCGCCCCATCGGTGTTGTGCAGCAGGAGGAGACCCCTGAGGGGGCCGTCACGCCCTCTGCGCCGAGGGTGCTGACAGAGACTTCGCTGCGCGAGCAATTCGCAGAGCTGCGACGCGCCCTGGTAGCTGGAATCGACACGCAGACCGAGCGGATCACAGCCGAGGTGCGGGCGCTGCTGCTCGAGGCCCTGCCCCCGGCCGCGGAATCGGCCACGCAGAGAGGGCCGCGGCCGTGGGGATGGCTGGTCGCCAGCGTCGCCCTGGTAATTGCCCTGGCCAGCACAGGGTTGTGGTGGCGGGACCTCTCGGTGTTGCGTGCGATGGCCAAGGACGTGGAGCAGCTTCGGGTCGAGGTCGCTCAGCGTGACGCTGCAGAGTCGGCCGCACGGGTCGCTGCAGCGGCGCGGGCGGGAGCTCCCGCCTCAGACGACAGCGCCGCAGCCGCCGATTCCGGGACTGCCGGGCCCGCCGTGACCACGGCCTCAGCCTCCTTACCGGCGCCAGGGCCGACTCGCGTTTCGGCCTTGCAGCCCGACGGCAAGCCCCTGGTCCTGACCGTCCCCTATGGCGCCGATGCGCTGGGGGGGTCCCGGCTGGAGGTGATCCGTCAGCTCCTGGATCGGCTGACGCGCCAGGCCGGCGGGGGCCTGGTGGATATCAAGACGTATCCGGGGCGTTTCTGTCTGATGGGTAATCCGACGGACGGGTATTCGGTCGCCCCGGACGAGGCGCCGGCCTCCAGGTGCGACCTGGTGGGCAACCCGTCGGACGAGGCTTTATCACCGGCGCAGCGGACGCCGCTGGCTTTCGCTAATCTGGTGGGTAGCGTACGCAATGCCAGCCATGGAAACATCGACGTCCAGGTCGCCAATGGCGACGCCGCAGCTACGGCTATGCCTTACCCGCAGGCATCGGCTGAGCTCACCGCGGGCGAATGGAACCGAGCCGCCGCCGCCAACAACCGAATCGAGATCCGCCTGCACTGACGGGCGCGTCGCTGCCCGTGCGCGCGCAGTCTGAAGAGTTCCAGCCGCCTGGCTGGCTGCGCAACAGCCATCTACAGTCGATGCTCGCGAGCATGACCGTGCGCCGTGGGCCTGTCGTCCGGCGTGCCGCGCCGGTCGTTGCCGCCGAGCGCCAGATGCTGCTGGACTGCGGCGACGGCGTGCGCCTGCAATGCTTCCGTTCGACCCCGCCCGGCTGCTCTGGAACTCCGGCCGTGCTGCTGCACGGGTGGGAGGGAAGCGCCGAGTCCCTCTATGTGCTGTCACTCGCGCAGCAGCTCTTCGAGAGCGGCTTCGATGTCGTGCGCCTGAACCTGCGCGATCACGGGGCCACGCACCACCTCAATCGCGAGCTGTTCCACTCCTGCCGCCTGCCCGAAGTCATCGGCGCGATGCGCAGCCTCCAGGGCCTGTTTCCCGGCAAGCTCATGTACCTGGTGGGGTTCTCGCTCGGCGGCAACTTCCTGCTGCGCGTGGCGACCGATACCGCCGGGGATCCGAGCCTGCGCATCGGCAAAGTCATCGCCGTCTCCCCGGTGCTTGATCCGGGGGCGACGCTGATCGCGCTGGAACGCGGAATTCCCGGCTACCAGCTGTATTTCATCCGCAAGTGGATGAGCTCGTTGCTGAAGAAGCAGGCGGCCTGGCCGGCGGACTACGACTTCGGGCACTTCGGCAAGTTCACCAACCTGCGGCGCATGACCGCGGACCTGATCCGCCATTTCACCGAGTACCCGACGCTGGATGACTATCTCAACGGGTACTCGATTACCGGCGACCGGCTCGCCGGCCTCGACGTTCCGGCGAGCATCATTACCTCCCTGGACGACCCGATCATTCCCGCGCACAGCATCGAGGGCCTCGCGCATCCTCCCAGTCTGCAGCTCGTCGTAACCCGCTGGGGCGGCCACTGCGGGTTCCTGGAGCGGCTCACCGGTCCGACCTGGATCGAGCGACGTATCGTGGCGGAGCTGCAGGAGGCTGTCGCGGAGGGAGGGAGGTAGTCAGGGCGCCCCCGGCGCGACTGCGCTTCGCTTCGTCCGCGGCGCGCTTGCCGCGCGCCTGGGACCCACGGTGGCTTCATTACTTGTCCATGAGCAGGTGGATGTTCGAAGAGAGAGCGTGCAGCGCGGGAGTGCTCGCGCGACACGGCCGAAGGGCTTACTTTGCGTCGCCTGGACGGGCGCCGTCGGTCAGGGAGTGTGCGCACTGCGCGTTTGTTGGTGCGTGAGTGGGAGAGTACCCGGAGAGTGTGGCGAAGCGCCGGTGCCGGCGCGCGGGCTACCGCGCCTCGCAAGTAACCTCGTCGCGAGCCTCAAGCGCCTCAGGGGGCGAGGCGCGCTAACGCCCGCGCGCCGCGCCCGTCAAGGGCGGCGCAAAGTAAGCCCTTCGCCCGCGCCGCTGGGCCTGCACTGAGCTAAGCGTACGTTGCGACGCGCGCATGGGCTAGCCGTTCTTGCTGCCCGGCGTCGCAATGCGTACCACTGGGCCGCGGCAGGCTCGGGGTCGACGAGCCTCGTCTACGGTGCCATATCCCGTTGAATCGTCACCGAAAAATTCCAGTTGCCATATATCCATAGTATGGATATTTTATGGACATGACCATGCACATCAATCTGTCTCCGGAGATGGAGAACTACATCAAAGGCAAGGTGGCGGGTGGGTTTTACGGCAACGCCACTGAGGTCATTCGCGACGCGATCCGCCGCATGCAGGCCGAGGAGGATCGCATCGCCGCTTTTCGCCGGGCCGTCGCCGAGGGCGAAGCGCAGCTTGATCGCGGTGAAGGGACCGAGTACAGCCGTGGGCGCATGAACAAGCTTGCGGACACCGCGCGCAAGAATCTCGGACGCGGTAAGCCCATTGACCCGGACGTCATCCCCTGAATATCGGCTCGTCCTTTCGCCCAAGGCAGAGCAGGACATTGAAAACATCCTGCGCTACACGGGCGAAGAATGGGGGGAGAAGCAAATTGCGATTTATCGCGACAAGCTCGCCGGCGCGTTGGAGGCTCTTCTAGCCAATCCCGCGAGGGGGCATGCCAGCGCGGAATTGCCCGAGACGCATCGCATCTACCCTGTCGGCTCACACGTGATCGTCTATCGTGTTCGAGCCGACATCATCGGCATCATTCGCATTCTGCACAACCGCATGAGCCTGCCCTTGAACGTGTGACGCGCTGAGCCAATGACACACACGGGAGCGTTCGAGGGCGGAAGTTCTTGTCACATGCCACGGATGACAGCGCGCAAGGAGGATCCCGCGAACACTGCATCTTCGAGCAGAGCGCTGAGGAGCGGCGCGAACAGAAACGATCTGTGAGAGTGAATCGCCCTGCGGATACAATGACTCATCGGTCGCCCGGAGGCGGCAGCGGGTGTGTTGCGTCCATCGAGCCATCGGCGGAAGAGCCTGCTTTCGCAGCGCCGCCCGCGGCGTGCGCGAGCATCGCTTCACTCAGTGAGCGAACCTGGCGGGTCACGACGAAGTCCGCTCCGCGCTCTGCCAGCGACAGCGCCTCCTCCAGCGAGCCGATCTCGTAGATCGCCCAACGCCACGGACCGCGCCGCAGAGGCGCCGTCTGGGTCAGGAAGGTGCGGTCGCAAAAGAGGTAGTCCGGCAGCAGGGCCTCGTACTTGAGGCGAGTGTGATCGTCGTACGCCGGGAGCACCCAAGCCGTCGGGCACGTGCCCATCGTGCGTGCCGCGTGGACGGCCGTAAGATCAGCAGACGCCAGGATGCAACGCGAGCGGAAAGGTTTCAGCGTGTGCAGGACGCGCGCGACCGTCTGCTCGTGGCCGAATCGCCCGAGGCTGTGGCGCCCGATGATGATGAAAACGGTGATTTCCGGTCGCCCGGCCAGCAGTCCCAACGCCGTCGCCAGGGTCGGCATCCGTGTTCCGCGGAACTGCTCGCCGAGGCGCTCGATCTCTCCGGCCTCCATTTGCTCGAGCTCTGCAGCCGTGGCGGTTGCTCTGCCGCTGCGGACGAGCTCCTGGTCGCGGCACACCATGGGCGTCCCGTCTGTCGACAGGTGCACGTCGATCTCGATGAAACGCGCACCGAGCGCAATCGCGGAGCGCAGCGACGGTAGTGTGTTCTCCGGAAATTCCGCGGAGTTTCCGCGACGGGCGACCAGGTGTAGCAGTCGCATGAATGAGAACGCCCGGCGGCTCTTGACCTAGCGCCGCCGCTCGTCGAATTGCACGACCGGCTCGCCGCTGGTGACGGTGACGTCGCCTTCGATCACCGCTCCTTTGGCGATGGCGATGCTGCGCGCCACGACGTCGGCGCGGATGATGGCGGTCGCACCGATCTCGATCTTCTCCTCGATCACCAGTTTGCCGGTGACGCGGCCCGCGATGACGGCGGACTGGGCATGGACTTCGCCCTCCCAGCTCGATTTGACTGCCATGCTGAGCATGCCGGTCACCTTGCCATCGCCACGGATGCTCCCGCAGACCACGAGCGCTCCGGGGGTCTCGAGGTCGCCGGTCAGCCGGCACCCCTCGGCCACGAAAGTCGGAGAAGTCCCGATCTGGTCGATCAGCCGGCGCCTCGGTGATTCAGTCATCTCTCGCTCCGTCTGCGGCGCTCTGCCGCGCTCGCGGTAGCCCTAGTCTAATTGCACGAAGTCGCCCGCGGCCCCCGAAGGACCCGCGCTTTGTGCTCGCGACCCGAAATGGGCCGGCCCCCTAAGAGCCGGGCGAAAAGCGGGGTTTTCGCCCGCTAGAATAGCCGGCGAGGTGGGCCTGAAGGGGCAGACAATGATCACAGTCCGCGCACGAAGTATTGCCACGGCAGCGCTGCTGCTGGTGGCAACGCTGGCCGGCATGGCCGCCTGCAGCCGCGAGCAGCAGGACTGGCGGGCCGCCGAGAGCGCGGACACTCTGGAATCCTACGGCCAATTCATCGAGCGACATCCGGACAGCGAGCTGGTCAAGGAGGCGCACGCTCGGGTGTCCCAGCTTGGCGAAGATCTCGACTGGAAAGAGGCTGAGAAAACCGATACGGCCGAGGCGTACCTGCAGTTCCTCGCAAAGCACCCCACTGGCAAATGGGCGCAGGAGGCGCGCATTCACGCGCAGAACTTCGCACTGGTAGCCACGACGCAAGGGCAATCAACGGCCGCAGGTGCGGCACCTGCGGGCGCGTCGCCGGCTTCGAGCCCGGCTCCGGTGATCGCGACGCGCGCCGGGCCAGCCGTTGGCCCAGTGCTCACTTCGACCACGGCGCCGGGTGTCTACGGCATCCAACTCGGCGCCTTTACCTCCGAGGATCGGGCCAACGCCGAGTGGCGCGTGCTACAGGAGCGCTTCGCGGAGCAACTGCAGGGCCTCGCACCGCAGGTCGTGTCTGCAGAAACGACTTCCGGGCGGGTGTTTCGCCTGCAGGCACTCGCAGGCGATGAGTCGCGCGCTCGCCTCATCTGCGAGCAGCTGCAGCAGCGCTCGCAGGGATGTGTGCCCGTCGTCCCACATTGACCCGCCACGCCCTCGCCGGACGAGCTCCGGTACAAAGGTGACAATTTTCGTCACCTTCCAGGACGGTCTCTTTATCTCATAAGTCACTGTTTTTATTAGCATCGAATCGCTGGCACAGCCTTTGCTCTAGATCCTGCATTGCGAACAACTTCCCCGGTGTTCGCTGTTGAACGCCGCGAAGCGACTTCCCCCGCCCGCGGCGTTTTTTTATGACCGACCTCCGGGGGTTATCCGCCCTATTGCGGCTCTATCGGACACTTCCGACGGCTCCATCGCTGCGGAGAACGGTTGCCCGACGCACAGGGATTCCCCCTGTCAAGACCCCGAAAGAGGGCCCGGCTCGCCGGATCGGGCTTAACACATTGAAAAGCAATCGGTAATTCGCTTCCTGGGGCGCTTGAAGGGGTGTCCGGCCGGCACCATTGTCGGGCCTTGCCCGTTACACTGACTGCGGCATGAGCACGCCCATCGCCTCGCTATACCTGACGCTCGGGTCGGTGTCCGCTGCCGCGGCATCGCCGCCTGCCTGCGTGCCCGGCAGGAATGCGGTGCGCGCGATCACGCTGACCAATGGGATGAAGGTCATCGTCTGGCCCGTGCAGAACATCCCGAGCGTGGCGCTGTACAACTGGGTGCGCGCCGGCAGCCGCAACGAGGCTCCCGGGATCACCGGGCTCGCACATTTTTTCGAGCACATGATGTTCAACGGCACCACGCGCCGTGGACCGGGTGAGTTCGATGAGCTGATGGAAGCTCAGGGCGGCTCCAACAACGCCTTCACCAGCGATGATGTGACCGTCTATCAGGATTGGTTTCCGCGTGACGCGCTGGATCTGGTGCTCGAGCTGGAATCCGATCGCATCGCCAATCTGGCGTTCGTGCCGAAAGTGATCGAAAGCGAGCGCGGCGTGGTGTACTCCGAGCGCCGCCTGCGAGTGGAGGACAACAGCCAGGGACTGCTCTCCGAGCAAGTGCAGGCGGCCGCTTTCGTGGCCCACCCCTATCACTTCCCGACCATCGGGTGGCCGTCCGACATCCAGTCGTGGCGGATCGAGGACCTGCAGAAATTCTTCAAGACCCACTACGCGCCCAACAACCTGACGCTGGTGCTTGCGGGAGATCTCGTTCCGGATCGGGTCTTCGCGCTGGCGCGCAAGTATTTCGATGCGATTCCGCGGCAGTCCCCTCCCGAGCCCGTGCGCACCCGAGAGCCAGAGCAGCTGGGCGAGCGGCGTGTCGTGGTGAGCCGCAAGGCGCAGACCCCGCTGCTGCAGTATGCGTACAAGGCGCCAGCCGCGGCCGATGAGCGCGCGCCCGCGGTTACCCTGCTGCTGTCGATTCTCGTCGACGGGGACGCCTCGCGCCTGCACCGGCTGCTCGTGGAGCAGCAGAAAGTCGCGATCGAGATCGGCGGCAATTGGCAGGAAGGCTTCGATCCGGGGTTGTTCT
>Ga0207707_10000936_pt1 | contig 28243 bp, 24 predicted proteins | sample KBSC83BmetaG_FD_184336 | JGI IMG/M metagenome (GOLD analysis project Ga0207707, IMG submission 184336) | Corn rhizosphere microbial communities from Kellogg Biological Station, Michigan, USA - KBS C8-3B metaG (SPAdes) (version 2) | ecosystem: Host-associated > Plants > Roots > Rhizosphere ... | reverse complement strand
GGAGCCAGAGCGCGCGCAATACGCGCGTCGGCGGCACACCATAGACCTTGAGCTTCGCCATCTTTGCACCTCCTAGTCGGGACAGCTCAAAAAAACCGTCACATCAACCCGACGAACGACACGCACGCGAATCGACATCCGCCGCACCGGCATCAGGCCGTGATTGGCCTTATGGGCTTGCTCCGTTGCCGTGGAGGAAGCCGCAAATTTGTCGTGCTTGTTCGACTCGCACCGCGCAGCGGCGTCTGGGCTATGCTCGGCACGGGCAGCCAAGGGGATGGCCGAATGTTCGCTCGCAAGTTTGCCGCAATGGCGCTGTTCGCGTGTGTCTTTACAGGCAGCGCAATGGCATCCACTTCCGACGCAGCCGCGCCGGCTTCCGCCACAACCGCATCGGGTGCGCTGCTTCCCGTCAGCGCTTTCGCCAGCCGATCGCTGGTAAGCAATCCGCGACTGTCACCCGATGGCCAATATCTGTCCGTACGCACGGACAGCCCTTCCGGCGACATGCATGCACTGGCCATCTACCGCCTGTCGGACATGAAAGTGGTCAGCCTGCTGCGCCTGCCCATCTACGAGGTGCCGGTAGATACAGTCTGGGTCAGTCCGACCTGGCTCGTGGTGGAACTGGGCAAGGAATTCGGCTCGCTGGACAAGCCGGTAGCGACCGGCGAAGTCATCTCTTCCAACATCGACGGCAAGCGCCAGCACTACCTGTACGGCTACAAGCCGGTCGGCCGGCGCGCGGCGACGGGACAGGATGACGAGGGCTTCGGTTCCATCGTCGGCCTTCCGCCGAAGGCCAACGGCAACTTCTACCTCGGCGAACAACCCTGGAGCAACGAGAACCGCAGCCTGGTCTACAACGTCAGCGCCGAGCATGACACGCGCGACCTCGTCGCCGACATGAACGTGGCCAACATGAATTTCCTGATCGACCCCGCAGGCAAGGCCGCTTTCGCTTTCGGCGACAATTCGGATTTCGAGTACGTGGCTTACCGGCACGTCGATGGCCAGTGGAAGCCGCTCGACGCGCAACAGGTCGGCCAACGGTTTGCGCCGTTCGACTACGCGCCCGATGGCCAGGACATCTACGCGTGGTGGAGCAAGGATGGAGGCCCGCGGGAACTGATCGAGGAAAACCAGAACGGCACCGACCGCAAGATCCTCGCCCAGGACAGTTTTGCGAACATCGACGACCTGCAATGGACGGCGCCGCCGCGCCAGCCGTTCGCGGCCATCACCGAGAGCGGCATCCCCAAACCGATTTTCATCGACGCCAACCTGCCCGCCGCCCAGATCTACCAAGCCTTGGCAAAAAGCTTTCCCGACGAGTTCGTCGATTTCATCAACTTCAGCGAAGACGGCAGCAAATTATTGTTCTTCGTTTCCAGCGATCGCGATCCGGGCGCCTATTACCTGTTCGACGTCAAGACACGCAACGCGAACAAGCTGCTTGCCGTCGAACAGTGGATCAAACCCGCCGACATGGCCGAGCGCCGCCCGATCCGTTTCAAGGCCAGCGACGGCGTGGAACTCGACGGATTCCTGACCATACCGCCCCATCGTGACCTCACCAACCTGCCGATGGTGCTGGTTCCGCACGGCGGCCCGCACGGCGTGAGGGACGACTGGTTCTACGATGACGACGCGCAATTCCTCGCCAACCGCGGCTATCTGGTCCTGCAAGTGAACTACCGCGGTTCCGACGGTCGCGGCCCCGATTTCGAGCAGTCCGGCTATCTCAAATGGGGCACGCGCATCCAGCAGGATCTGATCGACGGCGTGAAGTGGGCCGTCAGCCAGCACTACGCCGACCCGAATCGTCTCTGCGTTTACGGCGGAAGTTTCGGCGGCTATTCGGCACTGATGTCGGTGATCCGCGCACCGCATCTGTTCAAGTGCGCGATCGGCTATGCGGGTATTTACGACTTGAAAATGATGTACAAGAAAGGCGACATCCGGTCCAGCCAATTCGGCCGCAGTTATCTCTCCACCGTGATCGGCAAGAACGACGCCGAGCTCGATGCCAATTCGCCGGCCAAGCTGGCCGACAAGATCAATGTCCCGGTGTTCCTCGCCCACGGCAAGGAAGACAAGCGTGCGCCGTTCGCGCAGGCCGAAGCCATGCGCGACGCCCTGGAAGCTGCGCACAAAACCTACGAATGGATGGCCGTGCCCAAGGAAGGCCACGGCTTCTATACCGAGGCGGACCGCGCCGATTTCCTGACCCGGATGCAAGCCTTCCTCGAGAAATACATCGGCCCGGGAGCGCCCGTGCAGCACTAGGAACGAATATTGTGAGGTGCTTGGCGGCAATGCCGTCGAAGCACGAAACCGATGCAGAAGGTGCCGTCGGCCACGGGTTTCGACTACGGGTTCATGACGCCGCGAACGCTGCCTTGATCGTCATCGGTGCTTTCGGCCGCGCGTACATCCTTTCCACATAGGCACGGAGCACGGGCGCGTCTTCCAGCATGCCCGCAAACCCCGCCCAATCGAGCGTGTAGGCAGCGTTGAGGTCCGCCACGCTCAGCCGATCGCCGACCAGGTACTTGCGTCCCTGCATGTGCTCTTCCAGCACCGCCAGCATTTCCTTGCACTCCCTGGTTGCGATTCCGATGTCGGCCGCGATCCTCTTGTCTTCCGGGTAGATCACCGTGTGGCGCGCGATCCGCCACAGAGGCTGCTCGATCTCCGTGACCAGGAAGAATATCCAGCGGTACATCTGCGCCCGCTCCGCAATATTCTGTGGAATCAGGCCGGCCTCCGGAAATTTCTCCGCCAGGTAGAGCTGGATCGCCGCCGACTCCGTCAGCACCCTGTCCCCGTCGACCAGCACCGGCACCTTTCCGGTCGGATTGAGAGCCCGAAACGCCGGCGATCGGGCTTCTTCGCCGTCGGGATCTATCAGCACCTGCTCGTAGTCGATTCCCAGCTCATTCAAGAGCCAGAGCACGCGCAAAGCGCGGGACGGCGGCTGGCCGTACAACGTCATTTTCTTCATCTCCGCGCCTCCTCGTGGGTGTAGCTCCAGGGTGGGTGTAGCTCCAGGAAAGCATCACTTCAACTCGACGAATGGTACGCGCACGAATCGACAGCGTTCGCCCAGCCTCCAGAACCGGGGATGGAGAGCATTCAGCCGCGCGATACCAAGTTGCCCGCCGACGCGTGCATGTGGGGGGTTGGCAAGATGCTTGCGCAACCCGCATAGGTCAGACCGCGCGGACGACCCAAACAATTGACGGATAACATTGGGTCGGGATCAATCCCTCCGTCCCATTATTCGTTATTCACTTTCCTGTTTCGCCACTTCCGGCACGACAAACGAGTACAACCGACCCCTTGTTTACTTCAGCGCGCGATCGAACAGCGCGAACACTTCGGACCAGCCGCGTTCCGCCGCTGCTTCGTCGTAAACGGGAAAATCGGTTTTCATCCAGCCGTGCGAAGCGCCGTGGTACACCTCGCTGCGATAACGCACGCCTGCACCATCCAGCGCCTGCTTGAAGCGCTCGACCATTTCCGGCGGACAACTTCCATCCTTGTCGGCGACCGCGACGTACAGCTCCGCGCGAATTTTCGGGGCCAGCAAGTGTGGGCTGGACGGATCATCGGTGGCCAGGCGGCTGCCATGGAAGCTTGCCGCGGCCGCGACGCGATCGGGATAAATTCCCGCGGCGGTGATCGCCATGCCGCCACCCATGCAAAAGCCGACCGTGCCCATCTTGTCGCGGGCCACATCAGTGCGCGTATCGAGATACGCGAGAAACGCTTCGGTGTCCTGCGCGGCCTTGACGTTGTTCGTGGTCGCCATCAGCGGCCCGACCATGGCCCGGAAATCGCCAGAGAAGGCTTCCTTCGGATCCAGCGGACCGTACGCGCCATAACGATAAAACAGGTCCGGCACCAGTGCCACGTAACCACCAGCAGCGACGCGCTCGCCGACTTGCAGCAACGCCGGACGGATGCCGAACGCATCCATGTACACGATCACCGCCGGCCACGGGCCCGCGCCATCCGGCGTAAAGACGTGCACCGGGCATTGCCCGTCGCGGGTGCCGATGCTCACTTCTTCATGCTTCATGGTGCCGGTTCCCCTTGCAGCCGAAACACGCGACGATTGCTACACGCACCGCACAGTTATCCAGCCATGATAACGCGCTGATGTGAGGCGACCCCGCAGCAACAATCGAACGCGGCGATGGCGCCGAGGCGCCGATCCCGGTCTCGCACTCACTGCAACGCCGGCACCGCGAGGCTGCGATCGGGATCACCGGTGGCCCCGCTTTGCAGGTTCGGCGAGATATGGCCGACGTCGCCCACGGCAATCACCTTCATGCGGCCGTCGGGCTGCACGCGAATCACGGTGATGCTGGCGTTGCCCACCGACATTTCCAGCCACGCCTGGGTGTCCACCCGCAGCGCGCGCGTCACGAGGTAACGAATCACGTCGCCATGACACACCAGCAGGTCGCGTTGCGGACTGCCGATCGCGGGCTTGAAGAAACGCGCAAAGGCGCGATCGAGCTCGGCCTTGCAGTCCGCCTGTTCCGCACGCGAATAATCCTTGCTGACATCGGTGCGCCACGTGGGCGGCACGCATTCGGCCAGGTCGTCCACCACCTCGAAATGGTGGCAGGGAAAATTTTCTCCGATGATCGCCGCGGTGTCGCGCGCACGCTGCATCGGACTGACGTACATCCCGTCGAAGCGGCCCGGCATGCCGGCCAGCCGTGCACCGACGAGACGCGCCTGCGCCGAACCCAACGGCGACAAGTGCGGGCCGATCTTTTCGTCGATCTTCGGGTCGGGCACGTAATTGCCGTGGCGAACCAGCACGATGGTGCGCTCGGCGGAAGCCTGTGCATCGGCTGCCAGCGCGGAGCCGCCGATGGACACCAGCAGGACGAAGCCGCACAGCGCGATCAGGAATTTGTTCATGGCGGCTCGGGGGATCAAAGGGACGGAGGCAACCATTCTGCCCCAATCGCGTCCGTCGCCTTGCTACGACGATTCGCCTGCTGTCGATCCTGCGCTCCGCCGATCGTCGCAATGACAGGCGGACACCTCGATCCGTACCGGAGCACCGACATGCGCAAACTCATCGTTCCCGCGTTCATCAGCCTCGACGGCGTCATGCAGGCGCCCGGCGGCCCGGCAGAAGACACCAGCGGCGGTTTCGCCCACGGCGGCTGGGTCTGGCCTTATGCCGACGAGTCCGACGAAGTGATGGGCGGCGTGTTCGAACGTCCGTTCGAGTTGTTGCTCGGACGCCGCACCTACGACATCTTCGCCGCGTATTGGCCGGACGTGGCGGAGGATGCGCCGCACCGGGGCATCGCCGACCAGTTCAATGGCACCACCAAGCACGTCGCCACCCACCACCCGGACACGCTCGAATGGCAAAACAGCCACGCGCTCGGAAAGGACATCGCCGCCGCGGTGCGCCAACTCAAGCGCGGCGACGGCCCCGATCTTGTCTCCCAAGGCAGCAGCGATCTGGTGCATCAGTTGTTGGCCACCGATCTCGTCGACGAACTGTGCCTGCTGGTCTATCCGATCCTGCTCGGCCACGGCAAGCGCCTGTTCGACGATCGCGCGCAAGTGTCGGCGTTCCGCCTCGAACAATCGAAAGCCACGCCCAAGGGCGTGCTGGTTAACCGCTACGTCCGCGCGGGCGAGGTGCGCACGGGATCGTTCGAATGACCAATTTGCTTGTCATGCCGGCGCAGGCCCCATGCTCGTCATTCCGGCGAAGGCCGGACTGCGGAGGCAGGATGCCGGAGCGAACATCGGTCGCAGACTGATGGCCCGAAGGGCGAGCCGCAGGATGCGGCGAGTCATCCAGCCCTCTGGTTTTGCGCGCTTCGCGCGACATATTCGGCTGGGCCCCGGCCTGCGCCGGGGCGACGATGAAGGACGTTGAGGTGGATGCGTCGCAGCTTCACGGACACCATCGCTCGACGCTCCGAAAAGAAATTCTTTCGCGTTGTCGGTTTCTGGTCCCACCTTTCGTCGCAATGGCGAAGGCGGTACAACCGGCCCGGCTCAAACATTTCAGGAGACGAACTTGCCGCACTATCTGATTGCCGGTTATCTCCCCGACAACTTCGACCCGTCCACACAGGACGACGCGATGGTGGAGGAGATCCACGCCCTCAATCGCGAAATGACCGCGGCGGGCGTGCGGAGGTTCGCCGGGGCCTGGGCACAGCCCACACGCTGCGGGCCCAGCCCGATGGCAACGTGCGCGTCACGGACGGCCCGTACCTGGAAACCAAGGAACTGGTGGGCGGAATCACGATCGTGGAGACCGCAACCCTGGACTAGGCGTTGGCATGGGCGCGCAAGGGCGTCAAAGCGTGCCGGATGCCGGTCGAAGTGCGAGAGATTTTCTTCGTGCCGGCCCCCGAAAAGACCTGAGCTGCGGTCAAGAGCGCCTGTGCGCGCCAGCTCCGTCGCCGAGGTGCGCCACATCGCGCTATATTCAAGCGCACGGCGCGGGGACGCCGATCATCAGGGGTGACATCGTGACGACACAATCCAAAGGACCGTGGGCCGGCTTCGGCTGGCTCCAACGTGGCATCAGCGTAGGTTACCGCCATCCGAAACCGATTTTCGGAGGCGCGATCATCCTGCTGTTGATCGTGATGGTGCCGTCGCTGATCATGCTGCCGTTCCAGTTCCACTTTCTTGGGGTCGCCACGCCGAGTCCGGCCGTCTTCGCCTCGATCATGGCGGCCTCGGTGCTGATCGGTTTGCTGATCGTCCCGCTCTACGCGGGCTATTTGCAGGTGATCGATGCGAGCGAGCGGGGGTTGCCGGCCCGCGCAAGCGACATCTTCAATCCCTATCGCCAGGGCGATGCCTTGCGCCTGATCGGCTACGGACTCGCGCTCGTCGTCATCTATCTCGCTCTGATGGGAATCATCATCCTGGCAGCGGGGCACGGCATCGTCGGTTGGTACATGCAAGTGCTGGCCGCGCAAGCCAACCATTTGCCGCCACCGGGGTTGCCGCAAGGCTTCGGCATTGCCATGGCGCTGTTCACGGTGATGGGCCTTTTCATGATGGGTTTCTATTCGGTCAGCCTTGGTCAGGTCGCGCTGCGCGGCCGCGGCGTGTTCAACGCCCTCGGCGACGGCTTCCTCGGCGCACTGAAGAACCTGCTGCCACTGCTCGTGCTTGCCGCCAGCCTCATCATCGCGTGGATCGTCGTGGTGATTGCGATCACGATCGTGGTCCTTGTTCTCGCCTTGCTCGGCAAGCTGGTAGGCGCGTGGCTGATGTTCGTGCTGGTCATCCCGGTTTACATTGCCCTCGTGCTGGTGATATTCGCGGTCATGTTCGGGGTGATGTATTACCTGTGGCGCGATGTATGCGAAGGCGACACCACGTCCGGCGCGACCCAAACGATCGCTGCGTGACAGGCGGACGGTAAACGGGCGGAGGCATCAAGCTGCGTTCGATCTGCGGTATCTTCCGCGGGTTACTCCGCCCCTCCTGGGCAGCTCTGATTTTGCTCGTCATACCGGCGAAGGCCGGTATCCAGCACGAAGAGGAATCGCGGCCCACGGCTGCGATACAAACCCGCACTGGGCCCCGGCCTGCGCGAAAGAAAAAGCGGCGCTCCGCGCCGGGCGACGGTAAAAACGTTTGATCAGGGATTCCTTGGGTTGGGATGAGGGGCTCAAGTTCGCCTCTGTGTCCGTTATCGTGTGCCACGCATGCTGCGCCTCACCAACCTCAAGCTGCCGCTGGATCACGCCGCTGATGCCTTGCCCGCCGCCATCTGCACACGGCTTGGCATCGCGCGCGATGCCCTGCGCAAGTTCACCGTGTTCCGCCGCGGTTACGACGCACGCAAGCGCGGCGCCATCACTCTGATCTATACGCTGGAACTGGAGGTTGCGGACGAAGCCGCGCTGCTGGCACGGCATGCGGATAGCCGCGACCTGCAGATCGCGCCCGACACGCGCTATCGCCCCATCGCACCCGCAACCCATCGACCCGAACACCGCCCGATCGTCATCGGCTTCGGGCCTTGCGGCATCTTCGCGGCGCTCATCCTTGCCGAAGCGGGCCTTGCGCCGATCGTGCTCGAGCGCGGCAAGGCGGTGCGCGAGCGCACGCAGGACACCTGGGACCTGTGGCGCCAACGCCACCTGCACGAGGAGTCCAACGTTCAGTTCGGCGAGGGCGGTGCGGGCACGTTTTCGGACGGCAAGCTGCACAGCAACATCCACGATGCGAAGCACTACGACCGCAAGGTGCTGCAGGCATTCGTGGACGCCGGCGCACCGGAAGAAATCCTCTTCGTCAGCAAGCCGCACATCGGCACTTTCCGGTTGGTTGGCGTGGTGGAAAAGCTGCGCGCGCGCATTACGGCGTTGGGCGGCGAAATTCGATTCGGCCAGCGCGTGGATAACCTGGTTGTCGAAAGCAATACGCATGACGCACGTCATGTGCGCGGCGTGCGACTCGGCAGCGGCGAAACCCTGCGCAGCGACCACGTCGTGTTGGCGCTCGGTCACAGCGCCCGCGACACGTTCGCGATGCTGCACGCGCGCGGCGTGTACCTGGAACCCAAGCCGTTCTCGATCGGTTTTCGCATCGAGCACCCGCAATCATTGATCGATCGCGCCCGCTTCGGCCCGCAGGCCGGCCATCCCATCCTCGGCGCGGCCGACTATCACCTGGTGCACCACGGCAGCGCTACTCATGAAAGCCGCGGCCGCTCGGTTTACAGCTTCTGCATGTGTCCCGGCGGCACCGTGGTGGCCGCGACCAGCGAAGCCGGCCGCGTGGTGACCAACGGCATGAGCCAATATTCCCGCAACGAGCGCAACGCCAATGCCGCGCTGGTGTGCGAGGTCACGCCCGCCGACTACGCGGCTTATGGCGAAGGCCCGCTGGCCGGCATTGCGCTGCAGCGGCATTGGGAAACGCACGCCTTCGAACTTGGCGGCGGCGATTACACCGCGCCGGCGCAACGCGTCGAAGACTTCCTCGCGGGCCGTGCAACGAAAACACTCGGCGATGTCACGCCTTCCTACCAGCCCGGCGTGCACCTGACCGACCTTTCCGCCGCCCTGCCCGATTACGCCATCGCCGCCATTCGTGCCGCCATCCCCATTTTCGCGCGCCAGGTTCGCGGCTACGCGCTGCCCGACGCCATCCTCACCGGCGTCGAAACCCGTACTTCGTCACCCATCCGCATCCGCCGCGACACCGCGGATTTGCAAAGCCTCAACACTCAAGGCTTGTACCCTGCCGGCGAAGGCGCGGGCTACGCGGGTGGGATTCTTTCCGCAGCGGTCGACGGGATCCGGGTGGCGGAAGCGGTGGCGACGTCCATCTCCGTTCGACGCTGACGTTCGAACGCCGCATCAGGCAACTTGCCTGACAGGAAGTGATACTGTAGTGTCACTTCATGCGCACTGAACTCGTCACCACCCTCAAGCGTCGGGCTACCGAACTCCTCTCGGACATCGAGCGGGACAAGGAGCCTGTCCTCATCACCCAACACGGCCTTCCCGGCGCGTATCTTCTGGATGTCGAGACCTACGAGCTCATGCAGCAACGCATGGCAGTCCTCGAGGGCATCGCCCGCGGGGAACAGGCCGTCGCCGAGGGCCGCGTGGCATCGCACGCCCAGGCCAAAAAGCGCCTCGGCCGATGGCTGAAATAGTCTGGTCGGAGCCAGCCTTGGGGGATCTGGACGCCATTGCGGACTACATCGCACTGGAAAACCCCATCGCCGCTTCCGTGCTGGTCACGCGCGTCCTGGGCCACGTCGAGCAACTGGCGAACCATCCAGAAAGCGGCAGCAAGCCACAGGAGCTGGGAAGATCGCGTTACCGCCAAATCGTGGAACCACCGTGCCGTATCTTCTATCGGTACGATGGACACAAAGTCTTCATCCTCTACGTCATGCGTTCGGAACGTCTGCTTCGTCGAGGGCGCCTCGCTTCTCGTGCCAAGAGCCCAAAGGGCTGACGTTTCAAACAACAAATGGAACGGAGGGAATTAGCGTTGATTAATTCCCTCCGTCCCCTTTACCGAGTTAATTGCTTCCGTCCCTTTTTCATTGTGTTCACGCGAGCGGCAGCCAGCATGTGGACGTCAACGGTCGGTTCTACCGGATGCAAGCTGGTCTCTCTCCGTGAGATGCGAGTCTTTCATCCTCGGAAGACACGCTCGATGTAGCACGATGCCCAAGACGCGGGAAAATAGATCTTTCATCAGATCTTTCATGCTAGGATGGCAGCCATGACCACGAAGCCGCTTCGTCCGCAATCCGCACCCGCCCCCCTTCCTCGTACCGTCGGCGGCTTTTCCACCGTGCTGGCGGATCCGCCATGGCGTTTCAGCAATCGTACCGGCAAGGTCGCGCCGGAGCATCGTCGGCTGGATCGGTATTCCACGTTGTCGCTCGACGACATCATCGCACTGGACGTAAAAAGCATCCTTGCACCGAACGCACACCTGTACCTGTGGGTGCCGAATGCGCTGTTGCCCGATGGCATGGAGGTCATGAAAGCGTGGGGCTTCCGCTACGTCAGCAACATCGTCTGGGCCAAACGGCGCAAGGACGGCGGTCCGGACGGACGCGGCGTGGGTTTCTACTTTCGCAACGTCACGGAACTCCTGTTGTTCGGCGTGCACGGCTCCATGCGCACACTTTCGCCCGGCCGCTCGCAGGTCAACATGATCGAAACGCGCAAGCGCGAACATTCGCGCAAACCCGATGAGCAATACGATCTGATCGAAGCGTGCTCACCGGGCGCCTATCTGGAATTGTTTGCGCGCCGTGCGCAGCCTGGCTGGACAACATGGGGCGACGAAGCGGCCGATGACGTTGTGCCGCGCGGCGTTGTGCACAAGGGCTACGAGGGTGGTGCCATTCTGCCGCCGCTGATGCCGAACGAGCATCTTTCGAGGGATCGGATCAACGCCATGGGCGACAAACTTCGGGCCCTGTACCAGTCCGGCCGCAGCGTCCGGCAACTGGTGGAAGACACCGGCTATTCCATTCAGCGCATCCGCACCTTGTTGCAGGCAGCCGAAACGTCAATGCGCCCGCGCGGACGCACGACAGCAACCACGGCGGATCTGTTTCAGGCAGCCGAATAAGGCTTGCCGTTCCACGTCGCCTGCGTGGCGGCGACGATCAACAGCGGACACGTTCCCATCACACCGCGGCGCACCCGCAACGCCGCTTTCTCCAGATTGGTTGTCGTCGACGTACCGAGATCGATCGGCAATTTCGAGTTTCGCCGATCTTCCGGAAGGATTGCCTGATAGTTGCCCCACAACCGCTCCGCCAATTCCTTGAGCGCAATGCGATCCTGCGTGATCAACACCGCAGCAGAGATGACACCCGCTTCGTGCCATGCGCGATAGGCAGACAAGTCGCGGTCAAGATTTCCATCCTTGGCGTTCCACTCCACGTCCAGCGCAACGCGCCCCTTGAAGTTGTCGACCAGATAGCCTTCCTGATAAACCTCGTCCAGGCGCCCCACTTCCTTGCCAGACTTGGTCATCAGCACACCCTGCGTCGCAAGATCGACACGAATCTCGCGCCAACCACGCTCGGCAAACATGCCGTCGATGATCTTGGCGATGTCGCCGCGATTGCCGCCCGCCTTCAGCCAATGGCGCGGGTCAAGCGAAAAGGTCTTCAATACGCGGGTGATGTCCGTCCATTCCACCGGGCAAACCGAACGCAGCACCGCGGCTGCCGAACTGGTTTCGAGAAACGCCCATCGCGTGCGGATCGCCGTATCGAGAACCATCGGATCGTCGTAGGTTTTGGTTTCAAACACGCGTTTCTCACCCCTGTACGTTGCCGGGTATGCCGACCGCGACCGATCGTACAACACGCATTCCAGGGTCACCAGCGCAACCACCCCTCAAGCTGCGCTGCCCGTCAGACTAAAGTATCGTTTCTGCGCAACTTACAGGGGGGAGAATCATGGCACGGCGCAAACAGGGGTTGGTCGGTTCGATCACATCGATGCCGTGGCCGGTCGGGATCGTGCTCGGCCTCATCGGCTACGTTGCCATTCGTTACGGAATTGGGTGGTATCTCTCATCCAGAGGCGGTACCGCTCTCGCTGCGGTAGGCAACGCGGCGAATGGCGGAGCATTCGGACCGATCGCGTGGGCATGGCTCGGAATCTGTTGTGTTGCCGCACTCTGTTCGTTGATCGTCCGCCGCCAACGTAACCGCTTGCTGGAAACGCAAACAGGTCTCGACAGCCTGCGCGCGATGAACTGGAGGCAATTCGAGATGCTGGTTGGCGAAGCCTTTCGGCGCCAAGGCTACCGAATTGAGGAAACTGGCCTCGGCGGCGCAGACGGCGGTATCGACTTGCGCCTGAGCAAGAACGGCAAGATCACGCTGGTGCAATGCAAACAATGGCGCAGCAAACGCGTGGACGTGAAAGTCGTGCGAGAAATGTATGGGCTGCTCGCCCACCACGGTGCGAATGCCGTCAAGATTGTTGCAGTCGGCGACTTCACGCCGGATGCAAAGTGGTTCGCGCAGGGTAAACCCATCGACCTGACCCACGGCGAAGCGTTGCTGACCATGATTCAGGGCGTACAGAACACAACACCGTCCTCGACCCATCTGCCCCTAAAGCTGACTCCAGCTAGCGCGGCCATTCCCGATTGCCCAAGCTGCGGCGCTCCGATGATCAAGCGCGCCAACCGCCGCTCGCACGAAACGTTCTGGGGATGCCCGAAGTATCCGGCTTGTCGCGGTACGCGACCCGCTTAATTCAACCTGACCTTTTTCCCATTGCCGCGCTCGCGCACCGTCGGATAGCCCGAGCCACAGCGACATTCACGGCCGAGCGGTCTTGTCGTCGACAGCCGCCGGAGAACTCGCCGAAGCCGGCAACGCCTGCACCGGCGTGGCATCACTTGGACGCCAGCGCATGCGGCCGCTGTGGAATTCGTCGTAGGCCACCTGGTAGGCGGCGATGGCTTGATCCACTTCCGTCTGGTCCATCTGCGGGTACGGCACCGCCCCGCCGGTGACGCGGTTCGGCTTGACCTGCTCCAACTTCTTGCCGGGCGACAGGATGGTCAGGCGATCGCCGCGCAGGTAGCCGAGGTTCTGGTAGGTCGACGGGAATGCGCGGTCGCGATCCGGCGGCAGGTCCAGCACGTCATGGCCGAAGAATCGGCTGCGGTAGCTGAAGTGCAGCAGGCCAAGCAGTGTCGGCGGAATGTCGATCTGCGCGGTCATGCGTTCGACGCGCCGCGGCTGGATGTGCGCGGGCGCGTAGATCAGCAGCGGAATGTGGTAGCGGTTGATCGGGATGCGCGATTTGCCGGCACTGTCGGCGCAGTGATCCGCGGTGATCACGAACACGGTGTCCTTGAAATACGGCTTGGCCTGTACGCGCCGGATGAAGTCGCCGATGGCCCAGTCGGTGTACTTGGCGGCGCCGTCGCGGGTGCCCTGCTTCATGTCCACCCGCCCCTTCGGCCACGTATAGGGCCGGTGGTTGGACGTGGTCATGATGTGCAGGAAGAACGGCTTGCCGTTGTCGTGGATCTTGTCCATCTGGCCGATCGCCAGGGTGTACAGGTCTTCGTCGGCCACGCCCCAGACGTTTTCGCTGTGGATCGTCGCGCCCGCGGGAATGTCGCGACGATCGACGTCCTTGTAGCCGTTGTTGCCGAAGAAATAGTTCATGTTGTCGAAGTAGCCGTAGCCGCCGTAGACGAACTCCGACACGTAGCCGCGCTGGTTGAAGATGTCCGCCAGCGAGAACAGGTTTTCGTTGTGTTTCTCCTTGATCAGCGAGTCGCCCGGCGTCGGCGGTATCGACAGCGTCACCGCCTCCAGCCCGCGCACGGTGCGCGTGCCGTTGGCGTACAGGTTGTCGAAGAACAGGCTTTCGCCGGACAGCCGGTCGAGGTTGGGCGTGAGGCCCTTCGGGTTGCCGAACACACCGAGGTAACCCGCGGACAGGCTTTCGACGGTGATCAGCACCACGTTGAGATGCTGTTCCGGCCCGACGGCATGGATGGCGCGGGTGAGATCGTGCGGATCGTCGCTGACCCAGGTCGCATTCGGCGTTTTCAGCATCTTGCGCGCGATCGCGTAGGCTTGCTCGTCCGGCAATGTCCGGTAGAAGCGATGGACATTGAGGCTCCCGGCACGGAACGCCGCGAAGAATTCGTAGATGCCGTTGCCGGCCAACGAGTTGACGTAGGTGTTCTGCAGGCGATCCTTCATGCCCGAGCTGACGGTGAACGCCGTGATCACCGTGACCACCAGCCAGCCCAACACCACCAGCGAGCGCCGGCCGAAGCGGCTGTCGTCTTCGCGCGTGCGCAGGCTGCGCCGCGTGAGCACGACGATCACGATGGCGGCCACCGCCAGCATCGTCAGCCAGCGCGCGATCGGGTACGACTCCTGGATGTTGCCGATCACCTCGCGCGTGTAGATCAGGTAATCCACCGCGATGAAGTTGAAGCGCGAGCCGAACTCGTTCCAGAACGTCAGTTCCGACGCGCCCACGAACAGCAAACCGAACAGCAGCAGCAGGCAGAACACCCGCAGGATCCATTGCCCGGCGCGCGAGGTGTAGGTGAACGCCGCCAGCGGCAGCGCGAACAGGAACGGCAGCAGCACCGGCCAGCCGGTCTTGAAATTGGCGTGGAACTGCCAGCGCAACAGACCCGCGCAGATGACGAGCAGGCCCACCAGCAGCAAGGCGTACCGGAGCCAGCGCTGCCAGCCCGGCAGGCGCCCGCGTTGCGTGGGCACCAGCCACAGGAACAACACCATGGGCCACGCGAAGTAGACGAATGTGACCAGGTCGTAACCGAGGCCGACGCCGAAGGCATACAACCAGTCCAGCGGATTCGGTGGCACGCCGGAGCCCGTCATCAGCAACAGGATCAGGCGGGTGACGAACGCGATGGCGAGGAAGCACACCGCCAGCCACAGCAACGGGCGGAAGCGTCGCGCCAGCGACCCCTGCAACCAAGTCACACTCATGCGTCGGTGTGCTCCAACGTGGGAATGCCGCCCATCGTACAGGGGACGAATTGACGGGCGCCAACCGTTGCCCTCGACCTGCACGACCAATCGCCCTGCCGGACTGTCAATCGCCAGCAGCCGTCTACCCGGCATAAGACTTGAGATTCCAACCCTTTCGAAACTTCAATGCCCGTCATCCCGGCGCAGGCCGGGATCCAGTGAACATGTCGCGCGAAGCACACCTTGGTCCTCGGCTTTGTGCGCTCCGCGCGCATACAGGACTGGGTCCCGGCCTGCGCCGGGACGACGGACAAAGTGGCGAGGCGATCCGGAAATTCAATTCCGGACAGAAGTGGGCTTACGCCGGGATGACGAGCAAAACCAGAGCTCCTCCAAAGAACCTCTGATCAACCCTTCTCGTCATCCCAGCGAAAGCCGGGACCCAGTGACTTTTGCGCAAGCACTGAAATGCAAAGGCGCTGGGTCCCGGATATCGCTTCGCGATTCCGGGATGACGACCAAAACAGAGCTTACCTAAGCTCGACGCCCTCCGACATTTACTGGGCGCACGGCTTGCGACCAGCGGAGCCAGGCGCCGGGCGCACTGCTGGCGGCCACCAATTCGAGGGCTGGGGCGGCGGTGTGGATGGCCTGATCGAGCCGGACAAGCCAATCGTTCCAGGCAATGATGGTCAGCGCCTGATCGACCTGGCGCTCGCCGAACGCGACACACCCGGCGAGACATCGCCTCAGCTCGACGTTGATGTCGCCACCGGCATCGCCACGCGGCTTCACGACCGTGGACCTCGTCATCCGCGCGGCAACTTCGGAAAGCTCGCGCGCCGCCGCTTTGACCCGCTGCACGACAGCCTCCGCCGCAGCTTTGCACGGCACCGGCGGCGCATCCGGCAGCGGCGACACGAGCTCGTCGACAAGCACGCGGGATATGGCGGGCGCGCGTGACAAGGTGACCCATGCGTGTGCGTCGATCCGCTCGCCATGTTCGCCAATGGCAACGGCGAACGCGGAATCCGCCCGGCGGGTCGCGGCCACCAGTCCGCGTCGGGCCTCGCGGCGCTCGGCTTCGGATCCAAGCGCGGCGAGCATTCCATCGGCCGACGCGCGATAGACCGCGGCCACCGCCTCCGCCAGCGCGGCGCGTGCGCCGCGCGGCCACAAGATCAGCGCCACGGCCGCGGCCGTGACCGCACCGACGGTGACGGTTTCGAGGCGCGCGAGATCGGTCGTCATCCCCAATGGATCGATCAGGGTGAACAACACCACCACCAGGACCGTGAACGACACCTGGCCCACGGCAAAGCTGACGGCGCCCGGCGTGTAGGCGGCGAAGAACACCACGATCGGAAACAGCACCCACAACGCGATCGGGTGTTTGCCGAGCATCAACAGGACGACCGCGGCGACGATGAACCCGGCGAAAGTGCCGGCAACCGCGCGCAGCGCCGTCGACGAAGTCGACGCGGCACTCGAGCGCAGCACCAGAAGAACGCCGAGCGTGATCCAGAAACCATGCGCGACCGGCAGCAGCTTGGCGAGAATGATGCCGAGCGCCATCGCCAACGCCGCGCGAACGCTGTTGCGGAAGATGACGCCGTCGGGATCCAACTCGTCGATGGCGATTTTTCGCACACGCGCCATGAGCCTCGACGGCGCATCCGTGGAAGCCGACAGCTCGGGCGCGCTGGGCACCGGACGAATCCCGCTGCCGGCGCCCATCGCCGCTGCGGCATTGGCCTGAAGCCAAAGGACAATGTGCGAAAGCGACAGCAACGGAAAACTTCGCCGCATGACATCGACCGCCTCGGCTTCCCGATCGGCGGTGGCGGCCGCCGGCGTCGACGTTCGTGCGGTGGCGACGCGGTACTGGTCGATCGCGTGCACATCCACCCTTCTGCGCCGGATGCGGCGCGCATGGTCCAGTGGATCCATGCCCGCCAGCAACGATTCGGGCGCACCCTCGCCGCGAAGCACCGCCGCGCTCCGATTGAGCGCGCTCGTCACTTCGGCGACGAGGGGTTGGTCGTCGGCATCGAGCCCGATCGTGACGACCTCGGTCGTCAAGTCCGCGGCATGGCCCACGTTCTCCACCAAATGCAGCAGCCCGAGATTGCGCGACGCCACGCCGGCCGGCCGCAAAGGCGTGGCCATCCGGTCACGCAATCCCGCCAGCGCGTCGGTCGCCTGCTGCAAGTTGCCGAGCGCTCGCTCGCGGTTCCCGGCGCCGAGCTGTATCAGCGCATCCGAAAGCTGGGCGATGATGCCGGCCAGCAACTCCCGCAGTACCACCCGGCGGTCCACCGGCCACAGCACGATGGCGCCGATCAGCGCAACGGCACCGCCCACGCTCCACCCGAGCAGGCGATCACCGATGCCGGCCGCCGATGGCGGAATGAACACCGCGAAGGAGTACGCCAACGCGACGGGCGCCACGAATGCGGAGGCATAGCCCCCGTAGATCGCCGCGAACGAGACCAGGAACATGATCGCGAACATGGCGAGCGCCGCCCACACGACTGTGCCGGACAGCAGCGAGGCGATGACGATTGCGGCATCGCCGATGATGATGGTGGCGGCATAGGCCAGCGCCCGCGGCTTCATCGGGCCGCCTAAGTCGGCGAACACCAGCGCGACGAAGGCCGAAAAGAAGGCGAACGAGGCTGCGGTCGGGTTGCCGAGACCTTGATGGAAAAACACGAAGACCGTCGGCGCGAGAAGAATGGCGCGCGCGGCCTTGCGGAGGTTGATCAGGTTGGGATCGCGCACGTGCGGGTGCAAATGGCCGGTCATTCCTCGTCCCCATCGAGGCCGCAGCACTTTCTTTCCGCGTCACGGCACAGTTTGACCGCACGATACTCGGCGAAAGGGTGTCAGGGACACCTGTTTTTTGCGGCGGCCACCCAATCGGCCGAACGGTGGCGATGCGCGCATACAGCAGGCACTCCACAATCTTCGGACGATCCATGAAAGCACCTATCCCCGACATCACGCGCGACCTGTTCGACTTGTCCGGCTACTGCAGCATCGCCATCGCGCCCGGCGCCGTGGATACGCCCATGCATGCCGACCACCGCGCGCTGCTGTTCCAGTTCGAGAAATACATCCCGCTGGGACGCATCCAGGTGGCCGAGGACCTCGCCGGCGCCGCGGTCTTCCTGGCGTCGGAGGCCAGCGGCTACATCACCGGCCAGACACTCCACGTCAACGGCGGCATGCTGATGGTGGATTGACGGTCGCAGCCCAGCCAACCGGCCCGTCAGAAACTTTCCCCGCCGGAAATTGTCCCCGGCACCTTTTTGACACCTTTTTAAGGTAAACTTGCCCTGCAGCGCGTGGGGCAACGTCGGATGCACTGCACACCTTGCGGCGAGTTCGCCCCACTCCAAGCCGTAATTCATCCACAGTTTTCAAAGGTCATGTGTCATGTCGGATCGACAGAGCGGTACAGTCAAGTGGTTCAACGATGCCAAGGGCTTCGGCTTCATCACCCCGGAAAGTGGTGACGACTTGTTCGTCCACTTCCGCGCCATCCAGGGCGACGGCTTCAAGTCGCTGCAGGAAGGCCAGAAGGTGACCTTCGTCGCCGTCAAAGGCCCGAAGGGCATGCAGGCGGACCAGGTGCAGGTGGCGTAAGTCTCCTTGCCAAGCTTGTGAAAAAGCCCGCTTCGGCGGGCTTTTTCATGTCCGGCGCATGTACGTGATGAGCGCTACCGGCTCGCGTCTTGTCTTCAGTAAATGAACTTGGACCCATTTCAGATCGGCCCACGCAAGACCGCGTAGCCCGGATGGAGCCGTCCAGCGGCGCAACCCGGGACATCGTGCAAGCAAACCCCGGATTCCGTTTCGCTGCATCCGGGCTACTCGCTTGGTCGTCACGCCGACTGCCAAGTCTTTGCCAGCTCCGCGGCGAAGTCGCGGTAGCACCGTGGCGGATGACCAAGCAGGCCGCCGACGATATCCACCGCATGCGTCTTGCCGAGCATGCCGCCGGTGTGGAAGCGCGCCAGCATCAGGCGCAGGTCATGGGCCGACCAGGACGGCATCATCCTGGCCATGAAAGTTTCGTACGCATCGAGATCATTGCCGCCGCCGCTGATCGGCTTGCCGAGGACGTCGGACCAGATCGTCGCAAGCGCGTCGCCGGTCAGCGCTTCCGGCCCGGCGATCTCGATCACCTCGCGCGGCAACGGCGTCGGCGCACGCGCGCGGCGCAGCAACGAGGCCACCGCGATCTCCGCAATGTCGCGCACGTCGACCATCGCCACGCCGACATCGCCGATCGGCATCCCGTAGCGGCCGTGCCCCAGCAAGCCGTCGCGGAGCATGGCGTCGTTCTGCATGAAATAGGACGGGCGCAGCACCGCCACCGGCAGGTCGAACTGCTCGATCATCCGCTCCACCGTGTACTTGCCGGTGAAATGCGGCACGTCGGTATAGATATCGCTGTTGAGCACCGACAGATACACGATGCGCTGGATGCCGGCTTCGCGCGCCAGGCTCAACGTGCCGATCGCCTGGGTCACCTCGTCGGCGACCACGGCGTTGAGCAGGAACAGCGTGTCGACCCCTTTCAATGCCGCGCGCATCGACGGAATGTCGGTCATGTCGCCCTTGACGGCGGTCACGCCCGCCGGAAACGAGGCTTTGCCGGGATCGCGCGTCAACGCGTGGACATGCGCGCCCTGTGCGACCAGTCCGCGGACGACCAGGCTGCCGATGGTGCCGGTGCTGCCAGTAACGAGAATGCTCATGGTGTGCCTCCTTGGATGACGGAATTTGTGCGGGAACAGCGCCATCCTGCTGTTTCACAGAAGCCACCGATAGCCGCATAATGTGGACATTATGTCCCACCAATGGAACACCCATGGACCTGCTCGCGCTGGCCGATTTCAATGACGTGGCACGCCATGGCGGCGTCGGCCGCGCCGCACGCATCACCGGACGGCCCAAGGCCACGCTGTCGCGACGCGTGCGACAACTGGAGGATGCGCTCGGGGTGCGTCTGTTCGAACGCGGCGGCCATGAGCTGCGCCTCACCGGCGAAGGGCACGAGCTGCAGGAACAGACGCAGTCGCTGCTGGAACACATCGACGAAGTCGGCGACACGTTGAAGCGAGGCATCCGCACGCCGCGCGGCCGGCTGCGCATCAGCGCGCCGGTGCTGTTCGGCCAGCGCGGCCTTGGCCGCATCGCCGCGGACTACGCGCTCGCTTACCCGGAGGTGCAGTTGGAAGTGATCACCGAAGATCGTTTCGTCCACCCGGTGGACGATGACTTCGACCTCATCATCCGCGCCAATCCCGACCCCTCGACCGATCTGGCTGGCCGCTGCTTTCTGCGCGACGTGCAGGTCGTCGTCGCCGCACCCTCGCTGTCACGACCGTCGCGGCAACGCGATGTTCCCGTGCCCGTCATCACCCTGCCCCGCGCGCCGGCCGAAGCGTCGTGGAAACTGCATCGCGCACGCAGCGAACGGAGCGTGACCACGCGCAGCGTGCTGCGCCTCTCATCCATGGCGATGATCCACGATGCAGTACTCGCGGGCGTAGGCGCCGCGGCCATGCCGCGCTCGCTGGTGCAGGCCAACATCGACGCCGGCCGGCTGATCGACTGGGGCATGCTCTCCGGCCGGCCAATCGAAGTCTGGGCGCTGTATCCCTCGCACCGGCATCTGAGCGCGCGCGTATCGGCCTTCGTGAAGCTGCTGGTGGACCGCTTCGAGAACGCTTCGCCCCGCGCGTTCGCTCAATTTGCAAACGGGGGATGATGCGCGAAGTGGTCTGGTTTGAAATACCGTTCGCCCCCGGGTCGAGCCCGGGGCAGGCTCTGAGCATAGGCCCCATCTTGAATAAAGATGGGGCCGAAGTCGAAGGGCCGTCTGCGTTTCGACTCCATTCGCCGCGCTCGCTACGCGCAACGCGAACGGTACAACTTCAGTGCACCCCTGCCTTTTATTCCCGCAACTTGTCAGTGCGTTCCTGACACTTTTTCGCAGCTTTTTCGCAGCCAGCCGGGGTGTATAGTTCGCTTGCAGCAGGCCATCGAATGGCCGCCACGCGGATACAGGCCCGCTGCGGAGGCGAAGGTGAAAGCCTTCATCTTGCTGTTGCAGGTCGGTGCAATCCTGTTCGCGGCGTCGTTGGCCGGTTGTGCGCATATGCCCACTGCCCGAACCGGCGACGTCACGCCCCTGTTCCATGACGCACTGTTCAAGCGGCCAGCCGAGCCGGCCGACAGCCGGGCGATTTTTGCCGTCGATACCTCGATGCGGCGTTTCCTTGCCGAGCAAATCGTTCCGCAAACCCATCATGAGGATCCGCGACAAGCCCTTCTCGACGCGCTGAACGGCAAACTCCTGATCGATTACGACTCGCAGATGACCCGCACCGCGTCGCAAACCTTCGCGGCACGCGAAGGCAATTGCCTGTCGCTGGTGATCATGGCGGCGGCCTTGGCCAAGCAACTCGACATCCGGGTCACCTATCAGGAGGTGTATGACTTCGACACCTGGTCGCGCGATGCCGGGTTTGCCATCCTCAGCCAGCACGTGAACCTGGTGCTTGGCCCGCGCATCCCCAGCACCAGGATTTTCCAGAGCGACGCGACGCCCATGATCGTGGACTTCCTGCCGCCGCGAGAGGTGGCAGAGGCCGTGTCCCGGCCGATCCCGGAGCAAACCGTCGTCGCGATGTACATGAACAATCGTGCGGCCGAGGTGATGGTCGGTGGTGACATCGATCGCGCCTACTGGTTCGCCCGCGCGGCGCTCGCGGCCGACCCCGGGTTCGCGGATGCCGCCAATACGCTCGGCATCATTTATCTGAAGCGAAACCATCTGGCGCCAGCGGAACGCGCCATGCGTTACGCACTGCAACGCGATCCCGACAACATCCCGGCGCTCTCCAACCTGTCGGGGCTGCTCGCCACGGAAGGCCGCACCGCGGAAGCACAGGAACTGGCACAAAGGCTGGCCGGGATCCAGCGCCATCCGCCCTTCGAGTTCTACGACCGCGGCATGGACGCGATGCAGGCGGGCCAGTTCAAAGAGGCGGCGCGGTTGTTCGAGAAGGCGCTGGCGGAACGCCCCTACGATGTTCCCTCGCACTTCGAGCTGGCGATCGCCGCGATGCACCTTGGCGACACGCGGCGCGCGCGCAAGCAACTGGAACTGGCGGAGCAGAACAGCAGTACCCCGGAATCGCGCGCCATCTACGCCGCCAAGCTGCGGCACCTGAAATTGTTGAACAACTGAAAAGCTGGACGGAGGCACTCAACCCCGCGCAACGGCCTCCGCCCTCTTTTTGCGCGTATCCATCACGCCTTCCCGGCGGCTGTTCTCAATCCCTCGGCGACGACGCTTTCGACACGCGTGCGACCACCATGCTTGACGGCGTACATCGCCCGATCGGCGTGCATCAGCAAGGCCTCCGCATCGGCGCCGTCGGCAGGAAACGTGGCCACGCCGATGCTCGCGTCCAGCTGAAACAGGCCTTCCGGCAACCGGCACGGCGCGGTAATGCGCGCGCGCAGTCCGTCGGCAACTTCCCGCGCGGTTTCGGCATCGCGGCAGTCGGGCAGCAGCACCACGAACTCGTCACCGCCCACGCGCGCGACCAGGTCGTTTTGCCGGACGTCCCGCTGCATGCGCCCCGCGAGCTCGCGCAGCAAGCGGTCGCCGACCGCATGCCCGCCGCGATCATTGACGCGCTTGAAGCCGTCGAGGTCGATGTACAAAAGCGCAAGCCCGCCGCCCTCCTCGGCCGCACGATCGATTTCGGCTTGCAGTTCCACCCGCAAGCGGTGCCGATTGACAAGGCCGGTCAGCGAGTCGTGGTCGGCGCGATGTTCGAGCTCGCGTTCGGCGCGCCGCAACTCGGTCACTTCGTGGCCGACCCCGATCCGCACGCGATGCTCCGGCAACCAGCGCGCCGACCATTGGATGTCCACAGTATGTCCATCCTTGTGGACATAGCGATTGCGGAAGTGGCGCTGCAACTCGCCTGCCATCACCCGCTCGGCCTGCTCGACAGTCACCTCGCGATCATCCGGGTGGACCAGGCTGAAGATCTGCCTGCCCAGCACCTCTTCGGGCGCATAGCCGAAGATGCGCTGGAAACTCGCATTGACGAACAGCAGCCGCCCCTCCGGATCGACGACGCACACCGCATCGGGCATGAGGTCGAGCACCTCGGTGAGCGGGGGAAGTGTCGTGGTCATTATTTGGGTTCAGCCTGGCTCTTTTGAACGCGTGCAGAAATGATGCCAACCTGGTGGCAACCCATCAGGAATTGTCCCTGACACCTTTTTTCTGTTCGCCATGCATGAAACGCAAGAACCATGCGCCTGCGAGGGCGCGCATGCGGGCGATATCGCCGGGCCTGCTGATGACGTGCGGTAGTCCTTTCACTATATCGAGCCGGAGGCGCGCCGCAGCGTCGCCCGCGTAGTGCGGAGCGAGCGCGCGGTACAACGCCCGGGCGTCGTTCGCGTCCACCACTCCATCGTGCGCACCCTGCACGATCAGCAGAGCCGGTGTCCCGTGCGCGATGTCGGCGGCGCGCGCGACGGCATCCGATGCCTGCGCGAGCGCACGCGTTTGCGGCGTCCACGCGAACGCCTTGCCCGTGACGTGTTCGTAAGCGGCGACCGAGGCACTGAGTCCGGTCGAAGCGTTCAACACCATCGCGGCCTGCACCGGTACGTCGCGCTCGGCCAGTGCATACAGCGCGGCCGCACCGCCGGCGGAAAACCCGAACAGGCCGATGCCCTGCCCTGATCGCAGGCAGCCCTGCCGGCGCAGCGCATCGACCACGCGCGGCAACTCGCGCGCGGCACCCATCACCACCGGCTCGAACACCCCCGTCGCCAGGTTCTCCTTCTGTCGCCGCGCCAACAGGCCGGGTTCTTTCGGCGCCCGTTTGCCGAACATCGGAAGGCCGAGGTAAACCTTCACCGCGGGCACCTCATCCAGCGGCAGCATGGCTTCCAGCGCGTCCTCGCTGGCCGGCGGGCCAAACCCGTGCCACAACACGATCGGCGGCACCGAAACGTGGGCGGGCACCCGAATCCTTGCCGGAACACCCGCCAGTTCGGTCGCAATCGACCGGACCGCATTCGGGGATGCCGCGGGAGCGCATAACCCGGCCGCATCCGGCGGCGACGCCAACGCCAGGGATGGCAAAACAAACGAAAAGGCAGCGATCAGCAACGGGACAAGGCGCACGAGGAATCTTCCGCAAGAGATCGGGCGCACTCTACCGCGCGGCAGCAACATGCTTACAGACCCGATCGTCATGCCCGCCTTCATTCCGGAAGAACGGGATGTCTGCGCGCCGGAGAGCTGGGTGAAGGAAAAGCGGCTACACGTCGCGGCGGTAATCCCCACCCGCGTCGTACAGCGCGGCTGATCTGGCCCAAGGAATGGGTCTTCACGGCTTCCATCAGCGCTTCGAACACGTTGCTGCGCTCGCGGGCGGTGTCCTGCAGGTAGCGCAGGCCGTGGCCCTTCGATGCGCTCTCTTCCTCGACTCCGCGCTTCGCCCAGGACGACAAGCGGAGTTTCGTTTCATCTTTCGGGCAGGCTCACGGCGAAGCAGCAAACCCGCACTGTTTCTTCTCCATCGCAATCTGCTTGGTGATGCGGGTGGCGTTCTCCGAGTAGGCCTCCGTCACGGAACCGTGGTTCACGGTCTTGCCGCGCAGCGGACTCACGCCTGCGCAGAGGTGGAAGACATGCGGCGTCGACGACTTCCGGGCGCTGTTCTCCGGAGCGATCCAGTACACGACGTCCTGCCCGGCCGGATGTTCGGCGTCCTTGGTCGCCGCAGCGACCGTGCCGGAGTCCCTGGCGATTTCCTGCGCTTGCTCGGCGACCGCGGGTGAACAGGCTGTGGTGGGCTGGTTGGCCTTGATCTGTGCCGCGCACTGGTTCATGTCCTGCGTGTACTGCTCGACCGATGGCGGCTTGTAGCTCACTCCGATCAACGCGGCGACCACGGCCAGGACCGCACCGACGCCACCGGCAATCTTCTTGTTCTTCGGATCCATGTCCTTGTCCATGAAGATCAGGACAACCAGCGGGACGAAGGCGATCAACGTGATGATCGCGCCGAGCTGGTTCTGGACGAAGAACTTGAAACCATCGGCCCTGCTGGCCGGGTCGTGCTTGTTGGCCGCCTTCCACAGCAAGTTGCCGACGATCGCGAAGATCGCGATCCCGACCAGGATGCCGATCAGCAGCGGAAGGTTCCCGTGGTCGAACTTGTGTTTGTAGAGCAGGACGATCGCGGCGGCCTCGCCGGCGATGGCAACGATCCACGCGAGCACGGCGAAAAGGCGAAGCCGACTCGCGGCAGACTGCTGGTCATGCGTCGCGCGCCACGCCTTGGTGACGTCGGTTTCTTCGGCTGGCTTGTTGTCGGACATGTTCACACCCCTCCCGTATCGATGCTCCCGCGCCGGAGTATAGGGCAGGCAAACGCGAAATCGGTCAATTGCCTCCGCCCCCTTTTCGACATTTCTCAGCCCCGCAACAGGACGACCGGAAGCGCCACCAGACCCAGCGCGAGGAGGATGCCCAGCAAGGTCATCGCGACGCGCAGCGGGTCCGCACGAAGCATGCTGACGAACGTCTCCGCGGTGCCTGCGCGTTTGGCAGCGGCGTATTCGGCCCGGACGCGGACGCTGCGCTGCTGCTCGTACTCGTCGAACGCGCGTTTGGCCTCCGCGAAGTCCACGTCTTCAGTCACCCAGATTCCTCCGGACGAGATCCCCCAGGGACTTGGCGTGGTTTCGTAGAATGCAATCTGCTTCGCGTCGAGCATCGCCCGCACGTCGTCGGCCTCGTCATCGGGCACGTTGCGCAGGTTCAGAAGCAGCTTGGACATGACGCCATGGTAACCGTCTGTGCCTCCTCGCCCGCCTTGCGTCAACACCGGGCCACGCAGGAATGATGCCAACCGCGCCTGAGAAGCGAAGGTTATTGACTACACCGAAGCAACCAACGACCCAGCCGGATGTGTTCGGATCGGCCGGTGTTGCTCATCACCAGATCGACCGCGCCCACATGGAAGCGGAATGGCGAGATCGACCGCTGCGCTTCGGGCAGATTGTCTCCATAGCCGAGCGTCAGGTGCGCAACATGATTGCCGCGAGATCCCAACAATCCCGCCCAGCGCTGGGCATCTGCCAGCGCAATTCGCAGTTCGTTGACTCGCCGTTGGCTGGCTTCACCGGCGATCGCTACGAATGCGCGACCATCCTGACTGAAGCGCGCAGTAGTTTCGAACGTCAAGTCGAAGGGTTGAAAGGAAAAGTGCCGCGCGGCTTCTCGCAAAGCGTCCTGCAAGGACTGGCGTTTGCGGCCAAGGCGACCACAAGCGGCAACGCTGACGTGCAGCAATCCAATGGGCCGCAATGCAATGGCAGGCGACAAACCCGCACAAAGCCGCTTCTGCCACTCGGCGATGCGCAACCTATCCTCATCGGCAGGATAGATGGCAAAGAAGACGGGGCGCAGGTACGGAAGAATGTCGTCCCGCAACGCTTCGGGGCGCAGCGACTCGGGAAATAGGTCCGGCATGCCTCACTCCACAATGTGCTGCGCCGATATTCGAACGCGTCTCCATGACCTGGCCTACGCGGCCAAACGGAGGCTAGCGAGGCAGGTTGGGTTGAGCGCAGCGAAGCCCAACGCGTGGCCGCGAAACCAAGTTGGGCTTCCCGATAAAGCCGGTCAGCCCAACCTACGGCCCTTCGATGCGAATCAGGTCCCGGAATCGCGTAGCAACGTAGGTTGGGTTGAGCGCAGCGAAGCCCAACGCGTGGTCGCGAATCGACGTTGGGCTTCCCGATAAAGCCGGTCAGCCCAACCTACAGCCTGCCATGCAGATCAATGCATCTGCACCACGGGAAGCTCGATGTAGCTCGCGTGGCCCGGTGCGTGGTAAATGCTTTGCGTCGCCTTCACGTAGTCGGCGGGCTGCGCGAAGAAGATGTTTGGCACGTAGGTCTGCGGGTTGCGGTCGTACAGCGGAAACCAGCTCGACTGCACTTGCACCATGATGCGGTGGCCGGCGCGGAACACGTGGTTGGCGGTGGGCAACTCGAAGCGGTACAGCAACGGCTGGTTCGGCACCAGCGCGTGCGGCGTGGAGAAACTGGTGCGGTAACGGCCGCGGAAGATGTCCATCGCAATGCCGAGCTGATAGCCACCCAGACGCTGCAATCCCGAGTCCGGTTCGGCGGCCACCTGGTCCGGGTACACGTCGATCAGCTTGACCACCCAGTCCGAATCGGTGCCGCTGGTGGCGGCGACCAGGTGCACCCTGGGCTGGCCGGCGATGGTGACGTCATGATCGAGCACCGCCGACTCGAACGTCGCCACATCGGTCCGTCCCGAGAACGAGCGCTGGTCATCCACCAGCCAGCGCGGCCATGTCATGTCGCCGCTGTAACCCACCGGCAATACCGGGCGCGCGCGGTACGGCACCGGCTTGGCCGGGTCCGATACATAACTCGTGTCCCTGGCCTCGGCTGCGGTGGGCGCCGTGAAATCCGCCTTGCCATCGGCGTGCAGGTAGAACGGCGTGGGCTTGATGTCGCACCCGGTGGCGCAGCCTTGTGGCCACGCCGTCAGGCGTTCCCATTGGTTGCTGCCGGTGCGGAACGCCGTCACCGACGCGACCGGATTGGCCGGCGCGTCGCTCTTCAGATAGTGCGCAAGGAACGGCGCCAGGATGTGCTGCATGAAATACGCGCCGGTTTCGCTGCCGAAGTGGATGGCGCCGAGATGGCTGGCGGGTTCGATCTCCTGGCCGTGATGCCACGGTCCGATCGCGAGGTACACCATGTCGCCGCGGCGGTCCTTGGGTTCGATGGCCTTGTATACCGCCATCGCGCCGTAGATGTCCTCCTGGTCCCACAGGCTGTCGACCAGCATCACGGGTACCTGCAGGGGCAGCTTGCCGAGGATCTTGTCCAGCGCCTGTTCGCTCCAGAAACTGTCGTAGGCCGGGTGCGCGGTCAGCTTGTTCCAGAAGCCGAGCTGCCCCATCGCGTACGCCTTGCCCATGGCGCCGGCCGAGCCGTAGTGCATGTACAGGTCGTAATCGTCGTAGTAGTTGCTCCACCACACCGCCTTGTTGTCGCGGGTCGCCACCTGGTCGTACACGTAAGGCAGGTTCTGCTGGCGGAACGCGCCGTTGTGGAACC
>Ga0207707_10000935_pt1 | contig 28263 bp, 31 predicted proteins | sample KBSC83BmetaG_FD_184336 | JGI IMG/M metagenome (GOLD analysis project Ga0207707, IMG submission 184336) | Corn rhizosphere microbial communities from Kellogg Biological Station, Michigan, USA - KBS C8-3B metaG (SPAdes) (version 2) | ecosystem: Host-associated > Plants > Roots > Rhizosphere ... | reverse complement strand
CGTCGTCGATGTCACGGTGGTCGTGCGCGAGCAAGCTGTCCAACGATCCCGTCAGGATTTCCTCGTGCGCCTGAGGCATGGTGGTTTCGAACCTTCCGTCGCGGCGCCGGCGACCGACGTGCTCCGGGGCAGGCCGGCGCCTTGTTGTCCCTATACACATTGTCACTTCTGAGCGACCCCAGGCAAGAGGAGGACCGCCGCTGAAGTGCAACAGAGCGGAGTCTCTCCTGCCTCGCAGCCTCTTGCGACGAGGTGGAAGGTCCCGTAGAACTAAGAAGATTAGTTTCTAAGGAGAGCGCGATGTCCACTCCGACGACCGGCGTCACCTCAGGGACCCTGGAGCAGCTGCAGGCGTCGTACACCGCCGCCCGGCGCCGTCTCGACACGGCCCAGCACCGGATGCGCGCGACCATCGCCCGGCCGCACGCGCCGTTGGAGGCGCGGCGGGCCGGTCGCGACCTGACCGTGGCACTGCGCGAGGCCAGCACTCTCGCCAACCGCGCGCTGCAGCTCAGCATGGCGACCACCCCGGCTGCGCCACGGCGAGGGCTCCTCCGGCGCAAGGCCACCCGCAGCCTCCCGGCGGACGTCCAGGTCTGGTCGACCGAGCTGGTGCGGCTCGCGCAGGTCGGCGCGTGGCTGAGCACGGCCATCGCCGATGATCCCAGTCTGCTCGTCCCCACCGTCGTACGCGTCGGCAGCCGCGCGGCGACCGGCCCGCACATCGCCGGAATGGTCGCGGAGCCGAAGAGCCTGGTCGCCGCGACCCTGCACCAGCCCCGGATCGGCGTGGACCTCAGGCGCGTCGTGGACGGCATCGAGGGCCCGCGTGCCCTGCCGGGGGGCGAGACCTCCGGCGCCCCTGACCCGGCCGCGTGAGCCGTTTCCGCCGTCCTGGCTAGGGTCGAGCCGACAGATCGCCGGTCGCGCGAGCCTGCCCGCGCGCCCGGCCGTCGACGGCGGGCCTGCGCCCGGGTGACGGGACGGAGAGGATCGTGCTCATGCCCCCCGCGCGACCCGGGCCGAGCTCGACGTGAGGGACAACTCGACCGAGCCCGCGAGGCGCGCGGTCAAGGCCGCCGTTGCCACGCTCGACCCCGGCTACTTCGCGCTGGTGATGGGCACCGGCATCGTCTCGACGGGGATGCGCAACCACGGGCTGATCGCGTTCTCGGATGCGTTGCTGTGGCTGACGGCGTTCAGCTATCTGGTACTGGTCGCGCTGACGATCGGCCGGGCGGTGTTGTTCCCGCGCGAGCTGCGGTCGGACTTCGACGACCCGGCGCGGGGCTTCCGCTTCTTCACCTTCGTCGCGGGCACGAGCGTGCTGGGCAACCGGTTGGCGCTGGACGGGCACCGGCACACGGCTCTGGCGCTGCTGGCCGTCGCCTGGGTGGCCTGGATCCTGCTCGGCTACATCGTCCCGTGGACCGCCGTCCTGGGCCGTGAGGACCGACCCGTCGTCGCCAGCGCGAACGGCACGTGGTTCATCTGGGTGGTCGCGAGCCAGTCTCTCGCCGTGCTCGCCGCCGCGCTCGAGCCGACGGTCGTGACCGGCCGCCGCGAACTGGCCCTGCTCGCGGTCTTCTCCTGGTCGGTGGGCGTCTTCCTCTATGCCGCGGCCGGCATCTTCGTCGCCGCCCGGATGATGCTCTACCCGTTGCGCCCGATCGACCTGACGCCGCCGTACTGGGTGGCGATGGGCGCCACCGCGATCACCGTGCTCGCCGGCGCGCGCATCGTGCAGATGGCCGACGCGCCGATGGTGAACGTGACCCGCGGGCTCATCGCGGGGGCATCGGTCGCCTTCTGGGCGTTCGGCACCTGGCTGATCCCCGTGCTGGTGGCGGCCGGGTGGTGGCGGCACGTGACGCACCGCATCCCGCTGCGTTACCAGGCCACGCTGTGGAGCATCGTCTTCCCGCTGGGCATGTACGGCGTCGCCGGCCACTACCTCGGCTCGGCCGACCGCCTGCCCATCGTCCGCGTCATCGGTGAGAACGAGACCTGGTTCGCGCTGGCCGTGTGGGCGTTGACGTTCGCCGCGATGGCCGTGCACCTGGTCCGCACGGTGGTCCTGCCCACCTGGGCGCGGCCGGTCGCGCCGGCTCGCTGAGGTTCGTCGGCGGTTGCCGGCCCGGCGGCCGGGTTGCCGGCGTCAGGAGATCTCGGGCAGATCCTGGTGGGTGCTCACCGCGAGCCGGTTCCAGACGTTGATGACCGACACGGCCATCAGCAGGTGCACCATGCCGGCGTCGTCGAACTGCTTGTGAGCGTCGTCCCACACGTCGTCGGGGACGCCGCCGTGCCCGATCAGGGTGACGGACTCGGTGAATGCCAGGGCGGCGCGCTCCCGCTCGCTGAACAGGTCGGGCGCCTCGCGCCAGGCGGACAGGATGTCGAGGCGACGCTGGTCCTCACCGCCCGCTCGGGCGTCGCGATTGTGCATGTCGAGGCAGTAGGCACAGCCGTTGAGCTGTGAAGCCCGAATCTTGATCAGCTCGTAGAGCGGCTTCTCCAGGCCGCTGTTGCGCACGTAGCGCTCCATCGCGAGCACCGACTGGTAGGCGGCCGGGTCGATGTCGTGCATGGACAACCGCTGGTGGCTCATGCTGAGCATCCTCTCTGCTCCGACGATCCCCCCGAGCGTCAGTAGAAACTAGAGGTGTTACGACTACTGCTCGCCCTGCGGTGGCAGCCCGCCGACGTGCGGCGTGTCGACGCCGAGCGCTCCCAGCTTGGCAGCGCCGCCCGGCGAGCCCAGCGGCGCGTCCCGGCCGGGGAGCGTCTCGGCGAAGAACCGGGCGTTGTCCTCGGTGTAGATCGACCACTTCGCCGGCAGGTCGTCCTCGTAGTAGATCGCCTCGACCGGGCAGACTGGCTCGCATGCGCCGCAGTCGACGCACTCGTCCGGGTGGATGTAGAGCGCGCGCTCACCCTCGTAGATGCAGTCGACCGGGCACTCCTCCACACAGGCGCGGTCGAGTACGTCGACGCAGGGTTCGGCGATCACGTAGGTCACGGCGAAGTCCTCTCACGAGCGAGCGGCCCGGTCTGCGGGGCGAGACGCGACGGGGTCGGGGTATCTCGAGAACATTGTTACAGCAGGTGTTGGTAAAAACAAGAGGCCCGATGACCGACGCGGCAATGGGACGGAGGCTGTTCGCTGAGCGCGCCGGCGGCGTTACGGTGAGGATCAGCGGCGCGAACACCCGGTTGGTGCCCTGAGTCACCACCATGGGTGCCGATGTTCGATCTGATCCGGTTCGGTCTCACCGACACCTTCGAGCTCAGCGCCGTACTGCCCGAGGTTACGGCCGGCGCGCCGAGTCTGGAAGACGCTGCGGCGCGGGTCGTTCGCTTCTTCTACGACAACGTCCTGGACAAGGAGACCGGAGAGCGCTCGCTGGCCGTTGTCCGCTGTTTCCTGGCGCGGCCCTTCGAGCGACTTCCGGCCACCTTGCAGGATCTCGCCGTGACGGCCTCGCCGGCGTCCACACCACACCCCCGGCAGCTCTGCCTGACGCTGCTGGCGGCGGCCGGCGACGAGCAGGCGGCGCACGACGACCGAATGACGCGGGAGCGCACCACGATCGTGCTGCCGAGCGCGGCGGCAGACGCGTTCACGCCGATGGTGGCCGAGGTCGCCCAACGGCTTCATCGCGGTGAGGCCGAGGGGGGAGTGCTGCGCCGGGTGGCGCCGAGCTACGCCGTCGGCCTCGTGTCGGACGCGCGGGACGACAGGGTGCTGTCCGGCTGGTCTGGCGTGGTCGTCGCCTATGGCATCCGCAGCATTCTGACGCTCACCGCGCGGTTGAGCCCGGACACGCATCTCACGGTCGCGCTCGACTCGAAGGTGGCGATCCCGGAACGTACGGCGGATGCCTTCGCGGCCGTCGGCATCGGGTTGAAGTTGGCGATGCTGCCGCACGTGGGCACGGGTGCTCTCGCAGGCGATCGGGGTCGTCCGCAGCCCGGTTCGGCCGGCGAAGAGGCGATGCTTCGAGTGCAGAACGAGACGTTGCACGAGTTGCTTCGCGTGCGCCACGAGGTGGCTCTCGACCAGTCCGGCGAGTTGCAGCGTGCGCTGGAACTCGCCGAGCAGCGAGCCGCAGAGCTCGCGATTTCCCAGGCGGCGCTCGCGGGTAGTGAAGCGCGCGCGTCAGCGATTGTCGGAGCCGCGCTCGACGCCGTCGTGGTGATGGACGCCGGCGGCCGGGTGGTGGAGTGGAATCCGGCGGCCGAGGCCACGTTCGGCTACCCGCGCCACGAGGCGGTGGGCGAGCTGGTGGCCGACTTGGTGGTGCCGGATGCCCTACGGTCCAGACACACCAAAGGGCTGGAGAACTATCTCGCGACGGGCGAAGGTCCGCTGATCGGCCAGCGCGTCGAGATCACCGCGATGCACCGCGACGGCGGGCTGCTGCCGGTCGAGCTGACGATCACTCCCGTTCAGGGCGGCGGCGGCGGTCCGGTGTTCACGGCGTTCATCCGTGACATCACCGAGCGGCGCGAGCGGCAGGCGGAGCTCGTCGAGAGCCGGGAGAACTTCGCCCACATTGCCCGGACCCTGCAGCGGAGTCTGCTGCCCGCCGCCCTGCCGCAGGTCGCGGGCCTCGAGCTGGGCGCGGTCTTCCACCCCTCGAGGGCCGGCAGCGACGTGGGCGGCGACTTCTACGACGTCTTTCGGCTCGGCCGCACCGACTTGATGCTCACCCTGGGCGACGTGTGCGGGAAGGGTGCCGAGGCGGCAGCGATCACCGCCATCGCCCGTCACACCGTGCGCGCCGTCGCGCCGGACCTGCGCCATCCGAGCGTGATCCTGCGGCGGTTGAACGACGCGCTGGCCGACCACGACATCGGTGAACGCTTCTTGTCCATCGTGACGGCACGGGCCGTGCCGATCGTGCGCGGCCTGCGGCTGTCCGTGTGCTGCGCCGGACACGCCCAACCGATGGTCGTGCGGGCCGGTGGTGACATCGAACGGGTAGGGGTCCCAGGCGACCTGCTTGGCCTTTTCCCGGAGGTCCGGCTGTTCGAGGAAACCGTGCAGCTGGCCCGCGGAGACACCTTCGTCGTCTTCACCGACGGCGTCACGGAAGCGATGCGGCAGTACGAGGAGTTCGGCGAGCACGGGCTCGCCCAAGCGCTACTGGAGACCCGTCACCGCTCAGCGACCGAGATCGTCAACCACGTCCTCGACGAGGTGCTCGCCTTCGGCGGGGAGCAGTCCCGAGACGACATCGCCGTCCTCGCCATCCGCGCGGTCGACGGAGGCTAGTCAGTCGACGTTCTGCTGCTCGCCGAACGTCTCTCCGACGACGATGCCTTCGTTGCTGATCGTGTACTGCCGGATCTCCGGCTCGTGCAGGCTGGCCCTGGTCTTCAACACGGTCACGGCGCGTTTCACCTGCGACTGTCCACGCAGGAACTGCAGCAGCACCACGTTGTCACTCATGTTGGAGATGCCGGTCTCTGACAGCCGGGAGAGGTGGAACAGGTCCGGCACCTCCATGGTCATGTAGACGCTGATGCCACGGTGAGAGCAGCGCTGCACGAACGAGTACACGTACTCGCGGAAGCGGACGTGGTCGGGCGAGGCGAATGAGAGGTCGCCGAGGCTGTCGACCATGAGCCGGCGCACACCCTCGCGCTCGGCCCGCTCGAGGACGTCGTGGACCCACTCGTCGATGTAGAGGTCGACCGAGGAGCGGTAGTGCAGGCTGACGTTCGGGTCGTCCAGCGACCAGCCGAACCCGGCCGCCGTTCGAGCCAGCTGCACCGGGTTCTCCTGCAGGGTCGCGATTAGCCCGCGTTCGCCGGCGCGGGCGCCGGCGAAGATGAAGCTCAGTCCCATCACGGTCTTGCCGGCCCCGGACGGCCCCGCGACGAGGGTGGAGGAGCCGGGCCAGTAGCCGGTGCCGATCATCGAGTCCAGCGCCGGGATCCCGGAGGACTGCCGGGTGTCGTCCATCGCGTAGGAGTCACTGACCGGTAGGTCGGCGAGCCGCGGGAAGACGTCGAGCCCGTTGTCTGACAACCGGTAGCCGTGCCGGCCGGAGAGGAAGTCGCTGCCGCGCAGCTTCAGCACCTGCAGCATGCGCATCTGGCGTTCGCCCGACATCGTCGAGGACAACGAGATGATGGCGTCGGCAACGGCGAACTCCGGCTCCCGGCTGAGCTCGTCCGGTCCGTATTCGCCGACCCACAGCGAGGCGGCGCCGGTGGTGCTCAGCCGCGCCGCGAAGTCGTGGAGGAACCAGCGAAAGTCCCCGGGCTCGCGGGCGAACGCGTGCACCGCCTTGAAGCTGTCGATGACGACCAGCGCCGGCTTCCGTCTTGCGATGACAGCTTCGAGCTCTTCGACGAACGCCGGCAGCCCTCTCTCGTCCAGCAGCCCGCCGAGGTCTTCGTAGAACACCCAGTTGCCGACCGCCTCCTCGCTAAAGAACTTCAGCGTCCGGCCGTAGCGGAGGATCTTCTCCATCGGCTCCGAGACCGTGGACACATACAGCGCGGGCCGTTGACGGGTGGCGTTGGCGAAGACGAACTGCTGAGCGAGCAGGGTCTTTCCGGTGCCGGGCTCGCCCATGATCAAAGTGAGGGCGTCGTCCCAGAGCCCCCCGCCCAGCACCGCATCCAGCCGTGCGTGGCCGCTCGACAGCCGCCCTGACATGACGCATCCTCTCTGCGCCCGTGAGCAGGGCAACGTACGAACGACCTGTAAGTGAGATTGCAGGTTGCCTACCACGTCATCGCTCGGAAAAACGCGGCGGCTCAACGGGAATGGATCACCTCGGCCGCGCGACGTCAAGTGGCGCCGGATGGCGCGCTCGTTGCCCGGCCGGCTTGTGCCGGTATATCAGCGCGCGAAGGATGGCGTGGGCTCGTCAGCCAGCTCGGCTGGTCCTGCGCAGGTCGGCGATTTCGGCCTTGAGTCGCGTGACCTCGGCTTGCAGCTCGAGGACCCGGCTTACCCCGGCGAGGGTGAGGCCCTCGTCGATGAGACCGCAAATGTGCGACACGCGATCGATGTCGTCGCGACTGTACCGACGTTGGTTGCCCTCCGAACGATCCGGCGTGACGAGGTCGTGAGCCTCCAGCCGGCGAAGGAACGCCTGCTGCACGTCGAGCATGTCGGCTACTTGCCCGACGGTGAAGATCGGTCGAGTCGGGTCGTCAAACAGTGAAGTCACGGCATCCACCCACGTCTAGGTGCGGTGGGGGGCGGCGGCGTGGGTGCTCGCGGCGCCGCCCCACCGCGTCCTCGATCAGCTCTCGATCTGGGCGTGCTTGCCCCCGACGCTCACCTCGATGCGGCGCGGCTTGGCCTTCTCGGCCAGGGGCAGGTGCACGGCCAGCACACCGTCGACGTAGTCGGCGGTGACGGCTTCCGCGTCGACCCAGTCCGGGACGCGCAGCCGGCGGCTGATCGTGCCGTCGAACCGCTCCTGGATCAACAGGTGATCGCTCTCGCCGTAGTTGCTTCGGCGCTCGGCACTGATGGTCAGCACATGGTTCTCGAACGTCAGCCCGATCTTGTCGCCGGCGACCCCGGGCAGGTCGACGCTGACGACCAGCTCATCGGCCCGGCGAATGACGTCCATCGGCATCCCGGCGCCGTCGACGCCGCCGAAGGCGCGCTGGGTCAGGCGATCGAACTCCGCGACGAACGGGTCGACCCTCTCGAGCAGCATGAGGCACCTCCTAGTGCTGATGCCGGCCGCTTGCCGGCCGGCGCTAACCTGATAGTCAAAGGCTAGCAAACTTACAAACAAAGATGCAAGTCTTGAGTCAGCAACACTTCGACGGCGGCGCCGCCGTTGGTCAGTTGCCCAGGTCGAGCTCGAACCAGACGGCCTTACCTTCGTCTGTTCCCTCGACGCCCCAACGGTCGGCGACTGCGGCAACGATGCGAAGGCCGCGTCCGTGCTCAGAGTCGGGTGCGACCGTCTTCGGCCCCTCGGGGAGCCGTATGTCGTGGTCGAGAACTGCGACATGCAGGTGCCCGGTCGGGCGGGCGGCGACAAGAGTCGCGCGGCTTCGGCCGTGGATGACCGCGTTGGTGACCAGCTCGCTCACGAGCAAAGCAGCCTTCTCGCACACGTCATCCCCGAGCTCTGCGGCGACGCAGAACTCTCGGATGAACTTGCGGGCCTGTCTGGCCGATGTGCGCTCGGCGGGCAGGGCGACGGTTGCCCGGAGGCTGAAGTCTTCGTACGCCACGCCCACCACCCTCCTTAGGGGTCGCCCCGCCCGAGGCATCAGGTAAGCCAGACTTTGCTGTGCTGGTACCCCGAGACACATCTGATCGAAACGGGCGGATCGGGCCTCGCGGCACTCCAGCGGATCGCAGCGCTAGGCCCCCGGCGACCGCGGTGGCGCCAGATCCGCGATGGACGCCGTCACGCGCCAGGGCTGGTAAGGGAAGCGGGGGACGTCCGGCTCGGTCGTGACCCCGGTGAACACCAGCACGGTGTGCATGCCGGCCTCGATTCCGGCGACGATGTCCGTGTCCATCCGATCGCCGATCATGACGGTAGCCTCGGAGTGCGCGCCGAGCGCGTTGAGCGCGCTGCGCATCATCAGCGGGTTGGGCTTGCCGACGAAGTACGGCTGCACGCCGGTGGCGGCACTGATCAGGGCCGCGACCGAGCCCGTGGCCGGTGACAGCCCGTCGGCGGCCGGGCCGGTCGGGTCGGGGTTGGTGGCGATGAAGCGTGCACCGCCGAGGATCAGCCGGATCGCCCGCGTGATGGCGTCGAAGCTGTAGGCCCGGGTCTCGCCGAGGACGACGTAGTCGGGGTTGATCTCGGACAGTGCGTAGCCGACCTCGTGCAAGGCGGTGGTGAGCCCGGCCTCGCCCACGACGTACGCCGACCCGTGCGGCCGTTGACTGTGCAGGAACTGGGCGGTCGCCAGAGCAGAGGTCCACAGTGCCTCCGTCGCTACCCTCAGGCCGGCCTGCTCCAGACGGGCTTGCAGGTCTCGCCGGGTGTACAGCGAGTTGTTGGTCAGCACGAGGAACGGGGTACCGGCCGCCTGCAGGGCATCGAGGAATTCAGCCGCGCCCGGGATCGGGCGCCCGCCGTGCACCAGCACCCCGTCCATGTCCATCAGGACGGCGTGGGCGTCGAAGTCACCGATCCGCATGTCGTCCTAGTCCTGCGCGACGCTGACTGCTCTCATGCCCTCAGCCTGCACGACGAAGGTGACCGCCGGGTTACGGCACGTTGGCCGGACGGTGAACCCGGGTCAGGCTTCGAGCTTGTAGCCGAGCCCGCGCACCGTCTGCAGCAACTGCGGCCGTGCCGGGTCTGCCTCTATCTTGCTGCGCAGCCGCTTGACGTGGACGTCGAGAGTCTTGGTGTCGCCGACGTAGTTGGGACCCCACACCCGGTCGATGATCTGCTCGCGAGTGAGCACCCGGCCGGGGTTGCGCAGAAAGAACTCGAGAAGCTCGAACTCCTTCAGAGGCAAGGAAACCGGGTGGTCCTCGACGGTGACGATGTGCCGGTCGATGTCCATGCGCAGCGGCCCGGCGGCCAGAACACCCGAGTCGGGCGCGCCGGCATGTTCCCGGTTTCGCCGCAGCACCGCCCGAATGCGCGCGGTGAGCTCGCGCGCGGAGAACGGCTTGGTGACATAGTCATCAGCGCCGAGCTCGAGACCGACGACCTTGTCGGTCTCGCTGTCGCGGGCGGTCAACATGATGATCGGTACGTCGGACCGCTGCCGCAGCGCGCGGCACACCTCGGTGCCCGGCAGGTCGGGCAACATGAGATCCAGCAGCACGAGGTCGACGCCTCCGTGGTCGAAGGCGGCGAGGCCGTCCGGACCGGTGCGGGCCACGTCGACGTGGAACCCCTCCTTGGCGAGCATGTAGGACAGCGCGTCGGCGAAGGATTCTTCGTCCTCGATGACGAGCAGGCGGGTCATGACGTGCTCCGCAGCTCGGGGTCGGCGACCGGCAGGCTCAGCGTAAACGTCGAACCGTGACCCGGCTTGCTCCACACCGCAACCTGGCCGCCGTGATTGGCGGCGATGTGCTTGACGATGGCCAGGCCTAGTCCGGTGCCGCCGGTGGCCCTCGACCGGGCGGGGTCGGCCCGGTAGAACCGCTCGAAGACGCGGTCCAGGTCGGCCTCCTCGATGCCGATGCCCTCGTCCTTGACCACGAGGTCGACGTGGGTCGGCTCGCCCGCCGGACGAGGGCGCACGGTGATGCCGACCGACGTGCCCTCGGGGCTGTAGGCGATCGCGTTGTCGAGCAGGTTGACGACCGCGGTGACCAGCTGTTCGCGGTTGCCCCGGACGGGTGGCAGCGCGGCCACGTCGGGGCGGACGTCGATCTGCTTGGCTGACGCGGCCAGCCGGGTCCGATCCAGTGCTTCGGCGACGACGGAGGCGAGCCCGACCGGTTGCGGCTCGGCGACGTCGTCGGCGGTTTCCAGCCGGGAGAGCTGGATGAGCTCGGCGACCAGCTTCGACAGCCGGGTGGCTTCGTGCTGCATCCGTGCGGCGAAGCGCTGGACGGCAGCCGGGTCGTCGGTGGCGTCTTGCAGTGCCTCGGCCAGCAGCGACAGCGCGCCGACGGGGGTCTTCAGCTCATGACTGACGTTGGCGAGGAAGTCGCGGCGCATGTCGGCGACCCGCCGAGCCTCGGTGACGTCTTCGACGATCAGGATCACGTGGCGGCCGTCGTCGATCGGGGTCGCCCGGGCGGCCACCGCTGTCGGCTCGCGGGGCAGCCAGCCGTGCAAGAGGCGCACCTCGGTCTCGGCCGCAGCCCCGGAGCGGCGGGCCTCGCGCACCAGCGCGCGTAGCTGGGGGAGGGCCAGCTCATCGCCGCGCACCAGCCCCATCGCCCGGCCGGCCGCGTTGCACACGACCACGCGTTCGGCCCTGTCGACGACCAGCGCTCCGACGTGCAGAACCGACAGGGCGTCGGCGGCGAGCTGCGGCTCGTCGGACGGTGCCGCCGGGTCGGCAACGGTCACGCCGGCCGGGGCGCGTCCCCGGCGCCGGCGACGCAGTGCGATCACCACACCTCGATCGTAGGAAGCGAACCCGCCCGGTTGACCGGACGTTGGCCGATCGTTTGCCAGTCGTTCACCCGACGGCAGCACGCCGGACGATCACGGTGGCTACCGTGGCGGCAACCGAGTAGGGAGCGGGGCCGAGCATGCGTGACGCCTACCACGAGGATCTCGACGCCATCGGGGCTGCCTTGGTGCGGCTCACCGGCCTGGTCGAGAGCGCCATCACCCGCGCCACCGTCGCGCTGATGCAGGCAGACCTCACCGCGGCGGAAGCGGTGATCGCCGGTGACGAGGAGGTCGACGACCTCTACCGGTGGATCGAGGCGCGGTCGCTGGACCTGCTGGCCCGCCAACAGCCGGTGGCCGGTGATCTGCGCACGCTCGTCGGCGGTCTGCGCATGGTCTCCGACCTGGAGCGCGTGGGCGACTACGCCGTGCACATCGCGAAGGTCGCTCGGCGCCGCTACCCGGCCGGGGCCGTTCCGCCCGAACTGCGCGACATCGTCGCCGAGATGGGGGCCACCGCCGCGAGCATCGTGGCGAAGGCCGGTGTCGTCATCGCCGAGCGTGACGTGGCGGCGGCGCGGGAGCTGGAGTCCGACGACGACGTCATGGACGCGTTGCAGCGCCGACTGTTCCGGGTGTTGCTGGACGGCGGCTGGCCGCACGGGATGGAGGCGGCGATCGACATCACGCTGACCGGCCGCTATTACGAGCGGCTTGCCGACCACGCCGTCTCCGTCGCCCGTCAGCTGGTCTACCTGGTCACCGGCGAACACGGCTGGGCGCCCGCGCACGGCTGAACCGTCAGCCGAAACGTCCGGTGATGTAGGCCTCGGTCCGAGGATTCGACGGCGAGGTGAAGATCTTCTCCGTGTCGTCGATCTCGATCAGGCGGCCCGGCTCGCCGGGCCCTTCCACCGTGAAGAATCCGGTGGTGTCGCTGACCCGGGCCGCCTGTTGCATGTTGTGCGTCACGATCACGATCGTGTAGCGGTCCTTCAGGTTCGCGATCAGGTCTTCGATCGCCAAGGTGGAAATCGGGTCCAGGGCCGAGCACGGTTCGTCCATGAGCAGCACCTGCGGCTCGACCGCGATCGCGCGCGCGATGCACAGCCGCTGCTGCTGCCCGCCGGACAGGCCGGCGGCGGGCTTCTTCAAGCGGCCGCTGACCTCTTCCCACAGATGCGCGGCCCGCAGCGACCGTTCCGCGGCCTCCTCGAGTTCGGCACGTCGGCGTACGCCGGTGAGCCGCAGGCCGGCCACCGCGTTGTCGAAGATGCTCATGGTCGGGAACGGGTTCGGCCGCTGGAAGACCATGCCGATGGTGCGGCGGACTCTGGTGGGGTCGACAGAGGGGTGGTAGATGTCCTCGTCGTCGAGCAGCACCCTGCCTTGCACGCTGGCCCCGGGGACCACTTCGTGCATGCGGTTGAGTGCACGCAGGAAGGTGGACTTGCCGCAGCCGGACGGACCGATCAGCGCCGTCACCGCCTTGGCCTCGAGGCTGAGTGTCACGTCCTCGACCGCGACGACCTCGCCGTAGCGGCAGGTGAGGCGTTCGGTTTCGATGCGGTTGGCCATGGCTCGGGTCTCCTAGCGTTGCCTGAGCGCGCTGCGGCGGGCGAGTATGCGCGCGCCGGCGTACAGCGCGATGACCAGGACGATCAGCGTCAGCGCGGCCGCCCACGCTCGGTCGACCGCGGGGGCGTAGGCCTGCTGTGCCGAGTTGTAGATGAACACGGACAGTGCGCTCTGCGGCCCGGAGAACGGGTTGTTGTTGATGAACGTGTTGTCGAAGGAGGTGAGCAGCAGCGGTGCGGTCTCCCCGGTGACCCGGGCCACGGCCAGCATGACGCCCGTCGTCAGCCCGGCCGCCGACGTCGGCAGCACGACCGAGAGCACCGTGCGCCACTGGGGGATGCCTAGCGCATAGCTCGCCTCGTGCAGCGCGTCGGGCACCAGGTTGAGCATGTCCTCACTGGCGCGGATCACCACCGGCAGCTGCAGCACGGCCAGCGCGAGCGCACCGGCAAAGCCGGAGTATCCCCGGTGCAGTCCGAGGACCAGGAACGCGTAGACGAACAGGCCGGCCACGATCGACGGGATGCCGGTCATGACGTCGACGAAGAAACGGATGCTGCGAGGCAGCCAGCCGCGGCCGAACTCCGTGAGGTACAGCGCGGCGAGCAGCCCCACCGGAACGCTGATCAGGGAGGACAGCAGCACCATCTCGACGGTGCCGACGATCGCGTGGTAGATACCGCCGCCGGCGCTCGACGGTGGGACACCGGCCATCGAGTGCGTCAGAAACGCGGCGGACAGGTGCGAAGCGCCGCGGTAGACGGTGTAGCCGAGGACCAGGAGCAGCGGCGCCACCGCGGCGAGGAAGGCCAGCAGCAATGCGGCCCGGAACGCCCGATCGGTGACCCGCCGCCGGGTCTCCCGCCAGCCGGGCGCGGCTCGTAGGCCGGAGGCGACCGGGCCGGTCATCGCGACGCCCCTCGGCGGCGCGCTTCCCTGCCGAGCATCCAGCGGGCGAGCAGGCTCACCACCATCGTCATCGCGAACAGCACCAGTCCGCTGGCGATCAGCGCCGCCCGGCCGGTGCTGCCGGCCTCGCCGAACTGGGTGGCGATGTTGGCCGCGATGGTGTTCTTGCCCGGCACGAGCAGGTGGGCGTTGACGTCGAAGCTGATGCCCAGCACCAGCGCGACCGCGATCGTCTCGCCCAGGGCACGGCCCAGGCCGAGGATGACCGCGCCGAACAGGCCGGCGCGGCTCACGGGCAGCACCGCAGTGCGCACCACCTCCCAGCGGGTGGCACCCAGACCCAGCGCCGCCTCCTTGATCTGCGGATCCACCTGCCGGATCGTCTCCCGGCTCATCGCCGCGATGATCGGCAAGATCATGATGGCCAGCACGATGGAGACGGCGAAGATCGACCGGCTCGGTGACGGCACACCTTGTGGGGCGGAGAACAGCGGGATGAAGCCGAGATGGTCGGCCAGCCACTGCTGCAGCGGAGTGAGGCGTGGCACCAACCAGTACAGCCCCCACAGGCCGAACACCACCGAAGGCACCGCGGCCAAGGCGTCGGTCAGGTAACCGAGCAGGTTGGCGACGCGCCGCGGCGCCATCTCGGTGATGAACAGCGCAACCCCGACCGCGACCGGAAACGCCAGCAGCAGCGCGATGGCGCTCGACAGGAGGGAGCCGAATGCCACCGCCGCGATGCCGAAGACGGCCGGAGTGGCATCGGGTTGCCAGGTGCGGGTCGTCCAGAAGCTGGTGCTGTCAGCGCGGAACGCCGGCAGGGCCTGCACGACCAGGAAGAGCGCGATGGCCGCGAGAACCGCCAGCACCAGGCCACCGCACGCCAACGTGGTGGTGCGGAAGGCCCGGTCGCCCGACCACCAGCCGCCACGGTGGCGCAGGGCCCCGGACGTCGGGCTGATCGGTTCGGCCGTCATCGCGGCGCCCCTCAGGAGGCGTTGACGGCGGCGATTGCCGCTCGGTCCTTGGTCGCCATCGCGGGCGGCAACGGTGCGAAGCCCAATTGGGCGGCGGTCTGCTGGCCTGCGCCGACCGCGTAGTCCAGGTAGCTCTTCAGCGCCGCCACCTTGTCCGCGCCGAAACTGCTCGGGTAGTGGCTGCAGACGATGACGTAGCTGACCGTCGAGATGGGGTAGGCGTCGGCCGCGGCCGGCTTGTAGTCGATCGTCGCCTTGAGGTCATTGCCGGTGCCGCTGAGCTGCGCCGTTTCGAGCGCCCTGCTGACGTTCGCCGACGTGAGCGGCACGAAGGAGCCCCCGGCGTTCTTGATCAGCGCGGTGGTCAGCTTGTGCTGCTCGGCGAAGGCCTGCTCGGTGTAGGTGATGCCGCCCTTGGTCTGGTTGACTCCGGCCGACACGCCCTCGTTGCCCTTGGCGCCCTGGCCGACCGGCCAGTTCAGCGTCTTGTCCGACCCCAGCTTCCACGAGCTCGCCGCGGCCGCCTTCAGGTACGCCGAGAACACCGCGGTCGTGCCGGACCCGTCCGAACGGTGGAACACCACGATCGGAATGTTCGGCAGAGTCGCACCCGGGTTGTCGGCAGCGAGCACCGGGTCGTTCCAGCGGGTGATCGTGCCCTGGAAGATTCCCGCCACGGTGGCGGCGGTGAGACGCAGGTTCTTCACGTCCGGCAGGTTGTAGGCGACCGCGACGCCGCCCGCCGTCACCGGCAGGTGGATCGCGGGTGCGCCGCCACACCGGTTGTCCGCCGTCCGTTGCTCGTCGGGCTTCATCGTCACGTCGGAACCGGCGAAGTCAACGGTGCCCTGACCGAACTGCTGGATACCCGCGCCGGATCCGACGCTGTTGTAGTTGACGTGCACCTGCGGGCAATTCGACAGGAAGGACGCCGACCAGGCCTGCTCCATCGGCGCTTGGAAGCTCGACCCGCCGCCCGTCAGCTGCGCGGCCGAGCAGCTGCCACTGGCGCTTCCCGTCGCCGCCACGGTGCCGCCGTTGCCCGTGTTGTTGTTGCTGCCACAGGCCGTCACGGCCACGGCCCCGGCCAGGGCCACCCCGGCCAGTCCACCCCATCGCCGCAGCGACGAGCCCTCTATTCCTCGAGATGTCTTCACGAGTCGGACGGTAGGCAGTCGACGTGACTGGCCTCCAGCGCGGCGGTTAACGGGCGGTGAACGTCCTGTGACATCTCCGTCGCACGCGTTCGTTGAGCGGCTGCTCGTCGACGAACCACCCGTTGTCGTCGTCGGCGCAGTTGCCGACGAGAACCTGCCCTGGATCTCTTTCCAGGTGTCGCTGTGGCGGGTCACGACGCGTCGTCTGCCGCTCTTCGAGCACCGATTCCTTGCGCTGTCGATGCGGTAGAGGCGACAGGCCCCAAGGACGCACCCGAGATGGAGGCACGATCCAGCGCGACGATGCCCACGACGGCGACAAGAGCGCCGGCCAACTGCACCGACAGCTGTACGGGGGAGGCGGCGAGCGCCTCATGGAGCACGACGGTGCCGATGAGCACTGCCGACGTCGGCTCGAGCGTGTCGATGACCGGCAGGCTGATCTGTAGTGCCCCGGACTGGAAGGTTAATTGGGACAGGACGAGCCCAGCCGCCCCGGCGACGGCCAGTGCGTAGGGATCCCATGACGTCATCGTGGTCACGACGCCGGCATGCCTCAGATGGCCGACAAAGTTCTTGCTGAGCGCGTCGACCAGCCCGAAGCAGGCTGCGCCGGCGAGGGCCAGCAGCGTTGTCCGGGCGACTCGTGACGCGCGTCGGCTGGCGACAAGCGCGGTGGCGCAGACCGCCGCGACTGCGAGCACGGTCACCGACCACTCATGAGGATCTGCTGTGGGCGTGCCGGCGCGGGGAGGCGAGACGCCGAGAAACACCCCGACGCCCGCCGTTACCAGCAGCGCGGCGCTCCACTCCCGCCGCTGCAACCGACGCGCCTGCGTCCGAGCCAACAACGGGAGCGCGAACAGCAGATCTGTGGCCGCGACCGGCTGGACCAGCGCGAGTGGCCCAAACGCCAGCGCAACTGCCTGCACCCCGAACGACGCCGCTTGCAGCCCGGCCCCGGCCAACCACAGCGGTGACCGCCGTACAGCCAGCACCGATCGCAGAGACCCGCCAGGACGACGGTCCTTGCCGGTCGTGTTCGCGGCCCGGAACATCAGCACGGAAGACACGCCGAACATCGCCGCTGCGGCGATGGCGGCGACCACCGCGATGGCGGTGGACACCACCCATCACCCCGCTCCTCGAGCGGCCGGCGGTTTCACGCGCCGCCATCCTCGGCTGTTGCGGTGGGGGCCGTTGGTCTTTCCGGCGCCGTTGGGGCCGACGAACCCGGTCAGCCGTCCCGGATGCACTTGAAAGGAGCAGTCAGATGGCGCCGCTACGTCGCCGTAGCGCTTCGACACGTCTGGCAACTCGAGCACAGCTTGCTCCTATCGCGTCGAGGCTGGCGCGAGGCGCGCTGCCGGTGCTAGGGCCAGAGGTCCTCAACGGCGTGGAGTCCGAACTGGCGAGCGAGCTTCCAGGCGGAAGAGGACCGTCGCCTCTACCGCAACGCTTTCGGACAGGTCAGGTTTGAAACCGCACAAGGCGCGACGGCCCGTCAGGTGGCCGGGGGTCGGGCTTCGCGCTTGTGGATGGAGGTCGTGCCATGACCAGACAAGACAGGGGCCCCGTGTGCGGAACGGCTAGAGACAGGAGGTTTCGCGATGACCAACGTGACCGGCAGCATCCTGATCAACCGGCCGCCTGAGGCCGTGTTCGACATCGTCGCCGACGAACGCAACGAACCGGCCTACAACCCGGCGCTGATCAGCTCCCAACTGCTGACCGGCGAACCGATCGGAGTGGGCAGCAGATTCAAAGCCGTCCACTCGTCCGGTCGCGGCCCCTCGGAGATGAACGTCGAGCTGACGGAGTACGACGCACCGCGACGGCTCGCATCAGTGACGCACACGTCGTGGGCGGATATCGAGGGAGCAGTGACGTTCCAGCCCGAAGGCGCCAGCACTCGGATGACCTGGTCCTGGAATGTTCAGCCCAAAGGCTTCGCGAAGATCCTGACCCCGTTCGTCGGTGTCATCGGCGGCAGGCAGGAACGTGCTTGTTGGGAAGGGCTCAAGCACTACATGGAACGCGGTAACGACCACGACTGCGACTCAGAGTAGGAACGCGCAGGTCGTCATGAGGTGAGGTGGCGGTGGAAGAACTCGGCGATGCGCTGGTGGGGTCGACCTACCGGGTTGCCCGGTCGTGGCGGGCGACACGGGGGTGCTTCGTCATGACCCTCTGACGTGACGACTCGGTGAGGAACGGGCTGAACTCGGCTACAGGCCAACCCTGCTGCGCGGGCACGCGCGCGACGTTCTCCATCTCCGCCAGCGCCGTGGCGACCTCGCCGGCCTGCACGGCGTAGCCCTGCTCGCGGTGTTCGTGGGCGTAGAGGAACGCCCGGCCGGTCCAGTTGGCCAGCTCGCCGTAGAGCGGGAAGTCGGTGCCGATGTCGCAGACGCTGCACCGGAGGAACACGCGTTCCTCGTCGCGGCGCAGGTCGACAGTGCCGATTCGCGCCCGGTAGCCCACACCGGACTCTTCGACGTGTCGATTTACGACCTAGATCGGCTGTTCGGCCCCCGTTCGGGGCTGCAACCGGCGTAGCCGAGTCACACCGGTCCCTGCGGTTACATCGGCAGCACCTCTCCCACACTTGACCCTGGGGCGTCATGTTGTGCCGAAGCCGCAGTTCGCGACCGGTGCGGCGCACCGTGGAGGACGGCGAGCGCATCCTCTCCGAGGCGTTGGCCGCGATGCGCCAAGGTGACTATCCGCCTAGACGCGCCGCCCTCTCGTCGCGGAGCCAAGGTGATGCTCAACCGCTGAGATAGAACACCGATCTGACCTCTGTCACCTCGGCTGCGAGAGTGCGGGATTCCAGCCGACCGGTGGCCGGCTGGGAGAGGAAGACGCGCGCTCCGCCGCTCGATACGACGTCGTCCTGCGGTTCCGGCCCGTGCGCAAGACCCATGGACAGACTGTGGTGTTGACCGTCGACGACAATGCGGAGGCCCGATCCTTCCGGAAGGTCGGCGGTCCTCACCAGCTGTCGCACGAGCGCTGCCGCCTCCGGGCTCACCGTGAGCACGTGGCGGTTGCTCCGTTTCCGCGCGTCGCGCGGCGGTGGATTCCTCGCATCATCGCGATGACCCTCACGGCCGGCGCCGGTGTTGAGCTTGATCGGGCACGCACGGCCCACCGCCTCAATGCCGGAGTCGACCCCGGCCATAGTCCATCATGCCCCACTGGGGTGCACAGAGGTCGTCGCTCCGCATGTGCGGCAGCGCTCAGCTTGATTCGGAACCATGTCAAGGTGAGGAGTAACCTCCTGAAGTAGCTCCGTGTGGAGCTCAGGCCACCCGCTTCCGAGTGGAGATTGGCGGTCCCGATGGGACCCGTGCTGCACCCTCGCTCATCCCCTGCGGTCAACCGAAGTCTTCTCGACCGAATCCGCGCGTACCTCGATGAACTGCGTCGTCGAGCACAGCAGCCGAACCCCGACGGCGGTCGGGACCGATGACTCAACGAGTGGGGGAGTAGGCATGGCCGGCAAGAACAAGGGTGGTCGAGAAGCACGCAAGCCTAAGCAGGACCAGAACAAGAAGTCGAAGGGGCAAACCCCCGCACCGAGAGTGCCGGAGCCCGCGCCCAAAGCGCTGAGACCGTCCGGACCGAAATGACGTTGGACCGGCGGATGCGTCGAATGCAGGGTGTCGAGAGGGTAGGCGTGGGCGAGCGGCGAGGCCTCGCCCGTCCGCGCAAGGACGCGGACGATGCCGCAGTGGAAAGGGTTGTCCAGCGAATCGGCACTCTTGACGAGTTCAGCGACGCGCAGATCCGACAGATTGCCGCGATCGCGTTGGTCGCCCTTTCGGTCGATGACGTCGACCGGCAGCGACGGGACGAGACCGCCCGTGAGAACAGGCGCCGGCTCCGGTCGTTGGGCCGCGACTGAACCGTCGCCCCGTCAACACGACCGCGCCCGACTCAACACTTCCTGGCGCAGAAGCCGAGCTGACCGGAACGTGAAACCGGCATCCCGAGAGCGACCGAACGGCGGCTGATGACATGGCGTACCTGATGCTTGTGGGCACGGGCGGCTGGAGCCAGAGATGGGAGATCGCTCCCGGTCGGGAGGAAACGGTCCGCGCAGAGCTGCAGCAAATCGGGACGAGCGGTACGACGCGCCTGCCGCTCCTTGATCCCGATACCAACACCGAGGTCACATTCGTTGTTGCGTGGAGCGCTGTGGCGGTGGGGATCATCACTCCGTCGGTCGCACACGCAGAGTCGCCTGGCCAGTACGCCTGAATGTTGCTGCACGAGTAAGTCCCTCACCCGGCGGCGGAGGAGAACCGCCGCGCGCGGCGCAGGACTCGGTAGCCGGCGCGGCGATGACGGGTGTCGGGGACGGTTGGAGCGACGCGGAAGAACCACCGTTTGCCGAGCTCGATCAGCACCAGGTAGGAGGCCACCATGACGATGAGGGTGAGGAAGAACCCCACCGGCAACGGCGTGAAACCGAGCGCGTGGGCGAACGGTGAGACGGGCAGCGCTGCCCCGACGGCGACGACACCGAGCGCTGCCAGGAGCAGCGGAAGGCTGGGTCGGCTGCGGAAGAACGGGATGCGCCTGGTGCGGATCGCGAAGATGACCAGGGTCTGGGTGGCCAGGGATTCGACGAACCAGCCGGTGCGGAACAGCGCCGGTCCGGCGTGGAAGATCCAGAGCATGACCCCGAAGGTGGCGAAGTCGAAGATCGAGCTGATCGGACCGAAGAAGAGCATGAACCGGCGGATGAAGGCGATGTCCCAGCGAGACGGGCGGACGAGCTGCTCGTCATCCACGTGGTCGGTAGGGATGGCGAGCTGGCTGGTGTCGTAGAGGAGGTTGTTGAGCAGGATCTGCGCGGGCAGCATCGGCAGGAACTTCAGGAGCGCGGAGGCGCCGGCGGCGCTGAACATGTTGCCGAAGTTGCTCGACGTGCCCATCAGTACGTACTTGATGGTGTTGGCGAAGATCCGTCGGCCTTCGATCACCCCGTTGGCGAGGACGTCGAGGTCCTTTTCCAGCAGGATGATGTCCGCGGCGTCCTGGGCGACGTCGGTAGCGGACTCGACGGAGATACCGACGTCGGCGGCGTGCAGTGCGACGGCGTCGTTGACGCCGTCGCCGAGAAAGGCCACGTCGAGGCCGGTACGCCGCTGGGCGCGCACGATCCGTGCTTTGTCCTCGGGGCTGACCCGGGCGAAGATCGCGGTCCCGGCTACGAGGGCCGGGAGCTGGTCGTCGTCGGTTGCGGCGAGGTCGGCGCCGGTGACCGCGGGGCCGGCGGGCAGGCCGAGGTCATGGCAGACCTTGGCGGCGACCTTGGCGTTGTCGCCGGTGACGACCTTGACGGTCACGCCGAGCTCGGCGAGGCGCCGTAATGCGCCGCCGGCGCTGGCCTTCGGTGCGTCGAGGAACACGAGGAAACCGCGCAGGCGAAGGTCGTGCTCGTCGTCGGGGCAGATGCGGTCAAGGTCATCGACGGCGCGGGTTGCGACGGCGACGACGCGACTACCCGCGTCGAACTCGGCGTCGAGGGCTGCCCGAGCGGCGTCTGGTACGTCGGTGCATCGGGCGAGGATTCCTTCGGGTGCGCCTTTGGCGATGAGCAGGCGGCCGTCACGGTCGTCGTCGACGAGAACGGACACCATCCGTCGGTCATGGTCGAACGGCAGGATGCCCAGCCGGCGGTAACCGGCGACGGTGGCGAGTTGCGCCTGGCCGGCGGGGGAGTCCCACAATGCGGCGTCGAGAGGGTTACCACCGACGGGCCGGCCGCCGTCGACGTCCCCCTCGGTGCACAGCAGCCCGAACAGCAGCGGTTCGGGGCTAGGTGCCCCGTCGTTCCCGAGCGAGCGCATGAAGCTGATCCGACCCTCGGTCAAGGTGCCGGTCTTGTCGGTGAACAGCACGTCGATGTCGCCGAGGTCCTCGATGCAGACCAGTCGTTTGACCAGCACCTTGCGGCGGGCCAACTGGCGGGATCCGGCGGCCAGACTGGCCGAGACCACCGCGGGCAGCAGCTGCGGGGTAATGCCGACGGCGATGGCGAGGGAGAACAGCAGCGCGTCGAGGATCGGCCGGTGCAGCAGCACGTTGATGATGAAGATCGAGGTGGTGAGTGCGCCGGCGACCTGCACCAGCAGCATCGAGAAGTGCCGAAGCCCGGCTTGAAACTCGGTCTCCGGCGCACGCTCGGCCAGGCCCAGCGCGATCCGGCCGAACTCGGCCCGGCCGCCGGTCGCGACGACCACCCCACGTCCGGACCCGGCGTGCACGACGGTGCCCATCAGCGCACAGCAGCTCAGCTCGGCCAGCGCCGCGCCTGCCGGCACCGGTGCGAGGACCTTGTCCGAGGGCATGGACTCCCCGGTGAGCACCGACTCGTCGCATTCCAGCCCGGCCACGGTGAGCAGCCGCAGGTCGGCAGGCACGACTTCACCGAGCTGCAGATCGACGACGTCGCCGGGCACGAGCTCGGTGATGTCCACCGAGGTCGAGTGACGGTCGCGTTGCGCGACGCAGCGGTGCCGGATCTGCGAGTGCAGCGCCTCGGCGGCCTTCTCTGCGCGGTACTCGTTGACCAAGCCGAGCCCCACGGAGGCGACGAGGATGACGCCGATGATGACCGCGTCGTTGCGCTCCCCGACGAAGTACGACGCCACAGCCGCCACCGCCAGCAACAACAGCAGAGGCGAACGCAGCTGACGCCACAACACCGGGAGCAGCCGAGCCCGATCGGCACGCACTGCGTTCAGGCCGTACACCAAGCGCCGTGACGCGACCTCCGCGTCGTACAAACCGGCCGTGCTCGTGCCGAGCCGGCGCAGCACCTCGTCGGCGGACAGCGCTGCTGCCGCCGTGACGTCGAGCGTCGAGACCACGTCGGTGGCGTCAGCGCGGGTTAGGGTAGGCGCTCCCATCGACGGTCCCGTCTGTCAGCGTCTTCCGCAGGTTCGGCCGAGTCACCCCACGCCAGCCAGAGTCGAAGGTCCCTTCGACGTACTCGGCGCGAGCACCGGGCGCGTATCCGTGCGACACTGAGGGCATTCCGCGCGCCTGGGTCTGTCCGGACCTCGTGCCTCCCTCGCCGCTCGTGCAAAACAATGCCTGAAGGCGGCGAGACCGATGACCGAAACGCTTTCCGAGGCGACCCTCGCGCCTTCCGCGCCCGTTGTTGTCCGGACGATGCCGTGCATGTATTGCCGAGAGCCGATCGCGGCAGACGCGTTCACGTACTGGTCCACCGCCAGGCGGCTGTTGTCCGCGGCCTGCCCCACCTGTCGGCGTCGGGTCACCCTCTCCGCCGTTACGTGGCAGCGCTGGAGCCGCGAGCACGGTGCCTCGGCAGCGACGACATGAGCATTCTGCTGGGCGCGGTTTCGCCGGCGCCCGACACCGCCGCCGGGCGATGTGCCTGCGGGCATTTCGAACCCGGCCACGACGCCATCGCCCGGCGCTACTGCTCGGCGACGGCATCTGCCGGGCTGACCCGGGGCTGTATCTGCCGGGTAGCGTCCCCGAAATCGAACCGATGACCGCGGTCGCGCCCGATTACGCCGTCGACCGGCTCGAAGACGACGGAGGGCGGATTCGCCCCAACGGCGACGGGGACCTTCCGGTCGGGCGGCTGGTGTGGGCACCGCCCGTCGAAGGACGGCGACTCGACGGAGCGTGGTGGCCCCGTAGCCGCGATGCGGTCGCCGAACTCGGTGCACTGGTACCCGCCGTCAGCGACTACCTGCGCGGTCCAGTCACGAGGGTCTCACTCAACATCGACGCCTGGGGGCCGGATCAGCCCCGGCGGCTCCGGATCGGCGACGTGCTCGTGCGACTCGGTTGGTTCCACACGCTCGATGCAGCAACCGTCACACTCGGCCGCGGGACCTACGGCCGCGTCACGCTTGCGGTCATTCCACCGGACCTCGACCCTCCCACCGGTCGTGAGCTCTTGCGCAAGCTGTCCACCGCCACCAGTTGGCCGCACACCGCAGCCGAACTGTCCACGGGCGCCTGGCCGCCCGGCAACACCGGCCAGGACCGAGCATGAACCGCTCCCGCAACGCGCCTACGAGGACGCACGGGTCGACGTCGGTTGCGCGCAGCTCTGACCGCGACCGACCAGGACCGGCAACCTTCATGCCGGGCTTGTCATCGCGCTGCTGGCGGCGTCCCCCGACGGAGCCCTGATCGTCGGCGCTGCCGGCGCGGCCGGGATCATGCAACTGCGGACGCACGCGCGTCGCGCTCGGCGCACGACCAAACCGACGCATCGCGGCACCGCCTCCCGGCCTAGATTGGGCCTCGATGAGATCCAGGACCTGGTCGCGGTGACGAAATCCCTCGTCGCTGCCAGCTCGATGCAGTTCCTGGCGGACTTCGGTGACTGACCGGGAGCGCTGGGTCAGGTTGCTGCGTGACGCCGCCGGGGATGTCGCGTCGCAGCCTCAGCGGATCGCGGAGCTGTGCGTGCGCATGCTGGGCGTGAGCGGCGCCGGGATCTCGTTGGTCAGCGACACCGGCCATCGGGGAGTGATCTGCGCGACCGACGACGTGTCCAGGCGGATCGAGGACTTGCAGATCACGCTCGGCGAGGGTCCGTGCATCGACGCCGTCCGCGCCGGAGGGCCGGTGCTGGTCGCCAACCTGCACGACCGCGACGACGTGGCCACCTGGCGCTGGCCGACGTTCATGGCTGCAGCCGCGGACGCGGGAGTGCGCGCGGTGTTCGCCTTCCCGCTGCGGGTAGGGGCAATCGGCCTGGGCGCCCTGGACATGTACCGCAATCGGCCCGGACCGCTCGACGACAGCGAGCTAGCCGCCGCCCTTCTCGGTGCGGAGGCCGCCGCGGTCGCGCTGCTCGGGCTCGAGACTTCGCCCGACGGCGCGTTGGCCGACGGTGCCGATACCGGCAGCTACCAGGCTCAGGTCCATCAAGCCACCGGGATGGTCATGATGCAGCTCGGAGTGACGATCGAGCAGGCCTTCCTGCTCCTGCGCGCCCGCGCCTTCTCGACCAACCGGTCGCTCAACGACGTGGCGGCCGAGGTCGTCGAACGACGTCTACGCTTCTCCTCGGAGGACCTATGAGTGAGGACAACGCTCGCGCCGCAGCGGCCCCGGCCGAGGCTCGCGGTCGAGAGGGCGCGCTCGCCCGCATGTTCGTCGCGCTCGCCGACACCCTTGTTGCTGACTACGACGTCGTCGAACTGCTCGATCAGCTCGTCGAGGCATGCGTAAGCCTGCTCGACGTCACCGCGGCGGGGCTGTTGCTCGACGACCAGAAGGGCAGCATCGCGCTGGTGGCGTCTTCCAGTGAGGAGACGAGGCTGCTCGAGATCTTCCAGCTGCAGACCAACCAAGGCCCCTGCCTGGACTGCGTGCGCACCGGGACCGTCGTGATCAGTGCTGACCTCGAGGCCGACCGCGCCCGGTGGCCGATGTTCGTCCCCGAAGCCCTCGCAGCGGGTTTTCGTTCCGTGACCGCGGTCCCGATGCGCCTTCGAGCCGAGACGATCGGTGGCCTGAACATGTTCAGCGACACCGCTACTGTCCTTGCCGGTGACGATCGTGAGCTGGCGCAGGCGCTCGCGGACGTAGCCACCATCGGCATCCTGCAGCAACGGGCAGCGCACCGGACGTCTGTCCTCGCCGAGCAGCTGCAGCACGCGCTCAACAGTCGGGTCGTGATCGAGCAGGCCAAGGGTGTGATCGCCGAACGCGACCAGGTCAGCATGGACGTTGCGTTCGCCACCTTGCGCAAGCACGCCCGTGATCACAACCTCAAACTCGGCGACGTCGCCTTCGCCGTCGTCCGATCCAGCACCGACCGGGGAGCCATCCCGCCGCCACCGTCGTAGCGCTGCTCACCCTCGACGCGCGCTCACGTTCGCGGTGATCATCGCGACCACCACCAACCTGGTTGTCGGGCCGGCCAAGTAGCCGGCGCCGGCAGGTTGCGCGTCACCCTCGTGGGCAGACTCCTGAGCATGGCCCCCGCGCCGCAGAACCCCAAATTACCGATCAACAGCACGGTGGCGATGTCCCTCGCTCAGGACGCAACGGCGGCGGTGCAAGCTCGTCGGGTCGTCCGTGACACCCTGCTCGGCTGGCAACTGCCCGCCCTCGTTGACCCCTGCGTTCTCGTAGTGAGTGAACTCGTGACGAACGCCGTACGTCACGGACGGCCGCCCTTCGGCCTGTCGGTGCGTCGCCGCTTTGGCAATGTCCGTATCGACGTCAACGATGCTCGCCCGGAACCAGTGACTGACCTCGGCGGCTCCCAGCCGGACAACTTGGCTGAGTCCGGTCGAGGGCTCTGCCTCGTACGCGACGCGGCTGACAACGTCGGTTGCGAACGCGTGCGCGGAGACGGCAAGAACGTGTACGCGTCGTGGAACGTGCGGGAACTGTCAACCCGAGCGGCGACCGGTGCCGCTGGTCACAGTGGGCGGGAGGCGCGGCTCGGGTCGGCTCCGGACCCCACGTGACGCTGCGTGTCCATTCCACCGTGCCAGTCGACGCACAGGACGGTGGCGTCGTCGTGCAATGGGCCGCCGACGGCCGCGGTTACCCGGCGGGTGAGGTGCTGTACGAGTTCGCGCGGGTGCAGGTCGCGCGTGGCGTGTAGCTCGGTGGGCACGTCCAAGCGAGAAGCGTTGCGCTCCAGCATCCCGTCGGTGACCAGCAGCAGTCGATCCCCGGCTTGCAGGTGAAAGGCGTAGTCGAGATAGGCCGCTGCAATAACACCGAACGGCGGGTCTCCGCTGTGTGGCAGTTGTGTTACCTCGCCGTCGCGGAGGAGGTAGGGAACGGGATGGCCGGCGTTGACGAGCCGGGCCTGCCCGGACGCCAAGTCCACGCGGAGTAACAGGCCGGTGACGAACTGGTCCGAGCTGGTGTGGTCGAGCAAATCCTGGTTGGCCTGGTGGGCCTGTTCGACCACCTCATACCCGCGGCGGCGGCTGTTACGTAGGCTTGCGACAACCAGGCTCGCCAACTGCGCGGCCGACAGGTCGTGGCCCATCGCGTCGGTGAGCGTGGCATGTAGCGCACCACGGCTCAGGCTGTAGTCGAAGGTGTCGCCAGCAGCGGTCGCCGCCGGCTCGAGGAAACCGGCGATCGTGCACTGCGCTGCCTCACACGTGAACGACGCTGGCAGTAGCCGCCGCTGAATCTCCGCGGCTAGGTCCAGCGGCAGCGTCCGCTGCGCGCGCTCGTACAGATCGGTGTACCGGCTGTTGGCGATCACGACGTACGCCAACGCGTGCCCGGCGAGCGCTGCGTCGGCCGCGGTCGCTTCGTCCGGCGGCGCCGCCAGTCGCAGCTCCAGCACTCCGAGCGCCTCGCCACGATCGGTCACTGGCGCATAGAACCAGGCTCCAGCCCCGCTGGGCTCGATGTGCACCCGCTGAGTGCGCAACACGCGACCCTGGGGCGTCCCTTCGATCGGCACCCACTGGCTGCCGTCATCGGTGCCGACGGCCGGGCCCGCGCGGACGAGCCGGGCAAGTCCCGTGCCTCCGTAGTCCGCCATGAGAAAACCGACGTGGTCGGCTGCCATCACTCGAGCCAACTCCTCGGCCAGCGCCTCCACAGCCTGCACCGGAGCAGCCCGCTCCACCGCGAGCAACAATGCGCCCAGCTCAAGCCGTCGCGCGGGACCGACCGCCACCGGCGCAGCGTACGACACTGACGCAGGGGGTCAGCGGCACTCGTGAGGCTGAGGTGGCTGAATTGACCTCTATGGCCTGATCGGTCGATGGCTATTTTCCCGTTGCCGTGACATGCTGAGGCTATCTAGCGCGCCTGGTCTCATCCAGCCCCTGTGCTCCCTCGCCGCTTCGGCACTCCGCGCATAGCGGCAATTCCAGGAATGGCGCGCAGCGATGAACCGAACGGCCACCGAGATTCGCGGCACCGCCACGGTTGCCGCGCCTGACCCGGTCCCATGCGACCGAGTCTTCGACCTGTCCATGGCGGGCCGGTGCATCCCGGCCGGTCGTGCCGGCCAACCCACCGCCGGCGATTTCTTCGACGTACAGGTACTCGGTGAGCACAGGTCCCTGATCGCCATCGGTGATGTGGCCGGCCACGGTTACGGCGTGGGTTCCCGGGCGCGCCAGCTCCGCAGCGAAGTCCGGCATCACGCACCGCAAGCGACGTCACCGGCTGAGTTGTTGAGCCTGCTCGACGCGACCTACGGTTTCGGCGATGACGACGACATCGCCACGGTGTGGATAGGCATCTACGACAGCGACTCTCATGTCCTGCGCTACGCAAGCGCCGGTCACCCACCACCTGTCATCGCCGAGGTCGGTGGGCCGGCCCGGTTGCTGGCGGCGGCGAGTGCGCCACCGTTGGGAACGGGCGCGGTAGCCGCCCACGTGCGGGCCGATGTGGTCCTCTGGCGGGCCGGGGCACTGCTCGTCGCGTACAGCGACGGCCTGGTCGAACGGCCGGAACGCGACCTCGAGGACCAGATCCACGAGTTCCGCGACCTCGTGGGGTGGACCCACGTGATACTTGCCGCGGACGCCGGCCCTCGCATCGTCGCCGAGACGCTTCTCAACGATGCCGTCCTAGTGG
>Ga0207707_10000933_pt1 | contig 28273 bp, 25 predicted proteins | sample KBSC83BmetaG_FD_184336 | JGI IMG/M metagenome (GOLD analysis project Ga0207707, IMG submission 184336) | Corn rhizosphere microbial communities from Kellogg Biological Station, Michigan, USA - KBS C8-3B metaG (SPAdes) (version 2) | ecosystem: Host-associated > Plants > Roots > Rhizosphere ... | reverse complement strand
CCTGGTCGGGATTCATGCGGTTGTGCCACGCCGCGCGCTGGGTGAAAAGCTGCTGGCGGGCATGCGCAATGGCGGGGCGTGGACAACCCGCAGCGGCGTTACCAGGCAACGCTGCTTGCGCGCCAGCAGCACATAACCGCCACCCCACAGTGCACGGTCCCGCGGCCCGTATTTTCCCGCCATCGGCCACAAATGTCCGACCCGACGCGTGCTGATGACATCCAGTCCGGCACGACGCAGGGCGTGCATCAGTTGTATCGGTGAATGCAACTCGCGCCCTGCCCCGCGAGTTGCCCAGTAAAACCATGGCGCCCATGCGCTAAAGGGGTGCACGCCGCCAATCACCAGCGTGCCGCCTGGCGCCAGTACACGCACCGTTTCCCGCAGCACAGCGGCGGCCTGCGGCACCACCTCCAGCGCATGCCGCAACCACACGACGTCAAATGCGTCGTCGACAAATGGCAACGGCTCGTCCGCCGCCGCAACGAGATCACCCGAATACCGTGCGTCGTCCACGCGCAGTTCCGTCCAGCATGCAAGCAGTGGCAAGGCTGGTGGAGGTTTGCCCCCGGCGGTGGTGACCAGCAAGGCGTGAGTGCCCGTACACCGCTGCAGATCCGGCAATAGCGCGCGTAACTGGGCATCCTGCAGGCCACGCAGCGGCGCCTCGACATAGATTTGCTGATTGCGGAGTTTGCGCATGCCAGCCCAGATTCAACGGATCACGACGCCCAAAGTGTAACGGCTGCGCTCACTGCTGACATCGACAGTCATCAACCAAGCCCGCAGAAAGCTGAACGCAAGCATCAAGCGTTTAACGCTCTGCTAACGAGCCGAACACTTATATTCCGTGGCTCGGTGCGGTTGCGGAGCGGTCGCGCCAAAGACCGCGGTTGCAGCGCGATACCTTTCTGATCCGCAGTGGAGGCAGCCTTGCATCTCATCCCGCTCCCGGCCCTGGCTGACAATTACATCTGGCTGCTGCACGACGATACTGGTCACGCGTTGGTCGTCGACCCGGGAGATGCCGACGTGGTGCTGCGGGCACTGGCAGCCCGCCAGTTGCAGCTGTGCGCCATTTTGCTCACCCATCACCACCAGGATCACATCGGCGGCGTTGCACGCCTGCTCGCGCGGCAGCGCATGGAAGTGTACGCGCCAGCCGACAGCCGCATTGAACCAGCGACCCACGCCGTCGGCGACGGCGACGTGCTTGAGCTGGAATTCCCGCGCGCACGCTTTTCCGTCATCGCCGTCCCCGGCCACACCAGCACCCATGTCGCCTACGTCGGCGAGGGCGTGCTGTTGTGCGGCGATACCTTGTTCAGCCTCGGTTGCGGACGTTTGTTTGAAGGGACACCGGCGCAGATGCTTGCGTCGCTCGACCGCCTCTCGACGTTGCCGGCAACCACCCAGGTGTGTGCGGCGCACGAATACACCGCCGCCAACGGGCGCTTTGCGCACACTATCGAACCGGATAACCCGGCCCTGGCGGTACGTCGCGCACAAGTCGCCCGATTGCGGGCACAACAGCTGCCCACCTTGCCGGTGACCCTGGGCAGCGAATTGGCCTGCAATCCGTTCCTGCGGGTGGATGCCGCACCAGTAGCCGCGTGGTGCCGCCGCGAACACGCCATCGAGAACGACCGGATCGCCTGCTTTGCCGCCTTGCGCGCCACCAAGGACGGATTCCAGTGATGGCGAGTCGATTGCGCCTGTTGCCGCTGGCGCTGTCGATCGTGCTGAGCGCATGCGCGAGTGCGCCACCTGCGGTACCGAAGACGATACAGCGCCCCCCCGGCGTTGCCGTTCCCGCGACAGCCAGCAACGGCGAGCAGGAAACACCGTCAGCCTCCACTGACGAGCCGGTTGCCGGCACGCCAGAAGCGAAGGACCTGTGGGAGCAGTTGCGTGGCAGTTTCGCCATGGCCGATTGTGACGCCGACCCTGCGGTGCAGGTCTGGGCAAAACGCTACACAAGTAATCGCGTCCAATTCGAGGGCAAGTTGCGCGCCGTCCTGCCGCGACTGGTATATGTCCAGCAGATAGCCGCGCAATACCACGTACCGGGTGAGTTCGCCCTGCTGCCATGGGTCGAGAGCCATTTCCAGGCCGCGCCTGGCGGCCGCGGGCGTCCGGCGGGCATGTGGCAGATCATGCCCACGACAGCTGGCGCCATGGGTTTGCGCGTGGACGGCCACTACGATGGCCGGCTGGATGTACCGGCTGCAGCACATGCTGTCATGAAACTGTTGAATGACTACCACGACCAGTTCGACGACTGGCGCGTGGCTGACTACGCCTACAACCGTGGCGCGTCTGCAACCGCCCGGTTCATCAGCCGACATGGCCTGCCACCGGCGCAGCCAACGATCCCGGCATGGCCGGTGCGCAGCGCAACGCGCCAACACCTGACCAAACTGCTGGCGATCGCATGCGTGGTACGCGAGCCGGAACGTTTCGGCGTGAATCTGCCTACTCTGCCGCCGGAGCAGCATCTGGTGCAGGTACCGATCAGCCACTCCATGCCGATGGCGCAAGCTGCCAACCACGCAGGCATGTCGGTGGAGGCGTTGAAGGATTTCAACACCGGCTTCCGCAATGACATGGTCGACACCGACGCTGCAGCGTACTTGCTGTTGCCGGCGATCCACGCACGGCAATTTCGCGCGGCACTCCTGCATCAGACAGATACCGCGGACGCAACGCGCACCGACCCAGCCTGGGTGAGCGCGCCGATGACCGGTCCGATCCGCACCACCGCCAATTCTGCAACGCATCGCGCGAACCGCACTCGCACCTACACCGTACGCCGCGGTGACAACCTGTGGCAGATTGCGCGCCAGCACGCAGTCAATGTCGGCGACTTGCGCCAATGGAACAACCTGCAACACCACCCGTTGCGCCCGGGCCAAGTATTGAAAGTCAGTGCCCCGCGCTGAAACTGCCCTTGGCAATGGGCATCACAGCGTACGAGCCATGCTGTCCCGCGGCCAGCGCGTGGACCGCACAGATTCGGGCAGTCGCGCCGATGATGCGTCTCCAGTAAACACGCTGCATTGAATTTTGCACGCAAACGCGTGTTGATCATTGGCAGTGCAAGCCAATGATCGATTGCCCCGCACACTGCCAACGCGAAGCTTCGCCCGGCGCAAAAATCACCGCGTGAAACCTCACCGAGGCGCACAATATCGCTGTGCCGCACACAGCGGGTCCACCCGCCATTTTGCCGCTCGGTGCTCTGGGCGAGCTACATCAGCGTCTTGTTGTACTTGATCTTGGTTTTCGCGCGCAGCGTGTCGACCAACTCGCGCGTGGCTTCCACCGCATAGGCTTGCGCCATCTGCTGGCGCAACGATTCGCGCTGTTCGGCGGTTACCTTGGACAGATCACCAGGCTGCACCTTGTCCAGTGCCAGCACGGCAAAACTGCCATCATGCATATCCACTGCGGCGAACACCGCTTTGCCAGCCGCAGGGTGCGGCTGCAGAAATGCCTGTGTGAGCAGCGGCGCCGGCACATTGGTGGCGTTACGCTCGACCGCAGCGGCCGACTGCACACTGACACCAGCCTCGGACGCTGCAGCGTCCATCGTCATGCCTTGACGTACGCGCGCCAGCAACGCGTCAGCAGCTTGCTTGCTCGCGGCGGCGATGCGCTCGTCGAGCAACCGCTTGTCCACATCCGCCCGCACCTCAGCGAGCGGACGTGCTGCTGCGGGGACATGTTTGTCCACACGCACCACCACCGAATGATCATTGCCCAGATCGATCAATCCCGAATTGTTTCCCTGTACCAACACGTCGTCACTGAACGCTGCCGCGATCACTTTGGCGTTGGCTGCCACCCCTTCACCACCCTCGCGTGAAAACAGCCCGGTCGTCTTGATCGGCAGATCGATGGCTGCTGCCGCCGACTCCAGTGAGGAAGGATTCTGATAGGTCTCGTCCGACATCTTGCCGGCCACTTCGTTGTACTTGCGATCCCGTTCGGACGCCGATACTTCCTTGACCAACTGCTCGCGTACTTCCGCGAAGGGCTTGGAAGCGCCCGCGCGGACGTCCCGCAACCAGATGATGTGGTAGCCGTCCGTCGACAGCACCGGCTTGGAGATCTGGCCCTTGTCCAGCGCAAACAAGGCGCTGTCGAACGCCGGGGTGGTCACGCCCTTTTCCAGCCAGCCCAAGTCGCCGCCCTGACGTTTGGAGCCGGCATCCTGGGACTCCTTGCTGGCCAATGCCGCAAAATCCGCAGGGGTGGCCTCCGCGGCAATCTTTTCCGCCTGGGCCAAGGCGGCTTTCTGCTGTGCCGGCGTAGCGTTGGCGGGCACGTCGATCAGAATATGTGAGACCAGGCGTTGCTCGGGTTGCACAAAGCGCTGCTTCTCGTTTTCGTAGCGCTTCCGCAACTCGTTGTCATCCGGGGTAGCGTCCAGCTTGAGATTGGCCGCATCCACTTCAAGGTACTTCACCGACACCTGCTCGGGGTTCATGTAATCGGCAAGATGCGCCTTGTAGTAGGCCTGCGCTTGGGCATCAGTTACTTGCTGGTCGGCTATGGTTGGTTTGGGCAACACGATGTAGCGCAAATCGCGGCGCTGGGCGATCAATCCGAGGAATTGATTCACCTGCGCGTCGCTGACGAAGGTGCTGTCAGCGATGGCGCTCGGCAGCAACTGCCCGGCCAGGGAACTGCGAATGTCATTCTCGAACATGCCTGGCGTCTTGCGCTGGCTCTCCAGGAACGTCCGATAGGATGTCGGGTCAAACTGGCCATTCAGCTGAAACTGGGGGATGGCTGCGATGTAGTCGCGCACGGCCTTGTCACTTACCCGCATGCCCCAGTCACTGGTAGCGGCGAGCAACAAGTGCTGATCAACCATGCCGTCCAACACCTGCTGCTTGACTTCAGGCTTTTGCAGCACGCTGGAGTCGAACTTGTCGCCCTGCTCCGCCGTTGCCTGCTGGCGCAACTGGTTCATGCGATCCTGGAAATCGGTTTGGCTGATCTCCTGGTTACCGACCTTCGCCACGTAAGTGCTGTCACGCGACGTGAGGTAGCCTTCCATGCCGAAAAACGACATCGCAAAGACGCTGACGCCGAGCAACAGGATCGACGGCCAACCGTGCATCTTGTTTCGCATTGCCTGCAGCATTTGAACCTTCCCGCAAGGTGGTGAACACGCATGTCCTGCGTGGCATCGTTGGCCATGAACAACGCGAACGACGCCCGGAGCAGCAGCAAGTCCAGTTCCGACAAGATACCGGAATGACCTGTCTGGCCAAACAACAAGGGCGCCACAGGGGCGCCCTTGCGAACTGTGGCGGAGCGGACGGGACTCGAACCCGTGACCTCCGGCGTGACAGGCCAGCATTCTAACCAGCTGAACTACCGCTCCGCATTCTTTCTGGTGGGTGCTGTAGGGATCGAACCTACGACCACCGCCTTGTAAGGGCGACGCTCTACCGCTGAGCTAAGCACCCCAAACCAAGCGAATGGTCGCTCAGTTTAAGGCATCTTTCAGGGTCTTGCCAGCCTTGAACGCAGGTACCTTGGAAGCCTTGATCTTGATCGCTTCATTGGTACGCGGGTTACGCCCAACACGAGCTGCGCGTTTGCGCACGGTGAACGTGCCGAAGCCGACGACAGAAACGTCTTCTCCCTTCTTCAGCGACTTTTGCACGGTGGCAAAAAAAGCCTCAAGCGCACGACTCGCGTCAGCCTTGGTCAATTCCGCAGCTTCGGCGATGGCTTGGATCAGATCGGTTTTATTCATTGAAAAACTCCCTAGGTTTGTTTTCAACTCGCACGCCACGTCGCACGACGCGGCCAGATGCAGATGGATGGGGGACTTCTGCCAGATGCTTGATGCAACCCCGCGTCACTGCGCTTTCAAGCAACGCCGGGACCACGGTGGCACCTTTATACCAGTGCCTTGCCGGGGTCCGCAACACAAGCTGCAGCAACGGTTCCGGGAATCATGCGCCGAGCAAAAAGTGCTTGCAATGTCAACGCAGAGAGACTACGCCAGATGTGCGCGCCGCGTACGTGACAAACGCGAAGCTCAACATGCAAATGCCGGGCAAACTCGTCACCCGGACACACCCACTCAGTGGGTCAATGAATGCGCATCTGCATCCTCTTCCGCGCTGACCGCAGGCAGTTCGCTGCTCGCGCGCGGCGGATTCGGCTGCAAAGGTCGCGCCAATGCGATACCCAGTGCCTCCTCGACCCAGCGCACTGGATGGATGTCCATCGACGAGGTGATGTTGGCCGGCATATCCACCAGATCCTTCTTGTTTTCCTCGGGAATGATGACCGTGGTAATGCCGCCGCGATGCGCGGCAAGCAGCTTTTCCTTCAGCCCGCCGATGGGCAGCACCCGGCCACGCAACGTGATCTCGCCGGTCATCGCCACCTCGGAACGCACCGGAATCCTGGTCAGCACCGACACCAGGGCGACGCACATCGCCACACCGGCACTCGGACCATCCTTTGGTGTGGCACCTTCCGGGACATGGATATGCACATCAAGCTTCTGGTGAAACTCCGGATCGATGCCAAACTGGTCAACGCGTGCACGCGCCACGGACAACGCCGCCTGGATCGACTCCTTCATGACGTCACCCAGTTGCCCGGTATGCAGCAGCCGGCCTTTGCCCGGCATCACCGAACATTCGATGCTCAACAGTTCGCCACCCACCTGGGTCCACGCCAGACCTGTCACCAAGCCAATCTCGTTCTGGGATTCCTTGCGGCCGAAATCAAATCGGCGCACGCCAAGATAGTGCCCGAGGCTGGCCGGGCTCACTTTCACGCCTGCGCGCGCTTTGCCCTTCGCCCTGGTTGCCTTCGCCGACTTGGTCAGGGCCGCCCTGGACTTTGCCTTGCGCACCTCGCCCAAGGTCAGTTCCTTGACCACCTTGCGGCAAATCTTGGATATCTCGCGCTCCAGATTGCGCACACCGGACTCCCGCGTGTAATACCGCACGATGTCGCGCAACGCCTCCTCGCCAATGGACAATTCGTTCACCAGCAGGCCATTCGCCTTGAGTTGCTTGGGCAGCAGATATTTTTGCGCGATGCCCAGCTTCTCGTCTTCGGTGTAACCCGGGATGCGGATGACCTCCATGCGATCCAGCAGCGGGCTGGGGATGTTCAGGGTGTTCGCCGTCGCCACCCACATCACTTCGGACAGGTCGAGATCCACCTCGAGATAGTGATCGTTGAACGCGTGGTTCTGCTCCGGATCAAGCACTTCGAGTAACGCCGATGAGGGGTCACCACGGAAGTCCATCGACATCTTGTCGATCTCGTCCAGCATGAACAAGGGATTGTGCGTACCGACCCGATTGATGTTCTGCACGATGCGCCCGGGCATCGAACCAATGTAGGTACGCCGATGACCGCGGATTTCCGCTTCGTCGCGTACGCCGCCGAGGCTCATGCGGACAAATTTGCGATTCGTGGCACGCGCGATCGACTGCCCCAGCGAGGTCTTGCCCACGCCGGGTGGCCCCACCAGACACAGGATCGGACCCTTCATCACTTTCACGCGTTGCTGTACGGCCAGGTATTCGAGGATGCGGTCCTTGACCTTCTCCAGCCCGAAATGGTCGGCGTCCAGCACTTCCTGGGCCACACGCAGATCCTTGCGTACCTTGCTGCGCTTTTTCCACGGTACGCCCACGAGCCAGTCCAGATAATTGCGCACTACCGTGGCTTCGGCCGACATCGGGGCCATCTGCTTGAGCTTGCTGAACTCCTGGCGCGCCTTGGCCAACACTGCCTTCGGCATGCCGGCGGCGTCGATCTTGCGTTGCAGTTCCTCGACCTCGTTGGGGCCTTCCTCACCGTCGCCAAGTTCTTTCTGAATCGCCTTCAGCTGCTCGTTGAGGTAGTACTCGCGCTGACTTTTTTCCATCTGCGACTTGACGCGCCCGCGGATGCGCTTCTCCACCTGCTGCAGGTCAATCTCGCTATCGACCAAGCCAATCAACAGTTCGAGACGTGGCCCGACCTCGGCGGTCTCCAGCACTTTCTGCTTGTCCGCCATGCGCACGGACAAGTGGGCGGCAATCGAGTCGGCGACGCGCGACGGATCCTCGATTCCCGCCAGCGTAGCCAGTACCTCCGGCGGCAATTTGCGGCTCTGCTTGACCAATTGCTCGAACAGCGAGATCAACGTGCGCGACACGACATCCAGTTCGCGGTCCTTGGCGTTGTAAACCGGTTCAATCACGCGCGATTGCGCGGTGAGCATGCCATCCTCTTCCTGCACGTGCTCGAGGGCCACGCGTGACTGACCTTCGACCAGCACCTTGACCGTGCCATCCGGCAACTTGAGCAATTGCAACACACTGGCCGAGGTACCGATCGAATGCAGATCGGCCACCTGCGGGTCGTCCGTGTCCGGGCTCTTCTGCGCCACCAGCAGAATCTGGCGCTCGCCCTCCATGGCATGTTCGAGCGCGCGCATGGACTTGTCGCGCCCGACGAACAACGGGATCACCATGTGCGGATAAACCACCACATCACGCAGCGGCAATACCGGCAACGGGTTACCCACGACGGGGGAAGGGGTGTTCCTGGCCATAACAGAGGATTTCCTCGAAGAAGCAGGTCAAGGTGTATGCCGACACCATGCCGGCCTTGCCAATAGGTCACATGGAGGCTGCATCGCGTTCCGTCAAGATACGGCGGAGGCGAAAAGCAGAACGGCCCCGGCACAACTCGCCGGAGCCGTCACGTCGCTCGGATTGTTCGCGGCGGGTCAGGCCGCGCCGCTACCGTCGCTGGCCACACGCTGTTGCAGGTTGCCGCGATAGATCAGATACGGCTCGGCCTTGCCTTCGATCACGGCATCGTCGACCACGACCTTGCTGACGTGTTCCAACGACGGCAATTCGTACATCGTATCGAGCAACACCTGCTCCAGAATCGTACGCAGTCCGCGAGCACCGGTCTTGCGTTTCAGTGCCTTCCTGGCGATTGCCTGCAGCGCTTCGGGGCGGAATTCCAGCTCCACGTCTTCCATCTCGAACAGCTTCTTGAACTGCTTGGTCACGGCATTTTTGGGCTCGGTAAGAATCTTCACCAACGCCGCCGCGTCAAGCTCGTCAAGCGTGGCCACCACGGGCAAACGCCCGACAAACTCCGGGATCAAGCCAAAGCGCACAAGATCCGCAGGCTCGACATCGGCCAGCACCTTGCCCAGATTCTGCGTGCGTTGTTTGCTGCGCACTTCGGCAGAAAACCCGATGCCGGTATTTTCCGAGCGCTGCTGGATGATTTTCTCCAAACCGGAGAATGCCCCACCGCAGATGAACAGGATGTTCTTCGTATCCACCTGCAGAAATTCCTGCTGCGGATGCTTGCGCCCGCCTTGCGGTGGCACGGAAGCCAGCGTGCCCTCGATCAGCTTCAGCAGCGCCTGTTGCACGCCCTCGCCCGATACGTCCCGGGTGATCGAAGGGTTCTCGCTCTTGCGCGAAATCTTGTCGATCTCGTCAATATAAACAATACCGGACTGCGCCTTGTCCACATCGTAGTCGCACTTTTGCAGCAACTTCTGAATGATGTTTTCGACATCTTCGCCAACGTAGCCGGCTTCGGTGAGCGTCGTTGCATCAGCGATGGTGAACGGCACGTTGAGCAGGCGTGCCAGTGTCTCGGCGAGCAATGTCTTGCCCGACCCGGTCGGGCCAATCAGCAGGATGTTGGATTTGCCCAGTTCAACCTCGTCGCTCTTCTGACGCGACTCCATGCGCTTGTAGTGGTTGTACACAGCCACCGACAACGCCTTCTTCGCCCGGGTCTGGCCAACCACATACTGATCCAGCGACTCGCAAATCTCGCGTGGCTTGGGCAGCTGCGTATGCCCCGAAGCCGCCTTTTCCTCCAGCTCCTCGCGGATGATGTCGTTGCACAGCCCCACACATTCATCACAGATGAACACGGACGGGCCTGCAATCAGCTTGCGCACCTCGTGCTGACTCTTGCCACAGAAGGAGCAATAGAGAATCTTTCCGCTATCGCTGGAACGCCCCTGTCGGTCGTCGCTCATACGTTTGATCCCGCTGATGAATCCAAGTGCGATGCGAGAATAACACAGGGCTTCGCGTCTGCCTGCAGGCGTGAAACCTACTGAGTCACCGCACGCAACAACGTGTAAGTCAGGCGGATTTGACCGTCTCCACGGGGCGCCTGTCGAGCACTTCGTCAATCAAGCCGTACGCCTTGGCTTCGACCGCATTCATGAAGCGATCGCGCTCCAGATCCGACTCGATCTTATCCAGCGGCTGGCCGGTGTGATCGACATACAGCTGGTTCAGACGTTTGCGGATGTACAGGATTTCGCGCGCCTGGATGTCGATATCCGTGGCTTGGCCCTGCGCACCACCTGATGGTTGATGAATCATCACCCGTGAATTGGCCAGCGAATAGCGCTTGCCCTTGGCGCCAGCGGTCAACAACAACGAGCCCATGCTGCAGGCCTGACCGATGCACATGGTGCTGACGTCAGGCTTGATGAACTGCATGGTGTCGTAGATGGCCAGCCCCGCCGTCACCGCACCGCCCGGGCTGTTGATATAAAACTGGATGTCCTTGTCGGGGTTCTCCGATTCCAGGAACAGCAGCTGCGCAACGAGCAGGTTGGCAACCTGGTCGTTGACTTCCCCCACGAGAAAGATCACGCGCTCCTTCAACAGACGCGAATAGATGTCGTAGGAGCGTTCGCCACGGGCGGTCTGCTCGACGACCATGGGTACCAAATTGAGGTTCTGGATCGGATCCATGGTCATCTCGCGAATGTTCGGGGAATGAAACGCCACCCATTCAGGCAGCGCTGACGGGACGCATCACGTCGTCAAAAGTCAGATCCTGCAGCGTGGTATTGGCGTGATCCGCCACCCATTCCGCCACCTGATCTTCCATGACGCGATTTTGCAGCCCGGACATCAACTGGGGGTCGCCGTTATAGAGTTCAATGACTTTCTCGGGTTCCTCGTAAGTCGACGCGATGGCGGCAAGCTGTTCGGCAACGCGCTTTTCGTCGATCTTGAGCCCCTGCTTGCGCGCAATTTCCGTCATCAACAATCCGGCCAGGACGCGCTTGCGCGCCACCGGCGCCGCTGCGTCGATCATCTCCCGCGACGGCTGCTGACCCTTCGGCACGCTTGCCGCAGCCATGTTTTGCGCTTCGGACTGCACCATCAACCTGGGCACGTCCAGCGTTGCGTAAGCCCGTGCGAGTTTCTCCGCCACCTCGGACTTCAGGCGCACCATGAGGGCTGCCTTCAACTCGCGCTCAAGGTTTGCGCGAACTTCCTTGCGAAAGGTTGTCAGGTTGCCATCGTCAATCCCGAACAACTTGGCAAATTCGCCGTCAAGCGTTGGCAGCTTCGGCTCCTGTACCTTGAGAATGCTGAAAGAGACGGCAGCCGTCTTCCCAGCCAGTTGTTCGTTGCGGAAATCCGCCGGGAACGCGACATCAGTATCGAAATGCTCACCCGCCGTGCGCTTCAACAATGCTTCATCCAGCGCCTTGAACAACGTACCCGAGCCCAGCACACTCCCTGCCCGCTCGACACCTTCCTTCGGGAAGCGGTAATCGCCCACGGTCGCCGCGTATTCGAACATCACGAAGTCGCCTTCGGCCGATGCACGTTCCACCTCATCGAAACTGCGCCGCTGCTGGCGCAACGTCTCCAGCATCTTGTCGATATCCGCATCGGTCACCACGGCGGCGGCACGGTGGATCTCCAGCGCGGTGGCATCGATGACGGGAAATTCCGGCATGATTTCGAACGTTGCGGTATACGCGATCTCGCCATTTTCCGGCTTACCGGTGGTGTTGATGGCCGGATTAGCGATGGGTTGCAGCTTTTCCTGCGCAACGGCCTCACGCAGCGTCGTGCCAATGAGATCCGACAACACCTCGCCGCGAACCTGCGTACCGAAACGTTGCTTGATTACCGCCGCCGGTACCTTGCCCGGGCGAAAACCCTTCAACCGCACCGTACGGCCCATCTCCGCCATACGCGAACTCACCTGCGTCTCATAGCGCTCCGCGGGAAACTTCACCGTGAGCCTGCGCTCGAGCGTGCCGATGTTTTCAACCGAAACCTGCATGACGTCTCCTGGTACTACCTGATGTTGTGGGCTCGCCGCAGGTGCCATCGCGACAACTGCCATCCGAAAATCAAAACTGCCGACATGGTGCGAAAGGGGGGACTCGAACCCCCACGGGGTTAACCGCCAGATCCTAAATCTGGTGCGTCTACCAATTCCGCCACTCTCGCCTGGCCATTCCCGTGTTGCCGAGCTCCGACGGCAGCACCTGCTACTGCAAAGCGCGCCGTTGATCCACGACGCAAGACTCACTTCGTCGAGCCGCTGATTTCACCGCACGCAAGCGTGGCATTTTACGATTGCCAGCACCTCCAGCACAAGCCGCCAGTCACGGTCGTGCAACACTCTTGCCGGCCCCGATCTGTGACGCAGACGCCATTTGCATGACGCGGACAGCAAAACGCCGATCGCAAGCGATCGGCGTTGGCCATGATTGGTGGGCCGTGAAGGATTCGAACCTTCGACCAATTGATTAAGAGTCAACTGCTCTACCAACTGAGCTAACGGCCCATGCAACAAGTTTGCAACAACAACATCAAAGCTGGGGTGGGTGGAGGGATTCGAACCCACGACAACCGGAATCACAATCCGGGACTCTAACCAACTGAGCTACACCCACCATAAATCTTCAAACTGGTGCGCCCGACAGGACTCGAACCTGCAACCGTCGGCTTAGAAGGCCGATGCTCTATCCAGTTGAGCTACAGGCGCCGACTCGGCCAGCAGAACGCATGTGGTCGGGGTAGAGGGATTCGAACCCCCGACTTTTGCGTCCCAAACGCAACGCTCTACCAGACTGAGCTATACCCCGCGAATCTTCAAGCCATCCGAGTCCTTTGTGCATGCGCGACACCTGCGCCAGCAAATCCGTGCCACCCGTTGTGCCCGTGCCACCGCCACCACGCAGGGCAATTCCAGGGAAGCACAACGGCAACGCAAGCATCCTGCATCGCCGATTGTAATGGTGCGCCCGGAGAGATTCGAACTCCCGACCACCTAGTTCGTAGCCAGGTACTCTATCCAACTGAGCTACGGGCGCACTGGTGAAACATTGTCTGCCGTATCGATGTAGGGAGCATCGCACGCCGGAGCAAGGAACGGGATTATTCAGACTCCGCGCGCTGGCGTCAACACCTTTCGCTGAAAAACCTTTTCCGAGAGGCCTCCCTACACCGCCGACAGTACCTTACGAATGGTCTCGAACGGCACCGCACGCTGCACCGATATCGCGCTCACACCCATGCGCGGATGTCGTTTGCGGCAACGCAAATAGCCGTCCAATCCACAATCAGCCATCCAGTCGGTCGCGGTTCTGGGTGGCCGGATCGCCCACCTTGCCCACGGGTGATCCAGAGTCTCCGCGTGGCGGCGGGGGTGGGGGTACGCCGTTCCTGGCCGCGTCCTTGATCCAGTCCTCCGGCGGCCCCGGCTGCCGTCCAGCCATGATGTCGTCGATCTGATGCGCGTCGATGGTTTCATACTGCAGCAGCGCCTCGGCCATCACGTGCAGCTTGTCGAGGTTGGCCGTAAGCAATTCTCGGGAGCGCGCGTAGGCGCGATCGAGGATGCCACGCACCACCTCGTCGATCTTGCTCGCGGTCTCGTTGGAGATGCTCTTGTGCTGGGTCACCGAGCGGCCAAGGAACACTTCGTCCTCGTCCTCGCCGTAAGTAATCGGGCCGAGCTCGTCGGACAAGCCCCATTTGGTCGCCATGTTGCGCGCCATCTTCGTGGCCCGTTCAATGTCGTTGGAGGCGCCGGTGGTGACCTTGTCCGCGCCAAAGATCAATTCTTCGGATACGCGGCCCCCATACAGCGAGCACAGCTGTGATTCAATCGCGACCCGGTTGATGCTGTACTTGTCTCCCTCGGGGAGATACATGGTGACGCCCAGCGCCCTGCCACGAGGAATGATCGTGACTTTGTAAACGGGGTCATGCTCAGGCACCAGGCGACCGACGATCGCGTGCCCTGCTTCGTGGTAGGCGGTCAGCTTCTTCTCATCCTCACTCATCGCCATGGAACGCCGCTCGGTACCCATGAGAATCTTGTCGCGCGCACGGTCCAGATGGCCCATGCGCACTTCGCGTGCGTTCTCACGCGCGGCAAACAGCGCCGCCTCGTTGACCAGATTGGCCAGGTCGGCACCGGAGAAGCCCGGCGTGCCACGCGCAATCACCATGGCGTCGACATCGCTGGCCGTGGGCACCTTGCGCATGTGCACTTTCAAGATCTGCTCGCGACCACGCACATCGGGCAGACCCACCATCACCTGTCGGTCAAAGCGACCTGGCCGCAACAAGGCGGGATCCAGCACGTCCGGACGATTGGTCGCGGCGATGACGATGACGCCTTCGGTACCTTCGAAGCCATCCATTTCCACAAGCAACTGGTTCAGGGTCTGTTCGCGCTCGTCGTGTCCACCGCCAAGACCTGCGCCACGGTGACGACCGACCGCATCAATCTCGTCGATGAAAATGATGCACGGCGCGTGTTTCTTCGCCTGCTCGAACATGTCGCGCACGCGGCTGGCACCGACGCCAACAAACATCTCGACGAAGTCGGAACCGGAGATCGAGAAGAACGGTACTTTTGCCTCGCCCGCGATGGCTTTGGCGAGCAACGTCTTGCCGGTACCTGGCGGGCCTACCATCAACACGCCACGCGGAATCTTGCCGCCCAGTTTCTGGAAGCGCCCAGGATCACGCAGGAACTCGACCAGCTCGCCAACTTCCTCCTTTGCCTCATCACAACCGGCAACGTCCGTAAAGTTGACCTTGACTTGATCCTCGCCCTGAAGTTTGGCGCGCGAGCGCCCGAAGCTCATGGCCCCGCGCCCACCACCACCAGACTGCATCTGGCGCATGAACCAGATGAACACACCCACAATCAGCAACACCGGCAACCAGCTGATGAGCAGCCCCATCAACGAGAAGCCCTCAGACGGGGTCTGGCGCACTTCGACGCCCTTGTCCTGCATCTGCTTGACCACCGCATTGGTGGAGAAGCCAAGCATGGGTGCGACCGTGCGGAACGCGCTGCCATCTTTCAGCTTGCCGCTGATGGTCGCCGGCTGATCGGCGCTAATGACCGCGGTGGCGACGTTGCCGTTGTCCACGCTCTGCACGAACCCGCTGTACGGCAGGTCCGACGAGCCAGCGTTGCGCGGGCTGAAGCTCTGGAACACGGTAAACAACACCACTGCGATGATGACCCAGAGCAACACATTTTTCGCTGTTTCGTTCATGCACGGTTCTCGCCGGGTGACTTGGTGGATGGCTTGCGACCAACGGCCAATGCGTATACCTCGCGTGAACGTGCGCGCGAGGCCTTGGGTTTACGCATGGTTACGCGGGTGAACTCCTTGCGCAACCCACGCAGATAATCATCGAAGCCAGCTCCCTGGAACAATTTGATCAGGAACGAGCCACCGGGCCTGAGCCATTGCCGGCTGAAATCCAGCGCCAGCTCGGCCAGCGCCATGGCACGAATCTGGTCAGCCAGGCCCACACCACTCATATTGGGGGCCAGATCGGACAGCACAAGATCGACACTCTGACCACGCAGCCGCGCTTCCAGCTCATGCAGCACCGTTTCCTCGCGAAAATCGCCTTGCAGAAAGTCCACCCCGGCGATGCCCTGCATGGGCAGAATATCCAGCGCGATGACCTTGCCGCTGTCACCCAGGCGTTCACGCACCAATTGCGACCAGCTGCCAGGTGCGGCGCCGAGGTCGACGACGGTGATGCCAGGCTTCAGCAACCGGTCGCGCTCAATCAACTCCTCCAGTTTGTAGACCGCGCGCGAGCGCAAGCCCTCGGACTGCGCCTTCTTCACAAATTCGTCGTTGAAGTGCTCGCGCAGCCAGCCAGCACTGCTTTTGCTGCGGGTCATGGGAAAAACTGCCGTGTTACGAACTGACAGGATACCGGGAAAGCGTCCCCATCACTGCTCACCGGCGCAACGATCGAAGCGACCGCGCTTTGCAACCATGGATGCCGCGCATGATAACCTTCGACGTTCATTTACGCGCGCGAGCAACTGTCACATGGCTCTCTCCACTTCACAGAATCGCTATCTGCGCGGACTGGCGCACGACCAGAGCGCGGTCATCCTGCTTGGCGCCAAGGGCGCCACGGCCGCTGTGGTCAAAGAGCTGGATCTGGCGCTGAGCCATCACGAACTGGTCAAGGTGAAACTGTCTGGCGGCAGCAAGGACGAGCGCCAGCTCCAGCTCGAGGCACTGGCCACCGGCACTCAAGCCGAAACCGTGCACCAGATCGGTCACGTCGCAGTGTTGTTTCGTCGCAACGTCGACGAACCGAAAATCGCGCTGCCACGCTGATGGACCTCGCCCTTGATCGCCCCGAAGGTTATCTGTACGTGCGTCGCGTCGACGCCCGTCACGTGACCCTGGTGGATCGCGATCTCGCTTGCAGTTTCCTGCTGGCCCCGGATCGGGTGATCGAGAACTGGGCGGTCGACAACGCGGCACTGCTCGACGAGAGCCATGTCGCCGCATTGCTGGAGTTGCAGCCCGAGTTGATCGTGCTGGGTACGGGCGAACACCAGGTCTTTCCCGCCGCGGCGTTCATGGCCGGCTTTTTGCGCAAGGGTGTGGGCGTGGAAGTGATGGACAACGCCGCAGCCGCGCGCACCTACAACCTGTTGGCCAGCGAGGGCCGACACGTCGTGGCCGGATTCATTCTGCCTGGCGCATAACCAGTGCCCGTTGCAGGGGCCACCAGCACAACGAGTGTGTCGCGTCATGGCCACGCGCACCATTTCACTGTGTCGCGAGACGCCATCGCCGGCGCCAGCGACAACTTGTGGGTCACCTAGCGTGGTGGCAAGTACACCAGCGGGTCGACCGGATTGCCATCCTTGCGAATCTGGAATTCCAGTCCGTTGTGCGCAGCGCCGGAGGCGCCCATCTCGGCAATTTGCTGACCGGCACTGACGTGCTGGCCCTCCTTGACCAGCCGCGTGCGATTGTGGCCGTAAGCCGACAGCAGGCTGTCGCTATGCTTGATGATCACCAGCTCACCGTAGCCAACCAGGCCGTTGCCGCTGTAAACCACCACGCCGTCGGCAGCCGAACGCACGGGTTCGCCGGTTTTGCCGGAAATCTCGATCCCGGGAATCGCATCTGTACTCCGGAACCGCTTCACCACCGCACCTGCTGCCGGCCAACGCCACGCCAGACCACTGACCGCGCGTGACGGCGCGCTGGGCACCGCGGCCGGCACCGTTGGCTTCGGCGCCATCGCCGGTGCTGGCGCGCCCGCAACGGGTACCACGCCGGCCGAAGCCGCCGGCACCGGCGAAACACCCGGCGCCGCGGAAGCTGGGGATTTCACGCCAGAGCCCGCCGCTGTGGGTGACGCCATCGCCGAACCTGCGGCGACATGGGCCGCCGTCGACGGCGACACCGGTTCAAACACCGGGGCACCTGCGGGTGCGGGAGAAGTTGCCGCAGACGGGGCTGCCACCGCTGGCCGCGTCGGTGCAACTGCAGCCGATGGAGCGCGGGGCCCTGGCGACAACCGCAAGCGTTGCCCGGGCCAGATGGTGTATGGCTCCGCAACTTGGTTCCACTGCGCCAGATCGCGGAAATCCACGCCGTTGCGAAACGCGATTGAGTACAGTGTGTCGCCCTTGAGCACCGTATACATGCCGCCGGGAATCGGGGTACGTGCGTGCGTGGTCGCCGATGCCAGAGGCGCTGCTCCGGCTGCCGGCTCGACCACGACCGAACTGCGCATCGTGCCGCAAGCCGCCAGCAGCAACGGCACGGCCGCCATCATCGGCCATGAGAAATATCGATCCATGCGCGACAGCATACTGAGGCAGGCGAGGTTTTTCATACGCTGCGTGCCGCAGTCACTCAGCGCAGCCAGAGCCAGACCACCAACCCGGCCAGCAAGACCAGCGCGACCCAGCCGATCCACTCAATGTTCTTGCGCAGCATGTGCTCGGCGCGTTCACCAAACAGGCGGATCAACAATGCCAGCAGCCAGACACGCTTGCCACGACCAACCGCCATGCAGGCCAGGAAAGGCACCAGCGGTACGCCGACGATGCCCGCGGCCCAGGTGACAAACTTCATCGGGATCACTGGTTGCAACGCGGCGAGCGTCAGCGCCCCCAGCATGGTCAGCCAATGCTGGTTCATATCCAGCCGCAACGTCTCCACCCAGGTGGTGACGACGGCCTGCATGTGCACGCTGAACAGCGGTCGCACCCATTCGTACGCCCAATGCCCCAGCGCGTAGCCGACAAGTGCACCCAGCAATGAAAACAGCAGCGAAATATTCGCGTAGAAAAACGCTTTGGCGCGCCTGGCCAGCATCATCGGCGCCAGCATGACCTCAGGCATCACCGGGAAGATGAAAGCTTCGACGAAGCTGAGTCCGCACAGGTAATACGCGGCCCGCGGTGCGCTCGCCCACCCCAGCGCGTGGGCGTAGAACTTCCCGAACAATTGCATCAGCCAATCCCGCCCAGCAGGGGCACGAAGCTGACCGCGCCAAGCTCCTCCTGCACAAAGTCACCGTGGCCGTCGCCACGCATGCGTATCAATGTTTGCCGGCTCGGCGAACCGACCGGACCCACCAACACGCCGGTCGGGCTCAGCTGATCGAGGATGCGGCTGGGGATCGTATCGCCCGCCGCGGTCAGGATGATGCCGTCAAACGGGGCCTCCGCGGCCCAGCCGAGCTTGCCATCATCATGCCGCGTGCGGACGTTGGCCAGTCCCAGCTGGCGAAAGCGCCGACGTGCCTGACGCAGCAACTCCTCAATACGCTCCACGGTGAATACCTGCGGCACCAAAGTGGCCAGCACTGCCGCCTGGTAACCCGAGCCGGTGCCAATCTCCAGCACTTTCTGCGGCACGCCAAACTCCAGCAACGCTTCGGTCATGCGCGCCACCACCCAGGGTTGCGAAATGGTCTGGCCATGACCGATCGGCAGCGCATTGTTCTCATACGCATGAGAGTGCAAGGCTTGATCAATGAAGTGATGTCGGGGCAGATTGCGAATGACGTCGATCACGCGCAGGTCGGTAATGCCGGCTTCCTGCAAGACAAGCACAAGGCGGTCACGCGCACGCTGGGAGGTCACGCCCTCCCCACGCAGTTGCGCCGGCGGCAGTGGATAAACCCCATTCATCGCTCGGCTACCTCATCATCGGTATCGCGCTCGCCCACCATGTCGTCACCCAGGCCCTGCATCCAGCTGCTGACCTTCTCCAGCGCCTGGAAGCGGGTCAGATCAACGTGAATGGGCGTCACTGAAACATACCCGCGGCGTACCGCGTTGAAATCCGTACCGGAACTTGCGTCGTCCACCTCGCCAGCCGGTCCGATCCACCAGATCGGACGCCCGCGCGGATCAATCTGCTCGATGGACGGTGCCGAACGATGCCGACGCCCGAGCCGGGTCACTTCAAAACCGCGGATTTCAGCCCACGGGAGATCCGGCACATTCACATTCAGGATCGTGTCCGCCGGCAACGGGTCGACCAGCAAGCGCCGCATCAGCAACAGCACCGCCTGCGCGGCCGAGTCGTAATGCACGCCAGTGTGATCGCTGGTCACCAAGGATACGGCAATTGCCGGCAAGCCGAGGAAACGCCCCTCCATCGCCGCCGAAACCGTACCCGAATAGATCACGTCATCGCCAAGATTGGCCGAGTTGTTGATCCCGGACACGACCATGTCCGGCTCATGCTCGAGCAGGCCGGCGAGGGCCAGATGCACACAATCGGTTGGGGTGCCAGCCACACGAAAGTAGCCATTGCCCATCGGCAACACGCGTAACGGCGCGTCCAGCGTAAGTGAATTGCTGGCACCCGAGCGATCCCGATCCGGTGCCACCACGGTCACCTCGCCGACCACTCGCAGGCGCTCGGCGAGCACGTGAATGCCCGGTGCATCCACGCCGTCGTCGTTGCTGACCAGAACTCGCATGTTGCTCCGCAAGAAAATCGAACGCGAACGCGCCGATGGCCAGCGCGTTGCAGGGCTTGAAGTCTACTCGACGGTGAGGCTGGTTTCACTTGCATCAGGCACCATGTCCCGCAGGATACAGGTTGTTTCGGCATTGGCTGGGAGCGTGGGCGATAGAAATTCCCGAGGCGTAAAGTGGCTGCCTGAACACAGAGCTTGTGTCGATTCACCGACCCATGGTGGTTCCATGGGCCAGGAAACGACGGATAGCGGACCACGCAACGGCTTTTGCCGCCCGGAAGATTTGCCGCCCAAACTCCTGGCAAGGACAAATGAAACAGACCCCGCCACCACCCGTGGGCAACGAGGATCGCCAGCTGTTCCGCACCATGGTGGGTGTAGTGCGTCCACTCGCCGCCAGCACCCCACCCTTGGCCCGTGCGCGACCGCGGCCAGCGCGGCGGCCTGGCAACGTCGATGACGTCCGCAGCAGCTGGTCCGACCTGCCGTACAGCCCCGCGCTGCCTGCGGTACCGGAACGGTTGAGCTACCTGCGCTCCGGCTGTGCCACAAAGCTGTTGCGCCAACTTCGACGCGCAGGTTATCCGGTGCAGGGCGAGCTGGATCTGCACCAGCTGACCGTAGCCGCGGCGCACGCCAAGCTTGCCGCGTTCCTCACCGGAGCACGGCAATGTCGGTGGCGCTGTGTGCGCGTGGTGCACGGCAAGGGCCTGCGCTCAGGCGCCAAAGGGCCGGTATTGAAGCAGCTGACAGATCACCTGTTGCGCGAATGTACTGACGTGCTGGCGTTTGCTTCGGCGCCGCCGGCGCTCGGCGGTACGGGTGCCGTGCTGGTGTTGCTGCGCGCGAGCTATCCCACCAGCTCGCGTACGACGACGGTTGCATAGCTGCCGGCGGGCAGGTCAAACGCCAGCTCCAGCGTGCCGGCGTCGAGCCAGCGCCACTTCAGGTCGTGCGGCAGCAACCGCAACGCGCGCCGATCCTGATCCATGTGCGCCGCGCTCAACCCCTGCACGAGATCGGCGTGCGTTGCCGCAACCGCGCGCTCGAGGGCACCGGCCTGGCTGGTGCTGGGAGGCTCGCTCTGCCCCCATAACGGGCCGGATGGATGAATGTCTCCGCGCGCCAGACGTTCGGCCAGGGCGGTGGTGTACGGCTCGGGACCAAACCACGAGTGCGAACCGGCCAGTGCCCAGATTTCCCCATCCAGCGCGGTGTCCCACGTACCTTGCTCGACGCGCGTCGCCAGCACGTCGTTGAAGATCTGCGAGCGCGCAGCCGACAGCAATAACGAGCGCTGGTTGCGCTCCACCCGGCGCCCGGCAAACATCGAGCGCGCCTGCGCCACGTTGTCGCCGGCGCGGCCAAAGCGCTGTTCGCCAAAATAATTCGGTACGCCGCGGGCGGCGATCTGCGCCAGCAATGCATCGGCAGCGGACCGATCACCTTGGACGGCACGCAATGTCAGCACAAAGCGATTGCCCCGCAACGCGCCGCGTTTGAGCTTGCGCGAATGCCGGGTCACCGCCAGCACCTGGACACCGGCACAGCTCAGCCCTGACCAGTCCGGATCGGGTTTGCCGGCGAGCTGTACGGAAAAGGTCTGTCGCGTGACGGCGTGTCGATCCTTCAAGCCGGCATAGCCCACGGCGACCGGCGGCACACCGGCAAACTTCGCCAGCTCACGCGCGACCCAGGCGGTGTTTGCGTCACGCTTTTCCACCCACAACAGCGCGTGCTCGCCGTGGCCATCCGCATCATAGCCAAGGATTTCCTCGACCCGGAAGTCTTCCGCGGTTGCGCGCAGCGTCGCGCTCAGCACCGGCCCGCCGTACGCGCGTGGCAGTTCGCTCGCCGCTGCAACGGTTGGTGTCACCTCGGGTTCGCCCATCATTCGCTCCACCTGTTATACCGCGGTCACGCGCCGCGGCATGCTTCCTGCTGCCCGGGCTACACCAGAAAAACGGTCGCCAGACCGAGGAAGATGAAAAAGCCGCCGCTGTCGGTCATGGCCGTAATCAGCACGCTGGACCCGATGGCCGGATCGCGACCAAAGCGGGTCATCAACATGGGAATACCCACGCCGCAGAATGCCGCCAGCAGCAAATTGAGCGCCATCGCCGCGGCCATCACCAGGCCCAGCGCCCAGCTGTCGTACAGCCACCATGCGGCCAGGCCGATCACTCCGCCCCAGGCCACGCCATTGAGCAGCGCCACGACCAGCTCCTTGCGCCACAGACGGCGTGCACTGGCGATGCTGATCTGCTTGAGCGCGAGTCCGCGCACGATCATGGTGATGGTCTGGTTGCCGGAGTTGCCACCGATACCTGCCACGATCGGCATCAATGCTGCAAGCGCGACCAGCTCACGAATCGAGCCTTCGAACACGCTGATGACACGCGAAGCGATAAAGGCAGTCATCAGGTTGATCGCCAACCACGCCCAACGGTTGCGCAACGATTTCCACACCGAGGCGAAGATGTCCTCCTCTTCGCGCAGACCGCCGCGGCTGAGTACTTCACTCTCGCTTTGCTCGCGGATCACGTCGACCATCGCATCGATGGTGATCCGTCCGATCAGATGTCCGGTGGCATCCACCACGGGCGCGGTTACCAGGTCGTAGCGCTCAAAGGCCTGGGCAGCTTCATAGGCATCATCATCGGGGTGAAACGTGTTCACGTCCGGCGCCATCACCGCACTGACCATGCGTTCCGGCGGGTTCACCAGCAGCCAGTGCAGCGGCAGCACGCCGGTCAGCAAATTGTCCTGATTGACCACGAACAGCTTGTCGGTCTGTGCCGGCAGTTCAGCAAAGCGCCGCAAATAGCGCAACACCACTTCGAGGCTGACATCCTCGCGAATGGTGACCATCTCGAAATCCATCAGCGCGCCGAGCTGATCATCCTCATAAGACAATGCCGACTGCAACTGCGCACGCTGTTGCGTGTCCAGGCCGGCCATCAACTCCGGCAGCATCGCACTGGGCAGATCGTCGACCAGATCCGCCAGCTCGTCCGCGTCCAGCGATTCGGCAGCGGCCAGGATTTCGTGGTGATCCATGTCCGCGATCAGCGATTCCCGCACCGCATCGGACACTTCCAACAAGATGTCGCCGTCGTCGCCGGCCTTTACCAGCTGCCACGCGGCCAGTCGCTCATCGAGCGGCAACGCTTCAAGGATGAAGGCGATATCCGCCGGGTGCAGGTCCGCAAGCTGCGCGCGCAACGCAGCCTGGGCTGCCACCGGCAGCGTACCCGCGGGATGCGCCACGAACAGTGCAGCGATGGTTTCCAGACGCTCGCGCAAGCGCAGTACAGCTTGTGGCTCTGCTTCAGTCATGCGTGCTCCAGCAGAACGCAGGCTTGCGCCGCAAGGCCATCGCCGCGTCCGAGAAAGCCGAGCCGCTCGGTGGTGGTGCCCTTGACGCTGATGCAATCCGGCGCCACGCCAAGATCAGCTGCCAGGCGTTCGCACATCAATGCGGTGTGCGCAGCAATCTTTGGCTCCTCCCCAATTACCGTGACGTCGGCATTGCCGAGCCGATAGCCACGCTCACGCATCAGCGCCGCCGCATGGCGCAGGAAGTCGCGACTGTCGGCGTCACGCCAGCGCTCATCGGTTGGCGGAAAGTGGGTGCCGATGTCGCCCAGCGCCAGCGCGCCGAAAATCGCATCGCACAGTGCGTGGATCACCACGTCGCCATCGGAGTGCGCCACCAGCCCACGTGCGTGGACAATGCGCACGCCGCCCAGGGTGACGTGATCGCCGGCCCCGAACGCGTGCACATCAAATCCGGTACCCACCCGCATCACGTCATCCTCGCCAGCAGAAATTCGGCCAGCACAAAGTCCGCCGGGGTGGTGATCTTGAGATTGTCCTCGGCACCTTCCACCAGCAAGGGCGCGAAGCCGGCGCGCTCCATCGCCATGGCTTCGTCACTGACGATTACCCCCTCGCGCGTTGCGGCACGCAGCGCAGTAGTCAGTTGCCCGCGTCGAAACAGCTGCGGCGTGAAGGCCCGCCAGCGCAGCTCGCGCGGCTCGGTAAGAATGCTGCAACCACGACCGTCGGCACGTTTGAGCGTATCGCGCAGTGGCGCGCCGAGCAGGCCACCATCATTGCGCGCGGCCAGTTCGATCAGGCGCGAAATGTCCGACGTGCGCACGCAAGGTCGCGCGGCATCGTGCACCAGTACGAAATCCTCAGCGCGGACACTGTCGGGAAGTGCTGCCAACCCTGCCAGCACGGAGTCACAGCGCTCGGCACCGCCGATGGTGGTGAGCACTGGTCGACCGTTGCAGGTGGTCCACCCCGGCCAATGAGCGTCGGCCGCATCCAGCACCACCAGCAAACCGGCGAGCTGCGGCTGGACGGCCAGACGCCGCAAGGTGTGCCAGAGCAATGGCTGGCCGGCCAGTGGCAGATATTGCTTGGGTACCTGTCCGCCGACCCGGGTGCCACGGCCCGCCGCCGGCACCACGCACCACAACGGCGCGGCGCTCATGGCGTGCCGTGGGGAGTTGCGGGCGGCGGCACCGCCAGCACCGTGCCGGTGCCAGCGGGTCGCTCCACCACCTGATAGAAGACCTCACCAGGTTTGATCAGGCCCAACTCGGTACGCGCGCGCGCCTCGATCGCCTGGTCACCGTGCTTGAGGTCGAGTACGTCGGCGGCCAGCGCTTGATTGCGTTGCTGCAGCTTCACGTTTTCGTCAGCCTGTTTCTTCACCGCGACGCGCAGGTTGTCGACTGCGTGCATGCTCCCGCTGCCCGACCACAACTTGAACTGCAAGGCGATCAATGCGACCAGCAAGATCAGGGCAATCCAACGCAACATCAGGTTGCAACCTCCCTGTTCAGCCGGGCAAACGCGCCAGGTTGGGGAATGCCTGGCGACCGGCGTAGCGGGCATCGGCGCCAAGTTGTTCTTCAATCCGCAGCAACTGGTTGTACTTCGCCACGCGATCGGAGCGGCACAACGAACCGGTCTTGATCTGCGTCGCGGTGCTCGCTACGGCAATGTCGGCGATGGTGGTGTCTTCAGTCTCGCCGGAGCGGTGCGAGATCACGGCGGAATAATTTGCCGCATCCGCCATCGCAACCGCTTCCAGCGTCTCCGACAAGGTGCCGATCTGATTCACCTTGATCAGGATGGAGTTCGCAATGTGCCTGGCGATACCTTCGCGGAAGATGGCCGGGTTGGTGACAAACAAATCGTCACCCACCACCTGGACGCGTTCGCCAATCGTCTCGGTGAGCAGCTTCCAGCCGTCCCAGTCGCCCTCGGCCATGCCGTCTTCAACGCTGACAATCGGGTATTGCCTGGTCCAGCCGGCGAGCAACTCGGCAAACTGGGCGGAGGTATATTTGCGCCCTTCACCGGCCAGCTCGTACTGGCCGTCCCGGTAGAACTCCGAACTGGCCGCATCCAGGCCCAGCAGCAGGTCCGCGCCCAGCTTGTAGCCGGTCTGGTGAATTGCCTCAAGGATGGTGTCGAGGGCCTCGACGTTGGAGCGCAGGTTGGGCGCGAAACCGCCCTCGTCGCCAACTGCCGTGCTCATGCCGCGCGCTTGCAGCACACCCTTCAGCGCGTGGAAGACTTCCGCCCCGGCACGCAGTGCCTCGGCAAACGTGGGCAAACCGACCGGCAGGATCATGAACTCCTGCACATCGATATTGTTGTCCGCATGCATACCGCCGTTGATGATGTTCATCATCGGCACCGGCAATGCGCCGGGCTTGCCGTGCGCAAGATGGCTCCACAGCGGCATTCCGGCGGATGCGGCCATCGCATGCGCCGCCGCCAGCGAGACACCCAGCAATGCATTCGCGCCAAGGTGCCCTTTGTTCGGCGTGCCATCCAGCGCAATCAACTTCGCATCGAGACCTTTCTGGTCGCCTGCATCGAAATCCTTCAGCGCATCGGCAATCGTGCCGTTGACGTTCGCCACCGCGTTTTTCACGCCCTTGCCACCGTAGCGTGACTTGTCGCCATCGCGCAATTCGACTGCCTCGCGTGAGCCGGTGGAGGCACCGCTCGGCACCGCCGCACGCCCAAAACTGCCATCGGCCAGGGTCACTTCGGCTTCCAGCGTGGGGTTGCCACGCGAGTCGAGAATTTCACGAGCGTGGATGCGGGTGATTTGGGTCGTCATGTCAATCCAATGCGTGAATGGAATTTCCGCAAACGCGCGGCTTGCGTTTGCCCGGAGTTCACCATGCGTTCGGCAGGCACGGCGCAATGGTCACGTGCATCCGTCGCGCGCTTGATAGGCCACTACAGACTTTGCTCAAGGAAGCCGCGACGTTTGGTCACGGCGTCCAATTCCAGCAGCGTCTCCAGCAGTGCTTCCATTTTACCCAACGGCCACGAGTTGGGACCGTCGCTGAGCGCCTGTTCCGGATGCGGGTGCGTTTCGGCAAACAAGCCGGACACGCCGACAGCCACGGCGGCGCGCGCCAGCACCGGCACGAATTCCCGCTGACCGCCCGAGCTGGCGCCCTGCCCACCCGGCAACTGTACGGAATGCGTGGCGTCGAACACTACCGGGCAACCGGTCTCGCGCATGACGCTGAGCGAGCGCATGTCCGACACCAGGTTGTTGTAGCCAAAACTGGCACCGCGTTCGCACACCATGATCGCGTGATTGCCCACCGCGGCGGCCTTCGCCACCACGTGCTGCATGTCCCATGGCGCGAGGAACTGGCCCTTCTTGATGTTCACCGGCAAGCCGGCACGTGCCACCTTCTGGATGAAGTCGGTCTGCCGGCACAGGAACGCCGGCGTCTGCAGCACGTCGACCACGGCGGCCACTTCGTCCATCGGGGTGTACTCATGGACATCGGTCAGCAACGGCACGCCAACCTGCCGCTTCACTTCGGCCAGCACGCGCAGGCCTTCCTCCAGTCCCGGGCCACGAAAACTCTGGCCGGAAGAACGGTTCGCCTTGTCGAAACTGGATTTGAAGATGAAATGGATACCCAGACGATCCGTGATTTCCTTCAGCGTGCCGGCCGTATCCACTTGCAGCTGTTCGGACTCGACCACGCACGGGCCGGCGATGAGGAACAAGGGCTGGTCGAGGCCGATCTCGAAACCGCAAAGCTTCATGGCTGCGACGTCCCGCTGCGCACCTGCCGGATGGCACGTGACATCATCATGCTGTTGCCTGGGTTCTGGCCAGCGCCGGTGCGCTGCGCACGGCGTGATACTCGCACGCTGCGCGAACAAAGCCACTGAACAAGGGATGGCCATCACGTGGCGTGGAGGTGAATTCCGGATGCGCCTGGCAGGCCAGGAACCACGGGTGTTGCTGTTGCGGCAGTTCGATCATCTCCACCAGCAGGTCGTCCATCGACTTGCCGGAAATCACCAGCCCCAGATCCTCGAACGCCTGGCGATAACGGTTATTGAACTCGTAGCGATGCCGATGTCGCTCACGAATCACGTCCTGGCCATACAGCTCGCGTGCCAGCGTGCCCGCTTTCAACCGGCACTCCTGCGAGCCAAGGCGCATCGTGCCGCCCAGGTCCGAGCCATCATTGCGCTGCTCGACTTCCCCCGTGGCCGTGGTCCACTCGGTAATCAACGCAATCACCGGATTGGGCGTATTGCGCTCATTCTCAGTGGAATTGGCGTCGGCCAGGCCTGCAATGTTGCGCGCAAAGTCGACGACCGCCGCATGCATGCCGTAGCAGATGCCGAAGTACGGCACGCCATGTTCCCGCGCGTAGCCGGCGGCCAGCACCTTGCCCTCGAAACCGCGCTTGCCGAACCCACCGGGCACCAGAATCGCATCGACGCCAGCCAGTACCTGCGCCGCCCCGGCGGACTCGATCTGCTCGGAGTCGACCCAATCCAGATTGACCCTGGTGGCCTGGGCAATACCGCCATGCCGCAGCGCCTCGCCAAGCGACTTGTAGGCATCCTTGTGCTCGACATACTTGCCGACGATGGCGATCGTGATCTCGCCCTTGGGGTGCTCCATCGCATCCACCGTGCGCTGCCAGCTGGACAGATCCGCCGGCTTGGCATCCAGGCCCAGCTGCTTGACGACGATGTCGTCCAGCCCCTGCTCGTGCAGCCACAGCGGTTGCTTGTAGATGATGTCCACGTCCGCCGCGCTGATCACCGCGTTTTCCGGCACGTTGGTGAACAGCGCGATC
>Ga0207707_10000931_pt1 | contig 28345 bp, 14 predicted proteins | sample KBSC83BmetaG_FD_184336 | JGI IMG/M metagenome (GOLD analysis project Ga0207707, IMG submission 184336) | Corn rhizosphere microbial communities from Kellogg Biological Station, Michigan, USA - KBS C8-3B metaG (SPAdes) (version 2) | ecosystem: Host-associated > Plants > Roots > Rhizosphere ... | reverse complement strand
ATCCAGCACCAATCCGGTCTCCGGATTGACATGCCGTTCGAAAAAACGGAACGCCTTGCGCTGCAGATCGTCGATGACCGCTTCGTCGGTGTGGCCGGTGCGATCGATGTTGCGCCCTCGGCGGGGCGGCGCAGCGGGCGGGAATTTCGCACGAACCGGCATGAGGCGCCTCAAGCGATCAGTTCCAGGCGCGCCGCCGCGATGCCGTGCGGCGGCAGATTGAGCCGGATGTCGAAACCGTCGTCGCGCCGAGCGACCGCGAGGGATTCTGACTTCAGTTGCGATACTTGCTCGAGCTCCGCGATTTGCGTCGCATCGAGATAGCGGGGCGAACCCATGTCCACCCACGCCTGCCGGGCGTTGCAGTGATCGTCATCCACACGTCGGATCTCCGCGCGTCCCGCCTTGCGCGAGCTTTGCACGTGCCATGTGACGGTTTCTGTCGCGATGTCGTGGCGCGGGAATGCGTGGTTGGTGAGCAGCAGGTCGACGTGGGTGTCGTCGGTGCGCACCGCCCACGCATCGACGGTGGCGTGCGAACCTTGCACCGGCAGGCGCGCATCGCCTAGGCCGTGCAGCAATTGCATCGCCCGATAGCTCGGCTTGGCGATGCCGTGGATGGTCTGCAGGCCGAAGCCGCCGTGGAACGGGACCGACGAGAAATAGTTTTCTTCGAAAATGTCACTGAACGTCCACCAGCTGTAACAGTGCACCAGGTCCGCGACCTCCAGCATGTTCTTGAACAGGAATGCTGCGGCGTAGGGCCGGTCGTGGAATTCAAAGAACGGGTTGGATGATGAATTCCACTCGGTGTAGCACAGCTTGCGGTCACCGATGGTGTTCCGCATCGCGCGCACACGCTGGATCAGGACATCGCGCGGCGCGTCGGAAAGCTGCGTTTCGGTGTCGTCGCCGGGCTTGCCGAGCGCATCGGTGGGGTAGTGATGGGTGGAAACGAAATCCACCGGCAGCTTGTTGGCCGCGCAGAATTCGAGGAAATCCGGAATCCATTTGTCGTTGGCGGTGGCGGGTCCGCCCACGCGAAGTTGTGCCTCCACGCTCTTGATCGCGTTGGCGGTGTACTGGTAGAGCTTGAAATAGTCGACTTGGCTGCCCTTCCAGAACGCATCGAGATCGGGTTCGTTCCACACCTCGAAATACCACGAACGCACTTCGGCGGCGCCGTAACGATCCACCCAGTGCTTCACCAGCCGCGTGATCAGGTCGGCCCATTTCGCGTAATCGCGCGGCGGCGTCACGTTGGCCTTGTAGAAGAACACGATGTCGCCGCCACTCTGCAGCGCGGTGGGCATGAAGGAAAGTTCGACAAAGGGTTTCATCCCGATCGAGACCAGGAAATCGAAGATCTGGTCGGCATTGAAGAACGAGTACATGTCCTTGTCGCACTCGATCAGGTACGTGCACATCTCGTCGTTGAGCAGGCCATGGAAGCGCACATGGCGCACGCCGAGTTCAGCACGGGTCTTGCGCATCTGTGCCTGCCAGTCGGCGCGCAGCGCCAGCAGTGCGCGGCCGCTGCCGACGGTGTGGCTCCAGACGTGCGCGAGCTCGCTTCCCGGGGCGTCGAGATTGCAGGTGAAGGTGGCGGGCATGGACGAGTTCCTGTCTGTGCATGGACCCTCCCCGGGCAACGATGCGACGACATCAAGGACCACTGGACGAATTTTCCTCTTGCGTCGCGGCAATGTTGTCGGCGTGACGTGAAATTTTCAGTTTGTCGAAGCGCACCAACACGTCATGCGCATGACCGTCGTCGATCAGTTCGATCGCATGCGCCGGTTGCAGAACGCCGTCCACGCTGATGTCCGCGACGCCGGCGTCGCCCGGCTTGCGCACGAATTCGATGTGGTAGCGCGCGCCGCCATGACGCCAGTCCGCGGACCAGCGTTCCCAGTCGTCGGGCACGCACGGCGCAAACGAAAGGGTGTTGCCTTCGCGGCGCAGGCCCAGCAGCGATTCCACGAGCAGGCGGTACATCCAGCCCGCCGAGCCGGTGTACCAGCTCCAGCCGCCGCGGCCGAGGTGTCCGCGCGCGGAATAGACGTCTGCCGCGACCACGTACGGTTCCAGCCGGTACCGTTGCAAAGCGTCGGCGTCGCCCGTGTGTGACAGCGGGTTCAGCATGCGAGCAATGCGCCATGCGTCCTCCGCGCGGCCGCGTTTCGCCAGCGCCATCGCTACCCACACCGCGGCGTGGGTGTATTGCCCGCCGTTTTCGCGCACGCCCGGCACGTAGCCCTTGATGTAGCCGGGATCGAGTGGCGCCTTGTCGAACGGCGGCGTGAACAGTTTCACCACGCCGGAGTCGGCGTCGACAAGGTATTCGAGGGTCGCGTCCAGCGCACGATCGCTGCGCGCGGCGTCGCCGATCCCGGCCAGCGCCGACCAGCTTTGCGGCAAGGAATCGATCCGGCATTCCTCGCTTTGCGAGGAACCGATGGCGATACCGTCGTCGTTCCATGCGCGCAAGTACCAGTCGCCGTCCCACGCGTGGCGTTCCACCATGGCGGCGAGCTCGGCAGCCGTGGCGGTGAGCTCCGCAGCAACCATCTCGCCTTGGCGGGCACCCGCCAATGGCGCGAATCGCGTCAACACGTCGTGCAGGAAGATGCCCAGCCAGACACTTTCGCCGCGCCCGGCGAGACCGAGCCTGTTCATGCCGTCGTTCCAGTCGCCGCCGCCGATCAACGGCAGCCCGTGCTCGCCGAAGCGCAGGCTGTGGCGGATCGCCCGCAGGCAATGTTCGTACAGGCTTGCCGATTCCCCGGCGGTGCGCGCGTCCTCGTACACCGATTCCTCGTCGGCGGCGAGCGCGCGGCCTTCGAGGAACGGCGCGGTTTCGTCCAGCACCGCGGTGTCGCCGGTGACGCGCACGTATTCGGCCGTGCACCACGGCAGCCATAGCAGGTCGTCGGTAATGCGCGTGCGCACGCCCTTGCCGGCAGGCGGATGCCACCAGTGCTGCACGTCGCCTTCGCGAAACTGGTGCGCCGCGCAACGCAGCAGTTGCGCGCGCGTGAGATCGGGGCGCGCATGCAGCACCGCCATCGAATCCTGCAACTGGTCGCGAAAACCCCAAGCGCCGCCGGACTGGTAATAGCCGCTGCGTGCGAAGATGCGCGAAGCCAGCACCTGATACAACAGCCAGCCATTCGCCAGCAGGTCGGCGCCGGCCTGGGGCGTGCGCACCTGCAACTGCGAAAGGACGTCGTGCCAATGCGCACGCACGCGTTCGAGTTCGTCGCGCACGAAGTCGATGTCGGCGAAAGTCCGGACCAGCGCACGCGCCGCCTCTTCGCTCGCGGCCGCGCCAAGCACGATCACCGTCTCGATTTCCTCGCCGGGCAGCAATTCATACGTCAAGCGTTGCGCTGAACACGGGTCCAGGCCCGCGCCCGTCGCGCCATCCAGCGATTCGACGCGCATGCCGAGCGGCGCATCCAGTCCGCGGTTGCGGCCGATGAAGGCGAGCCGGTCCGCGGTGAGCGTCGGCCGCGCCGTGCCGACGCCGGTCGCATGAAACGCAACGCGCGAGGAAAACACGTCGTGGAAGGGATTGTGGGCGAACAGCGCGCCGCATTCGGCGTCGATGTGCGTGGCCACGTGCCGGCCGCTGCGGTCGCGGCGCTCGCCCAGCACCCATTCGACGTAACTGGTCAGCGAAAGCTTGCGCGGACGATCGCCCTTGTTGACGAGTTTCAGCAGCGTCAGCTTGACAGGTGCTTCGTGCGCCACGAACACCGTTGCTTCGCTGTAGAGGTCGGCATGCACGTGTTCGAAGCGGCTGTAGCCGAAGCCATGGCAGGTGCGGTATGCATCCCCGCTGGGCGAAGGCTGCGGCATCGCCGACCAGAATTCGCCGGTGTTTTCGTCGCGCAGCCATGTGGCCTCGCCGCTCGCGTCGCGCAGCGGATCGTTGTACCAGGGCGTCAGGCGGAATTCGTGCGCGTTCTCCGCGAACGTGTAGGCGCCGCCGGATTCGCTCACCACCGAACCGAACGATTCGTTGGCGAGCACGTTGCTCCAAGGCGCCGGCGTGGGTGCGCCGGGCCTCAACCAGATCGAGTATTCGCAGCCGTCGTTGCGGAAGCCGCCCACTGGATTCGGCAGCCGCAAGTCTTCGGAAGGTGGCTGCAACGCATAACTCGCCGGCGGCGGTTTGCGCAGCGCCAACTTCGCGGGTGGCTCGACATCGGTGTCCGGGACCATGCGCGCGATCTGGTCGCGCAGGCGGCCTTCGTCACCCGAGAACACGCAGCGCGCGACCGACAGCATCAGTGCGCGATCGGGCGCGGCCAGGTGCTCGATGCGCCAAGCGAACATCTTTCCCTTGCCTTGGCCGCCGCGCGCCTCGGCGCCGGATTCGATCAGATACAGGATGTGTTCCTGCAGCTCCTGCCGATAGCCGGAAAGCTCCTCGTTCCAGATCAGCAGGTCCGCGTGCAGGCCCCGCATCTGCCAATAGCCGTGGGCCTGGATCAGGTGGCGGACCAGGTCGATCTGGCTGGCGTTGGCGATGCGCGCCAGCACGATCGGCAGGTCGCCGGAAATGCCGTGCTTCCACAGCGCCGACTGCGTGGGCAGCGTGCCATCGGTACCGCGGCGCGCGGCGATCGGGCCGTACAACAGCGCGCTGGCGACGTGCTCGTAACGTTGTGCTTCCACCGCGGTCATGTTGAGTTGCTGCAGCGCCACCTGATCGTGCGCCCATGCAAGCTGGAACACGCGCTGGTGCAGATGCCGTTCGCGGTATTTGCGGGCCAGTTCAAGGGCCGCATCGCGATCGGGCGCGACGCCGGTGATGATGTCGAGGCCGGCGGTGTGGCCCGGCCGGATCAGGATGCGTCGTCGGATCGAGACGATCGGATCGAGCACCGCGCCGGTGTGGCCGGCGAGCCGTGCGTCGTCCGCGAGTGCACGCGCGCCTGCGGGACTCCGCAGGCGCCCGAGGAATGCTTCGCGGTCGGTCTCGAAACCACCGTCGCCGAGCGTGCCGCCGCGGGTGGTCATCTGGTGCACCAGCCAGGGATTGTGTTCATCCGGACTGCGCGGCCGGCGCGTGGCCAGCAGTGCATCCAGTTCCGGCGCCGATTCGGTTTCCAGGAAAAGCTTGCTGAAGACGGGATGCGAGGCGTCGGCATCCGGCGGCGCCAGTACGATCTCCCCGTAGCTGGTGATTTCCAGTGTGCGCGTTTTCATGGTGCGGTTCGTCAGCCGCACGCGTCGCAGTTCGATGTCGTCCTCGGCCGACACCGCGACCAGCATTTCGGTGGCGATGCCGTGGTCGACGCGATGGAATTCCGCACGCGCCTGCGAGAAGGTCGCGCTGCAACTGCCTCCGGTATCGCCCAGCGGCTGTCGCGTGGCCGACCACACGTTGCCCGAATCGACATCGCGCAGATACACGAACGTGCCTTCGTCATCGCGCACCGCGTCGCCGCGCCAGCGGGTGAGCGCGAGATCTTGCCAGCGGCTGTAGCCGGCGCCGGCCTGGGTCAGCATCACGTGGTAGTTTCCGTTGGAGAGCAGGTGCACTTCCGGCAGCGGCGTATCCATGCGCGTGATCTCGCGCGTCTGCGCGTGCGTGCGCGCGCGGGTCTGGCGCGGCTGCTCGACGTCCAGGGCGGCGGGATGGCGCGGCCGCACTTCTGGAATCTTTTCGCGCAGCAGCAATTCATGCGCGCGGAACATCGGTTCGCGCATGAAGCGCTGCTGCATCGGCTGGCCATTCAAGAGCGAAGACAACGCCAGCAAGCTCATGCCGTGATGGTGCACCATCCAGCTCTTCACCAGCGCGAAGTCTTCGTTCTCGCTGACGCGGCCCGCGGTGAAGTCGAGCGCTTCATAGAATCCGTAGCGGGTCAGCGCACCGATGCCGGCGAGACGTTCGAGGTTGTCGCAGGCCGCGGCGGGATCGAACATCAGCGCCATCGCGCTTGCGTACGGCGCGATCACCAGGTCTTCGCCCAACCCGCGCTTCAGACCAAGGCCCGGCACGCCGAACGCGCGGTACTGGTAGGTGAGGTTGGCGTCGGTGATGTTGTAGGCGGATTCGGAAACGCCCCAGGGCACCTGTTGCTGCGCGCCGTACTGGATCTGCCGCGCGACCGCGGCGCCGCAGGTGTCTTCGAGCAGGGTGTTGCGATACGCCGGCATCAGCAGGTGCGGCATCAGGTACTCGAACATCGAGCCGCTCCATGACACCAGCGTGGGCCGCCCCACGGCGATGGTGAACAGGCGCCCGAGCTTGAACCAGTGGGTGGGCGGCACCTGGCCTTGCGCGATCGCGACGTAGCTCAGGATGCGGGCTTCCGACGCCAGCAGGTCGTAATGGCTCGCGTCGCGCTTGTCGCGCTCGACGTCGTAGCCGATCGCGAACTGCCCACGACGCTCGTCCCAAAGGAATTCGAGGTCCATCTCCGCGAAGACACGGCAGCTTGAAGCCAGCGCGAGCGCATCGTCGCGCTGGCGGTTCAAGGTGGCACCCAGTTCGTCGAGCGCTGCGCACACGTCGGTGGCGCCTTCCCGTGTCAGGCGCAAGCTGATGTCCGCGGCCAGCGCCTGCGCGTGCGCGCGGGGGGGATTGCCTTCCAGCTCGGCCAGCCGGGCGCGCACGGTCTCGTCATCGCTGCCGCAATCGCCCAAGCCCAGCCATGGCGCCAGTTCGTCCAGTTCCTCGCATGCGGCGGTAGCCTGGCGCGCAAGCACGTCGACCCATTCAGCGAATTCGTGCGCCACGGCATTGTCGGTCACCAGTTGCGCGAGCTTGCCGGATTCGGCCTCGATCCGCGCCAGCAATCCGTGCAGCACCGGCAGGTTGCCCGAGTTGCCGACGGCGTCGGCGATAAGGCCGTCGAGTTCCGTCAGCGTGGCCGCCAGCGCGAGGTTGGCGTGCGGATCGGCCGCGTCCACGCCCGGCAGTTGTTCGCCCAGCACCCGCGCGGTATCGCGCAGCCCGCGCGCCAGGCTGCTCGACACCAATGCGTCGTCGTCCGTGTGTTCCAGCGCGCTGGCGAGCACCAGCAGGCACGCCATCAGGTTGCCGGAGTCCACGCTGGAGACGTAGCGCGGCGGCAACGGTTCGAGGCTGAGCGTGTCGTACCAGTTGTAGAAGTGGCCGCGATGACGCGGCATTTGCTTCAGCGTTTCCAGCGTCGCGGCGGTGCGGCGCAGCAATCCGGAGCGGGTGATGTAACCGAAGTCGTGTGCGGTCAGGTTGGCCAGCAGCGCCATGCCGATATTGGTGGGGGAGGTTCGGTGCGCGACCTGTTCGACCGGAAACGCTTGGCAATTGTCGGGCGGCAGCCAGTTCTCGTTCGCGTTCACGAAGGCTTCGAACCAGTGCCACACGCGTCGCGCGACGCTGCGCAAGAACATTTCCTGGGCCGCATCCAGCGGCAGCGATGGACGTTCCGGCGTGCGGCTGATCCACCATGCGAGCCCTGGCGCCGCGAACCACAAGACCAGGAACGCCAGTGCGGCGGGCAAGGCTTCCGGCACCGCATAGACGAGGGCGAAGCCCGCGACCATCGCGGTCGCCGGCGCAATCCACATCAGCCGCACGTAGCCCGCGAGCGCGGAAGCCGCGCCGCGCACCGCATCGGTCATCGGCGTCCATTCCAGCAGGTGGCGGCGCGTGAACAGCAGGCGTCCGGCGCTGCGTGCGATCGCGTCCAGGTTCAACCATGTTTCGAATGGCAGCGTCGCGATCGAAAACACGTCGCGCAGCAATTCGTCGCGGATGCCTCGCCAAGTGCTGCGCCAGCGACGCGGCGGCACGCGCTGTTTCAGGTTGCGCGCGACCTGCACCAGCGCGATCAGCAGCGGTGCGCCCAGCAGCAGCGCCACCACGATCAGCGTCCAGTACACCGCGGAGGGACCGTGCGACCAGCCGCGCAGCAGCAGCGCCAGCATCGCCAGCGGCACCAGTCCGCGGCGCAAGTTGTCCAGGATCTTCCAGCGGTGGTGGGCCTTCAGGGTATTGCGCAGCCCGCGTCGGCGCGGGCCCGGCACGATCGGCAGCAGCCACTGCACGATCTGCCAGTCGCCGCGGGTCCAGCGGTGGCGCCGTCGTACGTCCACACTGAAGCGGTTGGGCTGGTGTTCGATCAATTCGATGTCGCTGACGAGGCCCGCGCGCGCGTACGAACCTTCCAGCAAATCGTGCGACAGGATCAGGTCGTTCGGGAAACGCGTGCCGACGGAACGGCTGAACGCATCCACGTCGTAGATACCCTTGCCGACGAAGGAGGCTTCGCCAAACAGGTCCTGGTACACGTCCGAAACCGCGCGCGTGTACGGGTCGAGGCCGGTCGAATCGCTGTACAGACGGGCGAAGCGACTGGGGCGATCCGCACCCCACGTCACCGAGATGCGCGGCTGCAGCAGGCCGTAGCCCGCGACCACGCGGCGCGAACCCTTGCTGAACCATGGACGGTTCAACGGATGCGCCATGGTTTCGATCAGTTTGCGGGCGGCTTCCGGCGGAAGCTGGGTGTCGGCGTCCAGCGTGATCACGTAGCGCGCGGTCTGCAGCGCATCGACGTCTCCCACGACCACGCTGAAGGCGCGTTCGGGTTGCACGCCGCGCAGGATTCGATTCAAGTCGCCGAGCTTGCCCCGCTTGCGCTCGAAACCCATCCACACGGATTGCCGCGCGTTCCATTCGCGCGGCCGGTGGAACAGGTAAAAGCGCGTAGAACCAGCCAGCGGGTATTTCGCATTGAGGCGGTCGACGCCTGCGGTAGCGGACTGCAGCAAGGCGTTGTCGCCCAGCATGTCCCGCTCCGGCGCGTCGGGAAAATCCGTGAGCAACGCGTAGCGCAGGTTCGGATCGCGATTGCCGAGGTAGCGGATTTCAAGCGCATCGAGTTGTTCGGCGAGGCCGTCGGGGCCGCCCAGCAACCACGGCACCACCACCAGCGTGCGGCATTCATCGGGAATGCCGCCCGAGAACGACATCTTGGGCAGCAGATTTGCCGGCACCAGCATGCCCAGCAACCAGTTCACCAGCGAGACCGCGGGCTGGCTCGCAGCCACGAACACCGCGATCAGCAATACCAGGTCGATCGCCAGCGGCATCGGCGCGATATACCAACGGTGACCTGACCAGACCAGTGCGGTGATGATCAGGCTGATGAAAAAGATGGCACCGAGATACGTGCTGGAAGGCCAGCGCTTGAGGCGCGCGGCCAGGCGGTGTTCGGCCGGCGCGCGCGCGCCCAATTCGCGTTCCAGCGTCGCATGGCCCGGTCCGATCAGGAAATAACCGACGTGATGGAGACGCGGATCGCCTTCGGGGTCGTGGTCGGCCGCGGCCAGTTCGATGGCGCGCCGCGCGATGTCGGGCTCGCTGCGGCCGCTGCGCATGGCCAGCGATTCGACCGCATGGCGATAACGGCCGCGGGTGCTGAAATCCATGTCTGCGTAGGCGCCCGCGGGATCTTCCGAAAGAATGCGGTCGACCACGCCCACGCGTTCGATCAGCTCCGACCAGTTCGTCTCGTTGACGCGGCGCAGGCTGTTGATGCGGTTGGCGATGGATACCTGATCGGCGGCCTGCTCGCGCGCCTCGCCATCGATCACGCGTGCCACGCTGGTGCCGCGCTGTTCCAGTTGCGCCTCGGCGAAGCTGAGCGCCAGTTTCAGCGACGGATGCTTGCCCTCGAGTAGGCGATAGAACTCGGCCGCGAAAGCGGGAGAAATGAACGATTCGGCGCGCGCCATTTCCGCGACGCTGAGCAGCATGTCATTGGGGATGTGAGCGGCAACATCCACCAAATGCTCGGCCCAGAACTCGGCGCGTGAATACGCTTCCAGTCGCCGCGTGATCGCGACAGCGCATCCTGCGAGTCCTTCGATCAAGGTGACGCGGATCAGCACCGGCAGCGTCCACAGCTCGACCATGTCCAGCGAACCGCGTCGCTGGTAGTCGTTGAGGTAGCGCTCGATCGCGTCGGGTTCCAGATTGCCGTCGAGCGACGCGATGCAAGCGCGCATCACCCGCAGGATGCGCGGCACCACCATGCCGTCGGCGGTGCGGCAGCGCGGCAGACGTCGCCAGACCCTGGCGGGCAGCGCCTCGCGCACCTCGCGGATCTGGTTGCGGATCAGATAGACGTTGTCGATCAACCATTCGGCGGCCGGCTCGATGCGACGGTTTTCGACCGCGGCCATGCGTGCCACCGCATAGCCGTGCGCCAGCGTCTGGTCGTGCGTGGTCAGCGCGCGCGCGAGATCGAACGACTGCGCCTGGGTCAGCCGGTTGTGCTCACGCGCGAGCGCCCCGGCCGGAACCGCCGGCGTTGCGGCCTCGGGCGTGTCACGCGGAGTCGTGCGCGCGTGCCCGATCCGGTGCGCGGCGCGCCGTATCCTGAACCTGCGAATCCATGCTTGCGGGCGGTGGTTGCGCGGCACCTCGAGAGGTCACTCGTCCTGGGGAATCTTCGATGTTAGCGAAACAACCGTTGCCGCAATGTCACCGGGGCGCGGCGGCGGGTTCGGGCCGGCGTCACACTGGAAGTTCATTCAGGACGTTCAGGTGACCGTCGGGATCGCGCAGCAGGGCGATTGTCGCGCCGCGGATGAAGCCGCTGGCGACGACGGTATCGGCGAAATCGCCGTCGGTCAGCGCATCGAGCAGCACATCGGCATTTTCCACCCGCCAGACCAGGCGGTCGGCCGCGACGGCCGTGAGGCTGAGGGCCTCGTTCGCCCGACCCCGCGGCTGGCGATAGCCGAGCAACTCCAGATGCGGCGTGCGCGTCGCGCTTTCCAGCGCGATCACGTCCACCGCGACATCGGCGAGGTCATCGAGACGTTGCTGCTCGACGCCTTGGTTCACGCCGCGCATGGCAACGCGCAGGCCCAGCAATTCATAAAACAGGACGCTGCGTTCGACGTCGGTCACGCTGATGGCGCTGTGGTCGATGCCGGGCATAGGGCCGTCCGCTTGCTTTGATTGCCATGCGGGGCCGCCGGTGCCCCGCGGAAACGCGAGCAGCTCCAGCGGATGTCCATCGGGATCACGGAATTTGAATGCGGTGACCGAACCCGTCGGAGGCGGTAGCGTTTGCGGACCGGCCTGCGAGATCGGGGTGGCACCATGTCGCATCACGCGGTCATATGCCGCATTCATGTCATCGACCACGACCGCGCAATGCTGGAACCCCAAGTCGTTCGAGGCGCCGTCTTTCGGGTAGGGCTCGGCAGCCGGAAATTGCGTCAGCACCAATGTTTGCGCGCCCAGCGAGAGCTGCGCGCAGCACGGCGGCGTGTCGCACAGGTCTGGCAGCAAGGTCCACGCGGGAGGCGTGGCGTCGGCATCATCCACGCGAAAGCCAAGTGCATCGCGATGAAACGCGACTGCGCTCTGGATGTCCGCGGTGTTGCGCTCGATGCGCACCAGCTTGCGTATGCCGTGGCTCACGGCCGTTGCGCACCACGCCGGTTGATCCAGATCGCGTACAACGCTTGCGACGCGCACAGGAACAAGCGGCTGCGATGGCGGTCGCCGAAGCAGAGATTCGAAACCGTGCACGGCACCTTGATGCGGCCGAGCAGGGTGCCATCGGGCGCGATGCAGTGCACGCCATCGCCCACCGCCGCCCACGCGTTGCCGTCCTGGTCGCAACGGACGCCATCGGCGTGGCCCGTCGCGGTTGCATGAAAGTCGCGGCCGTTGCGCAGCGAATTACCGTCGTCGGCCACGTCATAGACGCGGATGCAGCATTTCGAATGGGGTTCGAATTGCACGCCGGTGTCGCTCACGTACAGGCGTTTCTCGTCGGGCGAGAAGCACAATCCGTTCGGACCCGCGATGTCGCCGATCACCACCTTCAATGATCCATCGTGCGCATCGAAACGGTAAACATTGGCCGGCAACTCGGATTCGTCCTTGCCGCCTTCGTAATCGGTCTGGATGCCGTAGGGTGGATCGGAAAACCAGATTGTGCCATCCGACTTCACCACCACGTCGTTGGGCGAGTTGAGGCGCTTGCCCTCGAAGCGATCGGCCAGCAGGGTGACGTCGCCGTCGAGCTCCGTGCGCACGATCGCGCGGCCACCGTGCAGGCAGCCGACCAGACGACCTTCACGGTCGCGGGTGTGGCCATTCGCGAAGCGCGATGGTTGCCGGAACACCGATACGCCGCCCGAAGCCGTCCAGCGCATGATGCGGTCGTTCGGGATATCGCTGAACAGCAGGCACTGCATGTCCGCGAACCACACCGGTCCTTCCAGCCAGCGGAATCCTTCGGCCAGTTTTTCCAGTGGTGCGTTGGGCAACACCATCGAGCGGAAGCGCGGGTCAAGGACTTCGTAATCGCTCACGGCGCATCGTCCATCTGCACGAGCATCAACACCGCCGGTTCTCCACCGACCGTGCCGGAGCGATGCCCCTCGTGGCCCTGTGCATCGGCGATGCAGCCCTGGTCGCCGCCGAAGGAAATTTCGCCCGCGCCCATTTCCACGCGGGTGCCGTCCATCGTCTCCACGAACCAGCGACCCGACAGCGGCACGATCCACTGCGGCGCGGGGTTCTCGTGCCAGTCGCCAATCCAGCCCGCCGGCAATACGCTGAAAAGCGTCTTCCGTGGCGTTTGCTTTTGCTCCGCGTTCCATTGCGGCGCCGCGCCGCCCATGCTCTGGCGTTCGAACTCGGTGATCGCGCGGCGTTCCTGATGGCTGACGCCATTACGGTCCGTCCATACGTGCCAATAGGTGGGTGCGGGCGCGTCCATGTTCATTCGATCAGTGCTCATTGGAATGTGGCCAGGTCCATCCAGGGATGGCTGATGGCGGCGCGATTCCGGCCTTTGTGTACACCGCGGTGGATGACAGCGGCCGCCGCACGATCACGCGCACCGGCGCGAGCTGGGTGGCGAATACCACCAGCAGCAAGCCGCCGACCAGTCCGAAGTTTTTCAGGAAATCCCAGAAATGACCGCGCGCGACACTGTTGCCCGACTTCCAGAAATCACGGAACTTCCAGAACGGGTGGTACAGGATCGCGGTGACGATGCAGAACAGCGCCAGCACGAACGCGGCGAGGCGATCGTGCCAGCCGAACACGATGCAGAACGGCGCGACGCCTTCCACGATGATCGCGGCGGCCAGCAACGGCGCACCGGTCCAGCGCGGCAGGAACGAAGAGTCCGCCTGCGCGATCGCGTCCTTCCAGAATACGATCTTGTCCAGTGCACTGAGCGGGAACAGCACCACCAGACAAACTCGGATGGCGATCGGAATGAAATAGAGATTCAGCCACATGGGGCGCTCCTCACCGCATCCGGTCCGCGATCCGGTCCGCGACGCGCAGTGCGTTCGCGACGATCGTGAGCGTCGGGTTCACCGCGCCGATCGACGGGAAGAAACTCGCGTCGGCGACATAAAGATTGTCGAGTTCGTGTGCCCTGCAATCGAGATCGAGCACCGAGGTTTTCGGATCGGTGCCGAAGCGCGCGGTACCGGCCTGGTGCGCGGTGCCGCCGATCGGGATGTCCTTGCCGAGGTATTGCGTGCGCCGCAGCGTGTGCGGGTGTGCACCGATCGGTTCCAGCAGCAATTCCAGTTTCGCCTTGAGTCGGTGGTGCGCTTCCATGTTGTTGTCGGTCTGCTCGACGACCACGCGCTCGCCGTCGTAGCGGATGCGGTTCTCGGGGCGCGGCAGGTCTTCGCTGGACAGCCAGAAATCCAGCGAATGGCGGGCGATGTATTCGAACGGTTTCTCGGGCAACCATTCGAGCCAGCCTGGCAGCGCCTCGCCGCGCAAGGTGTCGGCGTGCGACTTGCCGGTCATCTGGATCAGGCCCATCGGGAATTCCCAATCGCCCGCCCCGAAGTAGTAGTCGCTCACGCCCACGGTCTTCTGGAATACCGTCTCGTTCGGTTCGCGGGTGATCGCCAGCAGCACCGACTGGTTGTGGCGAATGTAATTGCGCCCGACCTGGTCGGAACCGTTGGCGAGCCCCTTGGGATGTTTGTCGTTGGCCGAACGCAACAGCAGCAGCGCGGAGGACAGCGCGCCGCAGGCCACCACCACGATGTCGGCGGAATACGTTTCCTTCGCGCCGCAGCGTTCCACCTGCACGGCATTGACCGTGCGGCCTGAGGCATCGGTGTCGAGGCGTGCGACGTACGCGCCCGTCAGCAGCGTCACGTTCGGGTGCGCAGCCAGAGTCGGACTGACGCAGATGATTTCGGCGTCAGCCTTGCCGTTGGTCGGGCACGGATAACCGTCGAAGGCGCCGCAGCGCACGCAGGGACTGGAACGCGCCACCACGCCATCGGTTTCATCCAGCAGGATGCCGAGCGGCATGTGGAACGGATGCAGCCCCTGACGCGCGAAGGTGTCGGACAGTTGCTGCATCCGGGGCTCGTGGGCGACCGGGGGGAATGGATACGGCGTGCCGCGGCGCGGTTCGGTCGGGTCCTCGTCCGCGGTGCCGTGCACGTGGAAGAGTTTTTCGGCTTCGTCGTAATACGGCGCGAACACGTCGTACTTCAGTGGCCACTCGGGCGAGAGACCGCCGGCGTGTTGAAGTTGCTCGAAGTCGCGTTCGCGCAGCCGGAACAGGGCCGCGCCGTACATCTTGGAATTGCCGCCCACGAAATAATGCAGGCCGGGATGAAAAGCTGTGCCGTATTTGTCGTACCAGGTTTCGTCGGCTTGGTATGAGTTGTCGATGAAGACCGACTTGGGGCTCCAGTTGTCGGGCGAACGCTTGAGCCAGTCGCCGCGTTCCAGCATCAGAATCTTCTTGCCCGTTGGCGCCAGCCGTTGCGCCAGCGCCGCGCCGCCGGGACCGGAGCCGATCACGATCATATCGTAGTGGGTATCGGGCATGCCTCGCCCCCAGGGCCGCACCGCGGCGAAGGTCTGGCGTTGTACAGGACGGGGTGTCTAATTCAGGTCAACGCGCGCCCGATTTGGAGCGGCATCTTGGGGACGCTATACTTGCACGGATGCATGGCGTCCGCGGGGGCCCGGGACGCTGTTCGCCTTTCAACCGGAGTTCGCAAGTGAGCACGAATCTCACCCCGTCCGATCGTACCTTCATGAAGCACTTCGCGATCATGATCGCCATGCTTGCGAGCATCGCGGTGGTGCTGATCATCATCGGCGCGATCGTGTGGACGACTCTGCCGAAAGAGAGCAACCAGCGGGAAGTGCAGCGGGCGGGCGAGCGCATCACTCCGGTAAGTGCGGTCTATGCAGGCAACACCGGGCGCGCAGCGATGGAGGCCGCCAAGACTGCCGCGACCCAGGCTGCCGCCTCGCAGGTCGCTTATGGCGGCACCACCGACGGCAAGGCGATCTTCGATCACCTGTGCACCACCTGTCATTCAACGGGCGCCGCGGGCGCGCCCAAGGTCAGCGACAAGGCCGCGTGGGCATCGCGCATCAAGCAGGGCATCGATACGCTGGTCAAGCATGCGATCGACGGCTACACCGGTCCCGATGGCAATCACATGCCGGCCAAGGGCGGCAACCCGGCGCTCTCCGACGCGCAGGTGGAAGCCACGGTGAAATGGATGGTGTCGCAGGTGAAGTGACACGCGTTTGCGCGGTGCCGATGGCATCACGCGCGTGGCATTTCGACCTGTCATGGACGACCGGCGGCGTCCGCTTCAGCGACAAATGCTCGCCGCTATGGGTTCAACCCGCGATGTAACGCTGCAGGTGATCGATCTCGGCCGCCTGGTCGTCGATCACCGCCTTCACCAGGTCCCCGATCGAGACGATGCCGATCAGCCGGTTGTCTTCGATGGCCGGCAGGTGGCGCACGCGCAGTTCCGTGCACAACCGCATGCATTCATCCACCGTGGTCGTGGGCGAAACGGTGGTCGGCGCGGGCGTCATGATTTCCGATACGGGCGTTTCGCGCGATGAACGCCCCTTGAGGATGACCTTGCGTGCGTAATCGCGCTCGGTGACGATGCCCGCAAGCGCTTCGCCGCGCACCACCACCAGCGCACCCACGCGTCGTTCGGCCATCAGGCGAATCGCATCGAGCACCGGCGCCTCCGGCGCGATCGTGTAAACCGTGCCGCCCTTTTCTTCCAGCAAGTGCTTGACCTGTCGCATCGCAGTGTTCTCCGATTGCGGAAGATCACCCGATTCTAGCGCTTGCAATGCGCGGTGGCGGCCCGCGAGACACGGCCTTTCATGGCTTCGTCAGCCAGCCACGGGTGCCAAGGTCACGCCGCGAAACCGGGCGCGGAATCGCCGATCCACGTATCGACCGGCTGCGCTTTCGCGTAGAGGAAGCCCTGCACGTGGCGGCAGCCCAACTGCCGCAGCATGTCGCGCTGCAGCGGGGTCTCCACGCCTTCGGCAATCACCTGGATCGAAAGCGTTTCGGCCATCGCGAGGATGGCGCGGATCACGGCGTCGCTGCTGCCTTCGCCGGCCTCGGTGAGGTTGGCGACAAACGAGCGATCGATCTTGAGGGTTTGCAGCGGGTACTGGTGCAGGTACGAAAGGGACGAGTAGCCGGTGCCGAAGTCATCCAGCGAAATGCTGATGCCGGCGTCGCGGAAAACCTGCAGGATCCGCTTTACCGCAGGCGTGTTCTCCAGCAGTGCGCGTTCGGTCACCTCGACGCGCAGGCGCGAGGCCGGCACCGCGTACTCGGCCAACAAATCCAGCAGGCGCTGGTCGAAGTGCGGGTTGCTGAAGTGGCGCGCGGAAAGATTGATCGCCACGAACGCGTCGTTGTTTGCCGCAAGTGCGTTGGCGTCGCGGCACACCTGGGTGAAGATCTGCCAGTCGATGGTCTCGGACGTGCCGGTATCTTCGGCCACGCTCAGGAATGCGCCCGGCAGCAGCACCCCGCGTTGCGGGTGGCGCCAGCGCATCAACGCTTCGTAGCCGACCACGTCGCCACTCTCGAGATCAACCACCGGCTGGTAGTACGGCACGAATTCGTTGCGGGTCAGCCCACGCCGCAGGTCGTTTTCGACTTCCAGCAGCGAAACGGCTTCCTTGCGCAGGTGATCGTCGAACACAGCGTAGCGATGGCGGCCATCGGCCTTGGCGCGATACATCGCCGAGTCGGCGTCGCGCAGCAATTCGTCCGGGTTCCGGTAGTGCTGCGCTGCCAACGTGATGCCGATCGAGGTCGAGGTGAACAGTTCCTTGGCGGCAAGCCGGAACGGCGCATTGAGATCGTTGATGATGCGTTCGGCGATTTGGCAGGCACGCGCGGCGTCATGGACACCCTCCAGCAGCACACTGAATTCATCGCCGCCCAGGCGCGCGACCACGTCTTCGGACTTCAGGCAATCGCGGATGCGGCTGCCGACCTGCAGCAACAAGTCATCGCCGACCAGGTGGCCGACGGAGTCATTGATGACCTTGAAGCGGTCGAGGTCCATGAACAGCACCGCGAAACCCTGGCTCGGATCCGCGTGATAGCGCGCCAGCGCGTGTTCGAGCCGCTGCATCAGCAGGGTGCGATTGGGCAGGCCGGTCAGCGAATCATGCAGGGTCTCATACTTCAGACGTGCTTCGATGCGTTCGCGTTCGGTGATCTGCGCGCGCAGGTCGCGGTTGGCCAGCGCCAACGCGCGCGTGCGTTCGTCCACGCGACTTTCGAGTTGGGCGTAGGCCCGGCGCAGCGAATCCTTGGCTCGGATGCGCTCCAGCGCATTGGCGATGTGATACGAGACGAAAGTCAGCAGTTCCTGGTCGCGCTGGGTGTAGTGGTATTCGGGCGAGTAGCTTTGCACCACCAGCACGCCGGCCGTGTGGTCGGCACAAACCAGGGGTACGCCCAGCCAGCATTCGGATATCGAGCCGTAGTATCCCACTTCACCCGAAGCACGCAAGCGCTCGATCTCGGCTTTATCCACCAGGAGCGGCGCGCCGTTGCGCAAAACGTATTCGGTGAGCCCGTCCGCGAGCTTGCGCGTCGGATTCTCGCGGTCGCACTCGTCCACCGAGTATGGAAAGCTGAGTTCCGTGCCGTCCTCGGAAATCAGTGCAATGCAGAAGTTGCGCGCATTGATCAGATCGTCCACGACCCCATGGATCGAGGCATAAAACGCATCGGGGCTGTCGGTGCTGCCGGCCAATTCGGCGATGCGGAACAGCGCCGCCTGCAGGCGTTCGCCACGCTGCCGTTCCAGCACCTCCTGCTGCAGCACGCCGTTGGCCTCGCTGAGTGCCACGGTGCGTTCTTCAACCCGGCGTTCCAGTTCGACGTGGGCCAGGCGCCGCTCCAGCGCCGTCTGGATGTGCTGGGCCACGTAGGTCAGAAGGGTCTTGTCGTGCTCGTGGTAGTGATGGATATCGTCGTAGCTCTGCACCACCACGCAGCCGACCACTTCGATTCCGTGCAGCAGAGGTACCCCCAGCCAATCCTTGCAAACGGCGCCGACCATGTGGAACGGGCCATCGACGTGCCGGCTCATCGATTCCGGCGAGCCCATCAGCGGCTTGCCATCGTGGAGCACGTACCAGGTGGGACCGTGCTCGATGCCGGGCATCGAAAACACGTCATCCGGGCGGGGCGGTTCGGAATCGACCGTGTCCGCGTAGTAAGGGAACTGCACGCTGTCCTGCTTGGCGTCGTAAAGCGCGATGTAGAAATTCTCCGCGTACATCAGCGAACCGACGATGGCGTGCAGGACATTGAACATGGGGGTCAGGTCGGCGCCGGCCGCGCTGGCCTGGTCGGCGATTGCGTACAGCGCGCGCTGAAGCCGCTCGGAGCGACCGAGTTGCTCCACCGAGTTCGCAAGCGCGGTGCGCTGGTCGAGCGCGTCGATGCGCGCGGCGATCAATTCAGCCGCGGCATCCAGTAGCGCGCTGCAGTCGTGATCGCAGGGTGCGGTGACGACGAGCACTTCATCCCTGGAAAGCGTGATCTGCAATGGATATCCCGAAGCGCGGGCGTCGAGCCGCGCCGCGTCGTCACGGTTGCAGCGTTCAATCACTGTTCCCGGCACCAGCTCGTCCAGCAGTGCGCGCGCAGTGGTGACGACCGTATCCAGGTCCGGTGCCGCCCACAGATTGCCACTGGCCTGCAACAACGCAGTCGGGGTGGGTGCGGGCTGATCGGCCGGAACGGCTTGGGATAAAAGATGAACGTGGGCGGCCATGAATCGGACCCCTGTCTGCATGGAAGGTCGTCCCATTCGTTATCGGCACAAATCGCGCCAGGTTGCGCGATTTTTTGTGATATTTGGTTACGGGTTGCGCATGAGAAACGTGACGTCCGTCAAGGGATCGCGCAGCGGATCACCGCCGGCCACGTGACGGTGCCAGGCCACGCGGTCGCTTTGGATGCGGATCAAGCACGTATGACACACCGCCCAGTTGGCGCATCTGCTGCTCGATCCAGCCCGCGCGCCGCTGGATGTAGGGCGATGGCCGGTTTGCATGCCAGCCGCGCGGATTGGGCAGCACCGCGGCGAGAAGTGCGGCCTGGTGGGCCGTCAGGCGCGAGGCGGGCTCGTGAAAATACGCCTGCGACGCTGCCTCGACACCGTAGATACCGTCGCCGAGTTCGGCGATGTTCGCATACACCTCGAGCACCCGGCGCTTGGGCCATGTGATGTCGATCAGGACGGTGAAATACGCTTCCAGCCCCTTGCGGAAAAAGCCGCCACCGCTCCACAGGAACAAGTTGCGTGCGGTCTGCTGGGTAATCGTGCTGGCGCCGCGCAGGCGGCCTCCGGCTTCGGCCTCATCGATGGCCGAACGGATGGAAGGAATGTCGAAGCCGTGATTGAACGGGAAGGTCTGGTCCTCGCCCGCGACCATCGCCAGCGGCGCCACCGGTGCGATCCGTTCCCACGGCACCCATCGGTAATGGAGGGCGAAGTCGTGGTTGCCATGCCAGATTTGCGAGATCTCGCGCTCCAGCATGTAGGCGCTGATGAAGGGCGGCACGACACGCAGGATCACCACCGGCAGCCATGTGATTGCGACGAAAATCACCGCTGTCCACAACAGTCGGCGAAACCAGCGGCGCGCGAACGGGCGGCGCCGACCGCCGACTGCAAAATCGATCATGCCGGCTTCATGCCGTCAAAGGAGGAGGCACCGTGCCACGCACCCACAGTTCCAGCGGTTGTGCCGGCGCGTACAAGAAGCCCTGCGCATATCGGCAGCCCATCTTCAGCAACAGGTCGCGCTGCTCGACCGTTTCCACGCCTTCGGCAATCACCTGCATCGACAGCAGTCGGGACATCGCGATGATCGTGCGGATCACCGCGTCGCTGCTGCCTTCGCCTTCCGCGGTGAGGCTGGTGATGAACGAGCGGTCGATCTTCAACGCCTGCACCGGGTATTGGTGCAAGTAGGACAGCGAGGAATAACCGGTGCCGAAGTCGTCCAGTGCGATCCCGATGCCGGCGCCACGCAGGGTTTGCAGGAGGCGCTTGGCTTCCGGCGGGTTCTCCAGCATCGCGCGTTCGGTAACTTCGACCCGCACGTTGGAAGGTGGCACGTCGTGCTCCGCCAGCAATCGCAGCAGGCGACGATCGAGGTCGGGATTGCGGAAGTGGCGGGCCGACAGATTGATGCCCAGGAAGATGTCGCTGCCTCCGATCAATCCGGCCGCGTCGCGGCAGACCTGCTCGAAGATTTGCCAATCGATGGTTTCCGAAGCGCCCGTGTCTTCCGCAACGCTCAGGAATTCCCCGGGCAGCAACAGGCCGCGTTGCGGATGGCGCCAGCGCATCAAGGCCTCGTACCCCGCAACGCTGCCATCCGCGAGATTCACGACCGGCTGGTAGTAGGGTACAAATTCGTCGCGCGTCAGCCCGCGGCGCAGATCGTTTTCGACTTCCAGCAGCGATACGGCTTCGCGACGCAGACCCTCGTCGAACACCGCGTAACGATGCCGGCCATCGGCCTTGGCGCGGTACATCGCGGAGTCCGCGTCGCGCAGCAATTCCTCGGGATGCTTGTAGTGCTCGGCCGCCAGCGCGATGCCCACCGAAGTCGAGGTGAACAGTTCCTTGGCCGCGAGCCGGAATGGCGCGTTGAGATCGTCGATAATGCGCTTGGCGATGCGGCAGGCCCTGTCCGCGTCGGTGATGCCTTCCAGCAGCACGCCGAATTCGTCGCCGCCCAGGCGCGCCACCACGTCTTCCGATTTCACGCAGGCGCGGATTCGACCGCCGGCCTGGAACAACAGGTCGTCGCCGATCAGGTGGCCCACCGAGTCGTTGATGACCTTGAAGCGGTCGAGATCCATGAACAGTACCGCGAAACCTTTGCCCGGGTCGGCGTGGAAGCATTCCAGCGCGTGCTCCAGCCGCTGCATCAGCAGACTTCGGTTGGGCAGCCCGGTGAGCGAGTCGTGCAGCGTTTCGTATTTCAGGCGCGCTTCGATCCGTTCGCGTTCGGCGATTTGCGCACGCAGGTCGCGATTGGCCAGCGCCAGCGCGCGGGTGCGTTCGCCCACGCGGTGTTCGAGATTGGAATAGGCGCGCCGCAACGATTCGGCGGCGCGCACGCGTTCCAACGCATTGGCGATGTGATAGGAAACGAACGTGAGCAGTTCCTGGTCGCGCAGGGTGTAGTGGTGTTCGGGCGTATAACTTTCCACCACCAGCGCGCCGACCGTGTGTTCGGCGCACACCAGCGGCACGCCCAGCCAGCACACGGAATCGGTGCCGTGCTGCGCCACCTCACCACTGATCCGCAGCCGCTCAATCTCGGGCGCGTTCGCGAGCAGGGCGGTGCTGTATCGCAGGACGTATTCGGTCAGGCCGTTCGCGAGTTGGCGCGGCTGGCGTTTTTGGTCGCGTTCGTCCACCGAATACGGGAACGTCAACTCGGCACCGTCCTCGGACAACAGCGCGATATAGAAATTGCGCGCGTACAGCAGTCCACCCACCACGCGGTGCACGGCGGCGTAGAAATTGTCGATGCTGTCGGTGGTGCTGGCCAGCTCCGCGATGCGGAACAGCGCCGCCTGCAGCCGCTCGCCGCGCTGGCGTTCCAGCACTTGTTGTTGCAGCACGCGGTTGGCTTCGCGCAGCGCCTCGGTGCGTTCGCCGACGCGATGTTCCAGTTCGACATGCGCCAGACGACGTTCCAGCGCGGTCTGGATGTGTTGCGCGACGTAGATCAGCAGCGCCTTGTCCTGCTCGTCGTAATGGTGCGCATCGTCATAGCTTTGCACTACCACGCAACCGACCACGTCATTGCCGCGCAGCAGCGGCGCCCCGAGCCAATCCACGCAATCGGTGCCTGAACTGTGGAACGGACCGCTGACCTGGCGGCCCAGTGAATCGAGCGAACCCATCAGCGGCTTGCCGTCGCGGATCACGTACCACGTGGGTCCGTGGTGGATTTCGTCCATCGACATGTCGCTGTGCGGATCCGGGATACTCGGATCGGCAATGTCGGCGTAATAAGGAAATCGCACGCTGTCGCGAGAAGCGTCGTACAACGCCACGAAGAAGTTCTGGGCGTACATCAGCGTGCCGACGATCTGGTGCAGCGCACCGAACATCGCGGTGGTGTCTGCGCCCGCCGCGCTGGCCTGATCGGCGATCGCGTACAGCGCGCGCTGCAACTTTTCCGCGCGGCCGAGTTGTTCGACCGATTCCGCCATCGCGGTCTGGCGGCCCAGTGCGCGGATACGCGCCCCGATCATTTCGGCGGCCGCTTTCAGCAGCATGCCGGTTTCATGGGTTCCGTTCGCGGCCACCACCAGGATTTCGCGATCGGAGAGCGCGACCTGCAACCGATGATCGGTTTCCGCCGGGATGCCCGGTGCGTTGTCATCCCGGGGGCAGCGCTGCACGATCGCGCCCGGCGCTAGTTCGGTCAGCAACGTGCACGCGCTCGCCACGACTCCGTCCACGGTTTCCGCCGCCCAGAGGCTACCGCTTGCCCGCAGGGCGGCGGCAATGGGCGACTGGCCGGCCGGAGTGGCCAGATGGTGAACGTTGCCTGCCATGTATGGTCCAACCCCCTGCACTGGGTATGAGTGTAACGTCAGTCACCCCGCGAAAGGCACGCGCGGGATCAGAATTACTCGTCGGGCAACGATCCCCTGCTGATGCCAGTTTGGACCCGTCCAAGCCGATTCGGCTGTGGAGGGGTGGTTTTGACGAGGGCGGGCTGGGTCCCGTTGGAGGGGTGAATCGACTGGTCGGTCCGCAGAGGAATGCCGCACTGGCGAGTCCAGCAATTGTTAGCAAAATGTAATTTCGTGGCGTACAATCCCTTCCAAAGACGGTACGGTTTGCGCGTGCCGTGCTTGACTTTGCGAAACTACTGTTCCGGAAGTTCCAGAATGCGTCGATGCTTGGCCAACGCGATACTTGCCGGCTTGGGCTTGGCCCTGCCGCTGTGTGCGTTCGGCCAGACGACGTCGATGCCGGTCATTCCGCCGGTGCAGCAGGCCCCGCACGCCAAGAAGAGCGCCGTGAGCGCGCCGGTCTGGCAACAGGACGGCAACACCCTTTCGGTGACCGCCACGGGGCACAGCAGATCGACCGTCCCAAGCCCCGCCGCGGCTCCGCTGGAAGGCCAAACCCGGTCCGCGGGCGCGGGTGTCCGCTTCGCCACCAAGCCGGGCCTGACCGCCCACGCCAATATCCACGAAATCCACTGGGCGCCGCTCACCCCGGTTTGCGTCGCGGCCTTGCCCGGTGATTCGACGAGCCCGGTTTGCGCCGGTCCGCTGGCGGAAGGAGTGCAGCGCGGCGAAGTGGGTGCGGGATTCGCCGGCTCGGGCGTCAAGTTCGATGTTTCGCTGGGGCAATCGCAAAGTGAGTCGACCACCTCGCCCGTGTTGAATCGCCGCACGACGCTGCCGCGGGTATTGCCGGCCGAAGGCGGCGCGGATGTCGCGGCGCCGCTTTGGTTCCGCAACAGCACCGCCACCAGCATCAGTGCAAAAGGCCAGCTCGACGTGGCCCCGAACACCAGCCTCGATCTGGGTGCCAGCCTAGGTCATGTAAAGTTCCTGCCGGGCTCCGGGCTGAATGCCAATGATTCGGTGGACCAGACCACCCTCAGCCTGGGTATCCGCCACGGCGCGATTCGCGGCGCCATCGTAGGCCATGTGCTGGAACCCGATCTGCCCGGAGCGGCTCTGGATCGGAACCAACGCTGGAGCGGCATCGACCTTGGCATCAGCGTGCGCCTGCCGTGGCGCGGTGAGCTGAATTTCGGTGCCCAGAACGTTTGGACGTCCGGTCGGTCTCCGCTGCTGTTCGGTCCCGGTGCCGTCGCACCAGACCAAGGGCGCGTGCCCTACGTGCAATATCATCAAGATTTGTAGCCGGCGCATTCGCCCGTGCCTGTCAGGGTTCCGCAGGTTGATCGATCCAAAAGAACAGTGACTTGAGCGCTCCGCGCCGGTCAGGCAGGCTGTACGCGTGAATTTATCCCCGGTCGCCAACCCATCTGACATCCTGGAGAAGGCAGCCCGGTTGCTGCAGGCGAGGCGGTATATAGACGCCGCGTCGGTGCTTCGACAGGCTCTCGACCTTGCGCCATCCAGCCCTGCTGTTCGGCAGGCAATGACGCACTTGGCGACGCTGGCCAGAAACTGGTTGACACTCGGCCAAGTTCGCCTCGCGCTGGATGCTCTTGCGCCGCTTGCCGGGTCACAGCACGCGAATGGAACGGTGCTGATGCTTTACGGGCATGCACTGATGTCGGCTGGCAGGAAAGATGACGCCGAAGGCATTTTGCGACGCTGGTGGAGACAGGAACCCAGCAATCGCGACGCGATCTTGAGACTTGCGGCGGTGCTGGCCGACAATGGCAAGCCCGAGGAAGCCGAAACGATCGTTCGCAGGAATATCGCGATCAGCGGCGACGGCGCAGATGTGGCGTTCGTGCTGGGCCGGGCACTCTTCGAACTGGCTCGGTTCGATGAAGCGGAAGCGGAGTTTCGCAAAGTGGTGCGAGTCCGATCGGATCATCAGATTGCGCACGGGAATTTGATGGAACTCGTATGGATGCGCACCGGGGACGTGAGCGAAGCCAGTCGCGAGCTCGACAAGGCTTTGCGCGCAAATCCCGGCTCGCAGGGTCTTCGCATCACCAAGGCACGTTTACTGACATCGGCGCAGTTGCCGCGGGAAGCACTCGCCGAAATCGATGCGGGCCTGAGCTTGGCCCCATCAAACCCTGCGCTGCTGACAGCAGCCACCACGATTGCACTTGATTTCGATGGGATCCGCGCGTTGGCTTACGCCAAACGCTTACAGGACGTTGCGCCACAGGACCGAGCCGCGCGGGTCGCGATAGGCAACGCCTCATTAGCCACGGGCCGGGGGCAGGAAGCGCTGGCAATAGCTGAGGCGCTTCATCATTCCGATCCCTCGGATGGTCGTGCACTGGCAATGAAGGCCGATGCGTTGCGCATGCTCGGCGACTCGCGCTACCGCGAATTGCTGGATTACCAGCATTTCGTCCGTGCCGAATTGATCGATGTTCCGCCCGGTTGGACCGATCTGGACGCCTATGTTGGCGACCTCGCCAGCGATCTCGAACAACTACATACCTTGCACGCGCACCCGATCGGGAACTCCTTGCGCGACGGGAGCCAGATACGGTTGGTGCCACAGGAATCGCCATTCGCCTCGATCCGCGCCTTTCCCGAAGCCGTTGATGGGCCGATTCGTCGTTACATGCAGGCCCTCGGTGGAGGCACCGATCCCATGCGCCAGCGAAATACTGGTCGGTACAGTATTAGCGGAATGTGGTCGGTACGGTTGCGACCACAGGGCTTTCATGTCAACCACTACCACCCCGAAGGGTGGATCTCGTCAGCCTGCTACTTGCACCTCCCTTCCGCGGTGGAAAAACGGGGCGGCGAGGGATGGTTGAAACTGGGCGAATCGGCCTTTCCGACCACGCCTGCCTTGGAGCCGGAGTACTTCATCAGGCCAAGGCCAGGGCTGCTCGCCTTGTTTCCTTCATATATGTGGCACGGCACGGTGCCATTCTCGGGAACGCCGGAAGACACGCGTGTAACGATCGCGTTCGACATGGTTCCGACCCCCTGAATCCCGGCTAACCATCTGCCATGGAGTTAACACTGTTTTTACGAAATGCGGTAGGATCACCCAGTCGGCGGCCCCTCCCTCAGGGGTACCCGATGAACCGAGGAGGGTGGATTTCCAAGCCAATCGGACGAAAAGCTGTTAAGTCCTGATTCGCGACTTTGGCGCGTGCAAGGGGTTCCCGGGTGATGTGGGGATTCCAAACTGGTTACAAAGTTGTTAGCATGCGGCCTGCCGAGGGTTCCAATGAGGTCTCGTCGGCGATTCTGACGGGGACCTTTCCCGAAACTGTTTCACACATCAATAGACGTTTGGAGAGTGCAATGAGACTCGACCGCAGTGAGCTGTCAAAGGCCGTGCAAACGGCCCTTTCGCTGGGTGCCGTCGCTGCCGTGGGTGTTGCCGGATCTGCTTTCGCGCAGAACGCAGCCCCGGCGCAGAACAACCAGAACCAACCGCAAACCCTGCAGACCATCGTGGTCACGGGTTCGCACATCCGCCGCGTGGACCTGGAAACGTCCAACCCCGTGGTCGCCGTCACCGCGCAACAGATTCAGCAGACCGGCAAGATGACGCTGGGTGATGTGATCCAGCAATTGCCGGTCATCACCGGCGGCATCGAGACGCCAAGCGTCAACAACGGCGGCGGTTCGGGTCAAACCCTTGTCGGTCTGCGGGGCTTGGGTTCGAGCCGTACCTTGGTGCTCGTGGATGGCCAGCGTGTAGTCAGTTTTCAGGGTGGCGGCGTTGACCTGAACGCGATTCCGGCCGCCGCGGTCGATCGCATCGAAGTGCTGACCGACGGCGCGTCGGCCGTGTACGGTTCGGACGCGATCGGCGGCGTCATCAATATCATCCTGAAGAGCAACTATCAGGGTGCACAGTTCCAAGCCAACTACGGCATTTCCGATAAGAGCGATGCCGCGCGCAAAGGCGCCAGCTTCGTGTTCGGACAGACTTCCGACAAGGGTAGCATTCTGGCCGGCGTCGACTACAACAAGTTCGACCCGCTGTACCAAGCCCAACGCGACTTCTCCAAGAACGCGGTGTCCTTGACGGCAACCAATACGTATGGCGGTAAAGAAACTGCACCGGCCGGCTTGACCTATCTAGCAGTGCCGGGATCGGGGGTTGTTGCGGTCGCCGGTGGTTCATCGTATGCGGCGCGCAACAAGATCCATTATCCGGGCTCGGCCTGCAACCTGTCGTTGAATCCGAGCGCGGCCACGCCCACGGGCAATCCGACTCTGAGTGATTACCACTGCTTCATCAACAGCCAAGACAAGTACAACTACGCCTCGGTCAACCTGATCATGACCCCGCAGGAGCGCACCAATGCGTTCTTCAAGGGCACCTATCACCTGACCGATAGCATTGACTTTTATGCTACCTACTATCACCAAAAGGCGAGTTCGGCTTCGAACCTTGCCCCGGCGGTGGTGGGCTCCGGCCCCAACTTCGATACCGGCCTCAAGATTTCCGCAAAGAACTACTGGAACCCGTTCGGCGTGGACTTTTCCGGCCCCAGCGGAAATGTCTACACGGGACGCATGTTCCCGGCGGGCGACCGTCATTTCGCCAACCAGTTCAACACGGATCAGTTGATCACCGGGTTCAAGGGCAACTTCAATCTCGGTCAACAGAACTGGCAGTGGGACGTGGGCTACAACTATGGCCACATCTCCCAAGTCATCACGAACTTCGGCTTGCCCAACCAGAATCTCCTGAACCAGTCATTTGGACCATCGTTCCTGAACTCGGATGGCGTGGTGCAGTGCGGTACCGCGGCGAATGGTTCGGCTCCGGATGCCGCAGGCGCAATCTCGCTCGGCTCCTGCACGCCGGCCAACCCATTCAACCTTTACAACTCGAACACCCAGGCGGCCATCCAGGCCGCGGCCGCTCCTGCGTTGATCAACACCTGGTATATATCGCGCGCCATGCATGCCGACGTCAGCGGTGGTCTATTCGATCTGCCGGCCGGCACGATGCAGTTGGCGGGTGGCGTGTCCTACCGCAAGGAATACACCAACAACATCGTCAGCAATGACCTGCTGCTCAATCCGATCTCCGGCACCTGCATTTTGGGCAGTGCCTGTTCGGCAAAACTGCAGGGTGGCTACAACGTCAAGGAAGCCTACGCGGAGCTGTATATCCCGGTCCTCAAGGACATCCCCTTCATCCGCGCGTTGAACGTGACCCTGGGTGATCGCTACTCCAAGTACAGCACCTTCGGCAGCACCAACAACTGGAAGATCGGTGTGGAATACCGCCCGATCGACGACCTGCTGCTGCGCGGCACGGTTTCAACAGTGTTCCGCGCGCCGAA
>Ga0207707_10000928_pt1 | contig 28426 bp, 28 predicted proteins | sample KBSC83BmetaG_FD_184336 | JGI IMG/M metagenome (GOLD analysis project Ga0207707, IMG submission 184336) | Corn rhizosphere microbial communities from Kellogg Biological Station, Michigan, USA - KBS C8-3B metaG (SPAdes) (version 2) | ecosystem: Host-associated > Plants > Roots > Rhizosphere ... | reverse complement strand
TACGTCTCGCGCCAGTCGTTCAATTTGATTTTCGGCGCGTTGATGATCATCGCCGCGGTATTTCTATGGGTTTCGGCAAAGGACGATCATCAGAGCGCGCCGTCGCACCTTTCCGAAGAAAAGCGCGGCGTCACCCGGCGCCGGACCGTGCGCGAATTGGTCGACGCCCACGGCGCCCACTATCGCTATGCGTACGATCCGATGATCGGCATCACGCTGAGCCTCTTCGTCGGCTTCGTTTCGAGTCTGCTCGGTGTCGGCGGCGGTTTCATCCACGTGCCGGCGCTCAGCCGGCTCTTGAATTTCCCCGTGCACGTCGCCACCGCGACATCGCACTTCGTGCTCGCCGTCATGGCCTTCACCGGAACCCTGGTGCACATCGCGACCGGGAACTTTGCGCAAGGCGCTACGCGCACGGCGTTTATCGCCGCAGGTGTCGTCGTCGGCGCCCAACTCGGCGCGCGGCTGTCGAACCGCGTCGGCGGTAAATGGATCATCCGCGGGTTGGCGCTGGCCATGCTCTTCGTCGGCATCCGTCTGGTACTGGGCGCGTTCTGAGCCGGGCTTTGACAGCCCACAGGTCATGATTTAGTCTTCGGCGGCAAATTCTTTTCGGGAGAGCTTCATGAAATGTCCGCGACTTCGGCTTCCGTGCTGGCGAATTGATTTTGCAAGACTCTGTGGGATCATTCTGATCGTCGCTGCGTCGAGCGCCATCACGCAAGCCCAAAACCTCATCAATTTTCGCATCGCCAACGGCACCAGCGGAGAAAATCCTGCCGTGCTCTGGGTCGGTGTCGACCAGGGGTTTTACCGTAAGCACGGCCTCAACGTCGAAGTCATCTTCATGCGCAGCGGCCCGCTGGCGATTTCCGCGCTGGCTTCGTCCGACGTGCAGATGGTGTTTACCAGCTCCAACAACGTGTTGAACGTCGCGGCCGGCGGACTGGACGTGGGCGTGATCGGCACCGTGATCGGCCGGCCGGAAGGCGATTTCATGGCGCGGCCGGAGATCAAAAAACCCGAGGACTTGAAAGGCAAGCAAGTCGCCATCCAGAGCATCGGCGGCGGCGGTTGGGCCAACAATATGCTCGCCCTCGACTACCTCGGGCTCGATCCCGACCGCGACAATATTCGCTTCATCGTGCTCGGCGATCAGCCCTCGCGCATTCAAGCCCTCGAAACCGGCCGCGCCCAGGCTTCATGGATGGGCTCGACTTTCAGCGCTCCGCTCAAGAAAAAAGGCTACCCGGTTCTGCTCGACCTCGGCCGCGCGCCGATCTCCTACATGGGCGCGTCCCTGGTCGTGCGTAAAGCCGAGGCGCGCCAAGACCCCAAGCTCTACGAATCCGTATTAAAGGGCACTCTCGACGCCATGCGCTTTTTTCTCAAGCCGGAAAATAAATCGGCCGTACTGCAGAGCATCGCGCGCGTGCTGCGTCTGCCGCGCCTGGAAGATGCGGAAAACGGCTATAATGCCATGTTGTCGGTCTACAATCCGGATCTCAGACCCAAAGCGGAGGGCGTCAAGAAAATCTATGCGATCCTGGCGCGCACCAATCCCAAGCTGCAATCATTCAAGCCGGAGTCGATTATCGAGGACGCGCTGATCCAGAAGCTTCACGCGAGCGGCTATTAAGAGTGTCTGAGGAGGCTGAGATGTCGATTGAAAGCGCGGAGAGGATGGCTTAGCGAAGCGCGGACTCAGGAATCCTTGCGCCGGACATTGGAGTTTCTCATCAACCAGTTTTCGATCAGCTTGCGTTTGAAGCGCCACTGGTTGCCGACCTTGAAGGCCGGCAGCTCTTTGTCGTTCAACAAACGGTACACGGTAAATTTATCGACGTTCAGGTACTCGGCGACTTGCTCGAGGGTCAGCAGTTGTTCGGGCATAGAGGCTACCACTTTCGTGCGAGTTATCCTTTCGGCTCTCGAAATATCCTTTCCCCCGTGTAATCGCCCGGTTGGCGGCGATATTGGGGTCCAGTTCATATGTTAAACGCCGCTGAATAGCAAGCCCGATTTAAGGGCCTCAGGCGACCAAAAATATTCGCAGGAAAGCGCCGAAATCGGCTCTGATTTCAGCCCAACGCGAAGCACATTTCAGGAGTAAAACAGGACCGGCTGCGCGGCGTTACTTTGCCGCGCACACCGCGATCTCGACCAGGGTGCCAGGCGTGAGCACGGCGCCCACCGCGGTGCGAGTCGGAAGATTCGAGCGATCGACCCACGCCATCCACGCCTCGTTCATTGCATCCTTGAGATTGGCGTCGGCCATATAAACCGTCGCGCTCAGAATACGCGATTTGTTCGTGCCTGCCTTGGCCAACACGGCGTCGATCTTTTGCAGCACCTGCGCGGTCTGTCCTTTCATGTCGAGCGACTTGTCGTCGGCCACCGTGCCCGAGAGGAAAACCAGATCCCCGAACACCGCTGCGCTGCAGTTCCATTCACGCGGATTGATTCTTTGAACATCCATTTGTCTGCGCTCCTTGCATCGGGCGACCACCGGTCGCCGTTGCCTATTTGATTTGCCTAGATCGCTGGCCGCCGTTCATACCATTTCATCTGCTGCTGATACGTGTAGCCCGCGCGCAACACCGACGGCTCATCGAACGCGCGCCCCACGAGCTGGAGCGCGATCGGCAGATTGTCGTCGGAGAAGCCGCACGGGACCGACAGAGTCGGCAGACCGGTCAGATTGAACGGGCCATGGAACTCGGGAACCACGTGTTTGAACAGCGTGTCGATCGGCCCGACGTCTTCGACCCGAGGCGCCGGCCCCGCCTGATTGGGCAGCGCCAGACAATTCACCTTTTGAAAAACTTCGGCCAGCTCGGCGCGGCACCGGCTGCGAATGCGCTGCGCCTGGATATAATCGGCCGAGCCGGTGAGCAAGCCAAGATAAATCCGCGCGCGCCGCTGCGCCGCGCCGGTTTTCAAAACCGTGGCGGCGGCGCTCTTATGGGCCGCCCAAAACTCGTTGTAGTAAATGACCGCGTTGGCGATGGTGGCCAGATGCAAGGTCGGGATTTTCACTTCCTCGATGCGCGCTCCCAAAGATTTGAGCTCAGCGGTCGCTTCCTCGACTCGCTTCAACACGATCGGATCCGTGCGCGGCGCGCATTCGTCGATGTAGTCGCGCGGGACTCCGATCACCATGTCTTTGATATCCGTCCGCAGAGCCGCTGTGTAATCGACCACGGGCGCGCTGCTCGAGGTCGGATCTTTCGGATCGTGACCGGCGATGGCGTTGAGCATGTGCGCCAGATCTTCGACCACGCGCGCCATCGGCCCGCAGTGATCGAGCGACCAACTGAGCGGCGCCAGCCCGTGGCGGCTGACGCGTCCGTAGGTCGCCTTCAGACCGGCGAGACCGCAGAACGCCGACGGATTGCGAATCGATCCGGCGGTGTCTTCGCCGAGCGAGCCGAGACACAAGCCGCCGGCGAGTGCCGCGCCGGAACCCGTGCTCGAACCGCCGGTGATATGCTCCGTGTTCCACGGGTTCCGCGGGATCGGCAAACTGCCGTCCGGCAGGCTGCTCATGTGCAGCTTGCCCATCATGATCGCGCCCGCTTCGCGCAGCTTCCGCACTGCCGTCGCATCGCCCACCCCTTTGGTAAATTGGCGAATGCGCGCCGGTGCGCCCTCGACGTCCAACTGATCTTTGACCGCAACGGGAATCCCATGCAGCGGCCCGCGCCAGTTGCCCTTGCCAATCTCCGCCTCGGCCGCGCTGGCTTCGCGCAGCGCGCTCTCCGCCATCAAATTAATATAGGCGTGCAGCTTGCCGTCGACGGCCTGAATGCGCTCGAGCACCGCCTTGGTCAAATCGACCGGCGAGAGTTTGCGATCTTTAATAAGTTGCTGCGCTTCATGAATCGACAAGTAATAAAGCGGCTTTTCTGCGACTGCCATGGTTAAACTCCTTTGCCCTTCAAATCGACGTAGATGAAGAAGGATCTCTCACTTCGACAGACTGTGTGAAAACACCGTTCATGGTTCGACTAGGCTCACCACGAACGGTGTGGTCTCATTAGAAACTGAGTACTTATCCGTTCGCCCTGAGCACCGTCGAAGGGCTCCGAGAGAGTTTTCACACAGTCTGTCGTTCGAGATGACACCATTTAAGTCACACACCAGAGTATTTGTCATTTCGACCGAAGGGAGAAATCTTTCTTCGATCCTACTTCCCCGTCCACTCCGGGCGAAACACGGGCCCAAGTTCTTCAGCACCAAGATTCACCGAGTGCAACTGCTTTAAATTTTCCATGTACAGCTCGATGATCTTGGAAAACTGCTCCAAGTCCCCTGCTTTCGGTTCCAGTCCTTCGCGCTTCAACACTGCCATTAAATTTTCCTCTATCAATTTGTTCATGCGTCCTCCTCTGTGGTTTCCATCCTTCACCCGCAAGCGGCGGCTTCCAGCTCACTCCCTCTAATTCGTCTATGGTCATCCGTTCAGAATCCGTCGATTAGGAACTCTATCGTTTTGACGCAAATTGCGTCAAGCCTCTCAGCCAAATTCATGTCGCCGTTACTATTCAAGCCCCCGGATCGCGGCATAAAAATCGCGGCATAAAATGGACTCGGACAGCGCTTATTGGCCTTTATCATGCTGCCGGCATCTTGGAGATCATGAAAATCGGCCCGATTCCGGGTCCAAAAACAGGCCTTGAAATTAAGGGCAGTTTTAGCAATTATTAAGAATAAATTTGACAATCATTGGCATTCCAGCGAGGTGTAATAGTTGGTATTATTAGCTAGCACATCTCCCTCTCTATGCCGGCGTTGGCGCGAAGCTCTAGCGGGAACCCGCCCGTTGCACCAAGTCGCCGATCGGGAAGGGCTGATGTTATCCCTTTGGGAGCACAAGCCAAAAGTCGTCTTCATTGACCACAGCAACAAGTGCTTCAGTACAGCCGGTTTACTCTACAGGATTATGCAAACGGCGCCCTCGTCCCGGTTCGTTGTGCTGACCCCGAAGCCGGTGACGAACGAAGCTGTCGCTTTCATTAAAGCGGGAGCAAGAGGCTACGATGACATCGCCATCGACGCGACTCACTTGCGCAAAGCAGTTCAGGTAGTTTCCAGAGGAGAGATTTGGATCGCTCGGAAACACGTCGACGCTTTAATTAAAGAATTAGTTGACTCCATCGATAAGCCTGCGCGGGGACTAAAATCGGCTCATTATCTCGCCTCGCCCAACACCTTAGCCGCCTTGAGTCGACGCCAGCGGGAAGTTGCCTCTCTGGTTGGCCTGGGACAGCCAAACAAAGACATCTCCAACAATTTACATATAAGCGAAAAAACCGTAAAAGCTCACCTGACGATAATTTTTCGCAAACTCCACATCGGTGGCCGCACGAAACTGGCTCTCGCCGTAAAGCGCGACATCGATGCCCAAAGCAGGTCGCCGCGGATCAACTACACCAAAGCTGCGCTGTGCACATTGTTAACGCTCGAAGGTCCTGTGCTTTACCTGCTGTCCGATATCGCTTTCCGGTAATTTCTTCGCTCGCTCACACACAGTCTGCAAGTTTTTAGTAAAGCGCACCTACGCCGCGATGACCCGCGGCACGGCCAGCCGCCCGATGTTGTTTTTCTTCTTCCGTCTCTCGCTCTTTGTTTTCTCTGCTGGCTGGAAAGTAGTGCGCCCCGGTAATTTGAGCGTCACCGTCAGGGTACAGCACTAATTCGCTCTCGTGTGGGGTTTATCGAGAACACTGAAAGGCCGTGCGAAGAATTGTCGGAGCGCAGAACTACGCCGCGTTTAAGGCTGCTATAGATCCTCTACTCGCCGTAAAACAATAGGTAGCATTACCGTTAACAACACAACCGTTTCATTACACTCGATCATTATTGTTGCTTAACTTCTCGCCAACTCCGCGAGCCAGGCGCTCCGAGCCGACCCCCCACTGAAACGAGTTTAGCCAATAATACTGCGCCGTCGCAGTTTATTTAGCTGGCGCCGGAAGAGTCTTCGAACAGAGTCAATCTCCCTCAGCCGTGCGTTTGCCCGATCATCGAATCTTCGACCCACGATCCCGTGGCGCTGAAAGTCCGTGAGACGGAGTGGACCAAAGTCCAAGGGACCTAAATCCAATTGTTGGAGACGGCGGTTTTTTATACAAAGGCTGCCACTTGCGATGCTCGCGCGCGCCGGTGGTGCGCGGGCAAGAACGTACAGAGTCCGTCCCTCGCGCAAAGACGAACGCAAGGACGTGGGCACGGGCCAAGCCGGTCTTGGGAACACACTCTAGGACAATATTTTACATGAAAGGAGGTGAGAAAGATGAAGGCGATAGAATTAGAGATCGAGGCACTGGAAGAGCGGATCGCGCCGAGCCAGCCGCCAGGCCTGCTGGGTTTCGAGGGTCAACCCGGCAACCAGGGCGATGGCGGGGGCGTTGGCCCGGCGCCAGGCCTGCTGGGGTACGAGGGCCAGCCCGGAAATCAGGGCGGATGATATCCAAAACCCATAGCGGGGGATGGAAATCCTGTGGAGCGGCAAGGCCGCTGGTTATGCGGTGGCCTTGCCGCTTCAGCGGGAAATTATCCATGACAGCGGGAACGCCAAAGCTTCGAGACGATTTGGTCATAAGCCGGCAGGACACGAAAGAAGGGATCGGCTTCGTCGTTAAAGACCCCGCAACCGGGCGTTTTTTTCGTCTGAAAGAGGTGGAACACTTCATCGCCGTGCAGCTCAATGGTTCAACTCATCTTGAGGCGGCCCGACAGAGCGTCGAAAAGAAATTCGGTGTCACATTTACCGGCGAAACGCTAGAGCACTTCGTCCAAACTCTCGGACGGCTCGGGCTCCTGGAAAAAGACGGGGCGAACTCGGAGGCCGCGCGGGAGAATCCGAGAACCGTTCGAGGAAGTCTCCTGTATCTGAGGTTCAAAGCTTTCGATCCCGATCGCCTCTTAAACCGCCTTGTTAAAAAAGCTCGCTTCCTCTTCACACCTCACTTCCTCGTTTTATCCGCAGCCGTCATTCTCGTTGGCATTGGCATCACGGTCATAAACTGGGGAGAAATTGGTCAAGATATTCGGCGTCTTTATCATTTTCGGGCTCTCTTTTTTGCCTGGCTCACGATCTTTCTCGTCATCGTAGCCCATGAATTCGCCCATGGCCTAACCTGCAAGCATTTTGGCGGTGAGGTGCACGAGATCGGCTTCATGCTTCTTTACTTACAACCCGCCTTTTACTGCAACGTGAGCGAGGCTTGGCTCTTCCCAGAGAACTCCAAGCGGCTGTGGGTGACCTTTGCCGGCGCCTATTTCGAGATTTTCATTTGGGCTTTGGCGACGATGACCTGGCGCCTCACAGAACCTGACACTTGGGTCAGCTTTCTGGCTTTGGTGGTCATGGCGACATGGCTCCTTGGCTTCGTCGTTCTTAACCTGGGAGGTTTCTTAGTGGGCCGCTACCAGGCGATAGGATTTATTCTCTTTATGCTTTTTCTCCTTACATTGTTTCGCCGTCGGCTGAGCAAGATCGTCGGAACCCTTCCAAGCGTGTTCAGCACGGTTCACCCTTCGTTGGCTTCAATGCCGCGGTCAACAAAACTTCTCATCCTCTTCGCAACGGCTCTGCCCATTCTTTTTTTTGGCCGAATGGAACTTAAGGTCTCCGGCGAATTTAAAGTCCTGCCTATCCACAACTCCGATGTCAGGGCGGAAGTCGAAGGGATTATCGATGAGGTCTACGTTGATGAAGGGGATGTTGTGAACAAGGGCGTTATGATTGCCCGTCTCTCCGATCGGGATCCTCAGGCTGATCTGCGCAAGATTACGGCCGAGATTGATGAGAAGCGGGCGAAACTTAAGATGCTCAAAGCCGGTACCCGGCTGGAGGAGATCGAGCTGGCAAGAAGGGAAGCGGGAACGGCGAAGACCAGAGTAGAAGAGGCCTCGAAATACTACCAGGAAGCCAAAGACATGCAGGTCGAGCGGCTTTCGAAAGCGAAAGCCGCGACGGAGAAAGCCAAGGAGCGACTCAAGTACGCCAACCAACGCTTCGCCATGTTCAACACTTTGTTTACCAAACAGATGATCTCGCTCAAGGAATTCGAAGAAGCCGAGGAAAATGCGGCGGTTCGGCTGAAGGAACTGGAAGAGACCGAAGCCGAGTTGAAGCTGGTTTTAGCCGATGATCTGGGAGAGCCAAGAAGAGCCCTCAAAATTGCGGCGAAGGAAATCGAAGAGAAGGACGCGAAACTCAAGCTCGTTCTGGCAGGAAGCCGACCGGAGGAGATTGAAGCGACCGAGGCGGAGATCGCGCGTTTGGAGGCGCAACGCCGCTATACAACGGACCAACTACAGCTCTTGCGCGTGGTAAGCCCTATTTCGGGATTGATCACAACGCCCAAGCTCAAGGAGAAGGTCGGACAGAATGTAAAGAAGGGAGACCTGATCGCCCAGGTCCATGAGCTCAAGACGATTAGGGCGGAGATTGCCGTCTCCGAGAATGAGATGGGCGATGTGCAGGTGGGGCAGGAAGTTATACTGAAAGCCCGAGCGTACCCGTATAAGAGCTTCTACGGAAAGATCAGCTCTCTTGCCACCACAGCTATCAAGGGCGATAACGGGCAACCCACAAGAACGGTTTTGGTGACCACGGAAATTGACAATGACTCATTTCTCCTCAAGCCCGAGATGAGCGGAAATGCAAAAATCTACTGCGGCAGACGGAGCATCATCGATCTCGTGACACGAAGGTTCGTCCACTATATACGGGTCGAGTTTTGGTCGTGGTGGTAACATTTTTGTTGCCGTTGTATTGCCACGATGCTGGGCCAGGCTCGGCGCGTAAGAAGAAGACTGTCCTGGCTAGCCGCTCGGCTCACACAATAAAGAGATCGGCAAAAAGCTTTTCATCAGTGAAGGCACTGTTCAGGTTCACCTGCACAATATCTACGAGAGACTGACGTGAAGTGCCGTTTGGCTCTCGCTTTATACGCCAGGGAGAGCGGCTTAGTTTGGTAAGGGGACAATTGAGCGCCCAACTTCGATCGAATAACCATTAAAACGGTAGCTGCCACCCGCACCACTCAGGGTAGGTCAACGTAACGTAACAGCCGCTTCCGCACCCCGTTCTTCAGCCTACCGTACCAGCCCCGACCTGATTTTTATCGCCGCCCCAGAGCCTGCTGTTCGGATAGAAGTCGATTGACAATCCCTCGCTAAACGTCAGCTGCCGCCATCTGTTCAAGCGACTACCTCAGAAGGTTGTGTTGCTGTAGTTGTTCAAGCGCGTAAGTGCTTCGACTTGATCTCCCACTCTATCGAGATAGCGCCGGAAGAGTCTTCGAACAGAGTCAATCTCCCTCAGCCGTGCGTTTGCCCGATCATTGAATCTTCGACTCACGATCCCGTGGCGCTGAAGAAGGTGGACCAAAGTCCACCTAGACTTTGGTCCATAAAATACTAGCGACAGACCAAAGTCCAAGGGACCTAAATCCAATTGTTGGCCACGGTGGTTTTCTATACAAAGACTGCCACTTGCGATGCGCGCGCGCTGGTGGTGCGCGGGCAAGACGTACAGAGTCCATCCCTCGCGCAAACACGAACGCAAGGACGTGGACACGCGAAGTCAAGTCTCGCAGAGGAAGTGATGCCTTATTTTGGCGGTATTCACCATGGTAGCGGCCGCAAGCGTCCATTTGTCGTGACTCGTGCAGGTACCCTGGTCTCAACAATTATTCGGGACTTCGGGACGAGGCGCGTAAGAGCCATGAAAGTTTCTTCTATACATTATTGGCCGAGAGGCCCTCCCCACATTGTCGAGATTAGGAGCCTAGATCCCGGATGGCCAATGTGTCGCTGGCTTATGACGAAAATCAAGAATGGAGGTGAATGCGATGCAAGAAACACGTGAACTAGTACTAGAGGTCGAGGAATTGGAAGAACGGATTGCGCCTTCAAGCGCGAACTTTCCGGCTGGGCAGTTTCCCGCGGGCAACCCAGCACATGCTCCGGGCAACAGCAATCCGAACGAACATCCTGGTTAGCACATACCTTAGCTAGCTACGCGCTAGCGAATGGTGACCGCCACGGGTGGGTCGACGGTTGACGCCGCCCACCCGATTCTTTCCACGGACTTGCGGCGGACCAAGACGGATTTAAAAGCCTGTGGGTTTCAAAAAAAGACGCAATCAGAGAACACGCACCTTGGGGCAACAGCAAATACAGAAACGCCCAAAGGAGGGCTAGTAATGAAAAAATTTATTCCGCTTCGAAATAAGATCGTGCTCGGGCTTGCGGCACTGGTATTCACGCTCGGCTTCGGAGCCGGGGTCGCGACGGCACAGAATCCGCACTTCATCACCGCAGACGCCGATGTTAACTCGGCCGGGGAACTCGTCTGTGACTTCAAGGAAGCTGGTCTTGGCAATACTTTGACCACTGCCCAAATCACGTGCGGAACGACCCAGGCCAGCGCCACCTACTTCTGCATCAACAAGGGCGGAAACCACCCGCAGGCGGGGAACAAGGAGACCGTGACAGGCGCGGTAAGTGCGACTGGTACCTTCCCAGTGCGCAACGGCCAAACCACGGGTAGCCTTACCGTACAGCCCCCGGGGCCCGGCGACTTTTCGTGTCCTGGCGGGCAGACCCTCTTTCTCGTAGAGGCTACTTATACGGATGTCATGATTTCCGGAGAGGGTGCCACCGCGTCGCTAGGCGATGTCTCGAGCGGCTGCCTGCTGACGGGGAAGCTGGCATCGTTGTGCCCTTAGCACCGCTCACTAATACTTACTCCATCGGCTCGGATAGTCTAGCCGAGAAGTGAGCCCGCCGCAGCCGACCGATATGCGCGGTCGGCTGCGGCGCGGCGTACCTTCCAGTTCTCTCCTGAAGATCCCGGCGCTACGGCTCACATTGATCTGCGTGGTTGTAAGGTGGCCGATGGCATCGAACGCGCGCGCCTCGAGGGTATAGGTTCCGCTGGAGAGCCGGTGGCTTAGCGACGAGTTTGTCGACGTCGCCAGCAGAGACGTGTAGAGCCAGAAGCCGTCCGTCCATTTGAGCCGCAGCTCGATCCGGTCGAGCGCATAGTCATCGGCCCGCCTGGGCCGTGACTATCACGAATCGTTGGTCAATTACGTAGCCGTCCGCCAGCGACGTGAGAGCGACGGTCGGGGGCGTCGTGTCGAGGATAGGCGGGAAGTATGGCGTGTCGGTCGTCGCGGCCAGCGCATCAACCCGGCCCTGACCAGTGTAGAGGTCAAACCCAGCAAAACCCAAGTCCGTGGTGGTGCCGTCGATCTGCGTCCGCGCCTGCGCGGCCGTGAGCCCGCGCGACATCAGGAGTGCCCCAGTGCCGGAGACATGCGGGCTCGCCATCGAGGTCCCGCTGAGCGTGCGATAGCCGCTCGGATCGCACAATTTGTACGATCCAGTCGGCACAGTCGAGAGTATAGCGACGCCGGGCGCGACAACATCTAGGTCGGGTCCCGTGGAGGAGAACGATGCCCTCTGGTCGTTCACATCCACCGCCGCGATAGCCATCGACTCGGGGAGCTTCGCTGGATAGAGCACGGTGTCGCAGCAGCCCGAGTTCCCCGCTGCTGAAGCCACCAATACGCCGGGGTCCGACGCGGCCTGCACTGCATCTGCGAACGGCCTAGCTGTATGATGAGCTGCCGAGGCTCATGTTGATCACGTGCATGCCGTTTTTGCCGGCCCACAAGCTGGTAGCCAGGACCGAGAAGAGGATCGCAACCTTTGATGAAGCAGAAAATACCGAATAAGTACGTGCTCCGATTATACTGTTGTGTGGGATCATAGAAGACCACCTTTCGTACTAATGTGATCTCCATCCCGCGAGACATGTTTTCGCCCTCGTTCGGTAATCCAGCTATCCCGAATAGTTCAGGACCAGCGGCTTTTGCGTCCCCTATTTATCGGAGTTTACCTTTACTTTATCGGGAGGAGATCTGATGCTTCGGATGGCGGGGTCATGAATTAGGGGGCTCGGCTCTGTATCGCCAAATTGATCGTGGGGGAGTCGATGTAAAATTTAGAGTGACACTATGGTCGTTTAGGATGGCAGCCGATCTATTTTGGCGGGGGATTCGATGGTTTTCCGCTCCTCTCGTCGAGCAAGTTCTCGATATCGGCCTTAAAAGCTTCTATGGGTTGGGCACCTGACTTGTATATGACTTCGCCGGTCGGATGGTGCAGGAGAATGTTTGCCGGCGTACCGGTAATGCCGATCTTTGCGCCTTCCTCGAGGTCCTCCTTTACACGCGCCTCGTATTTACCACTCGCGTAGCATTCCCCAAACTTTTTTTCGTCCAGACCAATTTCTTTCGCCAGAGGCACAATTTGGGTCAGAGGGAAACCTTTACCGTTCGATTGCGTGCGCTCATAAATTGCATCCGCATATTTCCAGAACGCATCGTTTCCTCCCAGTTCATGCGCGCATTCCGAAGCTTCGGCCTGCTTTTGCGCACCGGGATTGTGAAAATTGAGAGGAAAGTGACGATAGACCCAATTGACTTTGTCCTTATAGATCTTCACGATTTCCTTCGCCGTCAGATGAAAGCGTTTGCAAAACGGACACTCAAAGTCCGAGTATTCGATCAGCGACACAGGTGCTTTGGGATTGCCATAAACGTGGTCCCGCGCCGAAACGCGCCGGACGTTCTTGATCTTCTCCGTAGCGGCTCGCAGATGTTCGGCCTGAGCCGCTACTTGGGCTTCCTTCTGTTTTTTGCTGTAATCCTGGATACCCAGCTGAATCTGCTCGCGGAGGAAGTCCCCTTCGCGTAATTCCTTCATGACTTCTTCTTTAACTTTTTCGATGAGCTTTTGTCGGTCGCTTGCATCATTAACGGGGTCCTGTTGCGCGCGCGCTTTCGTCGAATCAAAGAACACAAAGATCATCAAGGACAATAGAATGACGCCAACTACCCTGTAAAAAGATGGCAATCTTCCGTCCATAATAATCGTCCCTTCAACCTAAAATTGTCCAGCTAGCGCGGCTGCGTGATCACATCCACCACCGCCGGCTTGCCGCTCTCGACGATTTCGATCGCTTTGTCCAACGTCGGTCCGAGCTGATCGGGTTCGGTGACCGGCCCGAAAGCATCCACGTGAAGAGCGCGCGCGATCGCCGCCAGGTCGGGCACCGGCTCTTCGATGCGGATACCGATGCCTTTGTTAGCCACAGGGCGGTCGCGCCAGCGCGCCATACGTTCCTGGTGCTCTTCATCGTTGTAATAAGAATGGTTGTTGAGTACCACGACCAGCAGCGGAATCTGATATTTGGCCGCGGTCCACAGCGCATTCGAAGTCATCAGGAAATCGCCGTCGCCGATAACGCTCACGCAGAGCCGCCCGCTGCCTTTGAATCCCAACGCGGCACCGATCGATGACGGCAATCCGTAACCGACGCCTCCGCCGCGCCCGCCGCCCATGCCGTGCGCGGGCTCGGTCACTTCGATCGCTTCGCGCCAGCGCCGCCCGTGCGCCGACACCAGCGCCCAAGATTTACCCTGCACCCGCTTGTTGATCTCGCTGAAAAAACGCGCCTGTGAGATCGGCTTTTCATCCCAGGTACGTTTGACCCACTCTTCGCTTTTCTTGCGCGTCTCGCGGTAGATCGCCTCGACCCGCGCGCGCCGTGCCGGCACTTGCTTAGCTGTTTCGGCGCTTGCCGCCAGGCGCTCGCGCACCTGCTCGAGCAGCGCCGGCAAAGCCACGGCGGTATCGGCCGCGATCGGCACGTGCACCGGCAAGAGCCACATGTTGTCGCTGACCCAGCTCTGCCTTTCGAGATCGAGTAGCGTGATGTGAATGACTTTGCAGGACGGCGAGATGATCGGCGCAAAGTTGCCGCGCTCCCGCACCGACGGCCCCAGCGGCACGCCGAGACTGGGCACATCGAGAGCGAGCACCACGTCGGCGTTCTTAAGCGCTTCCTCGCGGGCCACGGTCAAATTCAAAACATGCGTGCTCGGGAAACCATAGCGACCGTCGGCGTCGACCACGGGCGCGCCGAGCGCTTCGGCGAGATCGAGCAGCGCCGGCAACGCCTTGGGATTTTTGCCCAGCTCGCCGGCGACGATCGCCGGCCACTGCGCTTCGACGAGCATCCGCGCTGCGCTCCGAAGCTGTTCCGGATTCGCTCCCGGCCCCGCGGGCGGGCGGAACAACTGCGCGTGCGGCACCACCATCGGCTTGTCGATCTGCGCTTCCTGCACGTCGGTATCGAGACAAATATAGACAGGGCCGCGCGGTTCGGTCATGGCGAATCGGTAGGCTTTCAAAAACGACTCGGCGATGCCGTCCACCGTCGTCGGCTGATCGTCGAACTTGACGTAGTCGCGCACCGCCAAGCCCTGGACCAACGCGGTGTGCACCCAATCGGTGGAGCGCCGCTGGGTGGTATCCTGCGGGCCGCCGCCGCCAAGATTCAAGATCGGCGTGCGATCGCACCAGGCGTTGAAAATCGCCATGCTCGCATGCTGCAAGCCGACGACATTGTGCAGACCGGTCGCCATGATCTCGCCCGTGGCGCGGGCGTAGCCGTTGGCGATCGCCACCGCGATCTCTTCGTGAGTGCACATGATCATCTGGATTTCTTTGCCGGCTTCGAAGTTGACCAGCGAATCGTGCAAGCCGCGATAACTCGCGCCGGGATTGAGCGCCATGTATTTGATGCCCAGCTCCCGCAGCATTTCGACCATCAGATCCGAACCGTATTGCGCGTTGCTCTTCCCACCGATGCCCGCTGCCCATGCGTCAGGGCCGCCTTTACTTTGCTCCGCCATCTCTCCTCCGTTGCGATAATTTGCCGGCGCTGTCGATCAATATACGACGATGCTGTTATTTGGCCGCCGCTTTCAGCTTCGCTTCTTCTAGGGTCAACTGCGCGAACACCAAATCCACCGCCCCTTCCGCATCGGCCCGATGCTCGCCGGGCCGCGCGCCACCGCTCGGATGATGCGGGATTTCCACCAACGGCAGTGCGCCCAGGCCAAAAAACTTCGCCTCGGTTCTCGCCAGCTCCATGAAAATGGACTGACACAAGGTCACCGTCGGCTTTCCCTTCTTTTGCAACTCAATGGCATCGTGGACACTCCACGACGTGCACGACCCTCAAGCGCCCAAGCCGGTGATTACTGCGTCACACCGGTTGAAAATCTCCTCCATGATCGGCTTCGGCGCGCCCTGCATGTGGGTCGGTTTGGTTTTGAACAGGACCTCTTTGGTATGAAACTTTTCGCCGATCAATTGCGCCAGTTCCTGGAACATTGCCGTCGAGTTAGCCTGCCCGTTGTCGATGATACCGATGACTCTTCCCTCAAGCGTGTCGAGCCCCGGAACCAGCGGCCGGTTCTTGGGATTGATCGTCACTCGCGGGTCGAGGAATTTGATCGTGGCCATGAAATCCCCCCGTAATACGTAAAACTTGAACTTCCCTTATAGGCAAAGTCGCACGGTCGCTGCAAGCTCGCTCGTCGGTAAACCTAATCACCTCAAGAAATTGGATTAGCTGGCGGTGGAATCGTCGATACATGTTTGTACGAGCTTCGCCTGCCAGCGCAGCAATCCGCCGCTTTCCATGATTTCATCGACGGTCCGAGCCTCGCTTCGCGCAACGGCTTCGATCGCGGCTCTCGCCGCCAGGGTGGGAGGAGCGATCCCCAGTTCTTTCGCCAGGTGCGCGCATCTCGCGCGCAGGTCATCCATCCGCTTCAAGCTTGCGGCGCTCGCAGGCGCGCCACGGTCGCGACGTTTCTGCTCCGGCCACTCCGACTCGGACATCTCGCTCGCCCGCCGGATCACTTCATCGAGTGTTGTCAGCAACGGGCCGCAAATATTGCGCGGCAATTTCGGTCCCGCGGCAAGCGGCTCTTCGGGATGCGATTCCGCCCACCCGATCAATTCAAATATCTGCTGGTTGCCAAAGATTTTGAAAGACGGTCGGTTTGCGCGCCTGGCATGCTCATCGCGCCAACGCCAGGTTTCCCGGAGATAGGCCAATTGGCGGCGGGTCAGCCGCCCGGCTCCGTTGATCCGCCAAACATCGTCGGGATCGCGTAACTTATCATTTCCGGTCGACTCCACCACGGCCCGGCAGCTTTCTCTGTGCCACTCGAGTCGACCCCGTTCGCTTAGCTCATGCGCCAGGCGCTCGGCGAGCGGCTCGATAAAACGCGTGTCGTTGACCGCGTAGCTGAGTTGCTTTTCGGTCAACGGTCGGTGCGACCAGTCGGACTTCTGCCCGGTTTTTTCAATCGTGACGCCGAAAAATGCCTCGATCAGCGCTGCCAGCCCGATCTGCTCGATACCGAGCAGCTGCGCCGCGATCATGGTGTCGAATACTTCGCCGCGCGGGCGAAAACTCAGAGACGCCCGCATCATACGCAGGTCATAATCGGCGCCGTGGAGAATGAGCGGCTTCACCGCCAGAGCCTGCACAAGTTCGCCCAGGTCTAGCTTGGCCAAAGGATCGACGACGTAGTGCTTTTCGACCACCGAGAGTTGGATCAAACAAACTTTTTCGTAATAGCTGTGCAGACTGTCGGCTTCGGTGTCCAGCGCCACCCTTGCGGCCGCGCCGACGCTCGCGACCAACGCTTGCAGCGCCACGGGTTCGCGAACGTAAACGTAGGTGACGGATTGCGGAATGCTCAATTTGACCAGGACAAGACTTTTCGGATTCTAGCGGCGAAAATTCGCGGACCGGAAAATGATGATTCCATCACAGGATCGAACCCGAGCGGCTAATTTCCATAGAGCTTCTTCACGAACCCGCTCTCCTCGATTTCTTTGAGAATCGACGGGTCGATGAAATCGCCGGGGTTGAGGTTCTTCATTTGCGGACGAGTTTTGGCGAGTTGGTCGATGATGGTTTGAATGCCTTCACGATCCGGGTACGGCACCCGACGGATGAGGCGCTGCGCCATCTCGTCGTAGGAAGTCTGCACCAAGGACATATCGTCAAGGCGGGTATATTTTTTCAGCACCTTGAGCGCCGTGTCCTTGTTGGTTTTGAAGATGTAGATACCTTCGAGATAAGCTTTCATGAAGCGGATCGTCGCATCGCGATTCGCCTGGATGTAACTTTTTCGCGCGCCGAACCCATGCATCGTATAAGGAACGCCGAGCTGGCTGAGATCCGAAACCAGCGTCGCGCCCGCGCGCTTCGCGACCGTGGCAAAGGGCTCCGATAAGATCACAGCATCCACGGCTTTATTTTGCAGCGCCAGTACTTCCTCCGGTTCACCGCCCACCTGAATCAGCGCGACATCTTTCTCGGGAACCAGTCCCCAGTGGGTGAGCGCATAGCGAATGGAAAAATCACTGGCGCCGCCGAGACGCGAGATGCCGATCTTCTTGCCTTTCAGTTGCTCGGGCTTCTTCACGTTTCCACTCGCCATCACCTTAAAGACAAAAGTGTTGAGCGTTGCCGTCAGCCCGACGAAGTCGGCGCCGGTCACATTCGCGTTGATATTGGCGACGCCGCCGCTGGTGATAAACTGAATTTCGCCGGCCAACGCCGCCTGAATTGCCCGGGAACTCACCGGCACGAAAAGCACGTCCACGTCCAGGCCGTATTTCCGCGGCAGATCCAACTCCTTCATGATGTAGACTGGATCGAATTGAATCCCGATGGAGGTGTAGGCGGCGCGCACTTTGGGCAGATTCTGTGCGTGGGCAGTGCCGGCAAAAAGAAAAATACCGACGAGAGCGATCAGCGTACGTTTCACTCCAGACATCTTTGCCCCCCGTTTAGGACTACGCAAGCTCCTATCAGTGACGATACAGCCCGTCAATGTAGCCGGATTTGTCGAGCTCTTCGATGAAGCGGGTATCGACGTAATCTTTCGCGTTAGCCGTTTTCGCCGCCGGCACGCGCTTCGCCAAGTCTTCGAAGATCGTCTTGAAGCCTTCCAGAGTCGGATACGGCTTCGGCTGCACGAAACTTTTTAGCAGTTGATAAGTATCCTCCAGCTCCTTTTCGTCTTTGATCTGCATGCGCCTGGACAGCGCGCGCTTGGCGACGGCCGGATTGGTGCGCATGAGATGGATGCCCTCGATCACCGACTTGACCGCGCGGCGCACCACGTCGGGATTCTTCGCGATGAACTTCTGTGTCGTGTTCAACCCGGTTTGCTGCACGGGAATATCCATGTCCTGCATGTTGACCAACACGTGCATGCCGTTGGCTACCGCCTTTAAATAATACGGCGGCTGAATGATCGCGCCGTCGATGATTTTGCCCGACGAAAGCGACGCGAGCAGGATCGGCACGTCACCGACCTGAATGTAGGAAACATCGCGGTCGGGATCGAGCCCGAGCTTTCCTACGAGAAGTCGGGTCATGGTGTCGGTCACCGTGCCGAATCGAGTCACGCCGAGGCGTTTCCCTTTGAGATCGGCGACGGTGCGAATCTCGGGGCGCACCACCAGCCGATAGAGCGGCTGATTGAGAAAGCTCACCACCATCACCACATCGGCGCCATGCAAGCGCGCCGAGGACAGCAGGCTGCCGGAGTAAACGCACATGTCGATCTCGCCGGCGATCATGGCCGTCTGTCCGAGCGTGGTTTGCAGGTAGAGAATCTGCGGATCGATGCCGTTTTTCTGAAAGAGCTTCCCTTCTTCAGTCACCCAGAGCATCGCGTTGCTGACAGTTGCGCCGGAGTAACCGATGCGGACCTTGTCGGCGGCGCCGGCCGACGTTCCGAGGCAGAAATTAACCAGCACAGCAATGATGAATAGTAATGCCCGGCTCATACCCTCACCCTTCCCTCTCCCGAGGCGGGCGAGGGTAAAATAGAGAGATTTGAAAAGATTGGAATATCGAAACCGCTCGGAACTCTAATCTTTGACCAGCTTCGTAACGCTGCGCGTCGAGCCGCCCTCGGGGGTGCTCTGGCCCCAGACGTGAATGTATTGCGACTGCGAGCCGTCGCCGCCGGCGACAACAACGAGAATGTCTTCCGGCCGATCGGTGACCGGGATCACGCTTTCGCGCGTGAGATTCAAATCCGGGCGCCGCTTCACCCGCTGCACGAAGGTTTCTTCCCACACGTCTTTCATCCGATACGCCGCGCGCTCCCAGATAAATTGCTGCACGTCTTTTTTGCTGTAGCCGTCGTTGGCGACGATCTTGGCGTGCTCCGGGCAAAACACCATGATCGCTTCGGGTCCGGAGGGTCCGTCCATTTTCTGGGAAAAGTTCGTGAGAATGCCGAGCCCTTTGGTGCTGTCGAGGTCTGAAGCACGAATCGACGCATCGGCACTGATCGCCGTCACTGTGCTCTGATCGGCTTTGTAACCGCGTTCGACGTGCAGCGGCTCCCACGGACTCGCCTCTTCGTTTTCGCCGATGCAGATGGAAAATTTTCCTGGCCAGCCGAGGGTCGCTTTGCACGTGGTGCCCGGCAGCGAACCACCGATGTTGCGCTTCACCAGTTGCACGAAGCGGCCGATGGTCGCGTTGGCGCGCCAGCCTTCGCCGAGTGCGTTGGGCCCGCCGTTGATGTTCAATTTATTGCGGATCGGACCGTTGATGATCAGCATAACCGCCGGTCCGCCGGTGGTCGCCTGGAGCGCGTAAAGGTTGAGCCGCGGATCGGCGAGCGCTTCCACCGCGGCGATCAGGACCGGCATGTACTCGGGTCTGCACCCGGCCAACACCCCGTTGATCGCGATTTTTTCCACCGTGGCATGCGCCCAGCGCGGCGGTATGGCGCCGATCACATCCTGTGGCTTGCGATGGGTCGCCGCCAGCATTTGCGCGACTCGTTCTTCGGTTGGTGGGATGACCGGCAGCCCGTCCGACCAGCCCTTCTCTTCGAAAAATGCCTGGGCCGCCCAGATGTCGTCCGGTATTTCGACTCGATCCGCTTGAAGCGTTTGTTCTGCCATGGAAATCCTCAAAGACAAAAAATCCCCGCCGGACGAGAAGCCCGGCGGGGAAATGAGTTAACTTGCGCGCGCCAGCGGTTCGAGCAGGATGTCGACCAGCTTGGCGAACGCCGCGTCGGCGCGCTTGTTCACTTCATCGACTTTCACCGTGCCGATGGGATGCTGCACCACCAGCACCGGATGATCCGGCGCGCCGAAGGCTTCCTTCTCGGATTTCGCCAGCGCGTCGAAGGCGTGGGTGATCAAAGTCACCGCGAACCGCCCGCGCTTTTGTAACTCGATTGAGTCGTGGACACTCCACGACGTGCAGGAGCCTCAATCGCCCAGGCCACTCAGGACAAAGTCTGCCTGAGCCGCCAGCTCGTCCAGATATTCCCGCGGCGCGCCCTGCTGCGCCGTCAATTTGCGCCGGGAAATCACCTTGACGACGCCGTACTTTTCCTTGAGCAATTCCGCGAAACGCCCGGCGAGCTTATCCGCGTTGGGCTTGCTGTTGTCGAGCAAACCGACGACCTTGCCGCGCAGCTCCGTGAAGCGAGGCACGCTCGCTACGCGCGCCGCAGAGGTCTGCGCTTTTCCTTCCGGACTGAGAATAATCATTCGTCACCTCTTTGAATCTGACCGGTCATTCAATCCTCACACTTAGATCCCATAAAATGCTTTTGGGTTGTCGTAGAGAATTTTTTGCACCGACGACTGCGGAATGTCGCCTTTGTCGGCCCGCGACTGCAGTTCCTTGCGAAATTCCAGTTCCATTGACGGATCGCGGTGCGTGTAATCCGAGCCGACCATGAGGTTGTCTTCGCCGACGCATTTGAGGATGTACGGCAGATCCTCGTCGACCTGGCAGGTCACGTAAATTCGGTTGTCTCTGAATATGTTCACCGCCAATTCCATTTTCGGTACGCCGAGCACGCCGACGCTTTCACGTCCCTGCTGGCGAAATTGTTGGCGGCGTAGATCATAGGCAACGAACGGCGTCCACATAGAGCCGGCTTCGATACAGCCGATGCGCAGCTTGGGAAAACGCGATGGCACTTTGTGCAAAACCAGACCGAGCACGCCGTTGATCGCCGCCGCCTTCGTGCGCATGAACTGGCCGTGGGAAAACTCCCGCGCCGGTGAAAAATCCGGGATGCCTGAGCCGGTGTGAATGCAGATCGGCATGTCGAGCTTCTCCGCTTCGGCATAGACCGGATCGAAGTACGGATCTGCCGGATATTTGCCCGCCTCCCGGTCGCCTTTTTTCAAAACGCCGCAGGCGCCGTGCTCCTTCGCCCAGCTCAGCTCGGCTCCGACCTGATCCAAATCCTGGAGCGGCGGCATGCACACCCAGCGCAGCCGTCCGCCCGACTGGCTGCAGCGATCGCCCAGCCAGCGGTTGTAACTGCGCCGCATGGCCGCGTTGATCTCTGGCTTTTCGGTCGCCTCCATCAAGAACAATGTCGGATAAATTACCTGGATATCGGTGCCCAGCTCGTCCATGTGTTTGATCCGCGCTTTCACGTCCAGCAGTTCGCGGGTCTCCACCGTGGTGCCCGAGTCCTTATCGCTCCGAATGAAGCGCACTTGGCGTTTGCCGTCGATCACCCAGTAGCGCGCGGGCGGAAGTTTTGGATCGGGGTTGGATGGATAGGTGGTTGTCGGTTTATACGGCAGATCGCCGTCGGGCATGTATTCCCAGGTCGCATCGGTCTCGTCAATATGTGTGTCAGCGTCAATGATTCCCACGGTCACTCACTCCTTGCTTTTACCAAAGTCTTTTGGATTCTTAATACGCTTGGCGGCGATTTTAAAGAGCAGCCAAAAATGCACGGCTACTCGTCACTCCTCTTACATATATAAACGACGCGCCCAGGTCAAAAACCCGACAAATGTTGCTGCCGAATTCCGCAAATTTTACCGAACAGCACGTCTCACCGGCTTTACGTTGACACCGATCTCGACCCGATGCTAAGCCAAACTCAACGCCGAATGCTTTCAGTTGCATCGGCTGCCTTGTGCAGGAGGATTTAGAAATGATGAACGGCGTATCCGTAATCGATGCCGACGGCCACGTACTCGAAACCGACGCGGAGCTCGAGCAATATTTTGAAGGCCCTTACCAAGGCCACAAGCGCTCTGGAGTTTTTTCCATTTTTCCGTCGCTCGACGGCTGGCCGCGGGGATTTGTCCGCGGCCTGGACAAAGTGAACCGCACCGGCGCGGATAACTGGATCGAGTTTATTAACGGGTCAAAGCTGGATGCCGCCGTGCTCTACCCCACCGCCGGACTTTCCTTAGGATTGATCCAGGATGCCGATTGGGCCTGCGTCGTCGCGAGGGCTTATAATAATTGGCTTTACGATCGCTACTGCAAAGTCGACTCGCGCATGAAAGGCGTGGCCTTGTTGCCCGTGCACGACCCGGAACAGGCGGCGGCGGAGCTTCGTCACGCGGTCAAGGACCAAGGCATGGTTGCCGGCCTTTTGCCCGCGGTCACCATGCTCAACAAAGGCTACGGTCATCGTGACTTTCATCCGCTGTATAAAGAAGCGCAAGAATTGAACGTGCCGCTGACGGTGCACGGCGCCGTGAGCCGCGGCCTGGGTTTCGACTTTCTTCAGACTATGTCGATGATCCATACGTTGGAGCACCCGATCGCGCAGATGATCCAGCTCACCAGCGTCGTTCTCGACGGTGTTTTTGATTTATTCCCGAACCTGCGCATGGGTTTTCTCGAAGCCGGCGCCGGCTGGATTCCGTACATGATGGATCGCCTCGACGAAAAATTTCATATCGACCGCAAACGCAAACATTTTCCGCTCAGCAAAAAGCCCAGCGACTATTTCAAAAGCGGCAACGTCTACGTCACCTGCGAAACCGACGAGCATGTCCTGGACGCGGTCGTGCGCGAAATGGGCGAGGACTATCTCATGTATCCGACCGACTTCCCGCACGAGCGCCAAGCCGGCGAGTTCGCCGTCGACATTCCGGAGTTTTGGGAAAGAAACGATCTGAGCGAAACGGCGAAGCGGAAGATTCTAAGCGAGAACGCAAAGCGATTTTATAATATGGCTTAGTGTGTCCGAAACATTCCCGGCTTTAACAAGGAACAGTGGCGTACGAACCAAATGCGTTGAAACGCTGATCCGGTTGTTTGCCGTCATGCCGGTGAAAACCGGCATCCAGAAGTTTGCGTGATCCTGGATTCCGGGTCGCGCTAGCTATCGCCGGCTTGCCCGGAATGACGATCAATTTTTGCCGCGGATTTCGGTTCCATGACTTTAGCACCGGTTTCAAGAGCACGCTAAAAAACGCGCCGTTCGCACGCCATGAGAATCAGGAGTTCGCCGATCCAAAGATTCCGTTCACGCCGAGCCCTGTCGAGCGTTCCTCGTTAAAATTTCTTGAGCACACCGCTTTCCTCCAACCGCCGCGACAAACTCGCATCGATGAACTGCTCCGGCTTGGCTCCGGCAGCTTTGGGATTCGACGTCGCGAGAATATCTAGAATGGTTTTTACGCCGCTGGCAGTCGGGCGCATGTTCGGACTGTGCACATCCTTGTTGTCCGCGTAGGTATTTTCCAGGATCTTCCGGTCGCTCACCTTCGTGTACTTGGCCATGACCCGGATCGCGCGCTCCTTGTCGGTGCGGAAAATGTGAACGCCCTCAGCGACCGAATTGAACACCCGTTGCGCTTTGTCGGCCGAATCGCGCACCAGCGAACGGCGCGTCGCCATAACGAACGATGGATACTCGACGCCGGAGCCGTTCCACAGCTTTTTGAAACCGAGCGCCTCGGCGCGATAGGTCACCGGCGGCGAAAGAAAGGCAGCCGGCACTCGTCCGGCCTGCATCGCCGCCAGCGATTCGGGATAGCCGCCGGATTGTATCAGCGGCACGTCCTTCATCGTTTCCATTTGGTACTGGCCGAAGCACACTTTGGCCATGTAGGCCGTGCTCGAAGCGAGACGGGTCACCGCCACCGGCTTGCCTTTCAAATCTTCGATCCGCGCGATCCCGGGAACCACGTACAGGCTGATCGGCGTGGTGTTGGAAATGAAGCCGGCGATGGTGAGGTCCGCGCCGCCGAGAATCCCACCGACGATCGGATCGGCTCCGCCGTAGATGAAATCGATTTCTCCAGCGATCAGCGCGCTGACCGCCACCGACGACCCGCCGATGTAAACCAGATCGGCGTCTACTTGGTTTTTCTGATACAGCCGTTCGTCTGTGGCGATCCAGACGGGCGTAAAAATTCCACTGATCGAACTATAAGCTGCGCGGGTTTTGGTTTGTGCCGGCGCGAAATTGGAATGAGCGAGAATCAAAAGTGCGAGAGGAAGGCAGCGCGCTAACCGCACCACCCAAGCCCTCGCCAAGACGTGTTGCGTTCTAACTGATACCGAATGGCTCACAAAACTCCTCCGCCTCTCACTCTAAAAATAAAGAATGCTTCGACGGGCTCAGCATGAACGGGAAACTTATTGGAGCGCTCTAAAAATCCGTTCGTCCTGCGCTCCGTCGAAGGACTCCGAGTGAATTTCAATTCGCGATTGCTCGCTTTTCGTAGCTAACTCGCTGAAATTAGACTAATCCGCCCCCTGCAGCGGCTTCCCGGACAATTCCGACAAAGTCGCTGTCGGCAGCACGTATTCCATGTCGGTCGTTACCTCGATCAGCGCCGAGCGGTTCGCGCTCATTGCCTGCTTCAGCGCCGGCAAAAATTCCTCGTCGCGAGTCACCTTGAGGCCAAGCGCGCCGTACGCGGTTCCCAGGCCGGCAAAATCGGGATTGACGAGATCGTTGGCGATGGGCCGTCCTGGATACTGCGCCACCTGATGCATGCGAATCGAGTTGTAACCCTGGTTGTTGTAGACGATGGTGATGAAGTCGGAGCCGAACTGTTTGCCTGTGGCCATCTCTTGTCCGGTCATCAGAAAACCGCCGTCGCCGCAATGAGCCACAACCATCCGGTCCGGGTGCGCCAGTTTCGCTGCCACCGCCGACGGCACGCCGGGCCCCATGCATCCGAGACTCGGTGAGATGTACGAATCCGCGAAATCGAATTCGAGATAGCGCTGGTGCCATTGGCCGAAGCTGCCGGCGTCGGTCGTTGTGATTGCATTGGCGGGCAACGCGGCTTTGAGATCGGCGAGCACGCGCTCCATCGACACGCGCTTGGTTGGCCGCTCAGTCGGCGTGGCGTAACGCTTTTGCGCGGCGTGCTCTTCGGCGATCCAACCGGCGCGGCTCTCATTGGGTCGCGGCCCGGGAAACTTGAGCGCCGACGCCAGCGCTGCTTTCGCATCTGCGACAATGGCCAGATCAGGCCGTAAGTTCTGCCCGATCGCTTCCTCGTCGGGATAAATTTGAATGAACGGCTGCCCGGCTTTGGGAATGGCAAAGCCGCCGGTGGTTTGCTGATTGAGCCGCGTGCCGATCGCAACCACCAGATCCGCCTCATTGGCGACAAGATTACGCGCGTGCTTGTTGGCGTTGGCCATGTTGCCGATGTAGTTCGGATGGTTGTTGGGAAAAGCATCCTGACGCTTATAGGAAGTAAACACCGGGATCTGGAATTTCTCCGAGAAGTCGATCAACTCCTGGCGCGCGTCCGAATATTGAGTGCCCGAGCCGGCGATCAGCACCGGCTTCTTCGCCGCGTTGATGCGCGCCACCACTTCCTCGATGGAGCGCGCGTCGGGCTCGCAACGAAACGCAGGGTATGGATCGATCATCGAAATTTTCGCGTCCTCTTCGAGCATGTCGCGCGGGAGAGAAACCACCACCGGTCCTGGGCGACCGCTGCGCGCGATGTGAAAAGCGCGTGACATGATCCGCGGGATCTGGCGGGAGTCATTGATCTCGATCACCCACTTGGCAATGGTGCCGAAGAAGTGCGTGTAGTCGATTTCCTGCCCCGCCTCGCGCCCGCGCGCTGAGCGCGCGACCTGTCCGACCAGCAGCACCAGCGGCACCGAATCGTATTTCGCGCTGTGCACCGCGATGCTCGCGTTGGTGGCGCCCGGTCCGCGCGTGACGAGGCATACGCCGGGCTGGCGGGTCGCCTTCGCGTAACCTTCTGCCATGAAACAAGCGCCGCCTTCCTGGCGATTGGTGATCACACGAATCTCCGGCGTGCTGCACAACCCATCCAAAAGCGCGACGTAGCTCTCGCCCGGCACGCAAAACACATGGCGCACACCCTCATTGCGTAGACATTGAGCAACCGCGTGACCGGCAATCATAAATTTCCTCCGCTGCGAACTTGACGCGACGAATTCTTCTCCCGTCGTATAACGCCCGTTCGCCGTCGCTGTCAACGTGCTTTGCGTTTCGCTTTGTGCCCAATCGCGCTTGACCGCGCAGCATCATCCTCGATAAGTTCCGCCTATCTCGATGACGAGGTGGCTATGAACGGAATCATCGACGCCGATACGCACATCGCCGAATCGGAAAGCATGTGGAAGCTGATCGACCCGCGCATGCATCACCGCCGTCCCGTCATGGTTTCAGCGCCGGAGGACACGCTCTACCGCGATTTCAACGCGCTCTGGCTGATCGACGGCAATATTTTTCCGAAGGCATCGGGCAAAGGCGGTTTTCGCATCATCACGCCGGCGGCATCCAAGCGCGAGGCCGGCCGCACCGATATTCACGTCGGCTGCCGCGAAATCACCGACGTGACTGCTCGCCTTGCTGACATGGACAAGGCCGGCGTTGCCATGCAGGTCATCTATCCCACCTTGTTTCTCATCGACGTAACCGACGACGCGGAACTTCAAACGGCGCTCTGCCGCGCCTACAACAAATTTCTCGGCCGGGTGTTCCAGCTGGCTGGCGGCCGGCTACGCTGGGTCGCCGTGCTGCCGCTCGCTTCCGTCGATGCATCCATCGAGCAAATGCATGACGCGAAACAAAACGGTGCCGTCGGCATTTTCTTCAGCGGCATCGTCGGCTCGTTGACTCTCAACAACCCGCATTTCTTTCCCATCTACGCCGAAGCGGAAAAACTCGGCCTGCCGATCTGCGTCCACACTGGCCAGAGCTCCCGGCACCTGCTCGACTTCTTCGATCTCGAATTGAACGGCACCTTCGCCGCCTCGCACCTGCCGCCGATCATCGGCTTTCGCGATCTCGTCGCCGGAGAGGTTCCGGAAAAATTTCCAGGCTTGAAATTCGGCTTTCTCGAAGCCTCGGCGAGCTGGGTCCCGTTCTTGTATCATCACCTGAAACGCTCCGCCCGCCCGCGCCCATCATTGCCCAACGCGCGCTGGAAACACGCCTCGTGCAAAGACCTATTCCGCGATTGCCGTATCTACATCGCCTGCGAAGCCGACGAAGACATCCGCTATCTAGCGGCGTTCATCGGCGAAGATCACCTGATGATCGGCTCCGACTACGGCCATAACGACCCGGCGGAAGAAAAGGCGTTGGTGCAGACTATGAGATCGCGCGAAGATCTTTCGGCGGAACTGGTGGAGAAGATTCTGATTCACAATCCCAAAGAATTCTATTCACTATGAATCAACGGCAGCAGCTCTGATTGCTATGGCTTGCGTGCTTGCGAAAGCAGTCTGTCGTAATCCGCCTGAGATCCGATCCAATACCACACGACTTCGTCTCCTTGCACGACTCCAACGGCTCGATAACCGGGGCTGCGCATGCCGTTCTTCGACGCGAGCTTCGCTACCGACATTCTTTACAAGTCGATTGCCGGCAAACAGCGCTCCGAAGCCGTACAAAAGGTGCGCGAGGGACTTCAGCGCTGGTGTGACGAAGAAAAAGTCGAGCCGATTTTATGTTAGTCCGGCTGGCAGCGGCGTCGAACAAGTGAAGCTCTCCAGCGACTGCGGCGAACCGCTCATTCCCAATTCGGTGGAAGGGATTCGACAAATGCGCGCCTACATGGAAGCCTTCGGCTTGAGCAAAGACGAAATCAAGACCGTGAGCTGCGACAATCCGGCAAAGATCGTCGGCTTAAAAGCAGCCTGAGTAGCGCCAGCGCTGCCGTCTGCACAGCTACTCCGCTTGAGAAAGATTTCTCGCTCGCCGCTCGAAATGACAACAAATTGAGTGACAGATCTTTCCGAATCGATAATCCGCAACTAAGCTAACCGATCAATCATGGGCGGATCTCGAAAACCACCATGCATCACGAACACGTTCACGATTCATCGTTCTCACCGCTTCGCTTTTTCCGCAAAACTCCAGTCCCGCACGTTCTGTTGATTGAGAGCCGTTTTCGGTTTTTCTTTAAGACGGAACGTACCCACCGCCAGCAGATCGTCGACGATCGAATCCGGCAGGGTTAATTCGGGATTATACTGATCACGATAGAGCTTGAACAATTTGTCCGAAGTCGGCGCGTCCACCCGCATGATGCGCTGAAACAGTCCGAGACTGTATTCGCTATTCTGTAGCAGATACATCGTCGACAGCCTGAGCGCGCGCAAAACCCGGACAATTTCATCCGGATCCTTCTCCATTTTTTTCTGGGTCGCGCCGATGCCGGTGATCGGAATGCGCACGTACTG
>Ga0207707_10000926_pt1 | contig 28482 bp, 28 predicted proteins | sample KBSC83BmetaG_FD_184336 | JGI IMG/M metagenome (GOLD analysis project Ga0207707, IMG submission 184336) | Corn rhizosphere microbial communities from Kellogg Biological Station, Michigan, USA - KBS C8-3B metaG (SPAdes) (version 2) | ecosystem: Host-associated > Plants > Roots > Rhizosphere ... | reverse complement strand
TTGAAGTTTTTCAATGTTGGGCAGGTCAGTTCGAAAGACATCCTCAAGCCAGCAGATCACCTTCATGCCGCGCTTTTTTGCCGAGGGAAGTACTTCGGCGAGGATGTCCAAGTTGCCGTGATCGGGGGCGCGGGTGTCTTTTAGAACCGTATTCTTGTAGTACTGGGGATGAGGAGTAGCAAAGTTCCCGCCGTGAAAGTTGAGATCGTACTCCTGCTTGCCGTGATCGGGCAGCGGCTGGCCCGGAATCTGTCTGCCGGCAATACCTCGCCCGTAGGTGAATACGGCAAGAAAGATGGTATTCACAAGAGCGCGTTCCTGAAGCACATCAAGCACCCGCTCAGTACCTTCATCCACAAACGAAACTGCGCCGGCTTGGATACCGATCGTTTTGGACGAGGTAGCCGCTTGCCCGGAAGCAGGCATAGCCAAGGCAGCGCCGGCTCCGGCAGTGATTTTCAGAAATTCTCGGCGATTGACGTCTGGTTTCAACACGGCATAACCCCTAGTCTCGTGACGGCATTACCCCTTTTCAACAGTTTCGTGCGATTGTGCCTCAATTCCGGCATACGCAACGAACGACATAAATGGTAACAGTTCGAAGGCAGCTAGCGGCTAGCCTCGTGAGAGGAAATGCCAAACGGAGGTAAACTGGGTCTCGTTCAAGTGAAAATGAGGTGCAGCGGCCGAGCACCGAGATACGCGCTAAGCCTGATGCTCCTATTACTGGTTTCTCGCTGGTCGCGAGCGTCAGAGACTTATTGAATCCTTCTGGCTGGCTGGTTCATGCCGTTCTGGTGCAGGATCAGTCCAGTCGCTTTACCTTGGCTGTCGGTTTCGAATGTGATCTGCGCATCCACCACCTTGAGAAAGTAGTCGTGCTCGCTCTCTGGGAAAATTTCCAGCTTGGGTTGTCCGGTCGCCTGCACGAATAACTGACCTCCATCGCGAGGGATGGTTAGTACGAAGTTGGGGGCAAGTTGGTACTGTCCAAGGTAGCCGTCGAAAATCTTGGGATCAGCAGCCTCCTTGTGCTCTTTCGGAGGCTGCCACAAGGGAGAGCTGACATTGAGATGACGTTGTCCGATGTCATCGAACCCGGCTGGAGTTTCAGCGTTTGCAAGCACGACTATTCCCGTGGGGGTCTTTCGTCCAAAGCTATGGACGACCTAAAACCACCCGTGCCGCCGTTGTGCCATACAATCTCGTGTCCGTCGCGGGTCAGGATGTGCCATCCGAGACCTAACCCGGAGCGCCAGTCGAACGACGGACAGCGATCATTGCAGCCATAGCGGGCGCAAGCGGTGATTTCATGTATCCAAGATTGGCGGCAACGAAGGTCAACATGTCATTGACCGTAGACCGTAACGCCCCAGCGCCAGCGAGGGTCGGCAAGTCCCAATAGGCGGCCGAGATTTCCTCGTCCTACTCACGCCGTAGTCCAGTACCGGTTTTGTCCGGAGAAATGACGTGCTAGGGCGTTTCACAACGAATCAGGGAGTCGAGCCTTGGGACGAACCTGAGGCGGCGGTTGTTGTTGTTGATGTGGGTTGCCCTCCGCTCGAAGGCTTCTTGAAAACCTGGACAAGATCTACTCCGATACCCACTCTGAAGTAGTCGCGATTCAATGGTTGCACACCGAACCTGAAGGTGTTCGAGTCGTTGTTTGTGCCAGTCGTCGGCGTGTTGATTGTGTACGAGTTAAAGGGTTGGGTTGGCTTATTGCCCTGCAAGCCAGTGTACATCGATGCAAACAGGTGAACTCCTGGGTAAAAAGGAAGGGGGTAATTCGCATCTAGACGAAACAGCCAGGTGCTCAATTTGCCAGCAGAGACGGCCTCATCTTTCCCGACTGTAAGATCTATGGTCCCGGGGAAAATGTCGTATAAGGCATCACAGTCACCTCGGCTCTCGCCACGTTTTACCGGAGGATTACACTCGGATTTGAGACTTGGATTGAAAAAATAGGTTTTCAGGCGTATGCCTGCATAAAACTTGCGGAAGAACCGTGACCGCTCGGGAGTGAAGAAATTTATAAACGCCCTAGTGGTGCCATCGGGTGCCACTATGGCGGGAGATGTCGATGGACTTGCGCCCGGAAGGCAATATAGACCTTGGTTGCTACTCCTAGTAATTGTGGAAACCGAAGGCGATGGTCCATTGATGCTAAATGCATCACAAATGCTCTGGTTGACCTGCGAGACTACATCTGTTTTGTCAGTGGAAAAGGGGGTACTCATTCCCACTCCCGCCAGCAAAGACGGAGAAAGCCTTGCTTGCGTGTTTGTATATTCAGACCACCATGGGATGCCATCCCTCGGCTTAACAAGTGCGATTTCGAAGCCGCCATTAACGTCTAAACCCTGAATGTCTCCAGCCGTGCCCTTGCTCGTTTCGGGAGTTAGGAACGAACCTGTGGCGTCAATTGTAGACAACGCGCTGAAATTTGCAGCTTGTGGCAGGCTCGTAATCCGTGGATTGAACCATAGCCATAGTCTGTTCTCTACCGGATCTTCGTTCTTGGGCAGCAAATGCGGCAAACTAATCGGGGCAAGGAGATCAAAATCAACGAAGAAATCTTGCTTGATAGATAGCGAGCTTGCAGCTGATAAGTCTATGCCGACTACGGCGCGGGTGAGAGGATACTTCCAATGGTCAGGAGTACCACTCAACGAGACAACCTGAAATTGCTGCTCCAGATCCAGAATGGCGGCACCTCTTTGTTTTTGTTCTTCCGCAAGATTGGCCGTCAACTTATCAAGGACAGAGCCAGTCCCTCCGGTCTTAGGCGTTTTTTTGGCGGTGCGATTGGATTCTTCGATATCCAGGAGCAGCTTGTCTTGCGCTTGCCTGGAGTCGTTGAGTTCCTTCACGATTTCTTCGTATTTTTGCCTGGCGGCCTTCGGAACGATAACGAGGAAATCCTGTTCAGCAGCTCCGGCGCGAGAAACGCGTGTTGGCGCGAAAGCCACGTTAAATGAACAAGAACCTTTTTTTGCTATTGTTCCGGCGCATGAATTAGACGTGATCCTGTAGTTCGCTGAGGTCACCGTTTTGGAACAATCTTCGATGTCAACATCATTGTCGGTCGAGTTTGTGATCGTGACCTGTTTGGAAGTACCTGTTGACCCCATTGCCTGATGCCCGAAATCTAGAGCAAGCGAAGAGGTGGGAATCGTCAACTTGAGATTTGTAGTTACGTCGGCAGCCTTGACGATAACCTTTCCCGTTGTGGGCTGGGATTCGTTGCCAGGAGGAGGCGGAGCCGACCGAATTACCTCAACTGCGTCGTATTGGCTCAGCGGATGAAGATTACTGAACGTAAACTTTTCTTTCTCAAGCTGACCTGACATGTTTTCAAGTTTTGTGCCATTTATGATTATTTTGACAATACTGCCATCGGGAGGGGTCGGAGAGAGGCTGCCGGTGACCTTAGTGTCGCCTTCCTTCGGTTGAGTCAAGCAAGGCCTGGCCGGCTTATCGCATGTATTTCCGGACGTCGAGCCAGCTAAAACTGAGACAGGACCAATCATTCTCGTTGACCCCCCTGGTGGCGAAATCTGGACACTAACCTTATCGAACTGACTTAGAAAATGGGGCAAGGTAAAACTAAACGCCCCATCGACTGTAATCTTGCTGGAAATCGCAAGAGTCGTGTCATTAACCTTAATTTGCAACGAAGAATTTGAGGCGGCTTTAGGCAGATGGCCCGTAACTTCTACTTTGTCGTCCGTGGGCTGGTCCAGGCACGGTGGCGCATTTACGCTGCAAGTCTGTGCTAACGCTAGACTTGCGCTTCCGCATGTCATCACTATATTGATTAACACCCTTGCACAAATTGAAAGCATGTACGACTCCTGAAATGCGCGTAAAAAAGACCAAATTCCCACAGTCAAAAAAGGTGAAAATTAGCCTCTGAGCAGAACGATACCACTGTAGATCTGCTTTTGTTATTAATAGAAAATTGTTTAGTGCCTTAAATGCCAACTGGCATTAGACAGTTACCTACCTAAAAAGCGTGTTGTGATGAAAAGTCTGCCGGACAAGAACTTACTTCTATCCCAGTAGCAGACGCTAAATTATCCGAGGCAAGCGAACTAATTAATGCGCCCGCTTAACGTGTTGCCACGTTCCCGTGTTCCAAAGTCGTAACAAAGTCTGAATCTGACCTAGGCGCCATAGAGGAAACTCCGCCCGCTTAGTCAATGGAGATCCACAGTGAGTTACGTTGAAGTGTAAGCTCCTATCAAGTGTATAACTGATGCCCATTTGATGTACTGCATCGAACACACAATCCCCACCCTCATCTTGCGGATGTTCGTTCAAACCTATCTCAATCAATGCCGGCCCGCGGTTTGGTCGTAAGGCTTGGCTTCAGAACTCTCAACAGTAATCTTTGCTTTAGCATGGGGTACGCGTACGCGGTTCCGGCTGAGATTGTCTGACCGCGTGAACCGGTTCATGCTCTTTCATTTGGCCACTCCTTGGAGCCGTAATTGTCTCCTTACATGACTGACTCCGTGCGGCTTCGCAGATGCTTACGGAAATAAGCGCGACCGTTGCGATGGTTCGAAAGCTCATCGTGTTGCTCCGTTCGCTTCGTTGTTCTCTCTGAGTTAAGCCGTTCTGACAACATTCCATTGATGATCCGATTGTCGTAGTTGATCTCCAGGCTTCCAGTAGCCTGGCTGGGGTGCAAACGCCGAGACTGGTCTTGCATGTACCGGTCGGTGGAGCCCTCGAGTGTTGAAGTCCCCCGCTAAGATCTTTCACCATGCGCTGACGGTGGAAACACGCTCACAGTCTGGTGGCGGTCGTCTAGTCAGGCACTCGCTCCTTCAGGATCTTCGCTGCCTTGCCGCGCGTGTAGATCACGATGGCAGCATGAATCCCAATCGCAACCGCGATTCCAGCGGCGTGGTGAATCCGCTCCACGCCTTGGTACTTTTGCGATACGGAGCAGGGCCAGGGTACCGAGAGGCACGAACAAGATAACCGCCGTCCAGAGTCCGGGATTGCATTTCCGCCACAGAATGGCGGCCACAATGTGGGCCACGGCATTCACTAGCACGAGATAAACAATGCTTAAACCCCAGCCAATACCCAGAAAACCGGCCGCGTAAATTGAGAACAGGCCGATGCCCCACACTCCCGGCAAGTTAATCCATAGCACTGCCAGTGGTAGCAGCGCTTCGATCCCGTGGAAAACGTGCTGGTTGACAAATACTCTGAAGCGGTCGCCCGCATGCTCCTCCGGATGGAACATGTAGGCGGGCAACCCGGACGATACACTCCCCTTTAGACCGGCACCTGGTCAAGGAACAAGCCCGAGCTGACAACGGGAAAGAGGCACGGGAGAAAGCCAAGGAACGCTGCAGGGCGCATTCAAAGACGACTTAGCCGGGGTCTCCGAGATAGCCTACCTTTGTTTTCCGCTCAGTTGCTCGCGCGTGACGATCATCAAAGCTTCAGCTTCTTATTTCGCCTGCATTCAGCCCCGCAACGACTGCAGCAAGTTTATCGAGTATCTGGTCCCAGCCCTCTAATTGACCGCTATTTTTCGCGCTCTCCATGGGTTCATTTCCAATGAAGGTGAGTTTCGTCTTGCCGTTTCCTAGATCCTCAAAGATGGTCACGTCGTACGCACCCTCTATGGCCTCATGTTCTATTCCTAGCTGCGCAGGATCAATCTTGTTTCCCTTCGAGTCCGAAAAGTACATCAAGGAAACGATCTTCTCGTGCGGAACAATTTCGTGGTATTCAACCGCATTCCAGAACTCCTGCCCATCCGGTGCCTTCATGCAGCAGAGAAATTTCCCCCCAACGCGAAAATCCATTTGGCAAACGGGCGCAGTAAAGCCCTTCGGCCCCCACCACTGCATCACATATTTCGGGTCTGTCCACGCCTTCCAAACCAATTCGCGCGGGGCATCAAAAACTCTGGTGACAACCATCCGCTCCGTCTCATTCACCGTGCTTTTTGTCATCTCCGATCTCCGCTTTTTTCATTTGATTCACAACCACATCCAGCTTGTCGAAACTCTCTTCCCAGAATTGGCGATAGCTAATTGCCCAGTCGCTGACTGTCTTTATAGCCTCTGGCCTAAGGGTGCAGATACTCTCTCGTCCACGCTTCGTCTTGATCACCATCCGCGCCCGCACCAGGTAGGCAATATGTTTTGAAATCATCTGCTGCGAGAGTGCAAACGGTTCCGTCAGGCCGTGCACAGAGGCAGGCCCACGGGAGAGCCGCTCGATCATCGCCCGCCGGGTTGGATCAGACAAAGCCGCAAATGTTGTACCGAGCCGATCCACAACCATATGGTAGTGGATTTCAGCCAAATGTCAATTGGTATTCTCGCGAGCCCATATTTCTGGTCCCCGGTTGAGCGGCATGTACAGCAGCGCTGATCGTCGTCGTGGCGGCTATGTTGATGATTTTGGCCGTAATTGTAGGGCTGCCGAATAATGATTTGGGCGATTGAAGAACGTCCTGAAGGGGCGGCGATAAAGGCCAATATTTGGCCGCCATTTCAACTAGATAGCATAATATGCTTGAATCGGAACAGCATAATAAGCTTGTATATATGCAGCGTAATGTGCTTGTAATGACACGGCATTATATGCTTGTATTAATACGACATAAAATGCTTGTATTGGTCCGAAATAAAACCTCCTTATTATGCCTACTCCGAACGAAAAACTCGCTGAATCCCTAGGCGTCCTGCACGACCTTCAGAAGGGCGGCCGGCGGGTCTTCAAGTCTGATGACCTAAGCCGCACAAACCGTGAGCGGCTGGTCCAGAATGGTTTTCTCCAGGAAGTCATGAAGGGCTGGCTGATCTCCTCCAGTCCGAGCGTCCGTGCCGGCGACAGCACCCCCTGGTACGCCTCATTCTGGGAATTCTGTACGCGGTATTGCAACGATCGTTTCGGAAATGAATGGCATTTGTCGCCGGAGCAGTCACTGCTCCTGCACGCCGAAAACACGGTCATCCCGACGCAGGTCGTCGTGTACAGCCCGAGCGGCACCAATCACACGACGGAGCTGCTCTTCGGCACCTCCCTCTATGACCTCAAGCAGGCCGATATGCCGGGTGCCGCCGATGTCGTCGTGAGGAATGGGCTACACCTGTTCGCGCCCGCGGCGGCTCTGGTGAAAGTGCCGGAAGCTTTCTTCACGCGGAACCCGCTCGAAACGCAGGTGGCGCTCTCAGGCCTCGGCGATGCAGCCGACGTTCTGCGCCATCTTCTCGATGGCGGCCGCACTGTGAAAGCCGGTCAGATCGCCGGTGCTCTTCGCCGTATCGGCAGGCCGGAAATGGCCGATGAAATCGTTAAGGCAATGAAGAGGGGGAGCTATGACGTTCGCGAGTCCGATCCGTTTGCGCCTCAGCAGATATTCGGAACATTGCCAGTCGCGGTGTCGCCAATTGTGGGGCGCATGCAGGCGATGTGGGAAGCGATGCGCGGAATAGTCATTGAGAATTTTCCGAAGGCGCCGGGTCTCCCGAAAGATAAAAGAGAATATCTCGGATTCGTCGACGATATCTACAAAAGCGACGCATATCACTCGCTCTCAATAGAGGGTTATAGCGTCACGCCGCCATTGATCGAGCGCGTGCAGCGCGGCGACTGGGACCCCGACCACCATGATGACGACCGCAAGAACCGCGACGCCCTGGCGGCCCGTGGTTACTGGCAGGCTTTTCAGCTCGTCAAGGCATCAGTTGCAGAAATTATCGCCGGTGCAAATCCTGGCACGATCGTCCGTGCAGCGCATAAGGACTGGTACGGCGAATTGTTTCAGCCCTGCGTAGCCACTGGCCTGATTGCAGCGAAGGCGCTCGCCGGCTATCGCAATGACGCCGTATACCTACGGACCTCCCGATACGTACCGCCGCGGTGGGAAGCGGTACGCGACGCAATGCCGGCTCTGTTCGATCTGCTCGAAAAGGAGACCGATCCAGGCGTTCGCGCAGTCCTCGGCCACTGGCTATTTGGCTACATTCATCCCTACCCGGATGGCAACGGCCGTATGGCCCGCTTTCTGATGAATGCGATGCTGGCGTCCGGCGGGATATCATGGACAGTCATTCGCGTGGAGGATCGCGACGCGTATCTGGCAGCGCTCGATCGTGCCAGTATCGATGCGAATATTCAGCCGTTTGTGACTTTCATCGCGGAGCGGGCGCAGTGGTCACTTGACCAGTCCAACGCTCGAATGCGGGCAAGATAGTTTGAGAGAAGGTTAGTTCCAGATGATCTGCTCTGCGGGAGTTGTGGATGGACGAAGCCCGAAAGCGCCGAGATCTTGTCCCAAACTACTCCGGACGACATCACGCCCATCGTTGAGGCTGGCGGGGGGTGTGCCCCGACATCTCTGACGAGGCGCTCATGTTCTTCACCTTCGGGCGGAAGAGGCGCAAAGGCCAGAACGTGCCACGGCGCGACAAGAACTTCCTCAAATGGCGAATCCATCCAATCGCAGGAACGAGATGGCTTTTGGGGCACGCTACTGAATCCTCAAAAGCAGGATATAGCAGTGGTGTGCGCCAAAAGTCAATCCTGTGGCTCTTTCGCTGAGTTGCACCCGTTTCTTCCAGGAAAGAGAAAGGGCACGTTCTGCGTGCTCGGATGTTATATCGACGATAGTGCGGATCACGGGCGAAAGACAAGCAAATCCATCACCCCCACATGACATGTAATGAACTGGTATGGACGGCGCCAGGAATCGAGCAATCCCTGAAGATGAGAAGAACCAGTCTCATCTAACAAACGAGATGGACCCTTGTGGGCTGATGTGATCGCGCTCCAAAAGGTACTAACGTCGAACGAGGCCTCCCGCGGGATTATGTTCAAAGCATCTGGTACACCGATGCCCGCTTCGCCCATTCACTTTGGGGGAAGTCCCGCTTCAGATGCTGAATCGTCTTCTTCAGTTCTTCCGCACTATGGGTGCGCTTGTAGCGACTAACGCCGAGATAGTACGCTGCTTCCGCACTGGAATCGCTCTTCGGATACTCCACCAAAAGGCGCTGGAAGGTATTCTCGGCTTTGTCAAACTCATCGTGGTCGAAATGCGATTTTCCAATCCCTAGCAGGAGCGACGGCAACAACTCTTCCGGCGGAAGAAATCCGACCGTGCGGTTGTGCTCCTCGCCTTCAGCGTCTAATAGCACCAGCGTAGGCGTCCACTGCACGCGAAATTTCTTCGGCAGCGGCTGCGAGTCGATGAGCACTTTCACCGCGATCAGATTATTTTCAACAAATTCAATCACTTTTGGGTTTGGATACGAAACCGCATCCATCTGTTGACAGCCGATTCAAAGCGGATTATGAAAATCCAACAAAATGTTCTTGTGTTCGCGCTGAGCGAGTGTGAGAGCGGAATTCAGATCCTCGCGCCAGTTAATTTGACTCATAATGGTTCCTCCCTGATCGGGCGTGGTCTGTTAGATGGCGGACCGTCAGGGCCCGGTGACCCAAAACCGCAGCCCAACATGTCATTCCCTAGGTTAGGCGAGAATTGAACTACCTTGTTTTTTGGACGGGCCCGCGTGATTCATGGCTAAGACCCGAGAACCGGCAGTCTCGGGCGCTTCGATGAGATCAGCGGTCTGCCCGCGAGCGGGCGAGGATTGCAGTTTCCGGCTGATCAAACGGCCGTGCGGGTTCGTTCAACACCCCAACACTCAGTTCGGTAGCTTACCCAGGAACACTCGCATCACGTGTGAAATCAGCCGCTAGCGCCTATCGCCCTCGCCGGAAAAGATGTTTGTAGCGAGCCGCCGTGACGTTCTCCTCTTCGGCTTACGAAGTTCCTTCGTGCGTAGCCGTCGAGTCGTAGGAGGCCGAGCATCGGAGCGCGGGAGCGCATCTGCCTTAGGCTTACGCGGTCGACCAAGGATTGCTCCCGATCCGCGCAGATCATTTATCAGTGCTTTGTCAAAGCCCTCGACCTTCTCCAAATCGCTCCACTTCCGGAAAGGGCGGTTTTGAACGATCCGTGTTGCCATGATTACACCAAGGCCGCCGACCCTGCTAATCTGGTAAGGGCTGTCATTATTCAGATTAATGCCGTTCGCGTTTCCAAGTATCATCGGTCCAGCTTCGTGGATTTAATCCCGTGCCCGAATTTATCAGGAGAATCCTGCAGGCTTGCTGAATGAACGTGCTTTTATGCAGCCTTTCGTTCATTCCGCGCTTGAGTCGGAGTTTCACTTCTCCTCCTGTCGTCGCGAAACACCATTCCGTCCTTCATCACGAAGTCCACTTTCTCCGTTGCGGCAATGTTCACGATCGGGTCGCCCGACATTGCACCGATGTCAGCGAGCTTACCGGGAGCGAGCACGCCCAATTCCGCTCGGCTGAGCAGCTCAGCGGCCACGCTCGTACCAGCCTTCAGGGCTCGAGCTGGACTCAGTCCAGCTTCAACCATAGCCTGGAATTCGCGAATGCCATGATTGAACGGAAACATCCCCCAATCCTTTCCGTAGGCGATCTTTACTTTGCTTCCGGCAAGCAGCTTCTGGGACCCAATAATTTGTTCGTTGTCACGGCGAAATTTCCACACGGCCTGGCACGGTAGCGTGCCAGCTTGCAACTGATGAAGGTCTTCTTGAGTCATTTGCATTGTGGGAACGATGTAGGATCCTGCTCGTTCTGCCATTTTGATGCCCTCGGCATCGATCAGGTAAGCATGCTCAAGGCTGCGTGCGCCAAAAAGAATCGCCTGCTTACAGCCTTTGGGAGCGCCGGTGTGCACCGCTACGGGCATTCCGAGTTGGTGAGCCGTAGTCGCTAGGGCTTTCATTTCGTCATCGAACCAGGTCACACGAGCTGGATCGTTTCCCCTGCTGAAATAGCCGCCCGTGTTTGTGGTTTTGATCCAGTCACTGCCGAAGGTGTGTTCACGTCGTACTAGGGCTCTAATGCTTCCCACGTCGTCGGCGATGGCCGACATCTTTAGATTCCAACGGGGATTGTAAAAGCCGCGTAGGTCGCCATGGCCTGCGCCCGCACTCAGAATATGCGCAGCTACCACGAGCCGAGGTCCTTCTACCTGCCCTGCATTGATGGCGTTGCGAAGATCAACAGTCGGCCATTCCGGATCGACGGTGCCTAGGTCGCGCAAAGTAGTGAAACCATAGCTCATGTACTCGCGAGCCAGGCTCAAGCCTCTAAGAGCTTTGCTGGCTGAAGATTCGAGAGTTTGCTGCGACAGGTGTGTCGCATCCATTGTGAGGTGCACATGGGTATCAATGAATCCAGGACTCATTGTCCGATCCGACAAATCGATTAGGTGCGCTCCGGGTGGCCGTTCTACAGATCGTCCATCTTCGTAATATGGTTGCCCTCGACTAAAATCTCTGCCGGCCTAATCAGCTCGTCGGAGGTGCCGTCAAAAATCCCTCCGCACACGAGCACAGTCGCAATCATCGGTGTCTCCTTCCAATTCTTCCGATTTCTATCGGATTTGCGATCAGCACTCACTGATCCGATTCTTCTGGTGGGTCCGCCGTAGGAAGCTGCCAGCCTTGCCGCATGGCTACAAAACGGAGTCCAAAGCAGAGCACTGCGCCGGTTATTCCCGCCACCGACGGAGGAAAATCTAGCATCATTCCCGCTACCATCACGGCCGCGCCAGTGAGAGCTGCGACCGCATACAACTCGGTTCGCAACACGGTCGGGATTTCCATCACGAGAATGTCGCGAACCATGCCGCCGCCTATTCCCGTCAACATGCCGAGCAATATCGCGGCTACCGGCCCGGCATGGAAAGCCAGCGCCTTACCCGCGCCAGCAACAGCGAAGAGTGCCAGTCCCGCGGCATCGAATACCAGCACGGGACTGCTCAGCCGGTTGATGATTCGGTGCCAGGAGAACGTAACCAGCCCCGCAACCATCGACACTGCGATATATCGCCAATCTCTTATCGCTGCGGGCGTATGCGCTCCCATGATGACATCCCGGGTGATCCCACCCGAATTGCCAGCAGCGAAAGATAAGACCAGAACTCCGAACAAGTCGAGCCTGTGCTTGATCCCGGCCGTTGCTCCGCTGAGCGCGAACACGAAAGTTCCGCCAAGATCGAAAGCGACCAGCAGCCTACTCACAACGATTTGTTCATTGACGATCAATGATCCTACTCAGCCGAACGTTCTGATTCGATTACACCTCAGGATTGACAGTGTTCTCCCTCTGGCGAGTCCGACGATGCTGCCGCTGGCGTGGAGCGTTTGCGTGAGAAAAACTGGCAAGACGGGTGGAGCATCTCTGTCGAGACGTCGGCGAAAGGCTGCCAAATCCCAGAAGGGCGGTGCTCCTGGATATTCCAGCGAAAGTGCCTCTTCGCGTTTCGATTCGGCCATAGAGTTGTTTGAAAGATGATTTCTTATTCTGCGATCTACGATGATAGCGCCTTCTCTTGTTCTTCCGTCCTGAGCACACGGTCGAGTGGGTACTCAGATCCAGGCAGCCTTACCTCCTTAATCGAGAGATAGTGAGGCGGCCTGAACTACTACAGAAGAAAATGCGCGGTATGTAGCACTCTTGAGATGCCAAGCCGGATTCTCCAGTTGATCAGGTTGACTCCTGCGCCCCGTATTCGCACCAGCCGTCAATCTATTTCAATCCGGCAACTCTATCGGTCGGCTGAAAATCCCAATCTGGCCAGAACTCGAAAAGGTAAACATCACGACTGGAAGAGAGGAGTGGCCTGCCCATCGACATACCAGAGAAGACCTTTGTAGCCAATGACTCTCGAATCGGTTGCCGTCTACGAATCACCGAATCGACACAAACAACATCTCCTCTCCTTTTGCCATCTCTGTGGTTACTGCATCACAGCTGACTACCCGGTCGTGCGCGTAGCGGTTGTCTCGCGGAAAATAACACAGTTCCTTTCAGCAGCTCAGTTGGTCCACCTGTCGAATCCGGATGCAACCACATTCGAGAGGCATATTCATGCCCGAGTAAAAGGTCTTTTACGGAACAAATCAGGCAGGTAGTGCCATATATCGAAAACCGGTGAGCCAGCCAGAGGGCTCGAAGCGGTAGGCCGCCCTGCAACCGCGAGAATCCGCGGTATTGGAATCAAGGATAAGGCAATGATCAGTAAAGTAACCGCCGAACAAAAGAATTACCTGAACACAGAATTCGGCATCCGCTCGTGGCTGTTCACGACAGACCACAAACGTATCGCTCTCCTTTATCTACTATCGATCACTTTCTTCTTTTTTATAGGTGGCTTCTTTGCATTGTTAATCCGACTGGAGTTGCTGACTCCCGCAGGTGATCTGCTGACCCCAGATATGTACAACAAGGCGTTTTCCATGCATGGGCAGATCATGGTGTTTTTTTTCTTGATCCCTTCGATCCCCGCGGTGCTGGGAAATTTTCTGATTCCCATGATGATAGGAGCGAGAGACCTCGCCTTTCCTCGCATCAACCTGTTGAGCTGGTATATCTACGCTTTTGCCGGAATTCTCTATATCCACTGCCTCATGACAGGCGGCATCGATACTGGATGGACTTTTTACACGCCGTATTCAACCGTTTTCAGCAATACACGGGTCGTTGAAGCCGGATTGGCCATTTTCATTGTTGGATTCTCCTCGATCTTGACAGGCCTGAACTTCGTCGTCACCGTGCACCGCATGCGAGCTCCAGGTATGACTTGGGGACGCCTGCCGCTGTTTGTTTGGTCCCTTTACGCAACCAGCATCATCTTCTGCTTGGTACCCCGATCATTGCCATCACCCTGGTCTTGGTAGTTCTCGAACGCACGCTGAACCTTTGCATCTTCGATCCTAAGTGCGGCGGTGATCCCGTACTGTTCCAGCATCTTTTTTGGTTTTACTCCCACCCTGCCGTCTACATTATGGTCCTGCCCTCAATGGGGGTGGTGAGCGAGATTATCCCGTGCTTCTCGCGCAAGCGCATCTTCGGGTACAACTTTGTGGCGATGGCCAGCATTGGCATTGCCGTGATCGGATTCTTGGTATGGGCTCACCACATGTTCGTTGCTGGCATCTCGCTCTATTCTGCTTTGATATTTTCGTTACTATCGTTTCTCGTCGCAGTGCCTTCGGCAATAAAGGTTTTTAATTGGACAGCCACGATGTACAAGGGCTCGATTTCCTTTTCGACTCCTATGGTGTATGCGCTCGGCTTCATCGGGCTTTTTACGATTGGCGGGTTGACGGGCTTGTTCCTTGCCACGTTGGGTATAGACGTGCACGTGCACGATACTTACTTCGTCATCGCGCACTTCCACTACATCATGGTGGGTGGGGCCGTCTTAGGATATCTAGCAGGTATTCATTTCTGGTGGCCCAAGATATCCGGACGCATGTATCCTGAATCTTGGGGGCGGTTGGCGGCCATCATCGTTTTTATCGGTTTTAACCTAACCTTTTTCCCCCAATTTATTCTCGGCTACCTCGGGATGCCACGCCGCTACTGGGACTATTCACATATGCCTGAGTGGCAGGGGCTGAATGTCCTTTCGACCGCCGGTGCAAGTATTCTCGCAGTAGGATACCTGCTACCTATGGTTTACCTGTTGTGGTCGCTGCGCTACGGAAAACGCGCGGGCAACAACCCGTGGATGGCAACCGGCCTCGAATGGATGACTGGAAGCCCGCCGCCAACCTTTAACTTCGATGAGTTACCCGTGGTGACCTGGGAAGCTTACGAATACGGCAGGATGCCTTTGCCTGAAGAGGTGACGCTTGAGCGATAACCTGATCCCGAAGCACATCGCGGTGGCCATCTTGCCTATCGCTCCGCAGGGCCCTTTTTACGATGGCTTCTTGCCAGCAGGGATCGTCAGCACAATGGACAAGATCGCGAACGCTACCATTAATATGTTGAACATAAGGGCAATCATCGCCGCGGCACGAACTGCCAGATTGTCATGGCGACCGTAGAAGGTAATAACCCCTTCCATCCAACGTGCGCTATCGGTACCGCTGCTCAGCGAAGTGAAGATCGTCGCTGAGATCGCGACCCCGAACGCTGCCCCGAGTGATGAGGCCATCTTGTAGATGCCAGACCCGGCTCCGGCTTGCCCCTCCGGCAGGCTGGACAGTGCGGCGTCGGTCGAAGGCGTAGCGTAAAAAGCCAAGCCCACTCCGTACAATGTGTAGCCAATGACCGCGAGGGTTTTGTAATGATTCAGCAGCAGGTTTGCTGGCGAAAGGAGCAGGATCGACAGGCCAGTGATGAGACAACCCCAGACCATGGGCTTCCGCGCACCAAAACGTTGCAGGAGCTTCTCGCCCACCCGAATGAAAGAGATTATCGCAACAGCGTAGCCGAGCGTGAGCATCCCAGCTTGCTTCGCAGTCATGTTACCGCCAAGCTGGACTAGCTCCAGGGACACGATCATTGTGCCGGCTGCAGCGTTGAGCAGGAAGTTGGATAGGAAGGCGCCTGTGTAGGTCGAATTGGAAAAGAGTGAAAAATCAACAAAGGCCGCGGAAGTTCGTGTCTCGATGCAAACGAATAGCGCCCCCGTTGTCAGACCGACGGCAATCAGGACCAGAACTGGTCGACTGGTCCAACCAAATCTGTTCCCCTGGGTCACAACAATCTGGAGTGAAACCATTGCGACCATAAAAGTGACTACACCGGGAAAATCGAAGCGATAGCTCGCTTCGTTTCTCGCCCGGCTCTCGGGAGTGCCACGGATCAGCACAAGACCGAGCAACGCAGCTACAACAGAACCGAAGAAGATGTAGCGCCACCCGAGGCTCTGGGTCACTAGTCCACCGAATAGCGCACATACACCCGATCCGCCCCAGGAACCGATCGACCAGAGGCTGACCGCCCGCTGCCGCGCCTCCCCTTCCCAGTAGGTTTTCACCAATGCCAAGCTGGCCGGCATGATGCATGCTCCCGACAAGCCCTGCACTGACCGCCCAGTCAGCAGAAACGAAGAGGCCCAGCGACCGGAAGGGGCCAGTCCTACCAACAATGAGCCAAGGATACTCAGATAAAAGCCAATCCGAACGATACGAACACGTCCGACGCGGTCGGCGAGGCCGCCGATAACCACGATAAAGATGCCCGAGAACAGTGCGGTGATCGCTACCGCGGTGTTCATCGTGCTGGCGCTGAGGCGCAGGTCGTGCCCCATATCAGGAGCGATGTTCAGCGTGGTTTGAGCGAACAGCCAGAACGTCAGGACGCCGAGGATGATACCGAACAGAATTCGATCGTTGCCTCGGAACACGTCGACTTGGCTAGGTGTGGATACCATCTCGGTCTCCACCGCCATCAGAGGTATTCTGCCTGGCCCGTTCAAATTGCCACATGGCGGCGCAGTGGACTCCTCTAATGTTGAGCAGGGACTCGGTTCTTTCAGATTTCTTGTACCAAGCTTCCCGAGCACTCGTGCGATGGATAAGATTCAACACGGCGTCAGCTCGACCCTTATGCTGCCAGCCAGGCCTGAGCGGCAACGACCATCGCTTCCACCCCCGTTTCCAGAGTTGGATGGATCACTGGTGCGAAGCGTGGGTTGTGGTTAGTTGGGAGATCGGCAATTGTGCCGGACTTCTTCGCTTTTGCGTACGTATCAGGATCAGTACCTCCTACAAACCAGAAGACCGAAGGCACCTGCCACTCAGTTCCAAAGGAGCCAAAATCTTCGCTGGCTGCAGTTGGCGGAGTCTGTTTCACGCGGTCCGCTGGAAAGTAGCTCCGAAATGCTTCGACTGTCCGTCTTGTCACCTCTGGGTCATTCTTTACAAGCGGATATCGATCGAGCGACTTGATCTCCGGCTTCTTAGGCGCGCTCGATGCTGCGGCTTCGGCATTGACGATGCGTTCGATTGCTGCAAGGACTCGTTTTCGGACGTCCTTGTCGAACGTACGCACGTTCAGCTTTATCATCGCTTCATCAGGAATCACATTCTCCTTTGTTCCGGCTTGAAGTGAGCCGACGGTCACGACGGCAGCATCAGTGGGAGCGAGTTCACGGGACACAATCGTTTGAAGGCGGAGGACAGTCGAAGCCGCCATGATAACCGGGTCGATGCTCGCCTGCGGCATCGATCCGTGAGCTCCTCGGCCGAACATCCGGACTTCGAAGCTGTCTCCGGCAGAAGTGATCACGCCGGACCGGGTGCCGATCTCGCCTGAGGATCCGACCATGACATGCTGTCCCAAGATCGCACTTGGTTTTGGAAAACGCCTGAACAATCCATCGTCAATCATGGCTTGCGCGCCAGCGCCCGTTTCTTCAGCAGGTTGAAAAACAGGCATCAGCGTACCGCGCCATCGGTTTCGATTCTTAGCCATCAATGCGGAAGCTCCTATCAGCCAAGTTACATGCATGTCATGTCCGCAGGCATGCATCACCGGTACAGACTTCCCGCTTTGATCGGCAGTCACTTGGCTCGCATAAGGCAGATCTGTCGCCTCACGAACTGGGAGCGCATCCATATCGGCGCGAAGCATGATGTTCGGGCCGTCGCCGTTGCGGAGTACACCGACTACTCCGGTCTTGCCGACACCGGTCGTTACCTCGTAACCGGCGGCCCGGAGATGATCCGCAGCAATGCCTGCGGTTCGCTTCTCCTGCATAGATAGCTCGGGGTGAGAGTGGATGTCTTTGTAAGTGGATTCGAGATCGGGAAGCTGCGTTCCGAGATTGGCGAGTACGTCCTTCGCTTGCTGTGCTTTTTCGCTCATGATTCAATGCCCCTCGTTCCATGCCCCTCGCGATAGCTACGGAAATTTGGTATTGCCAGCGTTTGCCGGGTTCTAGATTATGGCTGTCCCTTCCCCCCTCCCGCTCCGTAGATATTGCCTGTCGCAAAGCTCGCGTCTTCGGCCGCAAGTTGGACGAAAATCGACGCTAATTCCGCGGGTTGCCCGGGGCGCCTCAGAGGAGCATCGCTACCAAAGGTTGTGTAGCGCTGCACCGTGGCGCCGCCTGAGATTTGAAGCGGGGTCCAGACCGGCCCTGGAGAAACGCCGTTTACGCGGATGCCTCTTGATGCGAGTTGCTTCGCTAGCGACTTGACGAAGTTCATTGTCGCCGCCTTGGTCTGTGCGTAATCGTAGAGAACAGCATCCGGATCGTACGCCTGTTGTGACGTGGTCGCGATGATGGCGGCGCCCGGCGGTAGGTGCGGCACCGCAGCGCGGATGATCCAGAACGGGGCATAGATGTTGGTTTTCATGGTCCAATCGAACAGTTCTGTCGTCATGTCGAGGATACTCGCGACAGCGTGCTGCCGGCTGGCGTTCGAGACCAGAATGTCGAGGCCGCCGAGATCCTTCACAGCTTCGGCGACGAGCTGCTTACAGAAAGCTTCCTCGCGCAGATCACCAGGAATTGGAATTGCTTTGCGTCCGGCCGCGTGGATCAGATCTACAACCTCTTTGGCATCGGGTTCTTCAGTGGGGTAATAGTTGATCGCGATATCGGCCCCCTCACGCGCGTAGGCGATAGCGGCTGCGTGACCCATACCGCTATCGCCTCCAGTGATAAGTGCTTTGCGCTCGAGCAAGCGTCCGGACCCTTTGTAGCTCGATTCCCCATGGTCAGGTCGCGGATCCATCTTGCTGGCTAAGCCCGGCCAGGGCTGCGGCTGCTCCTTGAAGGGTGGTTGCGGGTATTTCGTCCGCGGATCAACCAGCGGCTGGGCCGCAACGTCGACCAGCAAGGTCCCTGGGCTCTCTGCTTTTTCCCTCATAACTCAATACCTCTCGCGGTAGCTACTGACAATTGATATTGCCAGGATTTCGAATGCTCAAGAAGGTGATGCTTACGGGCGCAAAGCTTACGCGGCCAGCATTGACCGGCTCGCCTTCCAATTGCGGTAAATCGCCGCTCCTCGTGAGCCGAAGCGGCTTTCCATTAAGTTCAATAGTCGTGTCTTCAAGTTGTTTCGCGGTTAGCGTGTACCGGTGGCTGGGTGTGGGTACATTTAGATCGAAGGTGTGCTGCTGGTCAGCATTGATGACCAGCAGCGTTACACCTCCTTGCCCTACTCGGCATTGAGCGTACACATAGGTGTTAGGTGCGGCAGAAACATAGGGATCCAGCACAGTCGTGCCCATGAGCTTGTGCCACAGAAGCGTGGCCCAGTAGTTGGGCCGAGGTTGCAAAGTATTCTGGTCGAGCAAACCGTAATCACTCGACGCTAGCGTGTTGTGCAGGATTACCTTTACTCCTCGACGTGCCAAACTGGCATGTTCGACCAGGTAACGGAAGGTATCGAGGAACGTTGAAGCCCAGGGATTGCCCCCACATGCGGCATCCGCCGTTTCGGTGATCCACAGTGGCTTGCCAGGTTCAAACCGGTCACGAAGACCCGCATAATACTGGCTGATCTTCTCAGGGCGGGAAAGCCATTCCTCCGAGAGCACGGCGGCCGCTGTGGTCTGTCCCGCCTCACCCATGCTTGCGCATCGTTCAGACGCAGCGGCGTACAAAGGTAAGAGAAAACGTCGTAGATTGGACCGATTGCTTCTAGCAAGCTCTCACTGTGCAGCCGTTCGCCCATTGGGATCGCGAACGGTCCTTCGCCGACAGAGCCGGGTCCGAGGAAGATTGTGTTGGGAGAATTCTTCTTCAGCCACGGTTCGAAGACCGCGATGTCACGAGCGTAATTCGCAGCGTTGTAGCCTTTTGGTGCTCCGCCCATGGCAGCGTAAGTAGGCTCGTTCATGAACTCGGCCGCTGCGATCTGCCCTCCAACTGATTTTGTATAAGCAAGCCAGGCGCTTGCCTGCTTTGTAGTCCACACGCCTTGGGCGTCGCGGGTGCCGATGCTCGTGGCGAATGAAGTTATGATTTCCCCATTCACCGCGTGCACGAAATCGATAACACCCTTCCATTCTTTTCGGGTCAGAACACTGCTGAATCCCGTTGGAGGCTTCTCGGGGGGAGTGTCTGAGTCCGCGAAATAGACTGAGTTAGCCCAGGTTCCGCTCACTCGCACATATGCCGGACCAAGGGCTGCTGCCAGCTTACGCAAGCGAGGATTCGTAAGATCGATAGGCGGCTGATATTGGTACATGTTCGGGTTCATGCCAGCGGGAGTTGAAGCAGATCGCGCGAGTTGTGTCTGGTTTGCTGGCGTCGAGCTCTGCTCGTGATAAGGCTTCCAGAAATTCCCGCCGGTTACCTCGGCCATTTCAATGTTGTATGAAGTGAACCGCTCATCGACGCTTGCGATCCGCGTCATCTTTCCGGGATCCAGTGACAACATTTGCGCCCTCATCTGGAGCGGCACACAGGCAAATGCCACCGCAACCAGAACTGCTATCGGCCGGAACTGTGCGCGAATGAACGTGCTGTCCATTCGAAACCTCTGGGGGTGAGAGCAAGACAGGATGGCCCAATCTGAGATGACTGTTCAGGGCCTAGCGTTGGTTTCGAGTCCGATTTGCTTTTGGTCCTCCGGAGTCTCGCGAACATCTCACATGAATTGCAGGGATGGTCAGGCTGAACACCGGTGTTGACGAAAGCTCCAATTCACAAGTCCCCGCGATTATCTACGTTCGGAAGGAGCGAGCCGGTAATAAAGTAATTGCTGTTTGGGCCCAGGAGGATTCTGAGCCCAGCACACTGGACCGACGTCGATATGAGATCCATTCACGGGCCGCCAGTGGATCTGTCCCTGTTCTTCTCTCACGAGAACTTCCAGCTTGCCCGTGCCACCGCGCCAGCCGGTTGGCTCATTCGTGGAGCCTATCACCGTGCTGCCTACGGGGTAGTAGTCGGTGATCGGGGCATCACGCAGGGCATTTGGAGCACAGACCAGAACGCTTCCTTCGTCAGCAATAGTCAGAGGCAGACCCCAAATCATCCCAGCTGAATCGCGAAATAGCCCGACACGATCTCCGGTGCCCATTTGGTCAGCCGTCGGGTGATTGCCTGCCGTTATCAATGGCCCGAAGATGCCTTCTATTTGGCTCACGGGAACATACGACGCACGCGGCCTCTCTTTGTGGTTGGTGCAAGCTGTAAAGAACAATGCGACGAGCAAGATCCGGCCCCGACACTCTTTCGAAAACGAGGGTTTTAGCAAGGTCAGGTCCACAAATGCCGTCGAGATCTTTGGATGACTCCTCTCTTGCAAGAGTTTCGTGCCAGTCAACTCGCCTGATCCTAAAGTTCCCGATCCGCGGACTCTGCCCTTTTGCTCGCCGCCGAGGTTACCTGGGGGAAATCACCTTTCCATGTTTCCGGAGGCGCCGTATTCATGTACCGGATGCGAATTGGCATGGCTGCAAGCCGGTCAGAGAGTCGCGCCTCGTTGCGGATTGGCCACCAGTCGTACAGGAAAACTTCAAGCGGACGCCACATTGAGACCCAACCGCCTATCGTAAGACTTTCCCGAAGGATCTCGCCAATGCGATGCTCCTTCATCAATGACGCAAGAAAATCACCCAATGCAATAGCTGTAGCAAGAACGATCAGCCCAATGACCAAGCTCGTTCTTCCCACGCGAAACAACTCCCGTAGTCGGCGCCGATATGCTTGAGCGCGCTGGAGGAAGAACTCGTGAATCGCATCTCGCAGGAGAGCCGCCTCATCCGGCAGACCTGCAGGGCGGTCCAGATCCACCACAAGACCCAACGGAGTATCGCGAGGTATGTCCTTTGCCCAGCCGACGATGAATTCCTCCGCTCTGGGATCCAAGTCTTTGTTGCGAAAGGGCGAGGGGTCGATCGAGTTGAACAGCTGCTTTAATTCCGCAACGTGCACCTGAATGACCGCACATTTCGGTGGCAACGGGTCGCCTGCAGAGTGGCCTGCCTGAGTCGCGGAAACCGTCGTCATAATACGTGAACTCAGCTAGCCAGGTTGACCACTATTTCGACTGAAGCGGAGAACAATGGAAACTTTAACTAGCGCCTTGGTTCTACACGAGAGCATACTCCGTTCTTGCGCTGCTGAGTTGCGAATCTCGTGAACAACTTCAAACATAGCCGCGCGGAGCAACCCTGAACTCCTTTGTTAGGGGCAACCCAGCCACTCGCCGATCTCTGGACGCGACCGCTGAAGTCCTCACCTTGTCGTCTACTCCAAACTTTTGCACGGTGCAACCCTCCGCCTCAGGCATAGCAACTAATGCACTAACACACGCTTTTCGGTCAACCTAAATCCAGCCCTCATTTGTAAAAAGGAGATGTCATCATGAGTCTCGTACGCTGGGATCCTTTCCGGGAACTTCACAACCTTGAGAACGAAATGAACAGACTTTTCCGGCGACAGTTTTCAGCAAGCTCGCATCCGGAAGAGGGCCTAACCGCTTCCCAATTAGCTCCTCCGGTCGATGTTTATGAAGATGCCAGCAAGTTGAGTATCAAAATGGACGTCCCCGGCGTTGACGCCAAAGATTTGGATATAAGCGTTGATGGCAACCTGCTGACAGTCAGCGGAGAACGCAAGTTCGAGGCTGAGGAGAAAAAAGAGAACTTCCGGCGAGTCGAGCGACAATACGGCTCCTTCGCGCGGTCCTTTAAACTGCCCGCATCTGCTGACACTGACAAGATCAGCGCTAATTGTGAGGGTGGTACGCTTCGGATTGACATCAGCAAACGTGAGGACTCGCGAGCAAAGCAGATTAAAGTTGCCGAGGAAACAACCAGAGGCAAGAAAGCTGCGTAACGATGGGTTCTCGTTTTAGCCCGAAGCGATATATGTTCCTCTCCTTGAGGAGGACGCAATGCTAGATGATTTACGGCGTCGTTCCGCCGAGGAAGTCTTTGAGGATCATCTGCGTCTCGCCGCCAATCATCAGTTTGACGAAGACATAGAGCGCAATGTTTCCCCAGACATCGTCATTCTCGAACGTCGAGGCATTTTCCGAGGGCGTGAAGGCGCAAAGCACCTTGCAACCGTGCTCGAACAGGAGTTGCCGGAAGCACCATACGTGTACACGAATCGCCTCATAGAACGAGGGGTGGCCTTCCTGGAGTGGACCGCCGAAGCTGAGCGTACGCGTGTTCGGGACGGCGCCGATTCGTTCGTTATTGAAGACGGCTGGATCGTCGTGCAAACCATCCACTACACCGTGGATGCAAAGTAGCGGGACAAGAGGTGTCAGTCACTATGCAAAGGTCCGTTGGTGCAGTCCGTTGAACCGGGCGAGCAGTGAGTCTGGTCGTACATCGCTGCGGTCGTAAAGAGAATTAAGAGAACGATTTATGTCGTTGCAGTGAAGGTGGATATGGAAACGCCGGAACATGTATGGCTCGCGCACGGGCTGGAAGGGCTGCACCACGTAACCGCAATCGCCGGCGATCCCCAACAGAACATCACTTTTTATACAGGTGTTATCGGTTTACGCCTTATAAAGTTGACGGTGAACTTCGACGATCCGACGACGTATCACCTTTACTACGGGGATGGTCGGGGGCATCCAGGCACGATTCTGACATTTTTTCCTTGGCCGGGTGCACCGCGGGGACGCAATGGTACCGGACAAATGACGGCCACGGCATTTGCTGTGCCGACGGGATCGCTGCCGTACTGGCGGGAGCGTCTTGATAAGCTCGGCTTTGCGTACGAGAATGCTTGGTCAAATTTTGGGGAGGAAACCCTGCTCCTCAAAGATCCAGACGGCCTGCAACTCGAATTCGTAACTACTGACAACGTAGCCGAGGACCGGGTGTGGGAGCACGGACCTGTGCCGAGGGAGCACGCGATCCGTGGATTTCATCATGTCACGGTTTCGGAAAACAGCCACGAGCGCACCGCCGTTCTGCTTACGGAGACGCTGGGCTTTACGCAAATCGAAAAGCAGGGAAGTCGATTCCGCTACGCACTGCGGAACGCCGCGCCTAGCACGATTGTCGATCTGGTTTGCGCGCCAGAGGGCCGTCCCGGAAGGATCGCTGTAGGAACAGTACATCACGTAGCCTGGCGAACCCTGACCGAGTCAGAGCAGGTGCGATGGCGCCATACTCTTATTGACCGTGGATATGCCGCAACGCCGATCATCGATCGCCAGTATTTTCATTCGATCTACTTCCGAGAGCCGGGCGGGGTACTGTTCGAGATTGCGACTGACCTTCCCGGATTTGTAACCGATGAGACCGTCGAGCGTCTGGGAACATCATTGCAGCTACCTCCTTGGCTTGAAGCAGTACGCCCAGAACTAAAGCGGTTATTGCCAACGATCGAGCTACCACACATCGGACGAGGTCAAGCCCATGCCGCCGACTAGGGATCTGGGCTTCATTCACGTTTTGGTTCCTGCCGACCCACCAGACTCTGAGGCAGTGACACTCTTGCTGCTACACGGCACAGGCGGCAATGAACGCAATCTCTTACCGCTAGGTAAGCGGCTTTTGCCTGGCGCTACGCTTCTCGGTTTGCGTGGCCAAGTGCTGGAAAACGGGATGCCACGTTTTTTCCGGAGAATCGCAGAGGGTGTCTTTGACGTACAGGACCTCAAGTCGCGCACCGCAGACTTAGCGCAGTTCATCGATGCGGCTTCTGAGGAATATGGGTTCAGAAAGAAACGCTTGGTGTTGGTGGGCTATTCGAATGGGGCGAACATTGCCTCAAGTCTCATGTTGCTCCATCCCCATTATGAAAGGGCTGCCATACTTTTCCGTCCGATGGTCCCATTCGAGGAAACATTTGTGCGTAATTTCAGCGGACTTGCTGTGTTCATTTCCGGGGGCAGCACAGACCCAATTGTCTCTCCTGACTGCCCTCGACAGCTCGCCGCGATTTTTAAAAATGGCGGGGCAGATGTGTCGCTGTTCTGGCATGATGGCGGCCACGAACTCGGTAACGATGACGTGGTCGCTGCGAAGGCATGGCTCTCTGAAAAACTAGAGAAACGGTTAGCTGCGTAGAGAATTTCGAGTGTTGCAAAAGTGAAAAGAGGTAGAGCCAATTTGTGAGTCCAAGAAATTACCGAGATGACGAAACGGCGTTCGACAAAATCCAAATTTACGCAGCAGTCTAAATAAGACCTGAGAGTTCGGCGCGACTTGGCACAAAAACAACGGTTACTCCGCTTCACTTCGCTCTTGTTTTGGAGGTCACGATGAAAGCAATCCGCATCCACGAATATGGTGACGCTAGCACACTCAAACTGGAAGACGTTCCGCGTTTGTCGACTGCAGACGATCAAGTCCTGATTCGGGTCCGCGAGGCAGGTGTGAACCCGATCGATTGGAAAATCCGGCAAGGCTACATGAAGCAGATAAATCCCGCGACCTTTCCTGTGACAATTGGGCAGGACTTCGCGGGTGAGGTTGTCGATGCTAGCAAGTCCGGCACCCAATTTGCGAGCGGTGATAGGGTCTTCGGGTTCGCGCACGGCACTTATGCTGAATATGCCGTTGCTCCGGCATCAACGGTTGCCGCCATTCCCAACCCAGTGGATTTCGCTACAGCAGCAGCACTGCCAACGGCCGGATCGACTGCGCTCCAAATCGTTCGTGACGTCGTGGACGCCAAAACAGGAATGAGTATTCTGATCCACGGTGCTGCGGGCGGCGTGGGTTCGTATGCTTCTCAGATCGCCAGGAATTTGGGCGCCCGCGTGATCGGTACTGCCACTGGGGCGGACATAGAATATCTTAGGTCATTGGGGATAGATGAAGTTATTGATTACAAGCGTGAGCGGTTCGAAGATAAAGTCGCTGGAATGGACGCGGTGGTCGATTTGGTTGGCGGCGAGACTCTATCGCGTTCGTATGCGGTCGTCAGGAAGGGTGGGCTTCTCGCGACCACGGTTCAAGCGATAGATGAATCGGCTGCGAAGCGGGCTGGAATTCGCGCTGTCCAGGTCACTATGAGGCGCAACGCGGCAGATTTGGCGGAACTCGCGCGACTCGTCGAGAAGGGCGCACTTAAGCCACGGGTACATAAGACGATGAGTCTCAGCCAGGCCAGAGAAGCGCAGGAACTCAGCGAGACTGGTAAGACCCAAGGAAAGGTAATCCTGAAAGTCGCGTAGGAAAACCACAGCATTGTTTCTCCTCGGGCCTAAATAGTGCCGCCGTCAGACACCGGATGCCTGGCGAGACCCACATGACAAGAACGTAAGTGTGTCAAGGATCGCGAGCAGCCCGATATATGCATAAGCGGAGAAATCCTGGAAGATAAACGTGCCAGCAGAGTTCCTAAAACAGCCACGAAGATGTCGGCTTAAGAAAAGACGAACGTTCCATCAAAACCAAGGAGTTCACTATGGATGCTGCGACAAATCTAAAAAATATGAAGAAGCTGGATGATTCGTGGAACGGACAAGACTTGCAAACATTTCGAAAATATCACACGAAAGATTGCATTGTACGCTGGCCGAATCAGCCGCCCACCCATGGCGTAGATGCCCACGAGCAGGAGGCGACTGCATTCTTCAAAATGTTTCCAGACCAGCACGTGGCCAACCATCCATATAAGATCATGCTGGCGCAAGGTGAATGGACGTGCACAGTAGCGGAGTTCACGGGAACGATGAAAGGTCCGATGACGATGCCGGGCGGAACGGTTATTCAGCCCACGAACAAGAGCTTTCGAGTGGATTTCTGTACAGTAGCCCGCTGGAACGAGGAAGGTCAGATCATGGAAGAAAATCTCTTTTACGATCTCATGGGCATGCTGAAGCAAATAGGCGTAATGAACAGCCAAGTGCAAAAGGCTGCGTAAGCGGCAATCCAGCAAGGGCGGAGCAGGCGCCATCAATGACGCCATCATTAAGGAAAGGTTAAGTCCAGTTGTTCAACCCACGCTCCCTCAATAAACCCAATGCCCCCCATCAACAGCCAACATCCTTCGGCGCTGACTCGCGAGCTGCGGCGCATAAACTCTGTCAAGCGTCCGAGTACTCTGAGGTGCACTTGGATGTGTTCGGTCGAGTACCAGCCGTGTGTTCTATTTTTTTGTCTTTTTTCTTCAGCAAAACCTCTTGCTGCTCCACCTCATCTGATTGCTAATGCCATTCAGTTGCCCATAGAGGAGCGACATCATGCGCGCATTCCGAGTTACTGGCCCGCACCGCACCGAAATAGCCAACGTACCTGAACCGGAGCCCCGACCAGGGGAGGTCTTGGTCAGAGTAGGCGCTGCGGGCGCTTGCCATTCAGATCTCCACATGATTGATGGCCCGCCGGGGTCATATCCAACGCCTCTAACGCTAGGACATGAGAACGCTGGATGGATCGAAGCTCTCGGACCGGGTGTGACCGGGTGGGAAAAAGGTGAAGCGGTCGCAATTTACGGCATCATCGGGTGCGGGCGCTGCCCGGCATGCCTGCAAGGGCGCGAGAACGAGTGCCGTGTCATACCGCCCGGGGGCGGCATCGGGCTCACTCGCGACGGGGGCATGGCCGACTATGTCACAGTCCCCGCATCGCGGCTAGTGATGATCGGTGATCTGGACGTGGTCCAAGCGGCGCCTCTGACGGATGCAGGACTCACCCCGTACCATGCGATTCAACTCTGCCGCGATGTGCTGGTTCCTGGCGCGACTTGCGTTGTAATCGGCGTCGGCGGGTTAGGCCATATGGCCGTTCAGATGCTTGCAGCCACTACGGCCGTCCGGATCGTCGCGGTAGATGAGAAGCCGGAGGCGCTCAAGCTCGCTACTCAGATGGGTGCACACGAAGCAATCCAGGCCGATGAACACACAGAAAGGAACATCCGCTCATTAGTCCGACCCCAACCGGGCGGGGTGGACGTAGTGATCGACTTCGTGGGCGCTGATTCAACACTGTCGACTGGAGCTTCGGTCATTTCAATCGGTGGACGGTTCGTGCTGGTTGGGCTGGCAGGCGGCAAATTGCGAGTGGCACCGGGCGTGGGTGAGACCGGCATCCCTTTCGAAACGAGACTAGTGATTCCGTTCTGGGGAACAAAAGCGGAGCTGGCGGAAGTCATAGCGCTTGCACGGTCTGGCCGAATTTCACCACACGTCGAGCGATTTCCATTAGGCAACGCCCAAGCGGCATACGACAAGTTACGTGCTGGCCAGTTGAGCGGAAGAGCAGTTATGCTGCCGACAGCTGCATGATTGACAGTCCGACGTTCATGCGAACAGTGATCGTGGCGATGTGGTTGGGCTATTCCGTTTGCGAATGACGCGCTACGCTAAATCAATGCAGGATTCAACGGGCCAAATTCGTTTTGCAAGAAACCTATGCAGCGCGATCTACTAAGCGTGGCTCAGTGCCAGAAACTATTTGTAAGAACCGGAGCAGCTGGACTCGGGAGAAGACTCCCACCACATTTCCGTCAGAGACGACCGGCAATTCTGTAACATCTCACGATTCATCAGTTCTATCGCTTTCGTCACTGCCATTTCTGGGTGCACGGCCCTTAGGGAATTTAATGGGCGCATAATGCTTTGCACGCTTGTGTGCGTCCAATCCTCGTGAGGGATGCTTCGCACTTCGTCAGCTCGCACAAGACCTACCACGGCGTTGTCTACTGTAACGAGGTAACACCTGGACGTGTTTGGCAAGAGATAATCGTCCACAAAA
>Ga0207707_10000920_pt1 | contig 28595 bp, 24 predicted proteins | sample KBSC83BmetaG_FD_184336 | JGI IMG/M metagenome (GOLD analysis project Ga0207707, IMG submission 184336) | Corn rhizosphere microbial communities from Kellogg Biological Station, Michigan, USA - KBS C8-3B metaG (SPAdes) (version 2) | ecosystem: Host-associated > Plants > Roots > Rhizosphere ... | reverse complement strand
TGAAGCAAAAACCAACTAATCTTGTTGCCTCCTATCTCGTTCAATGGTTCGACGCCGATTATCACGCCACCGGCGTCCTGGGAAAGATCCGCGACATCGACCGGGTCAACTGGATCCGGTGTCTGCCCTTCGTGATTTTGCACCTGGGCTGTCTCGGCATCTTCGTGGTCGGTTGGAGTTGGACGGCGGTGGGAGTCGCCGCCGCGCTCTATCTGATCCGAATGTTCGGCATCACCGGCATCTATCATCGCTATTTTTCCCATCGCACCTTCAAGACGTCGCGCGCCGCGCAGTTTTTGTTTGCCCTGCTCGGAGCTTCATCGGCGCAGCGCGGCCCGCTCTGGTGGGCGGCCAATCACCGCAATCACCATCGCGAGTCGGACACTCCCGCCGATCCGCACTCGCCGATCCACTACAGTTTCTTTCGCTCTCACGCCGGTTGGTTCATGTGCACGCGCTATTACGCGACCCAGTATGAGCGGATTCGAGATTTCGCGCGGTTTCCCGAGCTGGTCTGGCTCAATCGTTTCGACAAAGCGATTCCCGCGACCTTGGGACTGGGCGTTTATCTGTGCGGGCTGCTGCTCGAACATACCGTGCCCGCCCTTGGTGTAACCGGCATGCAATTGTTCGTGTGGGGATTCGTGCTCAGCACCACGATCCTGTTTCACGCCACCGCCAGCATCAATTCCCTCGCGCACTTGTTCGGCAACAAGCGCTACGACACCGGCGACGAGAGCCGCAACAATTTCTGGCTGGCGCTGGTCACCCTCGGTGAAGGCTGGCACAACAACCATCATAAACACATGGCCTGCACCCGCCAGGGATTTTACTGGTGGGAGATCGACATCACTTATTATTTCTTGAAGGTGCTCTCCTGGGTCGGCGTCATCTGGGATCTAAAACCCGTGCCGCGCCGAGCTTACGATCGCGACGAGCAACTGCCGCGCAGAAAGTACGCCTCGGCCGCCTGATCGAAATCCGAAGAACTCCCCGAGCGCAGCCATCGGCTGCGCATTTCATCGCCACGCGACCTCCGCGGTGCGCGCGTAAACTTGCGTTTCCCCACGCCTGCGGTTAGCATTGAAGGTCGCCGCAAGGCATCCATGCAGACAATCCCGGAATTTTTGAAAGACGTCTCGCTGTTTCAGGACCTGGACGAGCAAAGTCTCTCCACCCTGGCGTCGCTGCTGGTTTCCGCGCGCATCGCCGCCAAAGCCGTCGTCTTTCGCGAGTCGAGCGAGTCCGATTCCCTTTACGTCGTTCAATCCGGTCAGATTATCATCAGCAAACACGTGCAGGGCGAGGTCGACATCGTTTTGACCCGATTTCACAGCGGCGATTTCTTCGGCGAGATGGGACTCTTCGATGCGGCGCCGCGCTCCGCCACTGCGTATGCGGAAAGGGACTCCACCCTGCTGCGCCTGGAGCGCAAGGCCTTTCAACAGATCCTCGCCGACTATCCGGAAATGGCCGCGCGCATCTGCTACCGGATGGTCACCGTTTTCATCGGGCGGCTGCGCGCCACCAACGAGCAGGCGCGCGAGGCGATGCGCTGGGGACTGGAAGCCACCGGCTATTCGCCGGGCAACCCGCAGTCTGCCTTCGGGCGCAAGTCCACCTGATCGTCTCATGGCCGATCCCGCCAAACTCGAGATCCTGACCCGCTCCGCGGATGACGGCGGCTTTCAGACCGTCGAAATCGACAGCCTTCACGCTTACCGCGCCTACAAACCGCAGCGGCTGCCGCCCGCGGAATGGGAGATCACCGCGCAGCCGACGGGCGCCGATGGGGCGCGTCATTTCGTATTGAGAAATCTGCGCCGCGACAGCTATCTGCTGCTGAGCTCGAAGGAACATTTTCTCTGGGAATGCTTCGATGGGCGCCATTCGCTGGAAGAAGTCGCCCGCGCTTTCCACCTTGCCTTCGGCGCTTTCGATTACATGGTGATTCGTCAGTTTCTCGCCCGGCTCTATGACTGCGGCGTGATCGAGCGCCAATACGCGCTCGACTGGCAGTCGATTCCTGCCGGGGGCCGCGCCCGGCGCTGGAACCGCGCGTTCGGTTGGGCCGCACAAAAATGGCGTGGCCTGGCGTTTCGTATTCCCCAAGCCGATCGACTCTGCGCGCTGCTCTACAAATACGGCGGCTTTTTGCTGTTCTATCAGCTGAGTTTCTGGCTCTGCGTCGCGCTCGCGGTGGTCGCTCTGACGCTGGCTTTTCAACCCGGAGAATTGACGGCGAACTTCGCCCACTTCATCAAGACACAGCCGCTGCTTTTATCGAGTGTCATGCTCGGCACCGCGCTCGCCGTGTCGGTGCTGCACGTGCTCGTGCACGCGCTCGCCTGCAAGGCGTACGGCCGGCGCGTGCGCGAGATCGGTTTCTTTCTCTTGCAGGGAATCCTTCCGACGTTTTACGCCGACGTAACCGATATTTTCATGTCGACCCGCCAGGTGCGCATCACCGTGGACATGGCAGGGCCGATGGTCGAGGTCGTGCTCGGCAGCGCGAGTATTGTCGCGGCTTACTTCAGCGATGCCGGCCTCGTACAGGCATTGTTGTTCGGTGTCGGCGTCACGCTCTGGGAAAGCGCGGTGATCAATCTCTATCCATTCAACTTTCTCGAAATGGACGGCTACAACATCGTCGCCGACCTTCTCGCCGTGCCGATGCTTCGACAGCAGGCCCTGGCGCTGATTCCCAGCTTGCCCCAGCGATTGCGCCGCATAAGCACGATCGAGCGCGGCGAATGGCTCCAGATCGGCTACTTGACGCTCTGCCTGATTTCCGTGGCGGTTTATCTATATCTGCACGTCGACGCGATCCGCTCCCTGCTGCACCTTTCCTAGCGACGCGATTTGTCTCAACGCCCGGATTCGACCTGCTTGACGTAAGTCAGATCGACGACGTCCTGAGCATCCACGCTGTTTGCCTGGGGAAACTGATCGGCCATCATCTCCAGCGCCGTCTTCACCGCCTCGACGGAGGGATACGGATAGCGCGGCATACGTTTGCTGAAATAGCCGTAGGTTTCTTCGAGCATCTCGTCGCTGGCGCCGCGCAGGTAGCGCTTCATGACCGCAAGGCTGTGTTCTTTGTCAGTCTTGAAAATCTGGATGCTGTCCGTCAAGGTCCGTACCAGACGCAGCGTGACGTCCGGGTTCTTCTTCACGTTGGCCTTCAGAGTCGAAATCCCCACGTACGGATACTGCACGCCGAGATCGTCGAAATCGAGGAGCTCGCGAAAGCCCATTTTCCGCGCCAGCAATCGCGATGGTGTCGTCAGCATGGCGGCATCGACCACGCCGCGCTCCAGCGCAGGGAGAATCGCCGGAGTTTCGCCGACGGGAATGACTTTCACATCCCGTCCGGGTTCCAACCCTACCTTTCGCTTGAGAATATAATGCAGCAGAATATCCGTCACCGCTCCCGGGCGACCTGAAGCGATGTTCTTCCCCTGCAATTCCTTGACGGTCTTGATCTGTGGTTTGGAAAAGATCGACGACCCGGTGGTATTCATGAACGAAGCGATAATCACCAGCTCCTTTGTGCCGGCGGCGTAGCTCGACACGACACCGGTGCCGGTGGAAATGACGAATTGCGCGTCGCCGCTCAGCAAAAGCTGATGCGGTCGGGCGCGGCCGGCATAAACCGCTTCGAAGTCCAACCCGTATTTTCTGCCGAGCCGGTCATCCACCGCCAGCCAGAGCGGCGTGTACGCGCCGGTGAAGGACGAATAAATAATTTTGAGCTTGAGCGGCTCGGCGGCAAATGCGCCGCGAGCGGCGAAGAAAGTTACACCCATGCAAACGATCCAAAAAACCAATCGACGAAGCATTCAATTCTCCTCTGTGACGTGATTCCCCGTGCGGATCGCGCGCGGGGTTATTATTTTCGGCCGAGGTCTTTCAGCAGTTTTTCCCAGCGATCGCCCTCGCGTTCGAGCTGCTCGATCGACATGCCTTTTTCTATATACCATCGTTTAAAGCCATATTCCTTCACCGCGCTGCCGTAGTCGTAGCTTTCCAGAATTTTTTGTCCTTCCGGGCTGAAGAGGAAATCGACGAATAGCACGGCGGCGTGCGGATGCGGCGCGGTGGACGAAAGTCCGGCGCTCCCCGCGCTGGCGGGCACGATCTCCATGGGCACCCAAACGACCGGCGCGCCCTTGCCCGCCGCTACCAGCGCGTGATTGCGAAAGATCGTCGGCGATGCTTCTACTTCGCCGGAAACGATCATGTCGTTGAGCGCCTGCGCGGAAACCGCGTGCATGGTCAAATCCTGCCCACGCAGCTTCTTGAGATATTCCTCGCCCTTGGTGCGGAGCATGGCGCCCACCGTGCGCGAGCCGGTGTCGGTGGTGACGAACGCCATCCGGCCTTTCAGCGCCGGGTTCAAAAGGCCGTCATAATTCTTCGGCACTGCGCTCGCCGGAATTTTTTCTTTGTTGTACGCAAAGCCCATGTAGGATTCGCGGTCGGTCGCCCAGTAGACTGTGCCTTTGCTTGCCTCCTCTTTGGATTCGGCGGCGAATTTAGCCAGGTGCGGCGAAGCAAACGGCGTGAGCCGCTTCATGGCGCGCATCAGCATCAAAAGCGGCGGCGAGCTTTCGGCCACGTCCATAAGATATTTCTTCGCCTGGGTCTCGGCCAAAACCTTGGCGATCAAGTCGCGGCTCGCACCTCGGTAAGATTCCACCGGCACGCCATACTTGGCTTCGAAGGCGCGCGCGAGATCTTTGTAGGATCCGCCGGCGATCGCCGTGTACCAAACTATCTTGCCTTCTTTTTTCGCGCCCACTGCGAGCAACCGCTCGCGATCGGCACCGCTGTAAGCTGCAAGCTCGGCAAGGGTCGTCGGTTTAGCCGTCTGCGCCGGTAAGTTGGCTGGAGCTAATAATACAAGTAGCAAGATCAATCGCGTGAGATATTTCGCTATTTCATCTCCAAGCCTCTGCCGTTTCAGGCCGCGTGGCGAGAGGATTTTCTCGATCGAATTCCCATCGCGCCGGGTTGTCGAGAATGTATTGCCGAATTGATTCGAATAGTCTTCATTGCGGATTACGTGCTCAAAGTAGTTGCGCTGCCAGAGTCGGCCGGAGAATCCTTCCCAGCGGTGTTGTTTCACATCATCGATGTACCTTTTCGTCGTTAATGTTTTGAAGCGATGAACGACATCCGGCAACGACAACGTAGCGTGATCTGCTGTAGGGGCAACCCCCGTGGTTGCCCTTTCCCCGCCGGGCGGGTACAGGGGCCCGCCCGTACCAGAGAAATAACACCGTGAATGTGATTCGGCATTACGATAAATGCGTCACATTCAACGCCGGCGTAATGATTCGGCAATTCATTCCCAACCGTTTGCACCATGCGCCCTGCATCGTTTAATACCAGTTCACCATCCGCGATCTGGCCGAACAAACATTTTCGCTCCTGCGTCACGATGGTGACGAAATAGGCACCGGCTGTCGTATAATTGTAATCCGTCAATCGGATTGACCGGCGGTGTTGGTCTGGACTGATCATTGTGCTTGACCGAACTGGGCAACCACGGGGGGTTGCCCCTACACAAGAATCAACCATTTCGCGATGACATCACCACCCCGCCAACGCCGCCGCCGCGGGATGAAAAAATTCCATGTAGTCGATCCGCGTGGACGAAAGGCATTGTTCGTGCGCGTACTGTGTCATGGCTTCCAGCACTTTCCGGTTGTCCTGAACGTTGTAGGCCCAATACTTGTCGCCCATCAGCTCGCGCTGCTCGGCAATCGCCGCGGCGATCCACGAGTACGCGATGATCTGCGGATCGGAGCCCTCCAGTCGTTCGAAGGCGATGTCGCGCGAGCGGCGAAAGGCCTTGAGCAGCGCTACGGGTGCTTCTGGATGCCGGTCGACGAATTTCTGCTTCAAAGTAACGATGTGGCTGGTCGGAAAGATTCCGGTCTGTCGAAAATAATTTTGCTCTTCAGTGCGGTAGTCGCGAAACAGCCGCCGGGTGCGCGGATCGCGCGCCGAGATCGACGGCAGCAAGTTGGGTCCTATCACCGCGTCGATTTTACCCGCGATCAGTAAATCATCCAGCACATCATCCGGGTTTCCGTCTGCGGTGAGCTTTTCGATAGGAATACCCTGGGCAACGCCATCCATCTTCGCCCGCGCCGCCTGCCACTGGATTCGTTTCAAATCCACGCCGTAATGATGCTGCAGCGCGCCGCGCGCCCACACGCCGGCAGTGTTGTCCCACTGCATGATGCCGACACGCCGGCCTTCCAAATCTTTTGCGGTCTCGATGCCCGCTTTGCTATTGACGAAAATGTAAGCGAGGCGAAATTTGCGGTTGGGAAAGGCGGGAATCGAAATATGCTTCTCCCCCCTTGCGAACGCGCGCACCCGCGCGGCAAAGCCGCAGTCCCAGGCATCCGCCGCGGCTTCGTTATCGACGAACTCCCAATCGAAGCCATCGATCTTTACGCTGCCGTCGGTGATCGGCAAATTGGTATCGATGGTCGGCTCACGAAAGTAGAATTTCAATTTTGAGTTGGCCATATTTCTTCCTTCTCGCTCTAGGATTGCGTGCGACCCCAGCGTTGACGGTTTTTATCATCAATCTTGGTTGCGGCATAGCAGGACTGGAAAATTATTCTTTTTTCGAATAGTTATTAGCCGAACGAGAAACCCATTGTCCGCGTCCGACGGAGGAATTCACATGAGCGATCTACACGCAGTGCCCGATACGCCGGAGCTGCAAAAACTCCACGCGCGCCTCGATGAATATTCGCTCGCCGGCCATTGGCAGAGCCGGACCAAGAACCCCGATCTCATGCCGCACCTCTGGCCGTGGTCGATAATTTATTCGTGCCTGATGGAATCCGGCGATGTCGTCAAATTGGGCGGCATCGACGACGCCGCAAAACGGCGCACGGTGCAGCTCGTCAATCCGGCGCTGACAGATAAAAAAGCAACTTCGCGCACGATTCAGATGTCGATTCAACTGGTCAAGCCCGACGAGCGCGCCGAATGCCATCGGCACAGCGCGGCGGCGTTGCGCTTCGTCGTCGAGGGCGACGGCACAGCGTATACCACCGTCGAGGGCGAGCAGATGCTAATGGAGCCCGGCGATCTCGTGCTCACGCCCAACTGGACGTGGCACGATCACTTCAATCCGGGGAAGAGCAACATCGTCTGGCTGGACGTGCTCGATTCTCATCTCACCCGCTATCTGGACGCCGGCTTCGAGGAAAACTACGCCGAGGGGCCGGCTCAGGCCATCTTGAAAACCGACGGCTATTGCAAACAACGCTACGGCGCGGTTCGCCCGCGCACCGCAAGCGTCGACAACGCCGCGTTGCCGTACAATTACAAATGGCGCGACACGTTGCAGGCGCTGAACGAAAACGCGGCGGCGGGTGCGCTCGACCCGCACGACGGTGTGTTGCTGGAATACGTCCACCCGCTCACCGGCGGCGCAACGATGCCGACCATCGGTTGCTGGGCGCAGATGATTCCGCCCGGGGAATCCACCGCGCCGCACCGGCACACGAGCAGCAGCATCTATCACGTCGTGCAGGGTCAGGGAGCCGTCTCGGTGGGAAAAACCAAAGGAGCAGGCAAAGCTCTCGCCTGGGGCGCGCGCGACTGTTTTTTCGTGCCTTCGTGGAACTGGCATAGCTTCACGAACACGTCGAAAAACGAGCCGGCGATTCTGTTTTCTGTCACCGACCGTCCGGTGCTGGAAAGCCTGGGACTGTTCAGAGAAGAAGCATAAAAAGACCTGGAGTGATGGAGTACTGGAGTGTTGTAGTATTGGGTAGAACTACCCCATCACTCCATGACTCCATCACTCTAATACTTCAATTTGGATTTCGAGAGGATTCCTCCATGCCACGTCAGTACAAATGCATTTCCGGCGACGGACATATCGATCTCAACCCCGACATCTGGCGCGATCGGGTTCAGGCTAAATGGCGCGACCGCGGGCCGAAGCGGATCAAGATGCCCAACGGCTCCGACGCGGTGGTCATCGACGGCAGCAAGCCGAACACCATCGGTATCACGCGCAGCGTGCGCGTCGCCCACGCCGACCTCGCCAAACAAGTACCGACCTTCGAGACCTGTGCCGGGACGGGGTCGTCTGAGCAGCGCCTCGCTGAGCAGGATCAGGACGGCATCGACGGCGAGGTTTTGTTTTCACAGATCACCTTCGTGCTGCGCCAGACCAAGGACGATGATCTTTATCGCGACTGCATCCGCGCCTACAACGAGTTTCTCGCCACGGAGTACATGGCGCCGGCGCCGGACCGGCTGGTCTGCATGGGCACGCTCCCGACGACTAACGTCGACGACGCGATCAAAGAAATGGAGCACTGCGCCAAGCTCGGCATGAAAGGCGTCAAGCTCGACCGTTATCCGAGCGGCAAGAGTTATCCGACACCGAAAGACGATAAATTCTGGGCCGCGGCGCTCGATCTCGGCATAGTGCTCACCAATCACAACAACGGCAATATGGGCTCGGGCAGAGGCGAGCCCGATTATCTCTATCCGAAAGATCCCGGCCACGACGTGCATCAGAAAGACGCGTTCAAATTCTTCACCCGCTTCTCGAACGACGCCATGACCGCCACGATGCAAATGGCCTTTGCCGGCGTATGGGACCGTTTTCCCAAGCTGCAATTCTACTGGGCGGAAACCATGATCGGCTGGCTGGAGTACGGCTTGTGGCAGGTGGACGATCATTACAAACGCTACATGGGCATGATCCATGAAGCGTGGGGACTGTCGAAGCTCGACCGCATGCCGAGCGAATACTTGAAGGACCGCAACTACTGGGGCTTTCTCCGCGATCCCGTGGGCATCCAGCGCCGCAACTGCATCGGCTGCGACAAAATCCTCTGGGGCACCGACTTCGCGCACGCGGCAAGCGATTTTCCCAACTCGCAAAAATATCTGGCTGAAGATTTCGCCGGGGTGCCGGAAAATGAAAAGCGCGCCATGCTGGTGGATAACTGCGTGAAATATTTTCGTCTCGATCAATAGGGGATATACCACGAAGGACACGGAGATCACGAAGTAGGGCCGATTCATGAATCGCCCCTACCCTGAATCCTTCGTGTCCTTCGTGCTCTTCGTGGTGAAAAGCATTTTGTGACTAACTGGAGAGTACACGATGAGCGACGTCGGCACCACCCATGAAGACCTCGAGCGCTTTCTTGCCAAGCACCACCTCGTCGGCGCCGGCTTGCGCCGCGACGGGCGCGCGGCGTCGCGCCAGGGCAACACTGCGGCACACTGGAAATGGGACGGCATCTACCGCGGCCTCATGCGCTCGGGCGAGATCGTCACCGTCGGACCGAATGGCATGACCGGCATGCGCTCGGTGGTCGGCATCGAAGCGCGCAGGTTTCCCATCTGGATGAATGCGCAGATCTTGATGCCCGGCGAGCGCACCCAGTGTCACCGAAATCTGCGCAGCGAAACGCGCCTGGTCTGCCAGGCGCCGAAAGACGCAGTCTTCGTGTGCGAATACGAAGCCTATCCGATGGAACGCGGCGATGTGCTCATCAGTCCGGCGTGGACCTATCACGATCACTGGAACAAGGACTCCACGCCGGCGATCTGGGTCGACGGCTACGACAACGGCTACAACCCCAACGTCAACATCAACGAGCGCATGCCCGACGACGAACCCTACGAAGAAATAAAAAAACCACGAGCCTACGGCCAGCGCACCCTGGGATTGGCACGGCCGATTTCGCATGAAGCGCCGTTTCCGCTGCCGCCCATGCGCTATCCGTGGGCCGATACCTACGGCGCGCTCACAGCGCTCAGAGAAAACGGCGAGAGCGATCCTTATGACGGTGTGATAGTCATGCTTGCCAGCCCCGTCGACGGCGGGCCGACTTTGCCGACGATCGCGTGGCAGGCGCAGCTCCTCGCGAAAGGTCAGAAAACCCTGCCGCACCGCCACAACAGCACGACTTTCTACTTCGCCTTCCAAGGCGAAGGCGCGGTGGTGATCGAAAACGAGCGTCTCGAATATCAGCAAGGCGATATTTTCGCCGTGCCCGCCTGGACCTGGCATCATCACGAAAATACTCACGGCGACGATACGATTCTCTTTTCGATCGACGATTGGCCGGCGATGAAGAAGCTCGGCTTCTACATGAAAGAAGACGCAAAGGGATTTTAATCTACCGCACAAAACGCCACGCGAATGACGCCACAAACCTGTAGTGTGGGTTGACGCAGGAAAACCACCGTCTGTTCCGCCATGCCTCGCGATGGGTATCGGCAAAATACGCCTCCACCCATCCTACAAAGAGCAAGCCTCCGCCGTTCAGCAAAGTCGAAATTCCCCTAGAGTCCTGAATCAGTTTCGTATAAGAGAGACAGCACCATGAGCCTTGCCGTTTCACAGACGAGCGCAAATTTAGCGCCTCTGAAGGTCGCGGTGCGTCTCGCCGGATTGTGGAAAACCTATCCGGGCAATGCGAACCCCGCGGTGAAGGATCTGTCGATCGAGGTGATGGACGGCGAAATCTTGACCTTGCTTGGCCCGAGCGGCTGCGGCAAAACCACGACCTTGCGCATGGTCGCCGGTCTTGAAACGCCGGATCCGGCGATATTTTTTTTCGGCGACGAAGCCGTGGTGATGACTTCGCGCCGGCTGAATCTGCCGCCGAACAAGCGCAACGTCGGCATGGTGTTTCAATCCTACGCCATCTGGCCGCACATGACGGTATCGGAAAACGTTGCGTTCCCGCTCAAAGCGCGACGATTTCCAAACAAGGAAATCAACGAGCGCGTGCAGCGCGCTCTTAATCTCGTCGGACTCGCCGGGTTCGAAGACCGCCCCGGGCCACTTCTCAGCGGCGGCCAGCAGCAGCGTGTCGCCTTCGCCCGCGCGCTGGTCACCGAGCCGCGGGTTCTTTTGCTCGACGAGCCGTTCAGCAACCTCGACGCGAAATTGCGCGAGCAGATGCGGATCAGCGTCAAATTGCTCCAGAAGCGCCTCAACGTCGCGATGCTTTTCGTCACGCACGATCAGATCGAAGCGCTGAGTCTCTCCAACCGCATCGCGCTGATGAATTTCGGCGTGGTGCAGCAGCAGGGCGATCCGCGCCTGCTTTACGAAGCGCCGGTCAATGAATTCGTCCGCGACTTCGTCGGCCGCACCCTGCTGTTCAAAGGCAAAGTTCAGACGAGCAATCCATCGGGCCAGATGGCCATCGCGCTCGCCGGCGCACGCGACTGCGTCATCTTCGGCCGCTGCTACAATCCCGGCGGCATCCAGAACGGCGAAGCGGTTTTTATCGGCGTGCGCCCGGAAGACGTCGAAATCCATCCGGCGCTCGGCGCCGAGTCACCGTCCGGCATGATCGGCGGCAAGACGCTCGCCGCGCTGTTTGTCGGCGAGCGCATCGAATATCAAGTCGAGGTCGACGGCCAGGGCGTGATGATGATCTATGGCGAACGCCACAAACCGATCGCCGAGGGCAAGAGAGTCAGCCTCCAGCTCCGCTCCGACGGCCACAGTGCCTGGGCATCGGACTGGTCGCACAAAGAAGAATGAGGAGAGTGTTATGGGCACACTACTAAAAAAGCTCTGTTTATCTGACCGATCGGTCCGATCCGTCGGCTCCGTCGGATCATTCTTGCTCTTGCTCGTCGCCGGCACTTCCTTCGCCGCCGCGCCGGCGAACTTCGAACAGGAATGGGCCAAGCTCATCGCCGCCGCGCAACAGGAAGGGACCGTATCGATCGCCTCCGGCGGCGCGCCCTCGCGCCAATATCGGCCGGTGGTCGACCTCTTCAGCAAAAAATTCAACGTCAAGGTCGAAGTCTCCACCGGCAACGCCACTGACACGGTCAACCGCGTTCTCGCCGAGCGCAAAGCAGGCAAATTCACCGTCGATGTGGCGCTGATCAGCTCGCGCGAGAACCAACAGCGCCTGGTGCCGTCGGATTCGTTGGTGCCGTTGCCGCCGCTGCTGTTTCATCCCGAAGTTGTCGACCTGTCAGCCTGGTACAAGAAGCGTCACATGTACGCCGACAAGTTCGGCAAGTTCGCGCTCATTTATCACGCCGGCCTCGAGGACCAGTACGAGGCCTGGTACAACACCGACAAAATCAAGGAAGCGGAAATCGCCACACTGAAAAATCAGAGCGATCTTTTCGATCCGAAGTGGAAGGGCAAAATCGCCGGCCAGGGGATGGGCGATCCGTCCGGCATTCGACAGATCATCGACAGTTACTTCGAGCCCGACCGCGGTCCCGAGTGGGTGCGCCGTTACATGACCAGTGCCGGCGTGACCTTCAGCGACGACCGGAGAATTTTGGAGACATGGCTCGTCAACGGCCGCTTTCCGATCCATTTCATCGCCACCGGCACCGAAGAGTACGTCGCGCTGGCGCGCAAAGGCCTGCCGATCAAACCGCACTTGATGATCAAAAAACAGGGCGTGCTGCGCGCATCGGGGTCGGGCTGCTGCATTTCGGCCTTCGCCAATGCGCCGCATCCCAACGCAGCCAAACTTTTCATCAACTGGTTCTTGACCAAGGAAGGCCAGACCGCGACTCACAATCTGATTCCCAACCTCGACCGCGCGTCGCTGCGCAACGACGTGCCCTTCGGCGAAGTCCTGCCGCAGCAGCGCCGCGGCTTCGGCAAGGAGTACGCGTTCCCCGACGCCGATCCTGCGATGGGACAAAAGCAGGAAGAAATTCAGAAGTGGGCATTTAAGATTTGGGAGTCACGGCAGAAATAATCGAGGATTGACGATGGAGGATAGAGGATCGAAATTCGCAATCGGCACCTTCCATCTTCGATTGTCTATCCTCGATCTTCGATCCTCCATCCTCGAAGCCCGTGAGTAGCTCACCCGCAATTGAACACGTTCCAGCGCTGCCCCACGCGCGAGCGCCGCGGCTGACAACCAGCCACTTCATGATGGCCGCGGTGCTCCTCGTGCTCGGCTACTTTCTGATCTGGCCGGTGCTCCTGCTACTGATCAACAGTTTCAACGCGGCGGGCGACTGGTTCGTCGAGCCGCGCCGCTGGGGCGTGGATCATTGGGTAAATGCATTTCACCGCCCCGGTCTCCTCGGCTCTCTCGGCAACTCGCTTCTTCTCTGGGCGCTGACGATCTGTGTCAGTTTTCCGACCGGCGTCACCATCGCCTGGCTGCTGGCGCGGACGAAGATCCCGTTCAGCCACACTTTGGAATTTCTTTTCTGGGTTTCCTACATGGTGCCGTCGTTGCCGACCACCATTGCCTGGATCAGTTTGCTCGATCCAGACATCGGTCTGATCAACGTGGCGCTCAAGAATTTGTTTCATCTCGACCAGGGACCGTTCAACATTTTCAGCGTGCCGGGCATCGTCTGGGCCAATTTGATGGGCCACGGCATCTCGATCAAAATCATGCTGCTGACGCCGGCGTTTCGCAACATGGATTCAACCCTGGAAGAAGCCGCGCGGGTCGGCGGCGCGAGCAACCTTCGGACGCTTTTCAAAGTCACTCTGCCGCTGATGATTGCCCCGATGATGATGGTGTTCGCGCTCCAGCTTCTACGGGTCTTTCAATCCTTCGAAACCGAATATCTGCTCGGCATGCCCTTCGGTTTTTACGTCTACTCGACCAAGATCTTCACTTTGATCCGAAACCAGATCCCCAATTACGGCGAAGCCACCGTGCTGGCGAGTCTCACGTTGCTAATGATCGCCTTGATCATTCCGCTGCAGCGCTGGATTCTCGAACGCCGCCGATACACGACGATCACCGGCAGCTTTCGTCCCGGGCTGATCGATCTCGGCGTGGGCAACTACCTCGCCTTTGGCGCCATCGCCCTGTTGCTGGCGCTGCTCACGGTGGGGCCGCTGGCGATCCTCGTGCTCGGCAGCTTCATGCAGCGCATCGGCTATTTTGTTCTGGGATTCACCCTGGATCATTGGCGCTTGGTGCTGAGCGATCCGGTTTTCGTCAAAGCTTTCCGCACGACCCTGCTGCTCGCGCTCAGCGCGGCCATCTGCAGCCCGTTTCTGTTTTCCGTCATCGCCTATCTGCTCGTGCGCACGCACCTGCCCGGCCGCGGCGCGCTGGATTTGATGATCTGGAGCGCCGGCGCGATCCCCGGCATCCTCGCCGGACTCGGCCTGCTCTGGGTTTTTATCGATACACCAGGATTGAACTTCCTCTTTGGCACGATCTGGGCATTGATCCTTGTGGTTTTGCTACAGGGAAAAACAACTGGCGTGAATATCATGAAAGGCGTGCTGGTGCAGGTCGGCGCCGACATGGAAGAGGCCGCGCGCGTCTCCGGCGCGGGCTGGCTGCGGACCTATTTTCGCATCTGGCTGCCGCTCTTGATGCCGACGATGATTCTCTTGGCCGTGATGAACTTTGTCAGCGCCGCCGGCGCCACGAGCAGCATCATCCTGCTGGCGTCGCGCGACACCATGACGCTCTCGCTCATGGCGCTGGAGCTATCGTCGAACGCCGTCAACAATCGCGAAGCCGCCAGCATCATCAGCATCTTCATCGTCCTGCTGACCCTCGCCGGGGCCCTGCTCGTGCGCTATTTCGGCAGGCACTACGGGGTTCGTCACGATATGCAGGCCGGCGCCGCGCACGCCGCCAGGGGTGAAAGGTAGTGGTGCATTTCAACTCCGATGAGCATTAACACAATCGGGAAGGATTCCTCGCATACGCTCGGAATGACAGTTGTGAGCATTCGTCATCTCGAACGAAGAGATCTTTCCCTCAAACTGCACCACTACCGGATAAAATCAATGCTTGAAGGGTTCACCGTGGGTTTGATAAAATTGCATCGTTCGTTGAGCTGGAAAGAGTCAAACTACATGAAATTGTGGATTTCCATGAGTTTCGCCGTATGCCTCGCGCTCGCCTTCATCGTCGCGCCGCTTCCTGCGGCGGAAATCGGCCAGATCAAGAACACCGCCGGACAGGTTTTCCTGCTGCGCAACAATGCTCAGCAACCGGCCAAACCCGGCGATCTGGTCGAAGCAGCCGACGTTATCGTCACCGGCGCCAACAGTTCGGTCGGCGTCACTTTGATCGATAACTCGCGGCTTTCGGCCGGGCCAAACAGCCGCGTCGAGTTCAAACAGTTTCGCTTCAATCCCACCACTCAGGAAGGCGAATCGCTCACCCAGCTTCATCGCGGCACCCTCGCCATCGTTTCGGGCCAGATCGCCAAGCGTTCGCCCGACGCCATGAAAGTCCAGACACCGACGACAATTCTCGGCGTGCGCGGCACCAAGTTCGCGGTCAAAGTCGAAGAGTGATGCGCCCAGGAAAGATGTGCACCTATTGAAGCACCGCGCAGCTTTGGTGTTGGCCCCGGCGCTGCTCGTCTCCGGCTGCGCCAGCGTCAACACTTACGTCGTGCTGCTGCCCGAGGAAGGCGGAGCGCCGGCCGCGGTCATGGTAGGCGCGGGCAATCAATCGGCTCTGCTCGACAAGCCGTACAGCGCCGCCGCGGTCGACGCCAAAAGCAGGATCGAAACAAAAACCGTCAGCGCCGAAGACGCCAACCGCATCTTCGCCGATGCGCTCGCTGCGCAGCCGCCCCCGGCAATCAGCTTTATCCTCTATTTCGAGACCAACAGCATCGAAGTCGCCGCCGCCTCGCGGCCGACTCTCGACGAGCTTTTCGCTGCCGTGGCCAAACGACAGGCCGTGGAAGTCCAAGTGACTGGGCACACCGACCGGGTCGGCAGCTTGGCCGACAATGACCGCTTGTCCTTGCAGCGCGCCGAAGCGGTGCGCGCTATGCTGATCAAGCGCGGCATCAACTCGAATTTTCTCCGCGCCGTCGGCCGTGGCGAGCGCGAACCGCTGGTCCCGACCCCCGACGAGCAGCCCGAGCCGCGCAATCGCCGCGTGGAAGTAATCGTAAGATAGAAAAGGCGTAAGGCGTCAGAGGTAAGGCGTGCTCTTTCCACCCTTCACCCCTCACGGTTCTTTGAATCGGATCGCCATGATCGTCAGATCGTCGGACGGAGGCGCGCCGGCGGTGAATCGCTTCACGTCAGCGTGGAGCTGTGCGCAAACCGTAGCCGCATCCGCGCCGCGAGCTTCAGCGAAACAAGCCAGCGCCCGCTCCACGCCGTAGGGAGCCTGCTGTGCGTTTTCCGCTTCGGTCACGCCGTCAGTGAGCAAAAGCAAAATCTCGCCCGACTCAAGTCGGATGCGCTGGCTCGCGTAAGCGAAATCCTGATCGACGCAGAGCGGCGGTCCGTGGGCGCCGTCGAGTTGCAACGCCGCGGCCCCGACGCGGACCAGGATCGGTGCGTTGTGCCCCGCGTTGCATAGCTCTACCTCGCCCGTGCGAGCATCGACGATGCCGACGATCGCCGTCACGAACATCGCCGCCGGGTTTTCCCTGGAGATCTCTTCGTTCACCGAGCGCAGCAATTGCTCCAGTGGCGCGCCTTGCCGGCGCGCCAAGCTCTTGGCCAGGGTCTTCGTCAGCGCCATGAAGAGCGAAGCCGGAACGCCCTTCCCGGAAACGTCGCCGATCATGAAACACAAGCGCTGCTCATCCAGCATGAAGGCGTCGTAGAGATCGCCGCCGACTGCTTCCGCCGGCTCGAGAAGCGCGTGAAACTCGAGAGTTCGTGGCAATCCTTCGATGGCGCGCGGATCGGGCAGCATGCCCATTTGGATTTCCCGCGCCGCGCGCAGCTCGCCGGCCGCGCGCAAACGTTCTGCCCGCTCTTCTTCTAAAACCGCCGCCAGCTCGTGCCGCCGTCGTTCCGACGTGACAAACCCGGCGAACAAGAGTTGCACAGCGATCAGCCCGTTCGCCGTCGCCGCAAAAGTCGCATCGTAGAGAAGATGCAGCTTGCTGAAAAAGAGGAAACTCGCGAGCACCAAAACCAGCATGGCGGCAAAAAAAGTCACTGCGGCATGACTTGGGCGAAGCCGCGGGAAAAAAGCGATCAGCGGCAGCGCGAACGCGAAGAGCGCCAACAATTCCCACCAGCGCGCTGTCGGCGGGCGGATCAGACGGCTGCCCTCGAGAATATTTTCGATGAGCTGCGCCTGGATTTCGACGCCGTCCATGCGCGCTTCCACTGGCGTCGGCGCCACGTCGCTGATGCCCACCGCGGTCGCGCCGACGATCGCCACCTGACCTGTGAGCGCGCCGGCTTTGACTTCGCCTTTGAGAATCGCCGCAGCGGAAAGCCGACGCGCGGCGAAAGCCGGCGCATAGTAGAGCCGCACGCGGCCGTCGAGATCGGTCGGGATGAACGAATCACCGATCTGAACCCCCGTTACACCGCTTCGGTTTGTGCGCACCGTGTATTGTTTCTCCCCGGTGGCGACCCTGAGAATTTCCAGTGCCAGCGCCGGCGCGAGCGCGCCCTTGACGGCGATCACTAAAGGCATGGCGCGCACCGTGCCGTCGCCATCGCGCGTGTCGTTCAAATAGCCGCGCCCGGCGGCGGCCGCTTCGATTTCCTGCACATTGCCGAGTTCCGCCGCAAAGGAACGCAGATACGGCAGCGGCGATTCGCCGAAAACGAGCGCCGGAGTTTGCGCACCGGCGGGATTGGCATCGAACCTTCCATCCAGCGCGGCGCGGGCGATCACCGAAGGCACGCGGCGCAGCGTCTTCGCTAACGCGGCATCGTTGGAAGGCATTTGCGCGAGCGCGGCGCGCAGCGCGGGATTCAACTCGGTGCGCCCGGCGAAAAGATAGTTCGGCGAAAGATCGTCCGCCTCGGGCATGATAATATCCACGCCCACCGCGAGCGCGCCGAGCGCGCGGGTCGCTTCGATCAACTCGGCCAGGCGCGTGCGCGGCCAGGGCCAACGGCCGAAGGCGGAAAGACTGCGCTCGTCGATGTCGATGATGACAGCGGGAAAACGCGATACCGACCGCGGCAAAGCGCGCTGGTACGCATCGAAAACCAGATTACGCGCCGCGCTCCAAAGCCGCTCGCCCGCGATGACATGAAAAAGCGCGGCGAGAAGTAGCAGCGCCGCTGCCGCGCTCCGTCCCTCGCCGTGGCAAAGCCCGTCGAGCACCGGCCGGAGCCAGCGCCCGCCGGAAACTTTTTTTTGGGATCGAACACCCGCAGCCAAGGGATTACACGTCGATGAGAAGGCCGTCGTAGGCAGCGGAAACTTGCAGTGCCTGGCCGTCGCCGGCGATCTCGGCGTAGCGGCGGGTTTCGCCGAGAATGTTGTGGATGGTTTCGTCGCCGTGCGCCGGATCGTGGTGAAACAGACAGTAATGCTTGACGCCGGCGCGCAGACAGAGATCGACGCCGACCACGTTGCTCGAATGTCCCCAGTCGGCTTTGGAATTGATCATCTCGTTCAACGAGTACATGGCGTCGAGCACGACCAGATCCGCGCCGCGATAAAATTCCACCGCGGCCTCGGTTTCCGGGTCGGAAGTCAGCTTATGCTCGGTGTCCGTGGAATAGACGAAGGCTTTGCCGTTCTGCTCGAAACGGTAGCCGTAGGAATCGCCGGGATGCGGCTGCCGTTTGGGCAACACCCGCAGCCCGTCGACTTCGTGCCATTGATCCGCGTCCAGGTGAATGAATTCGACCGTCGCGCCGAGATGGTTCCACTCCACCGGGAAACAGGGCGGCGACTGCTGGCGGCGAAAGGCATCTTCGAGCAAAGCGGCGGGATGGCCGCCGTAGATGCGGATCACATTGCCGGGAATGTAGGCCGGGGTAAAGAACGGAAAACCCATGATGTGATCCCAGTGCGCATGCGACAGAAAAAAATTATAGACTTGCGGCCGGCCCGTGCCGTGCCTTCTCATCACCTGCTGACCGAAGGGGCGCAGACCGGAGCCCATGTCGCAGAGGCTGTAATGATCGCCGCCGATGATCTCCACGCAGGCCGAATTGCCGCCGTAGCTCGAGCGCACCGGGAATTCCAGCTCGTCGATGAACTGCTCCGCGGCAGCGGCGTTCTCGAAGCGCCGGCCGTCGGCCTTGAGCAACGCCCGCCGGATTTTCTCGCGGATCGCGGCGCCCTCCAACGTCACCGGAAGTGAGCCTCGAGTGCCCCAAAAGTAAACCTGCATGTTCCTCCGGCGGCTCAGGTCGCGGTCGGTTCGGCGCCCAGCCGCGGTGCGGCGTGGACAATCACGCGCAGGATATTGCACGCCCTGTCACGCCGATAGCTGGCCTGATCCATGAGCGCGCGCAGCACCGGCACGCCGACGCCACCGACGTCGCGTTGATCGATGTCCCCCGACAGATCGGGGTCGGGCATTGCTAGAATATTGAAAGCACAGCCGCGGTCGATGAACTCCAGCGCCAGCGTTTCGCCATCCAGTCGCTCGCAGCAAAGCTCCACGCTGCCGTTCTGATCAGCGTAACTGTACCGGCAGATATTCGCCACGATCTCCTCAACCACCAGCTCGATTTCATGCACGCGGGCAACTCCGAAACCGGCCGCGCGCGCCTGCGCCGCGGCGAACTCCGTGCAGTGGGCCACCGCATCGAGAGTAGGCGCAGCCATGCGGCTGCTTGCATGAGATTCAGCCATCGCTATCAACCGTTGCCGTAAAGGGACGCCGCTGCCGGAGAGATCGCCGCCAGGGCTTCACGCACCGTACCGTAGGTTTCCAAAACCATGTCGAAGCGGCCGATCTTGAAAACTTCCTGGACGGTGGACTGCAATGCAGCGAGCACCATCTTTCCGCCCTGCTTGCGGCAACCCTTCGCGGCGATCATCAGCACGCGCAGGCCGGCGCTGCTCATATAATTGACCTTGCTTAAATCGAGCAGCAGTTTCTTGTCATCGTTGGCGCACCCGTCCACGTGCGGCAGCAGAGCGCTGCCGAAAGCAGGCGCGGTGCTGTGGTCGATGCGGCCTTCGACTTCGATCAGGACGACGTTGGCCAGCGTTCGCACTTTGCATTCCATTTCAAACCTCGTCGGACAAAACGGCCGCGCGCGCCCTGCAATCCGCACGGCAGCGCTATCGGCCTACCATCGACAAGCGCAGTTTACTCGCTGTCCGGCTGAAAACAAAGTTGAAAATCAGGTAGTGGTTCGGTTTAAATCAGCCATGAGTTTTCCCATCGAGAAAGATTCCTCGCTTCGCCAGAGTGTGTGAAAACACCGTTCATGGTTTGACTGGGCTCACCACGAACGGTGCGCTTTCACAGAAGATCAAGCAGTTATCCGTTCGCCCTGAGCCCGATCGAAGGGCTCCGAAAGACTTTTCACACAGTCTGTCGCTTCGGAATGACAGCTCTACGCCGTTTGTCATCTCGAACGAAGTGAGAGATCTTTCCCAAGCTGAACCACTATCGGAAAATTGCGATCAATCAACACGCCGCGAAACGTGATTGCTTTTTGATCAGTGCTGAAATAATCAGACTTCATCATGAAACGGGAGGCTTCTCATGGCTGAAACCAATGTTGCCGATGCTCTGATCGAATATCTCAGCTCGCGGGGTGTCGAGAATATTTTCGGGGTGCTCGCCCACACGTCCTTTGCGATCGGCGATGCCATCGCGCGTCGTCCGCACATGAAATTGATCAACGCCCAGCACGAGGGCGGCGCCGGCAATATGGCTTTGGGTTACGCGCGCGTCACCAAGAAGCCGGCGGTCTGCCTGGTTTCCGCCGCAGGCGGAGCAACCAATATCGTCACGGCAGTCGCACAGGCACATAAGGAATCCGTCCCGCTGTTCGTGGTCTCGTCGGACATCGACACAGCGGCTTACTCAAAAGGCCGTTATTCGTCGTTCCACGGCATGGAGCATGTCCGCTTGTTTCAACCGATCACCAAGCAGAGCGCCCGGCTTGAGCGGGTCGAGGAATTGGGGCCATTGATGGACTCGCTCTACCGCCAGAGTACACGGGGGCGCCAGGGTCCGGTATTTCTGATCGTACCCGAGGACTTGCAGCACACTGCGCTACCCGAGCCGTTGAGCTTCGCGCCGAGTGCCGAACCGGTCGCCCCGGCGATGGATGCCGACGCCGCGAAGGCAGCGGTCGATCTTCTGCTCGAAGCCAAAACGCCGGTGGTTCTCGCCGGCACCGGTGTCGATTGGGCTAACGCGCGTGACGAAGTGCGCGAACTGGCCGAGCTGCTCGCTCTTCCGGTCGCTGTGAGCTACACGGGCAAGGGCGTGTTTCCGGAAAATCATCCGCTCGCTTTGGGTTGCCTTGGCTTCGGCAGCCGTCCTTACTCGCGCAAATTTTTCCAACAGGCGGATTTGATCCTCGCGCTCGGCGCGACCTTCAGCGAAGGCACGACCATGCGGTTCGGCCACGAGATCATTCCGGAGAAGGCCAAGATCGTGCAGATCGACACCGATCCTGACGAACTCGGTCGGAATTATCCCAGCGCTTTATCGATCACGGCCGATGCCAAAGTCGCGCTGCGCGCGATCATCGATGAAGTCAAAAAGCGCCAGGCGAAGCCAGCGAACGGCTCGCGCGCCGAAGCGATCAAGCAAGCCAAGAACGCCTGGAGAAACGACGTCGAGCAAAAGCCGGCGAATCAAGGCTTGACCTACGAATCCGTGATGAAAGCGTTGAACGAATTGCTCACGGGCAACGAAATTCTGACGACCTCGGGCATGACCGGCGATACCTTGCGCGGCATCGACGCGATAAACCCGATCGTGCACGCCGGCGAATTCCGCGCCATCGGCACAGCGCTCGCGACGGCGATGGGCGTCAAGCTCGGCCGGCCCGATGCGCGCGCGATCTGCGTCACCGGCGACGGCTCATTCATGATGGAGCAGCAGGAACTGGCGACCGCGGCGTATCACAAGATCCCGATCTTCGTTTTGATCCTCCGCAACAACTCCTACGGCGGCATGAAGCGCGATCAGATTAAAACCTACGGCGGCCGGATCATTGGCACGGAGCTTTTCATTCCGGACCTCCCGAAGCTCGCCGAACTCTACGGCGCCAAAGGCTTCGCCGTGCGAAAGAAAGAAGAATTGAAACCGGTATTCCAGCAGGCCCTGGCGTCGGACGAGTTTGTGGTCGTGGATGTGAAGTTGGATTGATGAGCGGATAACGTAGTCGGGTGAAAGATATGCCGCGATCATTACCGGACGAACTCTATCACTACACGGAATTGATGGACTAAAAGGAATAGTTGAAAACCAGACGCTCTGGGCTTCCCATTACAATTACTTAAATGACGCGGAAGAAGTTACACACTTTCGCAACAGATTACCGGATATTTTACGACCAATCTTCGAAGAATTCTTTAGCGGGCTACCTCCGAATGGCAAGCAGGCGCTTCTTGCTGCGTATAGCAGTATCGAAAAAGCCGTCGAGCAGGAACCCAAGAATCTTGCAACTGCCATGTACAATGCCACGTTTGGAGCTGCTAAGGACAATCCGCCGTTCGCCGAGCCTTACGTCGCGTCATTCTGTTCGGTTGATAAAAGGGACAGTTATATTGCTTCCCACGGACTTTTAAGTCAGTGGCGGGGCTATGGAACACAAGGGGGCTACATAATTACTTTTGACACCGCAGGACTAATCCAACTGCTACACGAGGAGGGCCCAGAGATGGGGCTATTCAGTCCTATTTGGTGGCGACGTCTTGTACAGTTCCGCAACGGATGACCAAATGCGGGAAGAGTTCGGCGAACACATCGATGTCATCCAAAACAGCTGGAAGGAAGCATTACGAACGGGAAATCACCAGGCTTTAGAAAATACGTTCCATGCCTTCGTTGCGTGCGCTTGTCGGTATAAGCATCGCGGTTTTGCCGAAGAAAAAGAGTTCAGAATTATCGCTGTTCCAACCCCGCCGCAAGTATTTGAGCTTGCGAAAGCAGAAGGACGAACAATTCCACCAAGAAAATCGGTGAGTCATTTTTTGCGCAACGGCACACTTGTTCCTTTTCTCAACCTCTTTGAAAATATTACAGGGGAATCTGGGAGACCACTGCCCATTGAACGCATCATTGTTGGACCAAATGCAGAGAAAAAAAAGAGAGAGATGGCTGTTAGAAGTCTGCTCAACCAGAACAACGTTGAAGCTGATGTTTCCATGTCCGATATCCCGTATACAGGATAATTTTACAGTTCTAAATTAAGCCTGTGTGGTGAAGCCTCAGAATCGGCTTTTAAAAATGCCGCGAGGCGTATTGAGCAGCTAGTTAGAACAAAGCTCATTTTCGCTGTCAGTTTCTCGGATGCCTATTTCCCAAAGATGTAGCACCAAAAAAAAGGAGCAACATGATGTCACTTCAACTGCGTCGCGTCGTCACCGGCCATGACACCAACGGCCGTGCAGTCGTCAAAATCGACGAGATTTCCAAAAACCTCGTTTCCGCTCGGCCAGGTTCGACCGCGTGTGTGGTTTGGACCTCGGAATCTTTTCCAGTCGACAATACCGGCAATGCCGACGAGGGACTGCGCAAGACCGGCACAACGCTCGCCAACGGCACGGTTTTTCGTGTCGTCGAATTCGCACCCGGGGTCGCGCCGCGCGTGCATCGCACGGATTCGATCGATTACGCAGTGGTTGTGTCGGGTGAGATCGATATGGAGCTGGACGACTCGGTCGTCCACTTGAAAGCCGGCGATGTGCTCGTGCAGCGCGGCACGATTCACAACTGGGTCAATCGTGGCACAGCGGCATGCGTCATCGCGTTTGTTTTAATCGATGCGAAGCCGGTGGAAACCGGCGGCAAGACCCTGCGCGCGCAGGGGTGAGAGAGATCGCGTTCGTGATCGTGACGGGGCGAGTTGCGAGTTCAAGCCTAGGCGGTCTAGGCACTGAGTCAGATTGTTCAGTTCTGCGGCTCGCGCGAGCCGATTCGTTTCGCCACCTGCGCGTGGGTTAGCACCACGCGCGGGTCTCGCTGCAGCGCGGCGACGTAGCGGTCGCCGAATTCCCCGCCGCTTTTGGCCGGGACAAGCAGGAAAACCGATTGGCTCATCACCGCATCGACATCGGCATTCGTCAGCGGCTCTTTGGAGTCGAGGGTTTCATCGACGGCGACGATCAGTTGCGAGATCGGCCGCAACCAGGCGAACCAGGGATCGTTGGTGAGAAGTTGAAAAAAGTGATTGGGCGAAGAAATCGGTCCTACGCTGTTTTCGTAGACCACCCGCTCGGAGTCGATCAGTGCCTTGTGCAGTTTGAGCAGCGCGCCGTGCAGTTCGACCAGCGGTTTGCGAATCTCTTCCTGATCCGGAGTGCGTTGATCCTTGTCCATGAAAGAACCGTCCGTTCATAGTAAACATTGCCGGTGTAAAAAACCAGTCGGGGCGGGTTTCAAACCCGCCCCGACCATCGTCTTCCGCCAAGGTTTGCGCTTCGAATCTGTCTATTGCGCAAAGGTGCCGGCTTGAAGCTCGCGCAGCGTCTGCTGGATCTCGGCCTGAGTGTTCATCACAAACGGGCCATAGCGCGCGATCGACTCGTTCAAAGGTTTGCCGGATACCAGCAGAAAGCGCACACCGTTCTCACCGGCGCGCGCTTCGACGATATCGCCGTCGTCCCACACGATGAGCCTGGGTCCCTGGACGGCGCGACTTTCCGGGCCAAATTTTCCTTCGCCTTCGAACACGTAGGCAAACGCTGAATGACCGCGCGGGATCGCTAGAGAAAATGAGCCACCCGCTCCGATCGAGACATCGAGATAAGTCGGCTCCGCTGCGATACCACCGATCGGCCCGACCACGCCGTCCACCTCGCCGGCGATCACGCGAATCTTCGCACCTCCTTCGTGTTCGACGGCGGGAATTTCATTAGCATTGACGTTCTGGTAGCGCGGCACGATCATTTTTTGCTTCGCCGGCAGATTCACCCAGAGTTGAAAACCCGCCACGCCTTCGGGGCGCACCTGCGGCATCTCTTCGTGCAGTATGCCTCGGCCGGCAGTCATCCATTGAAGATCGCCCGCGCCGATGTCGCCGGAATTTCCCACCGAGTCCCGGTGCCGGACCGAACCCGCGAGGAGATACGTCACGGTCTCGATACCCCGGTGCGGGTGGAGCGGAAAGCCGGCCTGATAGTCGGCCGGATCCTTCGACTGAAAATGGTCCAGCAGCAAAAACGGGTCGAGGTAATCCAACGTATGCGTGCCGATGCTGCGTTTGAGGCGCACGCCGGCGCCTTCGACCACCGCCTGCGGTTCGATAATTTGCTCGATCTTTCTCGACGTGTTTTCCATTGTTCTTCCTCCCAAGTCATTTGCCGCGCGACTCCTACTTCTGTTCAGCGCGGCCGGCATTGATCTTCTGCAGATCGCGCGTCCAGCCGGTCAGGTTGACGAGCAACTGGCGGATCAATTTTTTCGTCGTGTCGTTGGTCAGATTGCCGTCCGCGTCGAATTCACTAGCGGCGTTGCCGATCATGACCTCCGGTTGATTGATTGCGAGCACATTCAAAAAGACGAAAACCTGACGCAGGTGATACTGTGCCCGCGCCGTGCCGAACCTGCCTGACGATGCGCCCATGATCGCCGCCGGCTTGCCGCTCCAGGCGCTGTCGCCGTAGGGACGCGATGCCCAGTCGATCGCGTTCTTCAACACGCCGGGGATCGAGTAGTTATATTCCGGAGTAACGAAGAGAATCGCGTCGGCTTCGCGGATGCGCTTTTTGAAGTCCACGACTGTGGCCGGCGGCTGACGTTCGTCATCCTCGCTGAAGGGCGGGATACCCTCGATATCGAAGATATCGATCACCGCCTCTTCCGGCGCGAGTTGCTGGGCCGCCTTCAAAGCAGCCCGATTGTACGATTTTCGCCTCAGGCTGCCGGCGATGCCGAGAATACGAATCGGTTGGTCCATCGTGAAATCTCCTTTAACCCCGTTTGAGATGATGTGTTCAAAATATACATTCCCAGCGGCTCCGACTAGCCCACCGAACTTGGAAACACTCTTCCGCCTAATGTAGAATCGCCGGGCCATGGATCTCGACGGCATCGAAGCTTTCGTCAAAGTCGTGGAAGCCGGTAGCTTCAATCAGGCGGCCAAGCTACTCGGCATGCCCAATTCCACGGTAAGCGCAAAAGTCTCGGCGTTGGAGAAACGGCTCGGCGTCACTCTGTTGCAGCGATCCACCCGCAAGCTGCATCCGACCGAGGCGGGAAAGAGCTATTTCGAGCAGTGCGTGCAGGCCCTACGACAACTTGAAAGCGCGGAAAGCGAATTGACCAGCGCCCAGAAAGAGCCGCGCGGCTTGTTGAGGTTGACCGCACCGGCGGACATCGGTCACAGCCTGCTGGGTGCGCTGGTCCCCGCTTTCCTTGGCAAATATCCGAAAATGGAAGTCGACGTGACCGTGACGAACCGGGTGCTCGATCTCATCGCGGAAGGCATCGATCTGGCGATCCGGGCGGGCGAGCTCGCCGACTCGCGCCTGATTGCCAAACGCTTCTCGGTCGGCCACTTCGGGCTTTGGGCCAGCAGCTCCTATCTCAAATCCCGCGGCTTGCCGGCGCATCCGAAACACCTGGCCGAGCACGAATGCCTGCGCTTTTCGCTCTTCAAAGACAACGAAGTGGAGCTGACCCGCGGCAAGGAAAAATCGCGAGTGACGCTGGCGGGCCGGCTCCGCGCCGACGATTTCGAGACACTTAAATCCCTCGCGCTGCGCGACGCCGGCATTGCCTACCTGCCGAGCTTTCTTTGCGGCGAGGAATCAAGGCAGCAGCGGCTTGAGCGCGTTCTACCCGACTGGCTCGGCGCTGCAGTCACTTTCTCGTTTGTCTATCCGGCCCAGCGCTTCGTCCCGCCCAAAGTGCGCGCCTTTATCGGCGCTGCCGAAGAACTCTGGCAGCGGCAGAACTTTTAAGAAGCGCCTTTCGACAAACTCAGCTCTTTCCTTTTCCCAGCGCCTTCTCGACAAAACTGAAATCGAACACCTGACTCGGCGGGATTTCCTTCGTCACGGACAGACTTTTCTTGGTGAAATCGATAGCGCCGCGCATCCACGCGTCGTCGAGATAGCTGAGACCGCCGAGGCGGCTCAGATGCAGGTCGTAAACCTCGGCCGCCAGCGAAAGATCTTTGACGCCGAGATATTTCGAGATGATGTCGATGGATTCGCTACGATGCTGCGAATAATATTGCAGGCCCTTAAGACTGGCGCGCACGAACGCGAGCACTTCGTTTGGATTGCTTCTGATCTTTTCTTCGGTCACGCCAACGCCCCCGGACGGATAGCTGGCAAGATAATCTCCCGAATACGCCAGACGGCTGAATCCTTCGCGGTAGAGAATGAGCTGACGCGGCGGGCTCAACAGACATGCGGCGATGAGCCCCGTGCGCAGCGCGGTGGCGAGTTCTTCCGGCGTACCGATAACGATCGACGTGACGTCTTTGTTCGGGGTAAGTCCGTGTTTGGTGAGGATCAATTGCGTCAGCAGATCCACCGCGCCGCCGCGCGATGAGATACCGACCACTTTGCCTTTGAGATCGGCGACCGATTTCAGATCCTTCTGCCCGACCAGATCGAATTGCGGCTTGGAGTTGACGATCAGCACAAGACGCACCGGCACCCCGCGCACTCCCGCGGCGATCAACGAGCCCGCCGCCGACGCGTAATCCACCGAGCCGCCGATCAGCGCCTGCATGCCCACCGCGCCGCGGATGAGGATGGTTTCGACGTCGAGCCCTTCCTCGCGATAGAAGCCCTTCATCTGAGCGATGCGAAATTGCAACTCGGTGACGGCGATGGAGCTAGCCGAAAAACGAATTTTTTTGAGTTGCGCCGCGATGGGCCCCACGCCGACGAAATTGATCACCAGCGCGCAGATAACGATCACGAGTTTTCGCATGCTTTCGATTGCCTCCGTTGGCAAACTACGCACGCGCGGAATTTAGCAAGGAGCCTTTGCCGAGGTCAATGGTTTTGAGAACGAGAGCGCGGCATCAAGCCTTGACAACCTCGGCGCGCGTAACCTAGAAGGAACTAGCCGGTACCGCGAAAAGGAGAGTCGTCATGATCGCCAAAATTCGCCATCTCGCCACTCACACGGAACGCTACGATACGGAGTTCAAGTTTTATAATTCGATCTTCGGCATGAAGCAGATCACGACCAATCTAGTCGACGAGACAAACAAGCCCAATCCCGATCGCGGCCATATCAGCGACGGCGTCATCGGCATGGCGCTGCTCGCCAAGCGCGCCGGCAGCCAGCAGGGCATCGATCATTTCGGTTTCGAGGTCGACGACGTGCGCGAAGCGGTGGAGCGGCTGAACCGTTTTTATCCGGATCTTATGCACACGCGCGCGCTGGTTCACGTTCCCTTCGCCGGCATCCGGGCGCAGGATCCCACCGGCACGCAATTCGATCTATCGCAAAAAGGCCAGGACAATGTGCGCGAAGGCTATCTGGCCGACGGCTGGGAGCAGCCGCGCTGGATCAATCACATTGCGCTGCGCGCCCGCAAACCCGATGAGGTCGCGGAATTTTACACCAAAGTGCTCGACCTCAAAGGCGTCGAGGAAGGCGGCGAAGAAGGCGCGATCACCCTCACCGATGGCAAAGTTCGGCTGATCATTCGCCGCTGCCACAACGGTTACTACCGGAGCCTGCGCCAAGGCTTCGATCACGTCGGCTTCAAGGTCGAAAGCGTGGAGCAAACCAAA
>Ga0207707_10000917_pt1 | contig 28665 bp, 23 predicted proteins | sample KBSC83BmetaG_FD_184336 | JGI IMG/M metagenome (GOLD analysis project Ga0207707, IMG submission 184336) | Corn rhizosphere microbial communities from Kellogg Biological Station, Michigan, USA - KBS C8-3B metaG (SPAdes) (version 2) | ecosystem: Host-associated > Plants > Roots > Rhizosphere ... | reverse complement strand
GGGTCGGGCGTGGGGGCCGCAGCGCGGGCTGGCGTGGGGGTCGCGGCGCGCGTCGGCGTGGGGGCCGCGGCGCGCGTCGGCATGGGGGCCGCAGCGCGCGTCGGCATGGGGGTCGCAGCGCGGGCTGGCGTGCGTCTACTGCGCCGGACCCGGTGCCGGTGCCGGAATGACACCGGCCGGAAGCGGGAAATTGCCGTCGAAGGGCGGCCAGTTCGGTACCGGACGCTCCGGTCCGGGGTAGTACATCGCCGTCCAGATGTTGCGGATCTTACCGTCCTCGACCCAGAACCATTCGCTGAACGCGTTGCGCGGCACGGGTGAGCCGGCGCGCCGGATGAAGACCGCCATGCCGAGCACTACGCCGGCCTCATCGTCGACGAAGCCGACACGGCGCGCGGCAACGTTGGCCAGATTGAAGTTGGCGAAGCCCGAGACGCAGTCATCGCCGACACCGCCGCGGCGTCCTGTGACGCGTGTGCCGTTCTCATAGCGATTACAGCCCGGGTGCGCGCGCACAACGGTGCCATCGTGCGAGGTGATCCCATCGAAGTAGCTGTTGACGATCGCGAGCATCGTTGCACGGGGCAGGCGTTTGGCCGGCGGGAGCACGCGCTCGGGGGGAGGAGTCGCTGTCAGGCTGTCGGGGTTCCAGACATTCGGCGGCTTCGCGCCGGGCAGGCCGGGGTCGCCGTCGCGAGCGATATACCATTCGCCTTCGGTGATGGCGCGGTCTTCGACCCGCAACCGAGCCGTGACGATGGCGAGTTTGCCGTTCTCCTCCACGATGCCGTAATACGCGGCCTGGCCGCTCACCGGGTCGATGTATCGGCGTTGCACTTTGCCCAGTCCTGTGACGCTCTGCCACACACCCTTCCCCAGCGGGATGTTGATTGCATTCTCGGTGTGCCGATAGCTGTCCGCCAGCGGTGCAGCGGCCGGGTCGTGCTTGATGATGGCGGAGAGGTATGCGTCGAGAGTCGACTCGAGACAGGCACGATCGCAGGACCGGTCAGCGCCGACAGCAATGAGGGGGATGAGAGTCAGTGCGAGAACGGCGGCGATACGCATTGCGAGGCACTCCACGAGTGGCTTAGAGGGCGCGCGGTCGCGGCGGCTCGCGCGGGATGTGGGGGGCACGCGGGCAGCTCGTGGGCCGGGATCTTAACCCACAAGGTGTGAGACGCCCGTTGCGCCGGACTCTCGGTGACCGATGCGCGGTGGCAGTGGTCAGGCCGCGGTGACGGACTCGAGGCCGTCGCGGACGCACTGCGAGACTAGCGACGGCCCACGGTAGATGAGCCCCGTGTAGATCTGCACAAGGTCTGCGCCTGCCGCGCGCATGGCCCGCGCGGCGCCGACGGAATCTATTCCCCCAACGCCGATAATCGGAAAGCCCGGGCCGAGGGATGAGCGCAGGGTGGCAACGGTCTGCACAGCCAGGGGGCGAAGAGGTCTGCCGCTGAGTCCGCCGTCGCGCGTGCTCGCGGTGATGCCTACATCTTCACGGCTCAGCGTCGTGTTGGTAGCCACCACGCCGTCCAGCGGTAGCCTCTTCAGGAGGTCGGCGATATCCCGCAGCTCGGCGACCGACAGATCGGGCGAGATCTTCAGCAACAGGGGAAGCGGACGTCCGCGGGGCCCCTGCAGTCTTTCCTGCAGGAGTGCCGACAGCAAAGGCTCGAGCAGCTGTGGCGATTGCAGAGAGCGCAATCCCGCGGTGTTCGGCGAGGAGACATTCACGACGACGTAGTCCGCAACCTGGCGCACGGTGCGCAGGCAGCTCACATAGTCGTCAACGCCTCGCTCGAGAGGAGTGGAGGCGTTCTTCCCGATGTTGACACCGACGACGCCACGATATTTGCGGTGGCGCAAGCGCGCGGCGACCGCCTCTGCGCCGTCGTTTGGAAACCCCAGCCGGTTGATGAGAGCCATCGCGGCGGGCAGTCGGAACAGACGCGGCGGCGGTTGACCGGGTTGGGCGCGCGGGGTGACCGTGCCGACCTCGATGAAACCGAACCCCAGAGACCCCAGGCCTTCCAGCGCGATCGCGTTCTTGTCGAACCCGGCCGCGAGGCCCACGCGGTTGGGAAACCGCAGGCCCAGGCACTTGACCGGAGCGGCGGTAGCCCGGATACGCGGGCCGCGTCGGCCCGCGAGCCGGAAGGCCTGCAGCGCGAGTCGATGAGCGTGTTCGGGCTCGAGGGCAAAGAGCGCAGGTCTGAGCGTGCGATACCACATGGATGTCAGGCCGAATCAGTCTTGCTCGTTCCAGATACGGCGGACCGGATTCGCGAATCGGGCATCGCCACGGATGGGATCGAAGTGCGGGTGTACCCTCAGGCTGCCCTTCGCCAGCGCCCGCCGGTATTCGCTCTCCGCCTGCGACCAGTGCCACTGCTCCTGTTGGGTGTTGGCCAGCACGAGGTGCGCTTCGGCCAGGTCGGGATCGAGCTCGATGGCCTGGCGCGCCGCGGGCATGCCCTCACGCCGCTCCCAGCGCTGGACCGTCGTCACGTCACGTCTGAGATAGGCGGCGATGGCTTTCCATGAGTCCAGCGGCTCTGGAGAGGCCTTTCCGGCTTGGCGCGCTTCGGTGACCGGTTCGTCCATCGGGCTCTTCTGATCGGCCCGGCTGCTCCGGGCTGGCCTGGACCGATTCTACCGGGTGCCGGGAGAGCGGTGAAAGACGGCATTACACGGTGTGGTCGGCCAGCCTAACGACTGGTTGACTCAGTGCCCCGATTTCAAGAGCTCTCCTCCCACGGCGGGTTCGTGATCACCGGCCATGTCAATGTGACGGGCAATGCAAGCACGGAGTTCTTCGGAAACACCCGCGGGGACCAAACACTTCGGCCTGCGGGCCATCCAAGGTGTCGTGAGCCGGTGCACAGCGTGGGGTTTCGACTCGAGTGATTGCGAGGTACAGCAGTAAGCCGGCTCGTCGGGGCGGATCCCGAGAAGGCCAAGTCGAGTCGCATGCACGCCGGGCGAGTGCGAAGACCCGACCATTCCGCGCCCGGTGCGCACGGGTAACGAGCGGGGGAGGCAGAAAGTGGCCCCCGCCGATTGAAAAAAAGTGCCGACTGCGTCGGCTTACCGCCACGGGACTGTTGACTTAAACAGGGATTGGTCCATATTTCGACCCGTTACGGCGCGGGCTCACGCCTGCGTGTCGTAGCGTGCATCATCAACAATAGCGGCACCGACGGGAAATACAGGTGGCGGGTTCGGGTCTGGTCGAGGCGATCTCCTCGGAGAGTCCTTGTGGAGAGGATCTCGAGGACACGCAACTCCTCGCATCGTTCGACGCCTACCGGCTTTTCGGTCAGGCGGCTCCCCTGTCCGCCGACACGGACTGGCGTGAGATCCGCGACCAATCGTTGGAAGCCCTCGGCAAGAGCAAGGACTTCCGTCTGCTGGCCCACTACGGATGCGCCGTGCTGCGCACCGGCGGGCTGGCGGAATTCACCTCCGTACTGGAGGCGACCGCGAAGTGGCTGGAAACGTGGTGGGCAGAGGCCTACCCGCGCGTGGATGAGGACGCGATCCTGCGTCGCAATGCCCTGAACGGTTTCGCCGATCGGATGGCGGTCGTCGACGGTCTGCGGCGGGCGACCCTGCTGCAACATCCCCAACTCGGCTCGCTTTCGATCCGCGACATCGAGATTGCGACGGGCACGGTGGCCCCCGCCGAAGGCGAATCGCCGGCGGTCGATCAGGCGCAGCTTGCCGCCCTCATCACCGCGAGCGCGACTGAGGACCTGGCCGCGCGCAGCGCGCAGCTCGAATCGATCATCCGCAGCCTGAAGTCGGTCGACCGGATGATGCGGGACCAGGGTGGCAGCGACGCGGCCCCTGATTTCGATGCGCTGCTGGGCCCGGTGGCACGCACAGCGAAGCTCCTCGCCGAGCAGCTTGCGACCCGAGCACCAGTCGGCGCAGCCGCTGCCGGCGAGGCAGGCGGCGATGGCACGGCACCTCAGAGCGGGGCGCGGGCGGTGGGCGACATCCGCTCGCGGGACGATGCCTTGCGGACCCTGGACGCAGTGGTGGCGTACTTCCGCGCCAACGAGCCCTCCAGTCCGGTGCCGATGTTCATCGAGCGCGCGAAGCGCCTGGTCGCCAAAGATTTTCTCGCGGTTCTGGAAGACATCGCTCCGGATGCTCTACCGCAGGCGAAAGCCGCCGGTGGCGTCCGCGACGAGTAGTATTGCAGCAGTTTTTACGGGAGGTCGGTCGTGGCAAAGCCCAGCAGTCAGAAGTTCATCGGCCGCAATCGCGCCCCACGCGTACAGATCGAGTACGATGTGGAGCTGTACGGTGCGCAGAAGAAGGTACAGATCCCGTTCGTCATGGGTGTCATGGCCGATCTTTCCGGGGATGCGAAGGAGCCGCTGCCCTCGGTCGATGATCGCAAGTACCTGAACGTCGACGTCGACAACTTCGATGAGCGCATGAAATCGATGAAACCGCGCGTGGCCATCAGCGTGCCCAACACGCTGACGGGCGAGGGGAATCTCGCGGTCGATCTGACGTTCGAGAGCATGGATGACTTCTCGCCCGCGGCCGTGGCGCGCAAGGTCGATTCGCTCAACAAGCTGCTCGAAGCGCGCATGCAGCTCTCCAATCTCATCACCTACATGGACGGCAAGGCCGGTGCCGAGGAGCTCATCGCGAAGGCGTTGAACGATCCGGCGCTGCTGAAGTCACTGGTGTCCCAGAAGAAGCCTGAGGACGGCAACGGCTGATCGAGCCTTCCGTCGTCGCATCTCTCATTATTCCAAGGGGTCGAGTCATGGCCGAAGCCGAAGCGAAACAAGGCGTACCCAGCGGCATCGCCGTCGAGGCGGATCAGTTCGCCGAATTGCTGCAGAAGCAGTTCCGGCCGAAGACGGACCGCGCACGGGCGGAAGTCGAGCGTGCGGTCCAGACGCTCGCCGAGCAGGCGTTGCGCGAGACCACGGTCGTCTCCGACGACGTCGTCGGCACCATCAAGGCCATCATCGCCGAGATCGACAAGAAGCTGACCGACCAGGTCAACCTCATTCTGCACAACGAGAAATTCCAGCAGCTCGAGAGCGCCTGGCGCGGCCTGCACTATCTCGTCAACAATACCGAGACCGACGAGATGCTGAAGATCCGCGTCCTGAACGTCTCGAAGAAGGATCTCGGCAAGACGCTGAAGAAGTACAAGGGCGCCTCCTGGGATCAGAGCCCGATCTTCAAGAAGCTCTACGAGCAGGAATACGGCCAGTTGGGCGGTGAGCCCTACGGCTGCCTGGTCGGGGATTACCATTTCGATCACACCCCGGGAGATGTGGAGCTGCTGGGGCAGATGTCGCAGGTCGCAGCCGCGGCGCACGCTCCGTTCATCGCCGGGGCTGGTCCGACGCTCATGGGCATGGACTCGTGGCAGGAGCTGGCCAACCCACGTGATCTGGGCAAGATCTTCGCGGCACCCGACTACGCCGCCTGGCGCTCGCTGCGTGAGTCGGACGACGCCAAGTACCTCGGTCTGGCCATGCCGCGCTTCCTGGCGCGCATCCCCTACGGCGCCAAGACCGACCCGGTCGAAGAGTTCGATTTCGAAGAGGAGACCGGTGGCGGCGACTCCTCCAGGTACTGCTGGGCGAACTCCGCCTACGCCATGGCGGTGAATATCAACCGCTCGTTCAAGCTGTACGGCTGGTGCTCATCGATCCGCGGCGTGGAGTCCGGAGGCGCGGTCGAGGGCCTGCCGGTGCACACCTTCCCGAGCGATGACGGCGGCGTGGACATGAAGTGCCCGACGGAGATTGCCATCAGCGACCGCCGCGAGGCGGAGCTTGCCAACTGCGGGTTGATGCCGTTGATCCATCGCAAGAACACGGACGTAGCCGCATTCATCGGCGCGCAGTCGCTGCAGAAGCCGCAGGAGTACACCGACCCGGATGCCACTGCGAACGCGCGCATCGCGGCCCGCCTGCCGTATCTGTTCGCCAGCTCCCGGTTCGCGCACTTCCTGAAGTGCATGGTGCGCGACAAGGTCGGCTCGTTCAAGGAACGGGCGGACATGGAGCGGTACCTGTCGGACTGGATCAAGGGTTATGTGTTGCCCAATCCGGAGTCCGCGGGCGAGCGCTCGCGGGCGGAGAAGCCCCTCGCCGGCGCCGAGGTCACCGTGTCGGAGATCGAGGGCAACCCCGGCTACTACGCGGCAAAATTCTATCTGCGGCCTCACTACCAGCTCGAGGGAGTGAGCGTCACGATGAGCCTCGTATCGCGGCTGCCCTCGCAGAAGAAGGGCTGAGGCGATCGCAGGCTGACGGCAAGGCCGCGGGGGCGGCCGCAAACAATCAACAAACGCAATAGATCCCAGGAGCACAGGCTATGGCAGTAGACATGTTTCTCGAATTGCCCGCCCCGATCAAGGGCGAGACGGTCGACAAGACGTACAAGAGCAAGAATGCGATCGACGTTCTCGCCTGGAGCTGGGGGATGTCCAACAGCGGCACCTTCCATCAGGGCAGCGGCGGCGGCTCCGGCAAGGCCAATGTCCAGGACATCTCGGTGACCAAGTATGTCGACAAGGCTTCCGCGGAGCTGATGAATGCGTGTCTGACCGGCGCACATCTGGCCAACGCAACCCTCACCGTGCGCAAGGCAGGCGGTACTCCGCTGGAGTACATCCAGATCACGATGACCGAAGTCCTCATCACTTCCGTGACCACCGGTGGCAGCGGGGGCGAGGACCGGCTGACGGAGAATGTCTCGTTGAACTTCGCCAAGGTGAAGTTCGTATACAAGATGCAGAACGAGAAAGGCGGACAGGAAGTCGGCGGCCAGGTGTCCTACGACATCGCCGCGAACACCAAGGAGTAGGCATCGCCGGCTTTGGCAGGTGTGCCCGCCGCGGATGCGGCGGGCCGCTTGCTGAAGTGACCTCAGTTCTCACGCGCCGCGCTACTGGAGGCTCATGAATACCGCGGAGACTCTGTTTCGTGGCGGCAAGCTCGCAGAGAGCCTGCAATCGCTGCAATCCGAAGTGCGCCAGCGTCCCGCCGACCCGAAGCTGCGCATATTCCTGGCACAGCTGCTGATGGTCTCGGGGGACTGGGATCGCGCTCTCAATCAGCTCTCGGTGGTCGGCGAGCTCGATGCCGGGGCTCTGCCGATGGTGCACACCTACCGGGCGGCCATTACCTGCGAGCGGCTGCGTGCCGGAGTATTCGAGGGCAAGCGCTCGCCGCTCATTTTTGGCGATCCGCAGGAGTGGATCGCGCAACTGCTCCAGAGTCTCACCCTGCGCGGCCAGGGGCATGCCGGGCAGGCGCAGGAGATGGCGGCCGCGGCCCTCGAATCGGCCCCCGCCAGCGCGGGCTCGCTCAACGGCAAGCCGTTCGAGTGGATCGCCGATGCGGACTCGCGCCTGGGACCCATCCTGGAAGTGCTGCTGAACGGCGCGTATTACTGGGTGCCGTTCGCGCGCATCCGGCAGATCAAGCTGGAGGCGCCGGTCGACGCGCGCGATCTGGTGTGGATGCCGGCACAGTTCACCTGGAGCAACGGCGGCGAAGCGCTCGGGCTGATCCCGACGCGCTATCCGGGTTCCGAGCGAAGCGGCGACGAGGCGCTCTGCCTGTCGCGCAAGACCGAATGGCAGTCCCTGGGCGCAGATGCCTACGGCGGCCTGGGACAGCGGCTGCTCACCACCAGCGCGGACGAGCTGGGCCTGCTTGACGTGCGTGAGCTGACGCTCGCGGCAGAGTGATTCGTGGCCGATCTCAGCCTTCGCGAACGATTGCAGCCCGCGCTGCTCGACCGGCTGCTCGATGAGGAGCGGCTGCTCGTGCTCTACTCGATCGAGGTCGCGAAGACGGAGTTTCGCCGTCTGGGCCTCAGCGAGCGCGATTTTCTGGAAATTCTGCTGGCCCAGGGGCTGCACCAGGTGACCGCCGGGGCATTGCCCGCCGCCGCGGACCGGGTCCACCTGCAGCTGTCTGCCCCTCACGGGCGCACGAGCCTCTCGCAGATCAAGTCGCTGCTGCTGAAGCCTCCGGGGGCTCCGCAGGGCATCGCGTTGCAGAGCTTCTGCACGATCGAGGCGAGAACCGTAGTGAACAGCACACCGGAGTCCGGTGAGCGGTTCGCATCGATGCGTCGCCTGCGGGAGTACGTGTGCCGTGATCTGGCCTTGCTCCTCAACTCCACCGGAATCGGCCAGACCGTCGATTTGACGCGCTTCCCTCACGTGCAGCATTCGGTCCTCAATTACGGCATGCCGTCGCTGGCCGGACGCGCGGCTGCGGCTGTGGATGTGGAGCGCACGGCACGCGCCATCGAAGAGGTCATTCGCCGCTTCGAGCCGCGCCTCACGCGCGTACAGGTCACATCCGATGAGGAGCGCGAGGGGAGCGATGCGCACCAACTCTCGTTCCGCATCGAAGCGGACCTCTGGGGGCAGCCGGCACCGCTGCATCTGGTGCTGCGAACACACATCAACACGGAATCGGGCGACGTGAACATCGCCGATTCCGGTAGCCGCTGACGCAGGCCTCCGGCAATGGACCCCCGACTGCTCGAGTACTACAACCGGGAGCTGCAGTTCGCGCGTGAGATGGGTGGCGAGTTCGCGCAAGCCTATCCACGCATCGCTGCACGTTTAGGGCTCGAGGGTCTGGAGTGCGCCGATCCTTACGTGGAGCGGCTCCTGGAAGGGTTCGCTTTTCTGGCGGCACGCGTCCAACTCAAGCTCGACGCACGCCATCCCGAATTCACGCAGCATCTGCTGGAGATCATCTACCCCCACTACCTGTGTCCGGTGCCCTCATGCACCGTGGTCGAGCTGCTCCCACAGCTGACGGAGGGCTCGCTGCTCGGCGGCCACCCGGTGCGCCGCGGGACCGGCCTGCGCAGTCCGCTTGGCAAAGGCGACGTCACCTCCGTCGAATTCCGGACCGCGCACGAGGTGACGCTCTGGCCACTGAGCGTCAAAGAGGCGAAGTACCTGTCGGGGTCGGGGGCGCTGTCCACTCAGGGCATCGCGCAGGATGGTCGGGCGCGAGCGGCGATCCGTTTGCGCCTGACGGCGGGTGCAGGGGTGAGCTTGAAGTCACTGCCACTGGACTCGCTCACGTTTTTCATCAAGGCGACTGCGGATGCCGCGCATCGCATCCAGGAGCAGGTCCTGGCAGATAGCCTGGGCTTCTACGCGCGCTCCACGCGCCAGGGGGCCATGGTCCACTTCCGTCCCGCCGCCAGTGTGCGCCAGGTCGGTCTGGAGGATGAGCAGGCGCTCCTGCCCGTCACCGACCGGAGCTTCCAGGGTTACCGGCTGCTGCAGGAGTACTTTGCGTTCCCGGAGCGCTACCTGTTTTTCTCACTGCACGATCTGCGCGAGGTGTTCGCAACCTGCGAGGGCTCCGAGATCGAGATCTTCCTGGCCATGGGACGGGCGGAGCCCCGGCTCGAGAATGCACTCGATGCCAGTCAGTTCCGTCTGAACTGCACGCCGGCCGTCAACCTGTGCCGGCGCAGCGCCGATCGCATCCACGTCACCGGGTTCGACACGGAATATCACCTCGTGCCCGACCGCAACCGGCCGATGGATTTCGAGGTGTTTGCCATCGAGAAGCTGCAGGGCATCGGGGAGCGTGGCGAGTCGATCGCGCAGATCCTGCCGTTCTATTCCGCCAGTCACCATGCCGATGCTGCTTCTCCCGCTGCCTACTACACGCTGCAGCGACGTCCGCGGCTGCTCTCGGTGCGCCAGCAGCAGCACGGCTCGCGGGCCGGCTATGTTGGCAGCGAGTGCTTCATCTCCATCGTTGACTCTCAAGGGCGCTCGCGCTTCGGCGACATCCGCCAGATCGATGCGCAGACGCTCTGTACCCATCGCGATCTGCCCATCCAGCTCGCGCTGGGTCAGGGCGAGACGGACTTTCTCATCGAAGGCGGCGCTCCCGTAGAGGCCGTGCGCTGTATCGCCGGTCCCAGCTATCCGCGGGCCTCGCCCGCGTTCGGCGACTCCGCCTGGAAGCTGATCAGCCACCTGTCGCTGAACTACCTGTCGCTGCTGGACGGCGCCGGCGAGCAGGGCGCCGGGATGTTACGCAGCATGCTGGCGCTCTATGCCGATCCGAACGATGCCGGCGTGGTGCGGCAGATCGAGGGGGTACGCAGCGTCGGATATCAGCCGGTCGTGCGTCGCATGCCCTTCGATGGCCCCCTGAGCTATGGACGCGGCCTGGAGATCAGCCTGACGCTGGACGATGCCGCCTTCGAGGGGACGGGCATCGTGACCCTCGCCAGCGTGCTGGACAGGTTTTTCGCCCGCTACGTATCGCTGAACTCGTTCACGCAGACTCGCCTGCAGTCCGCCGCGCGCGGGGAGATCAAGAAGTGGCCAGTGCGCCTCGGTCGCAGACAGATCGTCTGACGCAGCTCGCGCGACTCGCGGCGGAACCGCACCGGTTCTCGCTGTTTGCGGCCCTGCGTCTGCTCGAGCAGGCATTCTCCGAGATGCCGCGGCTCGCCGAGTCCCGCAAGTCCGCGGACGATCCGGTGCGTCTTGGGCAGCGCCCGCATCTGAACTTCGCGCCGGCCGATGTCGCCGCCTTCGAGGCGACGGAGGGCGATCGGCCGCATCTCGAGCAGTACTCCTTTGGTGTCTTCGGACCCAATGGCGCGCTGCCGCTGCACCTGACCGAGCATGCCTATGAGCGGCGGCGGCACAAGGAAGACGCGACCTTCACGGATTTCCTGAACCTGTTCCAGCACCGCCTGGTCTCGCTTTTCTACCGCGCATGGGCGAACTCGGATCCCGCCACCAGTTTCGATCGTCCCGAGAGCGACCGCTTCCTCACTTACATCGGCGCGGCATTCGGCATGGCGCCCGCGACGGCGCGCGGCCGCGATGGCGTGTCGGACTATGCGAAGCTGTCGCGCGCTGGCCTCTATGCGCAGCAGACACGCTCGGCCGAAGGTCTGCAGGCCATTCTCGCGGACTACTTCGGTCTGCGCGTGGAGATCCGGCAGTTCGTCGGCGCACGGCTCCCAACCCCGCGCGATCTGTTCTGTCGGCTGGGAGCGGCCGGCGAGCCGGCTTCGCTGGGCCGCAGCTGCACGATCGGCGCCTCGAGCTGGCAATGCCAGCACAAGTTCGAGATCGTGCTCGGTCCGCTCGAGCTGGAAGCTTTTCGCAACTTCCTGCCCGGGGCGCGTGGCCTCACCGAGCTGCGCGACCTCGTGCGGCTGTACACCAACGATGAGTGGACCTGGCAGCTGCGGCTGCTGTTGCAGAAGGTCGAGATTCCCGGCATTGCCCTTGGCCGCAGTGGCCAGGTCGGCTGGACGAGCTGGCTGGGCTCGCGCCCGGCAACCGCCGATGACGTCCTGATACAGGAGCAGCGCGCCGCTGACGCCACCCAAGTAGGCGCAGCGCGCGGTGCGTACTCGAAACTTTGACTGTGGAGTGAACCAATGGGAGATATCAGCCGGGTCGCGCTGTTTGGCAAGCTGAACAGCCTCGCCTACAAGTCGATCGAGGGCGCGACGGTGTTCTGCAAGCTGCGCGGCAACCCGTACGTGGAGCTGGTGCACTGGATTCACCAGGTGCTGCAGCAACAGAGCTCGGATCTGCACGTGATCGTGCGCGCATCCGGCATCGAGGCCGCAAAGCTTGCGCGTGACATCACGGAGACGCTGGATCGCCTGCCCCGCGGGGCGACCTCGATCTCGGATCTGTCCGCGCACATCGAGGATGCGACGGAGCGCGCCTGGGTGTGGGCCACCTTGAAGTTCGGCGATTCGCGTATCCGCACCGGCTACGTGCTGCTGGCCATGTTGAAGACCCCGGCCTTGCGGAACGCGCTGCTCGCGATGTCGCGGGAATTCGAGAAAATCAAGGTCGAGCAGCTCGCCGACGATTTCGCCAGGATCGTGGCGAGCTCCCCGGAAGGGGAGCTCACGGCCAACGACGGCTCCCAGCTGGGGCAACAGGCTGCTCCGGGTGAGTACAGCGGCGCACTGCCGCCGGCGCAGATGGGCAAGCAGGAGGCGCTGAAACGCTTCACGGTGGATCTGACGGAGCAGGCGCGTCAGCGCAAGATCGATCCGGTGGTCGGCCGGGACGATGAGATCCGGCAGATCATCGACATCCTCATGCGTCGCCGCCAGAACAACCCGATCCTCACGGGCGAGGCGGGCGTGGGCAAGACCGCCGTGGTGGAAGGGTTCGCGCGACGGCTCGCCTCGGGGGATGTGCCGCCGTCGCTGAAGGCCGTCTCCCTGCATGCGCTGGATGTCGGCCTGCTGCAGGCAGGGGCCAGCATGAAAGGCGAGTTCGAGCAGCGCCTGCGCCAGGTCATCGACGAAGTGCAGTCATCGCCCAAGCCGATCGTCCTGTTCATCGACGAGGTGCACACGCTGGTCGGAGCGGGTGGGGCGGCCGGGACCGGCGATGCGGCCAATCTCCTCAAGCCCGCGCTGGCTCGCGGCACGCTGCGCACGATCGGCGCAACCACCTGGGCCGAGTACAAGAAGTACATCGAGAAGGACCCGGCACTGACGCGTCGCTTCCAGACCGTGAAGATCGACGAGCCCGATGAAGACAAGGCCGTGCTGATGATGCGCGGTATCGTCTCGATCATGGAGAAGCACCACCGGACTCAGATCCTGGATGAGGCGTTGGAGGCGGCCGTGAAGCTCGCCCACCGCTACATTCCGGACCGCCAGCTCCCCGACAAGTCCGTCAGTCTGCTGGACACCGCCTGCGCCCGTGTCGCCGTCAGCCATCATGCGACTCCCGCTGAAGTGGAGGATTCGCAGCGGCGCATCGAGGCGTTGAAAACGGAGCTGGAGATCATCGGACGCGAGGCAGCGATCGGCATCGACACGGCCGAGCGTGAGCAGGCCGTGACGAGTGCGTTGCAGGTCGAGAATGAGCGGCTCGCGACGCTCCAGGTCGCCTGGAAGCAGGAGAAGGCGCTGGTCGATGAGATTCTGGAGTTGCGCGGCAAGCTGCGCGAGGCCACGGGCAAGACGGATAACGCTGCGGCCGCAGCACCCACTGCGACCGCGGCCGCGACACCCGACGGCGCGCAAAGCGGCGCCAAGCCGCTGAGCGAGTCCGAGCGCAAACAGGCGATCGCGCGGCTCCAGGAGCTGCAGCAGCAGCTCTCCAAGGCCCAGGGCGAGCGGCCGCTGGTGCTGCCGAGCGTCGATGAGCAGGCGGTCGCCTCCGTGGTGGCCGACTGGACGGGGATCCCCGTCGGCCGCATGGTGAAGGATGAGATTACGACAGTCCTGAAGCTGGCCGAGACCCTCGGCAAGCGGGTCATCGGACAGAGCCATGCGCTGGAGATGATCGGCCGGCGCGTGCAGACGGCGCGGGCGAGTCTGGAGAACCCCAACAAGCCCATCGGCGTTTTCATGCTCGCCGGGCCTTCCGGCGTCGGCAAGACCGAGACCGCGCTCACCCTGGCAGAGGCCCTGTACGGGGGGGAGCAGAACCTCATCACCATCAACATGAGCGAGTTCCAGGAGGCGCATACCGTCTCCACGCTCAAGGGCGCCCCCCCCGGCTATGTTGGATACGGGGAGGGCGGGGTCCTGACGGAGGCGGTCAGGCGCAAGCCCTACAGCGTCGTGCTCCTGGATGAGGTGGAGAAAGCGCACCCGGACGTCCACGAGATCTTCTTCCAGGTGTTCGACAAGGGTGTCATGGAGGATGGCGAGGGTCGCCTCATCGATTTCAAGAACACCCTGATCATTCTGACCACGAACGCCGGAACCGACCTCGTGATGAGCCTGTGCAAGGACCCCGAGCTCCTGCCGGACGCCGAGGGCATCTCCAAGGCGCTGCGCGCACCGTTGCTGAAAGTGTTCCCGCCGGCGCTGCTGGGGCGGATCGTGGTGATTCCGTACTACCCGCTGAGCGACTCGGTGCTCGGGCAGATCATCCGCCTGCAGATGGAAAGAGTGGTCGCGCGGATCCGCCAGAACCACTCGGCCGAGCTGCGCTACGACGATGCCGTCGTGAAGCTCATCGCCTCGCGCTGCACCGAGCCGGAGAGCGGCGGACGCATGATCGATGCGATCCTGACCAATACGCTGCTTCCGCAGATCAGCCGCGAGTTCCTCACTCGGATATCGGAGGGAGCGGTCACGCGGACGGTGACGGTTGCGGTGAAAGGCGAGGAGTTTGCCTGCGCGTTCGCGTGAAAGCTGCGCACCGGCCCGGCCGCAGTCGTGCGGGTCAGGCGGCTGCGCGCCAGGCCGTCCACTTCTTTTTCAGGGGGTCCAGGATGTGCTTGGAGAGGGTGGCCTTGGCTCGACCCTTCAGGGACTTCGCCTCCACCGCGTCCGACCTGAACGTGGCCTCCTGCATGATCTTGTCGATCACGGGATCCTCGTGATGCAGCCTCACCTTGCTCTCGGAGATGATCTGCGAGGCATACAGGCGCAGCGGGTTCACGTTCTTGACGGCGATCTGCTGGATCTGGTCCACCGAGGCCAGGACGCCCGGGGCCGAGGTGAGGACTACGAAGTCGCTGGTGTTGAAATACGGCGTGGCAGCCAGCATGTACGAGCCGAGCAACGGACACTTGTTGAAGGCCACGTTGAAAAGATCGTCCGCAACCGGGGTCTCCAGCAGCAACTCGTGCTTGTAGCCGGAGATGTGCTTGAGCGACTCCTGCCCGACGACATGCTCGTACAGCTCGATCGCGAACATGGTCAGCTCGGCGATCAGGTCCGCGATGGTGGTGGCGATGTTGACGCCTCCGGTGGCGGCCTTGGAGACTCCCAGCGAGGAGGCATCCGCGATGCTCGCACCGAGATCGGCCAGGGATGTCGCCGCGGTGGCGCTGAGGTAGCCGGCCTTGCGCTTGAGGATCGTTCCCACAGCCCGTGCAGCGTCCTGCGGATAACCGGGCTTGACGACTTCCACGTAGCGGCTGGCATAGGTGGCTCTCGCGATCCCCTGCGCCGCCGCGTACGACTTGCTGCCGGCCGAATAGATCGTCGGCAGCAGGCTGAGGAAGGGAATGGACTTGAGCACTGCCGGTCCCATCGCCTGCACGGCCAGATCGGTGGCCTTGGCAGTGACCGTGGACTGAATCTGATTCAGCAGTCCCCCCGAGGCGGCCCCCTGGCCGGCGATTTCCGCGACGGTCTGCATCACCTTCTGCACGACGTCGTAGATCGCCTTGATCTCCTGCGCTCCCTCGATGGCGGCCTGTCCCTGCGCGGAGCGGGCTTTGGCGGAGATCTTCTTCGAGATACGGTCGAGGATCTTGCCGGCGATGCCCGGGTCGTATTGCAGACTCGCCTTGTAGTAGAAGTGGACCAGCCGTGTGGTGGTGTCCACCTGCATGGCCTGGATGATCTGTTGAATGCCGGACTCTCGGGGCGAGGCGACTCTGACCCGTTCATTGCGTCCAAGCCATACTCGTGGTCCCATGTTTCGACCTCTCCCGTGTGCGTGGAACAGCGCCCTGCAGCGCATCGTACCAAGACATGACAGCTACCGACACAACTCTGCAGGGCGCCGTTGCCGCCCACAAGGCGGGCCGCCTCGGGGAGGCCGAGGCGGGTTACCGGAACATATTGCAGGGGCAGCCGGACAACGCCGACGCGCTGAATTTTCTCGGCCTGCTGCACTTTCATCAGGGCCAGGCGGACAGCGCGGTCGAGCTTCTGCAGCGCTCCGTGGAGGCGAACCCGGACAATCCGCACGCCCGCATCAATCTCGGAAACGTGCTGATGGCACGCGACGACCACGAGGGCGCCCAGGCCGCCTTCAGAAGGGCGACCGAGCTGTCCCCGGATCTGGCCATCACGTGGTACAACCTGGGCGTGTGCCAGCGGCAGCAGGGACACCCCGAGGCAGCCGCCGACAGCCTGCGCAAGACCATCGACATCGATCCACGCCACATTCCGGCACACAACACCCTCGCCCAGATCCTGTGCCGGCTGCGTCGCTACCCGCAGGCCGCCGAGGTCTATCGAGGCTGGCTCGCCGCCGAGCCGGAGAACCCCGTCGCTCGCCATATGCTTGCCGCTCTCGCCGGAGATGCCATCCCGAAGCGTGCGGATGACGACTACGTCCGCACGGTGTTCGATCAATTCGCCGATTCCTTCGATGAGAACCTTTCGACCCTCGGCTACCGCGCGCCCAAGCTCCTGGCGGATGCGCTGCTGGAGAGGTTAGGAGCGCAGCCCGGCGGTGACATTCTGGACGCCGGCTGCGGCACCGGATTGTGCGGTCCATTGCTGCGCGCCGGCGCAAGACGGCTCGAGGGTGTCGACCTGTCCCCCGGCATGATCGAGAAGGCGCGGCTGCGAGGTGTCTATGACGAGCTTGCCGTCGCCGAGCTCTGCGCCTTCATGCGCTCGCGACCTGCCTGCTACGATGTAGTGATGTGCGCCGATACTCTGGTGTACTTCGGAGCACTGGGTGAGGCCATAGCGGCCGCGCGCACGTGTCTGCGAAACGCGGGGGTATTTGCGTTCACCCTCGAGCGATTGGAGACGCAGCCCCCGACGCTGAGCTTTCACCTGGAGCCTCACGGGCGATACAGCCATGCCGAGTGGTACGTCCGCGATGTACTCACTGCCGCGGGCTTCAGCGGGATTTCCATGCGGAACGATACCCTGCGCAGTGAGGGCGGTGAGCCTGTCATCGGCCACGTCGTGACGGCCTCGATTCCCGGCCGCGCGAGCGCTTCGTGACGCGCAAGGCAGGCGCACCGGGGAGGCCACCGGATTGGCTGCCACGAGGGTTGGCCTGAGCGGCCTCATAAGGTGAGACGCCGGTTGTTGAAATGTCTGGGCTTTTCCTCTATTTAGTGTGCGGTTTTCCATAAGGAGTCGCGATAATCATGGCGCGCGCGCGGGTGGTCGAATTCGACTACTACCAGTTCATCGGCCTGATGCGCCGCGCGACCGATGCCGGAGCCCGCATCGACCCGGCGGATTCGGCGCGCTGGTCGGAATATATAAAAAAGAATGGGATCAATGAGATAGCCGCCACAGCAATTGCGCGGCAAAAGTTCGAAACTGTCATCAGTGTGATCATTGACGAAGGACGCGACACCGATGGCCTGTACTTCTACTCCAAGAACGACGAGGGATGCCTGAGGCTCGTGCCGGCCGAATGAGCCGGTGTGCTTGAAGGGGGGTGCCGGCGACGGCCGGAGGTGGGGTCTGAAGATCAAGAACCAGATGCATGGCGAAGCCATACCAGGATAACCGCTCGGTTGCCGTGACCACTCCATTCGGCGCCGGCGCGGTGCTGATCAATGCCCTCCAGGGCAGCGAGCGGGTGAGCCGTCCCTTTCAGTTCGATCTCACGCTGCACAGCGAGCGGGCCGACCTCAATGCCGATGACATCCTCGGCAAGGCGGTCACGGTGACCCTCACCCTGCCGGATCAGTCCAAGCGCTACTGCAGCGGCCTGGTGAGCGAATTCGCCCAGACCGGCTGGGCGCAGGGCCTGCACCAGTACCAGGCGGTGATCCGCCCCTGGTTCTGGTTCCTCACCCACACGACCGACTGCCGCGTATTCCAGAATCAATCCGTGACGGACATCTATGCCGCGGTCTGTCGCGGAGCCGGCTACAGCGACTTCGAGCTGCGCCTGGAAGAGAGCAAGTACGAGAAGCGCGAGTACTGCGTCCAGTATCGCGAGAGCGATTTCGCATTCCTGAGCCGCCTGCTGGAGCTGGAAGGCATCTTCTATTACTTCGAGCACTCCGACGGCAAGCACAAGATGGTGCTGACCAACGAGATCGCGCGGCTCACCAGCGTGAGCGGCTACGACCCGGTGCCGTTCTATCCGCAGACCCAGGAGGCGCGCCAGCGCGAGCGCGATCACCTGCAGAGCTGGTCGGTGCAGAAGTTCCTGCAGCCCGGCAAGTACGCCACCCGTGACTACGATTTCGAGAACCCTTCAGCCCAGCTCGCCTCGGCCTCCTCGATTTCCCGCAAGCACGATGCGGCGAAATTCGAGGTCTTCGACTTCCCCTCGCACGCGGCGAAGCTGACCGCGGGCTCGATCGACACCATCGCCAAGGTGCGCGCGGAGGAGCTGCAGACCGCACAGACGCTGGCCCGGGGGGCCGGTGACGCGGCGGGGGTGGCCGCGGGCCGCCTGTTCACGCTCGCGAAGCATCCCTCCGACTCGAACAACATCCGCTACCTGTGCACCGCCAGCGAGCTGCGGCTGAGCACCGGCGCGTACCGCAGCGGTGCGCTTGCCGGAGCGGCTACGAGCCTGGAAATCGCGATCGAGGCCGTCGACGCGCGCGAACCGTATCGGCCGGCGCGCCTCACGCCGAAGCCGCTGATCCAGGGCTTGCAGACGGCCCTCGTGGTGGGAGGGGCCGAGGATGAGATCCTCACCGACAAGTACGGCCGCGTGAGAGTGCAGTTCCGCTGGGACCGCTATGGCAAGAAGGATGCGAGCAGCTCCTGCTGGGTGCGGGTCGCGCACGCCTGGGCCGGCAAGAACTGGGGTGCGGTGCAGATTCCGCGCGTCGGCCAGGAAGTGGTCGTGTCTTTTCTCGAGGGCGACCCGGACCGCCCGCTGATCATCGGCAGCGTCTACAACAACGACCAGATGCCGCCCTATGCCCTGCCCACCAACATGACGCAGAGCGGGCTGAAGAGCCGCAGCAGCAAGGAAGGCACGGCCGACACCTTCAACGAGATCCGCTTCGAGGACAAGAAGGGCTCGGAGGAGGTCTACATCCACGCCGAGAAGAACCTGACCGTCGTGGTCGAGAACAACCAGACGATCCGCATCGGCGCCGACAAGAAGGACAAGGGCGATCGCACGACCACGATCCAGAACGACGAGACGCTCACCGTCGGCAACGACCGCACCGAAGAGGTCAAGCACGACGCCAAGCTCACCGTCGGCAACGATCGGACCACCACCATCAAGCACGACGACAAGCTCACCGTCAGCAACGACCTCGACGCCAAGATCACGGGCAAGGAAACGCGCAGTGTCGGTGCGGATCGCGCCACTGACGTGAAGAGCAACGACGATCTCAAAGTGAGCAGCAAGTACTCGCTCACGGCCGGCGATCAGATCACCCTCGAGGTCGGGCAGGCGAAGATCGTGATGAAAAGCGACGGCAGCATCCAGATCAACGGCTCGCAATTGCAGCTCAAGGGCACCAACAGCGTGGAGATCGATGCGGCACAGACCAAAGTCTCCGGCACGCAACTGGATGTGAAAGGGACCAAGACGACGGTCGACGGCAGCGGCACGCTCGATCTGAGCTCGAGCGGGATCGCCTCCCTCAAGGGATCGATGACGAAAATCGGCTGAAGACACTCGAGAGCACGCATTCATCCATGATCGCCACGCTGGATCCCAACTCGCAGATTGCCGCCTCCGGCGTGGCCAGGCGCCTGCCGTTGAGCCGTGATGCACTCGCGGCGCTCGAGCGCGACCCTGGCAACGTGCGGCGGTTCCTCGACCAGTTGCTGGGTAGCGGACTGCCTGGGGATGCCCTGATCGTGATGGCGCACACCTTGCCAAAGCGCTACGTCGTGGCGTGGGCGTGTGATTGCCTCAAGGAGCTGCTTGCGCGCGATCCGGGTGCGAAGGATGTGGACCGCGCGGGGCTGTCCGTGGCGCAACAGTGGCTGGCCGATCCTACCGAGGCGAATCGGGCGGCGGCGATGGATTTTGCCGAGCGAGGCGAATTCAGCTCGCCCGGTGCCTGGATCGCCGCCAGCGCCGGCTGGAGCGGCGGCAGTCTTGCGCCCCGCGGCTATGACGTCATCGCTCCACCGGATCACCTGCCTGCCGAGGCGGCCGTGGCCGCGCTGCGCCTCGCGGCCAGCCAGCGGCCCGAATACGCCGGAACCCTCGTCAGGTTCATCGAACGGGCGCTGCAGATCTTCGGCCCGGCCACTTCAGGAGCGCGCTGATGCCTCCCGCGGCCCGCGTCAGCGATATGCACGTCTGCCCGATGCAGACGCCCGCCGTACCGCCCATTCCCCACGTCGGCGGCCCCATCCTGCCGCCGGGCGCGCCCACCGTCCTCATCGGCAACCTGCCGGCAGCGACGCTCGGTGCGCAGTGCACGTGTGTTGGCCCGCCGGACGCGATCATGAAGGGTTCGGCGACGGTCTTCATACAGAATAAACCTGCCGCGCGCATGGGCGACACTACGGCGCACGGCGGCTCGATCGTCGCGGGCTGTCCCACCGTGTTGATAGGAGGCTAGCCGGTCGCCGGCAAGGCCAACCATGTACCTCACGTTTGAAGTCATCAGTGCGAACGCCGCTGCTCTGGGGGCAGGGCGCCGCAAAGTGTTCACCGTTGACGGCGGACGCATCGGCCGCTCGCAGGAGAACGACATGGTGCTGCCGGGCGCCGGCGTGCACCGCCATCATGCCACCGTACGTTTCATCAATGGCGTGTTCTTCGTGGAGGGAGTGGGTACCAACGGCATTGCGATCAATGATCCGGAAAGGGTGCTGCCGCGCAATGAGCCGTATCCCCTGAGATCCGGGGACAAAGTATTCATCGACGAATACGAGCTGGTGGTGTCGGCCTCAGCCAATGCTCCGGCCGAGGCTGCTCCGCGTCCGGCAGTGCGGCAGCCCATTCCCGAGGCACGCGGCGCGGCACCCGATGCGCGCCAGGGCGCACCGCTCGTGGGATCTGCAGGAGAGTCTGCGGAAGACCTGGACCCTCTGAGCAAGTTGACCGGCGGAGCCGCAGCACCGCCACCCTCGCGGCCACGGCCGCAGGTTGACGCTTCCTGGAACCACACATCGTCCCTGTCCGACCATTTCACACCGCCGCCTGCGCCTGCCGCGCCCCCTGCGCCGCAGCGCGGCGCGAACGTGATTCCCGAGAATTGGGATCGCACGTCTTTCGATCGCTCGAAGCTGCAGCCTCCGGAACAAACAGCGCAACGCGCGGCGCCTCCGCCCCAACCTCCGCAGCAGCCTCGCGCGGCACAACCGCAACGCGCGCCGCAGCCGCAGCGCCCGGCAGCTCCCGCAGCCGCCCCGTCAACTGGCGGGGGAGCCGGACGTGCGCTGTTCGATTGGGACGGATTCCTGCGCGCGACCGGAGTGGATCCTACCAGGGTGCCGCCGGAGACCGCCGCGGTCCTCGGTAACATCCTCCGCAACGTCGTGCAGGGACTGATCGAGGTGCTGCGCGCGCGCACGGAAATCAAGACGGAGTTCCGGATGCCCGTCACGCAAGTGAAGGTCTCCGAAAACAATCCGCTGAAGTTCGCGGCCAATGCCGAGGATGCCCTGGGGAATCTGCTGGGGCGGCGCAACCCGGCCTACCTGGCTCCCCAGGAAGCCTTCGCCGATGCGTTGAACGATGTGCGCTTCCACCAGCTCGCGATGCTCGCCGGTGTGCGCGCGGGGTTCGACAACCTGATGAATCGCTTCGATCCCACGCAGCTGCAGGAAGCCTTCGAGCGACAGGGCAAGCGCGGCGGCTTGTTCGGAGGCAGCGGCAAGGCGAGCTACTGGGATCGCTACACGGAACGTTACGAGGAGATGGCAAAGGATCGCGACGACACCTTCCGGCGCCTCTTCGGCGAAGAATTCGCCCGCGCCTACGAGCAGCAGCTCAGCGTTCTGAAGCGTTCCCGTGGAGGCGACTCGTGAGATTGCGCACCCTGGTTTTCATCGGCTGCCTGGCGCTGGTGGCTTGCGCATCCAAGCCTCCGAAGCCGGCACCGATGACGCCTACCCAGATCGTCGTGAGCGCCGATGTGAACCCGGACAGCTCGGGCCGGGCCTCGCCCATCGTGGTGCGCCTGTTCCAACTGCGCAATGACGGCGAATTTGCCACGGCGGACTTCTTCCCTCTCTACGACAAGGAGAAGGAGGTATTGGGCGCCAGCCTGATTTCCCGGGAGGAGTACGTGCTCGTCCCGGGTGAGAAGCGCGCCTTCAATCTGGCCATCAATCCGGACGCGCGCTTCATCGGCGTCATCGCTGCGTATCGCGATATACGCTCGGCTCGCTGGCGGGCGCTGACACAGCCTCCGCAGAAGAAGCTGAAGGATCTGATCGGCAAACACGGTGTCACCGTCAGCGTAGACAAAGACGCTGTCACGCTGGCCGTCAAAGACTGACCGCACGAGGACGGCCGACGCATGTCAGAGAACAACCGCATCATCTGGTCGGAAGGACTGTTCCTCCGGCCGCAGCATTTCCAGCAGCAGGAGCGGCACCTCGAGACCTGGATCGAGGGTCGTACGGCGGGTCTGCGCTCGTATCCCTGGGGATTCGGCGAGCTGGAGATCGAGCGCGACCTGCTGGCGATCGGCAAGGTCGGGTTGCGACGCGCGCGGGGGGTGTTTCCTGACGGGACGCCGTTTTCGATGCCCGACAACGAGCCGCTGCCGGCGCCCCTGGAAGTCGGTACGCAGCTGCGCGACCAGGTGGTGCTTCTGGCGGTGCCGTTGCGGAAGTCCGGCGCGCTGCAGTCCAGACGCGCGGGCAACGGCGCTGAATTGACGCGCTACAGCACACGGGATCTGGATGCGCGTGACGTGGCCACCGAATCCGCAGTCACCAGCGAGTTGGAGGTTGGGGCGCTCAATACCATGCTGGTTCCGCAAGGCGAGCCTGGCGAGGACTTCGCACGCATTCCGCTGGCTCACGTCGTCGAGCGCCGCGCCGACGGCCAGGTCGTGCTGGATGATCGTTTCATCCCGACGGTCCTGCGCAGCGGCGCGGCAGGGCGGCTTGCCACCTTTCTGATGGAGCTGCAGGGGTTGTTGCATCAACGCGCCGAAGCCCTTGCGGCGCGCGCCGTCGCATCCGGGCGCGGCGGCGCGGCCGAGATCGCCGACTTCCTGATGCTTCAGATCATCAACCGCTACGAGCCCCTGGTGACTCATCTGGCCTCCAGTCCCGCGCTGCATCCGGAGGAGCTCTATCGGCTGTCCCTGGAGATGACCGGTGAGTTGTCGACGCTGACCGCCAGCTCGCGCCGGCCCCCGCAGTTTCCGACCTATCGGCACGATGCGCTGCGCGCGACTTTCGAGCCCGTGATCAACGCCCTGCGGGGTTGCCTGAGCGTGGTGATGGAGCAGAACGCCATTCCGATTCCGCTCGCGCTGAAGAAATTCGGCATCAGTGTCGGCAGCGTCGCCGACCAGAGCCTGTTCGACACCGCGGCATTCGTGCTGGCGGCGCGCGCCGACGTCGCTTCCGAGGACTTGCGCCGCAGATTCCCTTCGCAGGTGAAGATCGGCTCCGTCGAGAAGATCCGCGACCTGGTGAATCTGCAACTGCCGGGCATCGCGCTGCAGCCAATGGCCGTCGCGCCGCGGCAAATCCCGTATCACGCCGGATTTGCCTACTTCGAGCTGGATCGCAGCCACGAGCTGTGGCGCACGCTCAAGGGTTCCGGCGGCATCGCCATTCATCAGTCCGGCGATTTCCCGAATCTGGCCATGGAACTGTGGGCGATTCGCGGATGAGTGAGCTATGAGCAAGGACAACGATCCCCGCTCCGATCTGACTCCGCGTGACGTCACGATATTGCGTCCACGTCCCGGTGTCGGCCGGCGGCCCGCACCCCAGTCCGGGGCGGCGCCCTCGCAGACTCCTGCCGGCTCGGACTCGACGGCCCGTGACGCGCCGGCCCAGGGCGGCTCAGCCGGATCCGGCTATGGCCCTGGCGCCCCGTCCGAGCCCACAGCGGCTGCCTCCGCATATGGCGCGGCCCCGGCCTATTCTCCTGCGCCCGCATCGCACGCTGATGCGCGTGGCGCCGCCGAGGCAGCGCCTCTCGGAGAGTGGCTCGCAACGGGCACGAACCCGTTGCTGCAGGCCGCAGTGCCATTGCTGGTGCTCACCGGCCGACTTCGCGGCCAGATTTCCAACGCCGACGTCGAAAGCCTGCGCCGTCAGGCCATCCAGGAAATTCGCGGATTCGAAGAACGTGCGCGCCGCGCCGAAGTGCCGGCGGAAGACATTCTCGCCGCGAGGTACGCGCTGTGCACGGCAATCGATGAGGCCGTGCTCAACACCCCGTGGGGCGCACAAAGTGACTGGTCCAGCCACTCGCTGCTGGTCACCTTTCATCGTGAGGCCGCGGGCGGCGAGAAATTCTTCCAGATTCTGGAGCGCGTATCCAAGGAACCGCAACGCTATCTGGCGCTCCTTGAATTGCTCTATGTCTGTCTCGCGCTCGGTTTCGAAGGCAAATATCGCCTGGATGAGCGCGGCGCGGCCCGTCTCGCCGAAGTGCGTGAGAACCTCTATCAACGGATCGACGGCCTCAGGGACAGTGATGACAGCGAGCTGTCTCCACGTTGGAAAGGCGTCGAGGACCGCCGCAATGCGGTGCTTCGCTTCGTGCCACTTTGGGTCGTCGCTGCGGCCTGCGCGGTGCTGCTGGTGGGCGCTTATATCTACTTCGATTCGCGATTGGACAAGCTGGCCGATCCGGTGAGCGCCTCGCTGTCGCGTATCGGCCTCGAAGCGTTCGATTCCAGGGCACCGGCGGCCAACGTTCCCACGAGTGGATTGCGCGAGCTGCTCGCGCCGCAGATCGCGGGTGGTCGACTATCCGTGGAGGAGTCCGGAGCGCGTACCCTGATTACGCTGACGGCCACGGATCTGTTTGCTTCCGGAAGCGCCAACGTCAATGCCAGCTACACGAGCCTGATACACGACATCGGAAGCGCGCTGAACAAGGTGCCGGGGCGCATCCTGGTGATCGGGCACACGGACGATCAGCCGCTGCGCTCGTTCCGCTACAAGGATAATTTCGAGCTCTCGCGCGCCCGCGCACTGCAGGTCGCGGATCTCATTCGCCGGGAGGTGACGGACGGATCGCGCATCGAGGCTGCCGGAAAGGGCTCGCTCGAGCCGCGCTACCGGCCGGCCGACGAACCTGCCAATCGCGCACGCAACCGCCGCGTCGAGATCATCCACCTGAGGGGCGGCTGACATGGGCGCAATCTTCAAGAGTCGCGCCTTGCTGGTCATCGTCGGGCTCGTGCTGCTCGCGCTGTTGCTGTGGTTTGCCGGGCCGTATTTCGCATTCGCCGATCACAAGCCTCTGGAGAGCGTCGTCGCGCGCCTCGTGGCGATTCTCGTGATCGTCGTCGTCTGGGCCGTGGTCCTGCAGCTGAAGCAGCTGCGCAGCTCGCGCGCCAGCGGCAAGATGGCCAGCGAGATGCTGGCTCAGGAGGATGCCGGCGCCGCCCGCGGCAGCCCCGCGACTGCCGCTCGCAGCGGCGCGGCCGTCTCCGGTGGCGATGCGGCCCAGCTGCGCAAACGCTTCGAAGAGGCCGTCAATGCGCTGAAGAAGTCCAGGCGCAAGGGCGGCGGCAATCTGTACGAGCTGCCCTGGTACGTGATCATCGGCCCGCCGGGCGCGGGCAAGACCACCGTGCTGGTCAACTCCGGCCTGGACTTCCCGCTGGCGCAGCAATTCGGCAAGGATGCGCTGCGCGGCGTCGGGGGCACGCGCAATTGCGACTGGTGGTTCACGGACAAAGCGATCCTCATCGACACCGCCGGCCGCTACACCACGCAGGACTCGAACTCGCAGGCGGACGCCGCCGGCTGGGTATCGTTCCTGCAGCTGCTGCGCAAGTTCCGCAGCCGCCAGCCGATCAACGGCGTCATCGTGGCGATGAGCGCTTCGGACCTGCTGACCGCCGATGCCAGGGAACGTGAGCGCCATGCCGCGGCCATTCGCGCCCGGCTCGATGAGATCGGCCGTACGCTGCGGATCGACGTTCCGGTGTACTTCCTGGTCACCAAGTGCGACCTGGTGGCCGGATTCAACGAGTCCTTCGGGGATCTCAATCCGGAGCAGCGCGCGCAGGTCTGGGGCACGACCTTCTCGATCGAAGCGACCGAGTCGGGCCACGCCCCCCAGCAGTTCGAGAAAGAGTTCGTGCGCCTGCTGGAAAGGCTGCAGCAACGCGTGCTGAGCCGCATGGAGAACGAGCGCGACGCGCGCAGACGCGTCGGAGTGCTCGCCTTCCCGCAACAGATGGCCACGTTTGGTCCGCTTCTGCAGGAGTTGCTGAAGAGGGTATTCGCCACGACGGACTTCGACAGCCAGATCCTGCTGCGCGGCGTGTATTTCACGAGCGGCACGCAGGAAGGCACGCCGGTAGACCGCGTGCTGGGGGCAATCGCACGCTCGTTCGGTGTAGTCAGCTCGGTGGCGCCCGCGACAGCCGGTCGCGGCAAGGCCTTTTTCATCGAGCGATTGCTCAAGAACGTCATCTTCCGCGAGTCGGGCCTCGCGGGCATCAATCGCCGCCTGCAGGTATTGAAGCTGGCGCTGCAGACCTCCGCTTACATCGCCTGCGTCGCCATTCTCGCTGTGGGAGTGCTGGGCCTGTCCGTCAGCTACGACGCGAACGCCGACTATGTCGGTGAAGTCGCGACGGCTGCCAAGGCGCTCGAAGGGACCGCGGCCGCCGGAGCGACATCGCCCCCCAGTGTGTTGTTGGCGCGGCTGGATGCGGTGCGCACGGTCTCCACGACTGCAAACGAGCACAACGCCGCCATCCCCTGGAGGATGCGGATGGGTCTGTACCGCGGCAAGTCCCTGGGCGAGCTGGCGCACGACGGCTACCAGCGCGAGCTCAACGCCACGCTGCTGCCTGTCATCGCCGCACGCTTCGCCGACCAGGTTCGCTCGAACGTCGCGACACCGGATCGGTTGTACGAGTATCTGAAGGGCTACCTGATGCTCGGGGAGGCCAGCCATCGCGATACGGAGCACCTGCGGCTGCTCGTCAGCGTCGAGCTGCGCCAGATGTATCCACAGGACGAGGACAGCCGGCGGCGGCTGCAGGCGCATTTCGATGAGCTGCTCACCGGCAGGAACAGCCTCAGCTCCATTCCCCTGGACGGCGAGCTCGTCAACCAGGGCAGGAACGCGCTGCGCACGGCCTCACTTCCGGTCCTGATGTACAGCCGGCTGAAGCTCGATTACTCGCGCGACACGAAGCACGCAGTGCGACTGGACCTGGCCGCCGGCCCGGGAGCGGATCAGGTCCTGATGCGCCAGAGCGGCGCGCCGTTGTCGGATCCGGTGCCGGCGCTCTACACGAAGGACGTGTTCAGGGAGGTCAGCACGACGGGCAAGCTGGAGCTGCTGAAGAGCTTTGCCCAGGATAGCTGGGTATTCGGTAACGGCCTGCTGGATCTGCGCAACAGTGGCACGGTCCTCTACCAGATGCTCGGCCTCTATGAGCAGGACTACATCCGCGTATGGGACGGCGTGCTGCAGGATGTGAAAGTCCGGCCCACGACCGATACCCGCTCCCTCATGCAGCTGCTCGGGGTGCTCTCGAGTCCGGCCTCGCCGCTGAAAGGCTATCTGGCCGCGGTCGCCGCCAACACCGACCTGCAGAAGCCCGCCAGCGACCCGGCGGCTGCGGCGGGCAATCCCCTGCAAGCGGCTTCCAGCGCGCTCGCCGCCAAGAGCGCGCAGCTTGCCGATGTGCTGGGCGCACCTCCGCCCGGCGCGGACGAGCCCGGCACTGCCGTGTCGAAACACTTCGAGGCGATCCGGACCTTGATGTCCGGTCCGCCCGGTGCCGCACCGATCGACGCGGTCCTCGCTTCGATGGCGCAGACGTACAAGCAGCTGCAGGCCATGGGCGGGGGCCTGGGCGCCAGCAACGCGCTCGACTCGCTCTCCAAGTCCGGCCAGGCGGACGCGCTGCAGAGTCTGCAGCAGCAGGCGAAGCTCCTTCCGGCTCCTTTGGGGGCCTTGGTTGCGCAGATTGGCACGCGCAGTCAGGCCACCGCCGTTGGCCAGGCGCGGGATGAGCTGTCACGGCGGTATGACGAGCAGGTCGCACGCGAATGCCGCGAGTTGGTCGACGGGCGCTATCCGTTCTCGCGTTCCAGCGCGAACGATCTGCCGCTGGCGGACTTCGGCCATGTGTTTGGTTACGGCGGCGTGTTCGACAAGTTCTTCCAGGACAACCTGGCCGCGCTCGTGGATGTCTCGCGGACGCCCTGGCGTTGGCGCGAAGGGGCGGCCGGCATCGGCGGCTCGGCGGCCCTGCTGAAGCAGTTCCAGCAGGCACAGCGTATTCGTGAGGTGTACTTCAAGCCGGGCACCCAGATGCCCGAGGCCCGCTTCAATCTGACTCCGGACACGCTGGATGCGGCGGCGACCCGCTTTACTCTCGACCTCGACGGCCAGAGGCTCGAATACCGCCATGGGCCGCTGGAGAGCAAGGCGATGGTGTGGCCGGGCCCGGGCGGCATCGGGCAGGCGGCGATCGCGTTCGAGGAGCGCAGTGGCTCGGGCCCGAGTCTCGTGAAGCAAGGGCCCTGGGCATGGTTCAGGGCACTGGAAGCAGCGCAGGTCAAGCGCGTGTCGGACACGCGGATCGGTGTCAGTTTCGCCGCCGGCACCCACTCCATGCACGTGCTCCTGGACGCGGCCTCCAGTCGCAATCCCTTCGTGCGCGATGAGCTGGCCGGCTTCAAGTGCGGGCTCGCGCCGTGAGCCGGGCACTCACCGAAGTCGGCTTCTACGGCAAGCTGCCCTGCCGGGGAGATTTCCTGCAGCGACGTGCCCCCCAGGACTTCGTCGATGCCTGGGATGCCTGGCTGCAGGAGTCGCTGCACGCGTTGCGCGCTCGTCTGCAGGACCAGTGGCTCAACACCTATCTGACG